>NPIE01004804.1_pt1 | contig 122502 bp, 119 predicted proteins | sample 8637661 | NCBI WGS metagenome assembly NPIE01 (sample SAMN07420842, study PRJNA396082) | bioreactor metagenome | isolation source: sample BA12 brine-fed electro-methanogenic bioreactor BA | place: Japan: Kochi | collected 2016-12-09
GGGAACCAGGGACCTGTCGCCCCAAGCGACTACCTTATTTTTACTTTTAATTTTTAATTTTAGACTGTCAATTGTTCTTGGTGCACGCGCCTGGACTCGAACCAGGGACCTTCCGCATGTCAAGCGGATACTCTAACCAACTGAGCCACGCGTGCAAAATTAGTCATTAGCTAAGCCTAGCTTTTTTTATTATACTACACTCCTTTTTGCTCTTCAGCCTTCTTGTTGATCAGCTTTTCTCTAAAGGTCCGAAGCTATTCGACCCTAAGGGTCGGAAAGGACTGTTTTTATCCGGTTTGGGTGGCGGGAGTGCGATCGGCAGAGAGTAAAAACTTAGTGCCCGATTTTTTGACTTGGTTCCAGAAACGACCTTTTTTCTGGCTTCTTTTTTGGAAGGTTGTTAACCAAGTGTTCCCCTCTTCGACCCTTTCCCTTAAGTCATTTAAGAAGGTTAGCAACAGCTCCAAAAAGTTAAGTTGGTATTGGCTTTCTTGGGGAACATTTTCTTGAGCAACGGCATCAATTTCTTCTACCTGGCGATTTATTTGGTTCATATTAGCGGCGATAGTTTTAATTTCTTCTCTAATTTGGTTAATTTTTGTTGTTGTTTCTTGACGGTTTTTTATTTTTAGTGAAGTTTCGGCAAGGTTGTGTCTTTGTTTGAAGTGAAGCCTTTCTTGATGGTTAATTTGTTGTTGAGGCGTTTCTGTTTTTTCTTGAGGTCTTATTGTTTGGCCGGGATAAATTTCTGCCTGGTGGTTGGTTTTTTGGACGGTTATTTGTTCCCAAAATTCTCTTGGGAATTCCTTGGTTATCTCGTCTTTTAAGTTTAGGCCAGCCCAATCCCTTTCTGAAGAAGATTTTTTTTGTGGATGGTTATTGTTACCCTGAGCAACCTTTTTGGCCATTGGCAAAAAGAAAAATATGGGCAGATCTATAGCCTATTTTACTATAAGCTTTGAAGGAACTCAAGGGTTTTTTGTCTTCTAATCATCGAGGAAAGCATGTAGCGCTGATTAGAAAGTTGGGCTTTTTCTTTTTTATTTTCAATTTTCTTTAAGGCCTTTTCAATGTCTTGTTCTGAAACAGTAATTTTTTCTTTGTCGGCAATTTTATTAAGGGCTAGTTCCAATTTCCAATTTTTTTCGCTTTCTTGGCGATATTCATCCTTTATGGAATCAACAGTCTTACCAAGAGTAGCCAAATATTGATCTAACGACAGGCCCATTTTTTCGGTTTTTTCGATTAAATTAGCCAATTTTTGGTTAACTTCGTTATCAATTAAAACTTTGGGCAAGACCACTTCAACGTTTTTGGCCAGAACGTCGATTATTTTTTGAAATTTTTCTGCTTTTTTTAAAGACTCATCTTGAGGGGTTTTTTTATCTTTTTTATCCTTTTCTGGTGTCCAAATAGCCTCTTTGGCAAAAGTTTTTTTAATTTTTTCTTGATAATCATTTAAGTCTATCTCTGGCAGTTCACAAGTAGTAAATTCGACCAACCAATTTTCCCCCTCTTTGGCCGAGACCAGTTTGGCTTGAGGAGCGACAATGGGTTTTAGTTGATTTTCCTTAATAGCTTTTTGGTAAACCTTTGGCAAAAGTTGATTAATGGCCTGTTGATAAATTTCATTTTTACCAACGACCTTCTCTACCCTTTCTTTAGGAGCTTTTCCTTTTCTGAAACCCTTGATTTCGGTGGTTTTTTGTAGTTTCTCAAGAGCTTGATCATATTCTGCTTTTATTTCCTGCTGAGGCAATTTAGCCTCAATTTTAATAGTATTATCTTTTAGTCGGCTAATTTCAATTTGAGGAGAATCGGTCTTGGAATTTGAGGCCGGTTTTTTTTGGTTGCTTTTCTTTTTATTAGCCATAATGTTGTGGTCGTCTAATTCTTGGTCGATCAATTTGTTGTCTTTTGACTGGAAAACCCCCCGGCTTTTTCCATTTAGGTGTTTTGGGCGGGTGATATTCTTCTGAGTCTGATTTTTTTGGGGAAGGATCCTTGTCCTTTTTATTTTTTTGGTTATCTTTCTTCATGGCGAGCCCTATTTTATCATGATCGTTTGGCCTTAGGCAAGCTTTTTTTAGGAGTTTTTTAGTAAAAATGGCTGGCCCTATGGTTTTTTTGGATCTTACTTGACAACAAGATAAGGCTTTAATATCCTGTTGTTAGAGGTTTTTATTTAAATGAAAAAAAATCATAAATTAAGTTTGAGATTCGTTTTTTCACTTTGGTTGATTTTTCTTCTTCCCGGCTCTTTAGTTTTATCTTTTTGGCTATTAGGGTTAAATCAAGATAGTTATCAAAAATTTTTAGCCCAAAATAAAATTAATTATCAGTCTCACCTGTCACCAGCCCCGGTTCGGCTTTATCAGGCTCTTCCCAGTGGGTCGGGAACGGTTTCTTTTGAGGTTGGCACTGCCGATGCTCGACCGGTTATTATTAGACAGTATTTAGAAAAACATCGTTCCCCCTTGACTTCTCAGGCTGATTATTTTTTTAAAATTGCCCAAAAGTATAATTTAGACTATCGTCTTCTTGTTGCTATTGCCCAGCAAGAATCTAATTTGGGTAAAAAGATTCCCGAGGGAACTTATAACGCTTGGGGGTGGGGAATTCACTCAGAAGGAACATTAGGGTTTTCTTCTTGGGAGGAAGGAATAGAAACAGTGGCTAAAGGCTTAAGAGAAAATTATTTAGATAAAGGCTTTGTTAATTTAGAGCAAATAGCGGCTCGTTATGCTCCCCCTTCCAAAGAAGCCTGGGCCTTCGGGGTTAGTCAGTTTATGGGCGAAATGGAGTAACAAAGGACATTAAAAGTCACGAACAGATTAATAATAGCCCGAAACTATTCGTTTATTTTGTTTTGTATTTGTGTGATTTGTGTACTTTAGCCAATAGGAATATCGAGGGGCCGAAATTAATTTTTGCCAAGATTGGTTGAAAGAGTTTTTCTCCCCAAAGAAGGATTCCAGTAGGAATAATTTTTTTTAAAATTGGCAGACGAAAATTAGAAACCGATAGCCGGTCAATAATCTCAAAATCTGATCTTTTCAAAGATTGGTTGATTTTTTTTGGGTGGTGGTTTAGAAAAAGGATCGTTTCTTGGTTTAGATTGGCTGGTGATCGACGATCATAGGGAGACTCTTCCTTTAAGAAAGAAAAATTTCCTCTAAAAATAGCTTTGATTTTGGCTTTAAAGTTAATTTTATTAGCAAACTCCAAAATTAAATAACCGTCACTTTTTAGGTGATGGTTAATATTTTTCAAGACTAAATCAAGATTTTTAATATGATGAGCGACACGGATAAATAAAACAACGTCAAACTTTTCTGACAATTCTAAGTTTTCAGCCCGGCCTTGTTTAAATTTAAGATTTTGATATTTTAAGTTTTTTTTAGCTTGATTAATTAACCTTTTGGCTGGTTCGACTAAAAGACAGAAAGAGAATTTGTCAGCGTAAAATGGGGTAATTCGGCCAAATCCGGCTCCAATATCAAGAAGAGTTTTTTGTTTTTTTAAGGGAATTTGAGCAAAAAGCCTTTTTAAAGCCAGAGTTTCGGCTTCATGTTCGTATTCCCTTCCCCGCCAATAGCGCTGGTAATCGTAATGATCGTAAAAGGCCATTTTTTAAAAAAGAGGTTATATTCTATTTTTTCCTTTTTTCTTCTTTTTTGAGGCAATTTAGACAAGTGGTGGTTTCCGGATAAATCATTAAGCGATCAGTGTCAATAAGCTTGCCGCATTTTTCGCAAGTACCATATTGGCCAATTTTTACTCGAGTTAAAGCTTTGCGAACCTGAATTAATCGTTTTTGAAGCTGTTTTTGGATGGCCTTATTTTTCATGTGACCAAATTGCTCTTCGGCGTCAGTATCGGGAGAAGCGTTATTAGAAGCTCGATCTGGATCAGCAAAGGGGTCTTCCGTTTTTAGATTTTTAATCTTTTTTAAAATTTTCTTTTCTTCATCGATAAAAAATTTGCCAATTGGGACTAGTAGGTCAGCCGGGAAGGTAAGTTTTTCTTTTTGACCCTTTTTAGTGGTTGACTTTTTTTTCTTTTTAGCCATTTTTAGTTATTTTTACTTTTATTTAAGAAAGTAATGAATCTTTGGGCTGGTCTACTTTCTGATCTTAGAAAAAAATAAATTACCGCCCAAATAAATAGGCCTAAGCCCAAGAACGCCTCTAAGTATAAACCACCGGGCAAGAAAAAAGCAAGTAAAGAAAAACCTAAAAACAAAATAGCGCTAGCCCCTAAAAAGGCAAAACCGATTTTTCCGGATGGATACCAAATTAAAGATCGATAAGATTTTAGGGCCCAAAAAGACCAAGCGACAGCAAGTAAGTTTAATATTAAACTAGCTAAATATAAAACCCCTTGGCTAACCAAGAATTGGCCTAAAAAAAAGCCAATGAAAAAAGTTAATAAGGGCAAGAGGGCCTGATCAGTTATTTTCCAAATCTGAAATTGATATCTTTTTGCCCAAATCTTACTAGTGACAATTATTCCTAAAAATCCTCCCGCAAAAGATAGCCCCGGGTAGCGCCAAAGAAGAAAAAATTTTATTATCGAATTGATTTGGGCCGTATTGGCAAGGCAAAAAACCAATCGAGCCCCAATTAACCAAGCTAAGATATTATTAAAGACAAAACTAATTGTTTTTTCATCATTAGCAAATTCTTCTTTGGTTTGGCAAAAAAACCAAAAAGAGGCCAGTAAAAAAGCCAAAAAAAGGCAAAGGCCAAAAACGGTTATGCTGGCATTTCCCCAAGGAAGATTAATAAGATTAATAGTCATGGTTTTTTTTAGGTCTTTTTCTCTAAAGGATAAAAGCTAATTTGTTTTTGAAGAAAACGCAGGTTAATTAAACCAATTGGGCCATTGCGGTGTTTGGCAATTTCTAAAATGATATTTTCTCGATTTTCATCGTCTTCTCGATACAAAAACATAACGACGTCGGAATCCTGTTCAATTGAGCCACTTTCTCGGAGGTCGGCTAATCTTGGCCTTTGTCCTCCCCTAACCTCAACCGCTCGAGAAAGTTGAGATAAAGATAAAACCGGGATTTTTAATTCGCGAGCCAAATTTTTTAAGCCTTGAGAAATTTCGGAAACTTCTTGAACTCGATTCTCAATGTTATTGCGGCCGTGAATTAATTGTAGATAGTCAACAATTAAAAGCTTTAATCCCTTTTCCATTTGCAGCCTTCGGGCCTTAGTACGCATTTCTAGTATTGAGATACCAGGAGTATCGTCAATATATAAAGGGGCTTCAGCCAAAGTTCCCATGGCGTCAGAAAGGCGAGAAAAGTCATCTTCGTCTAATCGACCTGTTTTTAGTTTCCAGCTGTCAATTTGGGCTTGGCGAACCAGGAGTCGATCGACTAGCTCTTCCTGGCTCATTTCTAAAGAAAAAAATCCAGTTGGAATTTTTTCTTCAACAGCAATATGGCGAGCGATGTTCAAACTGAGAGCGGTTTTACCAATTCCCGGTCGGGCGGCCAAAACGATCAGGTTGGAATTTTGCATACCAGCCAAAAGGCTATCTAACTGAGAAAAACCAGTCGGCAAACCCCTTAAACCACTAGATTTTTTGTGCAATTCGTCTAGACGATCAAAGGACTCAATCAGGGCGTCTTTTACTGGAATAAAGCTTCGGGTAACTCCGGATTGGGAGATGGAAAAAATTTCTTTTTCGGCTTCTTCCAAGACTTCGCTTGATTCCCTAGATTCGTTAAAGGCCAAAGTTGAGATTCGGCTGGAAGCAGAAATTAACTGTCTCTTAATCCAGTTTCTTTTAATAATTTGAGCGTATTCTTCAACGTTAACAGCGGTGGCAACGCGGTTAGTCAAGTCGGCTAAGTAAGAAGCGCCTCCAATTTGGCTAAAGTCTTTGGTTTTTTTAAGCTCTGAAGTTAGGGTAACTAAATCAATTGGCCGGCGATTTTCATAAAGCTTAAGAGCGATTTCGTAAATTCGACCGTTGTTTTCGTTATAAAAGTTTTCCGGCTTAAGAAGGGGGGCAATAATGGAAATAGCATCTTTATCAATTAGTATTGAGCCCAAGACTGATTCTTCGGCTTCGTTGGAATGGGGGGGGACTTTAGCTTTATTTTTAGCCATTTCTTATTGTTAATTATAGTCCAAAACTAACATAAATTGCCAGTTTAGTAAAGTCTGATAGATAATGGCCAATTTATTAGTCGCAAAGACAAAGGGGCAAGTTTTGAAAGGGCCTATTTACCGCGGCTTTCCAGTAGAACAACTTTTTCTTCTTCGTCGCTAAAACTGCTTTTGCCAACAATTAATTTTGGTTCACAAATTGCTGTGTTACCAGTTTCTTTTAAAAATTTATTAATTGCCTCAATTTTGCCAAGTGAAGAGCGGCTATATTCTTTAATATAATGAATCGGAAAAATAATTTTGGCCTGGAGTTGTCGAGCAATTTCGGTGGCATATTTAGCGGTTAAGCCCCTTTTTTCTCCGAGAGGTAAGAAAAGAATATCAGGAGAATCTAGTTGGGCCAAAGAGTCCTTACTTAAGGGATGATTTAGCTGTCCTAAATGAGCCAATCTAATTCCGCCAGTATGGATTAAATAGATTGTATTATCACTTCTTTCTTTTTCTTTATTGTTTTCTTGATAAGAAGAAATACCGAGAATATTAATACCGCCAATTTCATATTCGCCTGGAGCCTCGATAACAAAAGCCTGATTATCAAATGCTTGACTATTATTGTGAAGGGAGCCGGGTCGGCTAATAGTAATTAGATTGGGCTTAACTTGGGGCATTTTTAGATTAGTTTTAGGATCATAGGGATCAGTAACAATAATGCCCTTTTTAGTGCGAATCCGAAAACTGCCAAAGCCCAAATACCAAATCTCCATGATTTATAATTTACCACAAGAAACAGCTAATAACAATTAAAGATTCAGATTTTTTAAAATTATTATTAATTTTTAACTTTTAATCTTGGAGTGAATGTAGTTTATTAAAATGTATTAAACTTATTGACAACATCTCTTGAGCGGGTTATATTTAAAAAAAGAAGTATGCGTAAAGAAGTTGGCATTGCCATTATTTTAGGTTTTGCTTTGGGCTTATTAATTGTTGGGGGAATTTGGTGGACAGGTCAAAAAAATCAAGAAACGGCTAGTTCTCCTGATCAAGAAAAAGTTGAAAGAACTGATCCGGCCGATTCTGAAGCTCCATTAGAGGAATCGTCTGCTTCGGAAGAGTCTAGTGTTTTTGTTGATGTTGGTGCTCCAGAAGAGGGGGCTATTGTTGATCAAGATGAGGTTTTAGTTACCGGCCAAACCTTGCCTGAGGCGGTGGTGGTAATAATCTATCCAGAAGGAGAAACAATTGTTTTGGCCGATGAAGATGGTAATTTCAAAGGGACGGCTCTTCTTGTGGGGGGGGCCAACGAAATAAAAGTTACCGCCTATGATTATCAGGGCGATAAAAAAGAAGTCCTCTTGACGGTTGTCTATTCAACCGCTAAATTATAAGGGTGATTAAAGTGCTTAAATTTAAACAAACTAAACAAGTAGCGGCCTTGCTTTTATTTTTGGGTTTTTTTCTAGTGACCCCCATTGGTGCTGTTGAGGACGATAAGGAAAAGGCCGATTTGCTAAGGCAGGAAGTAGAGGCAATTTTAGCCGAGACCGATGATCAAGAAAGTAATCGCCTGCTTATTAAAAGAGCTTTTTGTGGTAACTTAATTTCTCATAATAAAGAGGAGCAAGAGCTATCGATTGAGGTTCGTGATCAGGAAAAGAAAGCGGTTTATGACGACGAAACAGCAATGATAGGTATTGCCAGAGAGGCGATTAGCCCTCAAGACCTAGAAACCGGCAATTATTTGATTGCTATGGGATATGTTAGCCGTTTAGAGCCAGATCAACTAGAGGTAAAACGGTTAGTGGTTCAAGAAACTCCGGGACCAATTGTTAGAGAATCATTTTTTGGTTTGGTTGGCGATATTTCTTCTGAGGAAGAAGTTTTTGTTTTAACAAAAAAGGGGTTGGTTTTTGAAGTTTTAGCCGAAGAGGCAACGGTTAGCTATCAAGATGAAAATGGCCAGATTGTTGCTGCCGATATTGATCGTCTTGAAGAGCAAGATCGAGTTGTTGTTGTTGGTCAAAAACAGGTTGATAATGGTCAAATTAAAGCCAGTAAAGTTCACATAGTTGTTTCTGGTGATCTTCAAGAATAAGCATAGTCCTTCCCCGCCCATCATGTCCATAAATTTTTAAAAAAGCCGGATAATTGACTCTTCTCCCCTGTTAAAATGCGGTCTAATTTAGTAAAATCAAGTTATTATGGTTTCCAAAGTTATTAAACCAGTTAAAGGGACACGTGATTTTTATCCTTCCGATCAGGCTTGGCAAAATTGGCTTTATTTTAAGTCTAAGGCCATTAGCGAATCTTTTGGTTATCAAGAGTATGAGGGGCCGATTTTAGAGCCCTACTCGCTATATTTGGCTAAATCAGCCGAAGAGATTATCAAGAAGCAAGCCTTTATTATTCCCACTAAGGATAAGCTAGACGAAACCAGTTTGGTTTTAAGGCCAGAGCTGACGCCAACCCTAGCCCGAATGGTAGCCACTAAAGAATATAATCTTGTTTTTCCTCTTCGTTGGTGGTCGTGGGGGCGTTTTTTCCGTTATGAGTCTCCTCAAAAAGGTCGGGGTCGAGAATTTTATCAGTGGAATCTTGATCTTTTGGGCCAAGATTGTCCTAACGCTGATGCAGAAATAATTGCTATTGGAATTAGATTTTTGGCTTCTTTAGGCTTTACCCCCGATGAAGTGGTAATTAAAGTTAATGATCGAAAGTATTTAGATAGTAAGTTTAGCCTGATTAATATTCCTCAAGATAAAAAATTATCAGTTTTTCGAGTTATTGATAAAAAAGATAAGCTCTCTGAGTCCGATTTTTGTCTGATGTTGAAAAAAGAGGGCCTATCTAATCTTCAAATTGAGGATTTAGAATTAGCTATTAAAGATGACGATTATAGTCAAGAATCTCCCTGGTTAACAGAACTGTTTTCTTCTTTGGCTGATCTTGGTGTAGCCGACTGGGTCGATTTTGATCCGGCCATCGTTCGTGGTTTTGATTATTATACTGACACAGTTTTTGAAGCTCAGGCAAGAAATAATCAGGGACGATCCTTGTTTGGCGGCGGTCGTTACCAAAACTTGATTTCTGATGTTGGTGGCAAGAGAAAAATTGGCGGGGTTGGTTTGGCTCTTGGCGACATGATGGTTTATGAATTGTTGTCGGATCTTGGCCGCTTACCTTCTTTATCGAACTTATCGGCTAAAGTTTTAATGACAGTTTTTAATGAGGAGATGTTTCGCTCCTCTTTGTTAGTGGCCGATCGAGTAAGAAGGGCAGGAATCAACTTAGAGGTTTATTTGGATTACAATGATTCATTAACTAAACAGCTAGATTATGCTAATAAAAAAGGCTTTGATACTGTTCTTATTCTTGGTCCAGAAGAAAAGGCCTCGGGTCAAATAGTGATCAAAGATTTGTCCTCCGGTCAGCAAAAAAAAATTAAAGAGAAAAATTTGATTGAAGCCCTTCATTAAAAATAATTCTTAATTTATTTTTTAGTTTGTGTTAAAATAAGGCTCGCTTATGACTAAAACCAAAAAAGATCAATACTATCCCCAGGCCAAAGTGATTTGTGCTTGCGGCAACGAATTCACAGTTGGTTCAACTAAGTCGGAAATAAAAGTTGATATTTGTTCTGCTTGTCATCCCTTTTTTACTGGCCAAATGAAATATGTTGATACCGGTGGTCGGGTGAAACGTTTTGAAGATCGTCTAAATCAAGCCAAGAAACAACCGAAAAAAAATAAAAAATCTCGCCGAAAAGGACAATCTTCTACCACCTCAGTTAAAACTCTCAAAGAAATGCTTAAGCAAGCCAAATGACAGTTGATAGCCGAAATCTCAAGTCTCAAAGTTCAAAGCTTTTAACCTAAAGCCTTTAAACTGAAAAGCAAAAGGGAATATTTAAAATTATTCTAATTGACCTAATTATTTTAATTATTCTAATGAAATCCCAAAACACCAAAAACCCAATTGGGATTTGGAACTTGGAGTTTATTTGTAATTTGGGATTTGTTTGGAAATTGGATTAATTGGAAATTGGATTAATTGGAAATTGGAAATTTAATAAGGTGTCTATTATTATTGAAATTCGTCCCGGTACTGGTGGTGATGAGGCCAAAATTTGGCAGCAAGATCTGTTGCGTATGTATCAACGTTTTGCTGTTCAAAGAGGCTGGCCAACTAAAATTTTACCCGATGGCAGACTAGAGATTAAGGGGGAAAACGTTTTTGCTTTTTTAAAGCAAGAATCTGGTGTTCACCGGGTTCAGCGTGTTCCTCAAACAGAAAAACGAGGCCGAATTCACACCTCAACAGCTTCAGTTGTAGTTTTACCTAAAAAAGCCCAAAAAGAAATTGATATTGATTCGGCCGATTTAGAAGTCGAGTTTTTTCGAGCCGGTGGTCATGGTGGTCAAAATGTTAACAAAGTAGCGACGGCCGTACGCCTAAGGCATAAGCCAACTGGGGTCGTGGTTACTTCTCAATCAGAACGACGTCAATACCAAAATCGTCTTATCGCTCAAAACAAGCTTAAGGAAGAACTAAAGCGCCGTCGACAAACCTCAAAGAAAAATAATCAAAACCAAATTAGACGGCAGTCAATTGGGGAAGCCCAAAGAGCCGAAAAAATTCGTACTTATAATTTTCCTCAAAATCGAGTTACTGACCACCGGTTAGGAAAATCTTGGCAAAATTTAGAACAAATTATTGACGGCGACTTAAAGAGAATTATTAAGGCTTTTCAAAAGAAGACTAAGTCTAAAAAGAATTAAATAGGGGACCTATTGGCTTTTAAGGTGGATTTTGATCTCTTGGTTTTGGCCATCTCGCCAGATCTTGATAGTGATAGTATCGCCGACCTTTTTTTGATTGATAATTTCAGCTACACTTTGACCGGACTCTTCAATTTTTTTATTCTCAATTTCGGTAATAATGTCTCCAGGTTTAAGGCCAGCTTCGGCCGCTGAGGAGTTGGTAACGACTTCGATAATGTAGGCCCCCTCGGGAATTTCATTTAGAATAGCCGCCTTTTGGGTAATAAGAGAATAGCGAATCCCTAAAAATGGTCGAACAAATTCGCCGGTTTGATAAAAGTTGTCAAGCATGCTTTTGGCGATATTGATGGGAATAGCAAAGCCAATATTTTGCGCCCCTTGAGCCACAGCAACATTAATTCCAATTACCTGGCCGGCTGAATTGATTAAGGGGCCGCCAGAATTGCCAGGATTAATGGCCGCATCAGTTTGAATAACATTATCCAGCTCTTCAACATAACCAGCAAAAGGAGACCCGGCCATCACGCCTCGACCTAGGCCAGAGATCACTCCAGTAGTAACGGTATGACGAAATTCTCCCAAGGCCGTCCCAATTGCTAGAGCGAATTGGCCGACTTTTAAGTTATCGGAATTGCCCAGTTCTGTTGTCGGTAAGTTTTGACCATCAATTTTTAAGATAGCTAAATCGTTAGAAGGATCACGATAGATGTTTTGCACCTCAAAAGTTTGGTTATCGGTAGTGATAATTCGATATTGGGCCTCAAGGTCGGAGACAACGTGTTTGTTGGTAATGATTAACCCATCAGAATCAACGATAAAGCCAGTGCCGATATCTTGCTCGATTTGTTGTTCTTGGTTTTCAAAAAAAGAAAAGGGGTCAAAGGGGTTAAAGGTGGAAAAACGCTCAAGTTTGCTAATGCCGATGGTGACTACTGCTCCGGAATTCTTTTCGACAATATCAATTACCATCGATTCTTCTTGGATGATTTTGTTGGTAACAGTTGAAGACGGGGTCGCCTGTCTGGGCCACCAAGTGTCGAGAAAAGAATAACCCACCAGACGATCAAAAACTGCCCCTGACAAAACAGCGGCCAATAACAGAAAAAATATAACAAAATAAGAAAGAAACGGTTTTTTATCTGATCTCTTGGTTAACATTTTTGGTCTTTTTTAATATACTTTAGAGAGCCAATAATTGATCAAGGGCGGTCTCTAACATTTCATCTTCTTCGTTTTCAAAATTATCCTCAATTTTAATATCAGGTTCAATTCCCTTTTGGTGGATTTCTTCACCAGAAGGTAACAACCAGCGGGCGATGGTAATGTGAATAGAAGAATTGTCAGTCAACTCTTTTGATTGTTGAATTGTTCCTTTTCCAAAGGTAGTTTGGCCGATGATAATTACTCCTCTTTGTTCTCTTAAAGCTCCAGCAACAATTTCTGCCGCTGAGGCACTACCCTGATTAACAATAATTACCAGAGGATCGGTGGTTAATTTTCCTTTTCGATTGACGGAGAAAGTTTGTCGATCGCCGAGACTGCTTTCTTGATGAACAATTGCCCCCTGCTCAAGAAATTCTGAGGCGACATAAATAGCCCCATCTAAATAACCTCCGGGATTGTTTCTCAAGTCTAAAATAAGACCAGAAAAGCTGTTACCATTTTGACTTTTTATTAATTCGATTTCTTTAACGACCTCATCCCATTGCTCAATCGTATTGTCGCCAAAACGAGCCAGACCAATATGGATTATCCGTTTACCATCTCGATTAATTTCTTCTAGAGTGACCCGGGGAACAATAATTTCATCACGAACAAGATCGGTCTCAATTGGCTTGTTTTCTCCCTCTCTGATTAAAGTAAGGGTTACTTTAGAATCTTTTGGTCCACGAATGATTTCTACTGCTTCTGCCAAGGATAAGTCTAGCGAATCTCGATCGATATTTTTATTTTCGTCTTTGATATGGACAATTAAATCACCCGGTCTTATTCCCGACTTTTGGGCCGGAGTCCCCTCCAGCGGGGCAATAACGGCCAATTGGTTGTTTTTATAACCTAATTCAATGCCCACTCCACCAAAACTGCCAGCCATGTCTTCTTTAAATTTTTCATTGTCTTCGGGGGGGAGAAAAACGGTGTAAGGATCACCCAAAGCCGCCACCATGCCCTTGACGGAACCATAGAGAAGATTTTTTTGATCATTTAATTGGTCTTTTTCTAAATAAAGTTGGTCGAGGAGATGATAAACTTCTGAGAAGAGGTTGGACTGGATAAAACCCAATGGGGCTGATTGATTAAATTTAATTTGGGGGGAATAAATTTGGCTTATTCTCCAGCCAGCCCCAAAAGAAAGAAACACTAGAGCCAGCAAGAGGATAAAATTTCGTAATTTTTTAATAGTCATTCTTCTAAAATAGCTAATTTTTTTTGCTGGATATCAATAATTACCCAACGATCGATAAAATTTTTTAATTCTTTTATTTGTTTTAATTCCAACCAAACAATAGTCAGGTCGTCCAAGCCATCCTTACTTAGTTTAATTTTATCAGGACCAATGATAGCTAAAGAACCAATAGCCTGGGCTTTATTAATTAGGGCCGGGAACAGTTGATTGGCTAAAACAACTTTTTTTTGGTATTGGCCGCTAAGGGCAGTTAGAGCTCCACCATGAAAGGCTAATTGTCCAAAAACATTATTACCCCAAGACTTTTTAAAATCAAGAACCTTTTCGGCTTTAATTTTGATAGTGACTCCTTCTTGGGTAATTTCTTCCACCTTTCCAGGAAATGGCGAGAGAAGATCACGACTTTCTTTGGTGACTTCGATAGTTAAAAGGCCGGTGTTATTGTCAAAGGCGAAAATTTGTCCGGCCACCGGGGAAGGAACAGAGACTTTTTTGAAGAGATTTTTGGTTTCGGCAATAATCTTGTCTTTGGAGATTTTTTCACCCAAATTAACCAAGAGACAAGAAGGGGTTTTTTTAGCGGAGATTTCTAATTTTTTAGCGAGGTTAATTTTGTGTTTTTCAAAACGATTAAAGGTGGCCACCTTTTGGCCCTTATCAACCTTATCCCCTTTTTTGACTAGGGTTTTAGTTTTTTTGGGCAAGGGAAGAAAAAAAGAAAAATTAGCCATTTTGGCTCTTTATTGGATTAATGGATTTTACTAACAAAAGGAATTAAGGCCAAGTGTCGTGCCTGCTTGATGGCTTTAGTTAATTTTCTTTGATGTTTGGCACAAACACCGGTATATTCGCGAGAGGCGATTTTTTTTCTTTCGGTAATAAAATTATTAAGAATTTCGACCTCCTTATAATCGGGAACAGTGCCGTTTTGACAAAAAAAGCATTTTTTTTTCGTTACTGATTTTTTTCTGTGAAAATTTTTTCTAGCCATAATTTTAATTTTTAAAAAGGAATGTCGCTGGTATCAACTTTTTCTTTATTTGTTTTTTTAGTTTTTTTTGGTTGAGATTTTTTTTCTTTTTTAGTTTCTCTAGAAGAAGAGCCTTCGTTTTGATCATCTTTATCTTTTCCCTCTGGTGATCGACGGGAATCCAAAATCATCATTTCTGAAATAACCACTTCGGTAGTTTGTCTGGTATTGCCTTCTTGGTCTTCCCACCGCCTGGTTTGCAGTCTTCCCTCAACGTAAACTTTTCTTCCCTTAAATAAAAGTTGAGAACAGATTTCGGCTAATTTGTCCCAAGAGACAATTCGATGAAAAGAAACGTCTTCTTTTTTTTCTCCTTGTTCGGTCGTCCAGCTGCGGTTGGTAGCTAAGCCAAAAGAACAAACTGCTGTACCCTTGCTAGTATAGCGCAACTCTGGATCTCGAGTTAAGTTGCCGATTAACATTACCTTGTTGAGAGAACGAGTACTCAAATTATTCACACCCCCTATTCAATGACTATTAACAAATGTCTAATAATATTGTCGTTTAATTTCAAAATATTGTCAAGACGGCTAATTTTACTGGGGTCGGCCTCAAAGGCAAACCAATAATAGTAGGCGGTTGTTTCTTTTTGGATTGGGTAAGCCAAGTTTTTTTTACCCCAACCTTCCTCTTTCTTGATTTTACCGATATCCCCAAGAGCTTTTTTAATTTTTTCTAAATCTGCTTCTCCCTTTTTAGTTTTAGGGTTGAGACAAGTAATAATTGTCAGCTCGTATTTTTTGTTTTTTGTCATAGTGATGATGATATCACGAGGCTAATTGTTTCACAAGGTTTTTTTGATTTTGAGTGTTGACTTTATGGCCTTTTTGTTTTTAATATACTGTTAATTCTTTTTAGCGGTTTATGAACCGGGTTCAAATTGATCGGGCTAACTTGGCCGACATTTCTACTATTAGCGAGATTAAGAAAAGGGTTTGGTTAACAACCTATCCTAATTTGATTGCCGGTATTGACAAAAAGGATGTTTTGGCCAAGGATTTTGATCAGGAAGAACGACAACGCCCTCGAAACATAAAAAGCAAGAATTGGCGTTATTGGTTGGCCAAAAAAGACGATCGGGTTGTTGGTTATCTTTGTGCGATTAAGAAAAAGAATAATCGGGGAGCAATAAAGTTGATTCATGTTTTGCCCGAATATCAAGGAGAGGGCCTTGGTTCGGCTCTATTTCGTCAAGCCCTAAATTGGTTATCTGGTCGGAAGGTTTTTTTGCAAGTTGCCAAAGACAACTTTGTCGCCATTGAGTTTTATAAAAAATTTAACTTTTCTCTAGTTGGCCAAGGAGAGTCAATTAAAATTGGCAACAAAAAAATAGAGACTTTAAAAATGATGAAAGACAACACTTGACAGTACTATAAGTCAATGTTATAATTCAAGATAGATCCTGGGGTTAGCTTTATTTATTAAAGCAGACTCTGGGATTTTTTTATGGGTTAGATTTATTTGTTATAGGGTTATTTGATTAATGATTATTTGTTTTTTGATCCGAAATTTTTTAAAATGTTTACTTTTGAGGAAAAAATGTTTAAGAAAATTTTTTTTGCTAGCCTAGTTGGCTTTATATTTTTAGGGCTTTTGGCTAAATCCCAAAGAGCCATAGCTGCTGGCGCCCAAGAGGCTGGTGCTTCAGCTCAAGCGGTTTTTTTAGAAGTTGAGCCGGAAAAATCTTCAGATCCGCGGCTAGTTAAGCTAGATACTTTTTTGGTTGCCAAAACCTCTCCTCTTGCCGATTATACTAAAGATTTTATTTTTTTTGCTGATCAATTTGATATCGATTGGCGGCTTTTACCGGCTATTACCGGTATTGAGTCAAGCTTTGGTAAAATTATTCCCGCCGGTTCTTATAATGCTTATGGCTGGGGTAATGGTAAGATTTATTTTTCTTCTTGGCCGGAGTCAATTGAGGTAGTTAGTCGGGCCTTGTCGGAAAAATATTATCAAAAAGGTTTAGATACACCGGAAAAAATTGGTCCGGTTTATGCTCCTCCTAGTCCCGATTGGGCCGGTAAAATCAGGGCGGTTATGAATCAAATTGACCAGGTTAAACTTCCTCCGGAGCCCAAGTTCTAATGTTTTTTTGTGTATAATTAAGTAGGATTAATTGATTCGGGTGATAGGTAAACACTGGAGAAAGTAAAAAAATTGTTTTGATTTTTAGCCTAAAGACTAAAGACCAACGACTAACGACTAAATTGGCCGAAGCGGCTCGCCTAAAACGGCGAGCAACAAGCGGAACTTGAAGCGTGAGCGAAATCCGCCGATAATCGCAGCATAAGGCGTGTATGAACAATACTGAAAAGCCGCATGCTAAGATATGGCGGAGGCAGGCGCTTGCTCGAAAGAGCAAAAAAATTGTTTTGATTTTTAGCCTAAAGTCTAAAGACCAACGACTAACGACCAAATTGGCCGAAGTGGCGGAACTGGCAGACGCGCACGGTTTAGGACCGTGTGGGGCAACCCGTGGGAGTTCAAATCTCCCCTTCGGCACGAGGATTTTTGGGAACAATAATATATAATAATATTATTAATTTTTAGACTAAAGTCTAACGACTAACGACTAAATTGGCCGCGGTGGCTCGCCTAAAACGGCGAGCAACAAGCGGAACTTGAAGCGAAGCGAAACTCGCCGTTTTAGGCGATGGGCAGACGCTCGCTCGAAAGAGCAAAAAAATTGTTTTGATTTTTAGCCTAAAGACTAAAGACCAACGACTAACGACTAAATTGGCCGCGGTGGCGGAACTGGCAGACGCGCAAGACTTAAAATCTTGTGATGTTTAACATCGTGAGGGTTCGATTCCCTCCCGCGGCACAAAAATTTACAAATTAAACCCTTATTGCTAGAATGAACGAAATGAAGAAAGTTTTTATCTGGTTATTTTTATTATCGTTTTTGTTTTTGGCTCCTCTAGCTCGAGCCCAAGTTGTTTCTCCTACCCCTGATCAAGAAGAGTCTCTTTTGGAAGATAATGACCAAGAAATATCTGAAGCCGATGAGGAGGCAGAAGAAATCGAGGAAGAGAAAAGCGAAAAAATTACTGAGCCGACTGAGGTAGTTAAGGGGCGCTTGACCTTACTTTTGGAAAGTCAGGACCTGGGCGAATTGGGGATAGCTAATTTCTTAAAATATGCGATTAGAAAAACAGTTGATCAAGGAATTCCCCCTAACACGGTAGTTTTGGTTTTTTTGCTTCCCTTGGTGGCAACTTTGATTACTATTGTTCGTTATGTTTTTGGCATTTCCGGTTTTGGTATTTTTACTCCGGTGATGATTTCGATTGCTTTTATTGCTACTGGCTTAACTCAAGGACTAGTTTTGTTTTTAATTATTGTGACTATTGCTATTTTGGCTCGCACTTTATTAAGAAAAGTTCGAGTTCACTTTTTACCCCGCATGTCTTTATTATTATGGTTTGTTTGTTTAGGAGTTTTTGCCCTTCTCTATTTAGGGCCTCAATTGGGTTTTGATGATGTGGCTGATATTTCTATTTTCCCGATTCTAATTGTTGTTCTCTTAGCGGAGAATTTTATTGAGGTTTTGATTGGCAAAAATAGCGCCGAGGCTCTAAAAATGACCGGCCAAACTTTAATTGTGGCCATTTTCGGGTTTTGGTTTTTAAATTGGCGGCCTCTTCAGGGCTTTGTTTTATTAAATCCAGAGCTAGTTTTCTTGACCCTCTTAATTATTAATTTAATAATTGGGCGTTATTCGGGCCTGCGTTGGTTGGAGTATCGTCGCTTCCGTTCTATTTTTAAAAGTTAAACCTTATTTTCCCAATGAAAAGATGGCCAGACATCTTGGGCATGAATGCCCGTAATCATCAATATCTTCGTCATAATACTAAAAAGGGTCGACAAATTGCCGATTCTAAGTTGGACACAAAAAAGATTTTAACTAAGCACAACTTGCCTACTCCGGAATTAATTAAGGTTTTTGAAAATAATGATGATCTTAATAATTTTTCTTGGGTTGGTTTACCGGATAATTTTGTTCTTAAGCCGTCGAGCGGCTTTGGTGGCGAAGGAATTTTGGTAATTAGAAAAAAAAGCCGCTTTGCCGGTGAGTGGGAGCTAATGAATGGTGAAATTATTGGTGTTTCTGATCTTAAGTTCCACGCTCAAGAAATTTTATCCGGTCGTTATAGCCTTCACAACGCTCCCGATCAGGCCTTTATTGAGGAACGAGTTAAGATTATTAAGGTTTTCGGTAAATATGTAAAGGGAGGGACACCCGATATTCGGGTGATTATTTTTAATAAGGTTCCGGTGATGGCCATGTTAAGATTGCCGACTGAGGAATCTGATGGTAAGGCTAATCTTCATCAGGGGGCGGTGGGACTAGGAATTGATTTGGCTACCGGAGTGACCACTTATGGCATTCATCATGGCCGGTCAATTAAATACTTACCAGGAACGAGGATCAAGGTTAATGGTTTAAGGGTTCCTTCTTGGGAGCAAATTCTTCTTAATTCAGTTCGAACTCAAGAAGCCATTCCTTCCTTGGGTTACTTAGGGATTGATTTTTTAATTGATCGTAATAAAGGGCCGTTGATTGTTGAGTTAAATGCTCGGCCGGGTTTGTCGATTCAAGTAGCTAATCAAGCTGGTTTACAAAAAAGACTGGAACGAGTAGAAAGATTGGAAATTCGTAATCCTGAGCATGGGGTTAAGATTGCTAAAGCCTTGTTTGGGGCTAGTTTCGCCGATAAGGTAAATAGCAAGAATGAGCCTAAAATAATTAGTTTACTTGAAGAAATAAAGATTGTTGCTCAGGATAAGACTCGAGTCTCAGTAATGGCTAAAGTTGATACTGGGGCCGACAGAAGTGCCATTGATGAGGAGCTGGCTCAAAGATTGGGGTTGCTGTCGAAGGATAATATTATTTATCAGGCTCGTTATCGAAGTGCCCTAGGCAAACATCGTCGGCCGATAATTGCCTTGAATTATTATTTGGCTGGCCAAAAAATTAATAGTATGGTTAGTGTGACCGATCGAAGCAAATTACGAACAAAATTTCTGATTGGCAAAAGAGATTTATTGGGCTTTGTTATTCGACCATGAAGTTTTTTAAAAATAAGAAAATAATTATTATTGTTATTTTTTTGCTTCTGGTTACGGCTGGGGTTGCTTTTGCCGCCTTAAGGCCGGAATCTGTTTCTAAAAAAGAAGCCATGGAAACGGTTAAGGTTAAAAGAGGCGATTTATCTTTAATTGTCTCTGCCTCGGGGCAAATTGATGCCCAAGAAAAAGCCCAGGTTAGATTTCAGACTTCAGGACAGTTGGCTTGGGTGGGAGTAGCTGAAGGCGACCGGGTGAAAAAATGGCAGGCCCTGGCCTCACTTGATAAAAAAGAATTAGAAAAGAGATTAGAAAAACAGCTTAACGATTTTATGACCCAAAAGTGGACCTTTGACCAAACCCATGATGATTATCAAGAAGAAAAAGATAATGCCGTCATCACCAAAGAAATTGAGCGTATTTTAGATAAGGCCCAATTTACTTTAAGCAATCAGGTTATTGATGTTGAATTGGCCGATTTGGCCCTAAAATATGCCACTATTTATTCGCCAATTAATGGTATTATTACCGAAATTGACTCTCCCCTACCAGGAGTAAACATTACTCCCGCTCAGGCAACTTTTATGGTTGTTAATCCCGATTCCCTGGCTTTTTATTTAAAAATTAATGAAACAGAGGTGGTTGGTTTACAAGAGGGTCAGGAAGTTGTTGTTCGGCTTGATGCTTTTCCGAATCGAAAATTTTCCGGTCAAATTAACAAAATTGGTTTTACTCCTCTATCCGGGCAGGGAACTTATTATCAGGTAATAGTTTCTTTTGAAGAAAAAAATTCTGCTTTTCGAGTCGGCATGGGTGGTGATGGTCAGATCTTAATTGAAGAAAAAACTGGAGTGTTAATTGTGCCGGAATCGGCTTTAATTAAACGAGGAGATACTTATTCAGTCTTCCAGATTACTGATGGTCAAGCCCGAAAAAGGCCGGTTGTTATCGGTTTAATTTCTGATCAGGGAGTCGAGGTTGTTGAGGGACTAGAAGAGGGTCAGGTAGTTATTTCTTCTGGGGTGAGTAAAATTAGCGATGGTCAAAAAATCTAAACCCTCATCAGATCAACGGCCGGTTTATCAGTTAAAAAATATCAAAAGACGTTATCAAACTGGCCAAGTCGAAGTTCAGGCGTTAAGGGGCATAGATTTATTGATTGACCCAGGTGAGTTTGTGGCTTTGGTTGGTTCGTCTGGTTCTGGTAAATCAACCCTAATGCATGTTTTGGGTCTTTTAGATCGCCCAGACGACGGTAGGCTATATCTTCAAGGAAAAGAGGTTTCTGCCCTTTCTGAGGGCCAAAGAGCGCGCCTTAGACGGGATGAAATTGGCTTTGTTTTCCAAACTTTTCACCTTTTACCTAGATTAACAGCCTTAGAGAACGTTGAGCTTCCTTTAATTTATAGCCATGTTTCTTATAGTCAAAGACTAGATCGGGCCCGAAAAAATTTGGCCTTGGTTGGTTTGTCTGATCGGGTGGATCATTTGCCAACGGAACTTTCTGGTGGCCAGCAACAGCGAGTAGCCATCGCTCGAGCTCTAATTAACAATCCTTCGGTAGTTTTAGCGGATGAGCCTACTGGCAATTTGGATAGTGGGTCGGGTAAAGAAATAATGGCTATTTTTAAAAAACTTAACCATCGGGGTCGGACAATTGTTTTGGTTACCCATGATCTTGAAATTGCCCAATCGGCCCAAAGATTAGTGACCATCAAAGACGGCTTAATTACTAAAGATAAAAAAAATGTTGCTTAATTTAGAAATTTTTAAAGTTGCTCTTCGTTCTTTGTGGGCTAATAAAGTGCGCTCCTTTTTAACAATGCTGGGGATTATTATTGGGGTAGCGGCGGTTATTGCCTTAGTTTCTATTGGTACCGGTTTAAAGCTTTTTATAACGGAACAGTTTGAGGCCCTAGGAAGCAATTTAATTTATGTTTATCCGGGGGACTTATCCGGTGGTTTCAGAGAGCAGGCCTTGATTAGTAAAATAAGATTAGAAGACCAACACCATCAAGCCATCGCTCGCCTAGATATTCCAATTGAGGCTATTTCGGCGATGACTCAAGTTGCTGACGAAGCTAAATATAGAGAAAATACTTTTACTTCGGTTATTTTAGGAGCGGAGTCAAGTTATGGTCAGATAGCCAATGTTGATCTTGAGATAGGTCGATTCTTTTCTGAAAACGAGGAAGAAAGAAGAAAAAAAGTTGCCATACTTGGTAATCGGGCTGTCGAAGAAATTTTTCCCGGTATTGATCCTTTAGGAAAAAGTTTTTTCTTGGCGGGAACGTCTTTTGAGGTGATTGGAACCCTGGAGGAACAGGGTGGTGGAGCAATGGGATCTTCTTCGATTGACGATACGATTATTATTCCTCTAGAGACAGCCAAGACTCTCTTTAGTCAAGAAGAATACAGTGCCATTGTTATTAAAGCCCAGTCTGAGGAGGATATTGATGAAATTAAGGCTTCGGTTGAAGAGGAACTGCTTGGTTTTTTTGATGAAGGTGATTTTTCGGTTCTTGACCAGAGACAAATTTTAAATCAAATTGATAGTATTTTGGGGATGTTGACTTTAGCCCTAGGGGGAATTGCCGCCATATCTTTATTGGTGGGAGGGATTGGGATAATGAATATTATGTTGGTGTCGGTAACAGAAAGAACCGCCGAAATTGGCCTAAGAAAAGCAGTTGGAGCAGAAAATAAAGATATTTTAATTCAGTTTATTATCGAGTCAGTTCTTTTGAGTGTTTTGGGTGGTTTAATAGGAGTAGTTTTTGGCATTTTAGGCTCATTGGCAATTGGCTCTTTTTTAGAAACAGCCGTCACCCCTTGGTCAGTTTTGTTGGCTTTTTCTATCTCAACCCTAATAGGAATAATTTTTGGAGTTGCCCCAGCTAAAAAAGCGTCCAGCCTTGATCCGATTGAGGCGCTAAGATACTAATCCAGCCGGAGGCTGGAATTCTCAATTTTCAAGTTTCAATTTTCAAATAAAACTCAAAAATAAATTATTATATTGTTATATGGATTTTTTAAGAATCAAAGCATCGCCAATAATTTAAAACAATTAAACAGTTTAACAACAGACTATTAAATCATTAAACAATTAGAAGTTGATTAAAAATTAGCAATTAGAAATTAAATAGTATTTTTATGCTTAATAAAAACCCCTCCCCCTTGGCTGATCGGATTCGCCCCAAGACTTTAGTAAACTTTGTTGGCCAACAGCACTTAGTGGGCAAGGGGAAAATTTTACGTCAGTTGATTGAGGGAGACCAGCTTTTTTCTTTAATTTTTTGGGGACCGCCGGGAGTAGGTAAAACAACCCTAGCTCGAATTATTGCCCAAGAGACACAGTCTTTCTTTGTTGAGAAATCAGCGGTTTCAGCTCGAGTGGCCGATATTCGCCGAATTGCCAAAGAGGCCAAGGTAAGGTTAAAAAAAGATCAGAAAACAATTTTTTTCTTGGACGAAATTCATCGTTTTAATAAAGCCCAACAAGATGCCCTGCTTCCCCATGTTGAAGACGGCACCATTATCCTAATTGGAGCAACAACGGAGAACCCCTCTTTTGAAGTGATTGGTCCCCTGCTCTCTCGATCAAGAGTCTTAGTTTTAGATCCTTTAGAAAAAAAGGATTTGGCTAAAATTCTTGATCGAGCCCTTAAGAAATTAAATAAAGAAAAAATTACTGCTAAAGCCAAAGAGCTTTTATTAGCCTCAGCCAATGGTGATGCTAGAACAATGCTCAATGTATTAGAAGTTGCTTATACATTATATTGTAGTAATAAAAACGATAAGAAGAACTTGACAGTTCAATATATTAAAGGGGCCTTACAGCAAGAAAATCTTTTTTATGATCGTGCTGGAGAAGAACACTACAATACAATTTCGGCTTTTATTAAATCGATGAGAGCCAGTAATCCCGATGCGGCTCTTTATTATTTGGCTCGGATGGTGGAGGCTGGAGAAGACCCACTTTTTATTGCTCGCCGAATGGTTATTTTTGCCTCTGAAGATATTGGGGTGGCTGTTCCGACGGCGCTAGTGGTGGCCAACGAGGTTTTTCGAGCTTGTGAGACGATTGGTTATCCGGAGTGTGCTATTAACTTGGCCCAGGGAGCAGTTTATTTGGCCTCGGCTCCCAAAGATCGCTCAGCCTATATTGGTTTAAGGTCAGCCCAAAAAGATGTTAAAAAGTATGGTAATTTACCCATTCCCCTTCATCTTCGCAACCCAGTGACTGATTTAATGAAAAAACAAGGTTACGGTGAAGGCTATGAACAGTATCCAAATAATGACAAAAACTTGCTCCCGAAGAAACTGAAAGGCAAGAAATATTTTCTTGATTAGAAAAAATAATCTTGGTTTTATTTATTTTTGGCCAACTTAATGATTTTGGCAATCATTTCGGTATAGCCAAGGCCTGCTGCTTTGGCCTCTTTAGGTAGAATAGATTGGGGTGTTAATCCGGGAATAGTATTAATTTCTAAAACTACGGCCTCTTGATTTTTATTAACGATAAAGTCGGTTCTGGAAAAACCTCGACAATCTAAAATCTGGTGAATTTTGACTGCTAATTTTTGGATTTTTTTAGTTATGGTCTGATTAATTCGGGCGGGGATAATTTCTTCTGTTTCTCCTTGTTTATATTTTGCCCGATAGTTAAAAAAAGATTTTTTAGGGATAATTTCAGCCACTGGTAGAGCTTGGGGTTTTTGGTTGCCAATTACTCCACAGGAGACCTCTCGTCCCTGAACCGCCTCGTCGATCAAAATGATTTTGCTTAATTGTTGAGCTTTATTTATCGCTGAGGAAAGCCCAGATCGGTTCTTAACCAGACTAACGCCAATTGATGAGCCCTGATTATGGGGTTTAATAAATAAAGGTAGAGAAAGACGGTTAAGGATCTTATCTTGTTTTTCTTTTGGGTAATAAGGTATGAATTTGGGAATAAGAATATTTTCAGCGATCATAATTTTTCTAAATAACAATTTGTTTGCTCCTAGACCACTGGCTAAAGGGCCAGAACCAGTGTAAGGCAAATTCAGAATTTCTAATAAACCTTGAATTCGACCATCTTCTCCGAATGGGCCATGAATGGCAATAAAAACCATTTCTCCTGCTTGAGGTAAATCGGACCAATTAATTTTTTGACTTTTAGAAAAATTAATTTCTTGTTGGCTATTGAGATCTAGGTTTTTAGTTTCTGAGAGGAAGGTTTTTTTATTAACCAGATTTAAATAGGTTCCGTTTCTGGTGATTACTGTTGGAATAGGATGATACTTTTTAGGAAAATTTTTGATAACCTCTCGGGCGGAAGCAAGGGAAATGGTATATTCTGGGGTTTTCCCGCCGGTAAGAATGATAATTTTAGTCATTTGTGCGTCCGGGGAGATTCGAACTCCCGACCAATTGCTTAAGAGGCAACTGCTCTGCCACTGAGCTACGGACGCGAATTAAAATTTTTAATGACTTAAAAATCTCTGCCAGACTTGGCCGGGTCCTTTTTTTGAAATAGCGAACTTTAGTTCGCGCTAAGAGCCAAGGCGTGGGCTAAAGCCCGCTACTCCAGTTTTTGAAGTAGCGCAATTTATTGCGCGCCTGGCAGGACTTGAACCTGCAACCTACTGTTCCGAAGACAGTCACTCTATCCATTGAGCTACAGGCGCTTTTTCGTTCCTAATTATATCAGAAAGAAGAGATTTTTCATTAAACTTAAGATGTTAAGGAAATTTTAACATCGACTGCTGCTGCCTTTTTATAGTTAACAATTAGGGGGTTGATATCTAGTTGACTAATTTGAGGGAAAGACTCAACCAATTTGGCAATTACTAAAAGGGTTTTTTCTATTTTGTCTAAATTGAGTTCTTTTTTGCCTCTAGTTCCTTTTAAAATAGGATAAATTTTTAATTCGGAAAGCATTTCTTGGGCATCATTCTTAGCAATCGGCAAAGCCCTAAAAGCCCGATCTTTTAAAACTTCAGTGTAAATGCCGCCAGCGCCAACCATTAGCAAATGGCCAAAGGCCGGGTCTTTTTTAACACCGATAATTATTTCTATCTCTCCGGTTATGGCTTCAGACAAGATAAATTCAGCTTGAGGGAACCCCTTCTTCATTTTATTAAACTGCTCGACAAAATTTTTTTTAGAAGTTATTTTTTTGACTGCTTCGGCTTCAGTGCGATGGGCAATGTCAGCGGATAAAACCTTTAAAAATGCCGGGTAACCAATTTTTTCCAGAGTTTTTATTCCCTTTTCTTGATTGTTAAAAACCGCAAATTTTGGAGTATCAATTTGACAAGCAGACAATAATTGCAAGCCCTCAGCCTCATTTAGTTTTGATCGATTAATTTTGCCAATTAATTTTTCTATTTTTTTCCGACTATTGATCTTAATTTTATTTTTTATGATTTTTTGTTTAGTTTTTTTCTGCCAGGAGATTATTTTGGCCAAAGATAAAAGGGCTTGCTGGGGATTACCAAAGCCAACCATTTGGTTTTTTTGAAAAATGTTTTTGGCGGTTCGAACACTTTCCCCCCCCATAAATATGGGAATAAGAGGTTTTTTAGTTTTTAATTGGATTAGTTTTTGAGCAATGGCTTCGACATTGGTTCCTCTTTGTTTGGTGAGAATAACGACTAAGTTATCAACGGCCGGATCAGATAGAACAGCCTGACAAGCCTCAAAATAAGTTTTTTCATTGGCATTACCTAAGATGTCAATTGGGTTATTAAGGCTTGCCTCCTGAGGTAAAAAATCAGCTAGTTTTTTTGTCGTTTTTTTAGAAAAATTAGCCAAAGATAAATTATTATTAATTAAGGCATCGGTTGTCAAAACCCCCGGGCCACCAGCGTTAGTAACGATAGCTGTTTTTGGGCCCAAGCTTTTTTGGGCAAAAATAGTTAATAGCTTAGCCAAATTAATTAAATCAGCCAGGCTATTAGCCTCAATAATGTTGGCTTGAGCAAAAACCCCTTGAGTAATTTTTTCGGGGGTAGCTAAACTGGCGGTATGAGATTGGGCTGATTTAGCCCCCTGGTCAGTTTTTCCCGCTTTTAAAATAACTAGCGGTTTTTGGCTGGTGATCTTTTGGGCTAAGTTAATTAACCCTTGTCCATTTTTAAATGATTCAAGGTAGGCAATGACAAGATCAGTATTTTTGTCTTGGCCAAAAAACTCAATTAGATCAGTTTCATTAAGGTTGGCTTTATTGCCCAGGCTGGCAAAATAAGAAAAACCCAAATCCGACTCGTTAATCAGCTCAATAACTGGAGCTGCCAGGGCCCCAGATTGGGAAGCAAAACCAATTTTACCGGAATTGGGCATAACTTCTCCCCAAGAAGCATTAAGGCCAATTTCAGGGTTAATTATTCCTAGACAGTTTGGCCCCAAAAATTTTAAATCATATTTTTGGGCGATTTTATTTAGCTGGTCTTGTTTTTTTTGGCCCTCTAATCCGATTTCAGCAAATCCAGCGCTGATAATAATGGCTGTTTTGGTGCCGGATTGACCGACTTCTTCCAGGACCAGAGGAACAATTTTGGCGGGAACAACAATTATTGCCAAATCAGCCGGGCTTCGTAAATCCAGGATCGAGGGCAAGGCTTTGTGACCAAGAATTTTTTTGGCCTTAGGGTTAATAGGATAAAGCTTTCCTTGGAAGTTAGAATCGACTAGGTTGTTAAAAATTAAGTGGCCAATTTTTTGCCTGCTTCTTGAGGCGCCAATAACGGCAATTGATTTAGGGTAAAACAGTTTTTTTAGACTCATACTATTAATTATTATGCCTTATTTGCCCACTTTGGGCAATTGATGTTTGGGCGGTTGATAGGCTTGGTTGTAAATTTTGCGGTCCGGGGTGGTAACTCGGGCACCATGTTTGGTTTGTTTTGTTTTTTTTCGTCGCTGATGTCTTTTGCTTGTTTTAATCACTGGATTTGGCTTTCTTGATATGGGACTTTGTTTTGAGGAATCTTTTCATACCACCAAACCTTAGCCAGGGTGATTATTTTTTGCCAAAAATTATCTTGGTAGGAATCAAGCTTTGAGGGATTAAAAAAGCTAATCGTTGCTTCTTCTTCCAGGCCTTCCCAAGCAAGGACAGCCGTTTCCGGCCATTCTGAGGCGTAAATATTGAAAGTAAATTGAAAAGATTGCCTTGGTTCAACTTTAACCTCTGGCGGCAGGTTAATATTATCAGCAAACCAAGATAAAGAAGGAAAGCTAAGGGCTTTTTCTCCCCAAATTGATTGACCGGTGTTTTTTAAAATGATTTTGCCCTGGTATTGGGAATTGATTGGTAAAAAAGCTGGCAGATCAAGAGAAACAACTTCCCAAGTATTAATTTGTTCTGGCCACCAGGCAGTTTTTTCTCTTTCTCTAATTGCCTGGCAATGAGGATGATCTCTCCCCTCTTGGTCAAGCCAAGAAAAAACATCTAAGGGGGCGGCATGGTAATTTAGAACAAATGGGGTAATAGCCTGAATTTGTTGGTCGGCCAGCCAAATATCAAAGGCGGCCTGGGTATATTGGGCCACCGTTTCCGAATCATAAAAATTAAAACTTTTAATTGTCAATTTTGAGTTGTTTTTTGGCCAGCCGGTTTCGGTAATAAAAACAGGCAAATCTTTACCAAGACCAAAACTATTTTTTAAGGTAGTAATTTCCCAGCGATAGCCAATAATACTTCTTCGGCCCTGGTCGCTTGGTTTACCAATAAAGCCGGGGTTGGGATAAGGATGAGAACTCCATCCATCAAGCTGATTAAATATGCCGGGGATTGTTTGGTTCATTATTTGCCAATAACGGTAAACGTCCATGGTCCCGGTTGAATTATCGGCGGCCAAGTCAAAGCCGCCATTTAAAATTTTAAAATTTTCGTTTTTTTCTTTGAATTTTTTAATGGTATAGTCCAGAATTTGGGCATATTCGACTGGATTAATATCCTGTCCCCACTCTTTGGCATGGTTGGTTTCGTTAAAAACAATGATGTGTTGGTTTTTGGTGGGCCAATTAAGGTTATCTAAAAAATTGGCCAGCTGGTTAATATCAACTCTGGTTGGCTTTCTCCAGGCCTCATTTTCTATTTCTGTTGCTACCCTTATTAAGGGAATTAAGTGTTTTTTTCGACAATCGTCAAAAAATTTTTGCCATTTTTCCTGATCTTGATCATTAATTCGCAAAACCATTGTTACCCAGCCCCAATCGCCGCCACCAGAATTGACTAGTTTAGCGGCTTGATCAACCTCGTTTGTTTCTAGAATATGAATCCCGAACTTATTAATTTCTTGAGCCCCAATTTCTCCGGGGCTGCCCAAGAATGTTAAAATAGCAAGAGCAAGAAGTATTTTTTTCATATTCTTCAATTATAACAAGATCTAAAATTTATGGACGAGACCAGGATTAGCGACCAAATTAAGGCGGTTAAGGAAGAAATTAGCAATACTCCCTATCATAAAGGAACAGAGCATTATATTGGCCGGCTCCGGGCCAAAATTGCTCGCCTAGAAGATCAGTTATTAGATAAAAGATTAAAAAAATCCGGTGGTGGTGGAGGCGGCGGTTATGCAGTAGCCAAGAGCGGTGATGCCACAGTGGTTTTAGTGGGCTTTCCTTCGGTAGGAAAATCGACCCTTCTTAATCAGCTGACCGAAGCCAAATCAAAGACGGCTCATTACCCTTTTACCACTCTGACAGTAGTTCCAGGAATGATGAATTATCAAGGAGCCAAAATCCAAATTTTAGATGTACCCGGGCTAATCTCAGGAGCGGCCAGTGGTCGTGGTCGTGGCAAAGAAGTTTTGTCGGTGGTTAGGGTGGCCGATTTAATTTTATTTTTAGTTGATAAAAAAAATCTTAAACAAGTTAATTCAATTATTAGAGAACTAGAGTCGGCTGGTATTAGGCCAGGACAAGTCCCGTCACGGGTGGTGGTTAATAAAAAAACCAAAGGAGGAATCTTAATTAAGAATTCCAATAGTCTAAAAGACTTAAGTCTAGAAACAGCCAAAGGAATTATTGAAGAATTAGGAATAAAAAACGCCGAAGTTCTTATTAAAGATAAAAAAATAACTCAAGAAAGATTGATTGATGCTATTTTGGGAAATAGGGTTTATTTGCCTTATTTGTTAGCGGTTAACAAAATTGACAATTTTAAAAAAACTCAAATTAAAAAAATAAAAAATAATTTTCCTGAAGCCATCTTGATTAGTGCTCTAACCGGCCAAGGAATAAAAGATCTTAAGAGGACTCTATTTAATAAATTGGCTCTAAAAAGAATTTATCTTAAACCTCAAGGAGGAAAGGTGGATTTTGAAGAGCCGCTAATTATGAAAGGAAAAGAAACGGTTGTCGATGTGGCCACTAAAATTGGTCAAGCCCTAGAAGGAAAGAAAAATGCTTATGTTTGGGGAAAATCAGCCAAGTTTCCTGGCCAGCTAGTCGCCAATAATCATGTTTTGCTTGACGAGGATATTATCTCTTTTCGTTAAGGAAGGATTTTTAGCAACCGCCTTGGGCGGCTTCGGCTTCATCGCCTAAAACCACCGAGCACTCCTCGGGAGGATTGTTAAAGGCAGAGCAAATTGCTTGTTTGAATTCTTCGGCACTGCGACTGCCCTGATAAAGGGTATCGTTGATTAGCAGGGTTGGCGAACCGGAAACGTCATACTGTTCGGTTAAGGCCATTTCTTGATCTAAAAGAGCGGCAAACTCTTGCTCTTCACATTGAGAAATTTTATTAATGTTAACGCCAACTGTTTGGGCCGGTTTTCTCCAACAAGAATCGGCGTTTTCCCAAGTGCAGTCAGCATTAACCTCTTTCAAAAAATCCCAAAATTTTTCCGGTTGATATTTGTAAACACAAAGTTCACGAACGTTTTGATTTAATTCTTGTTCACCATGAAGCGAAGAATAGCTGTCCCCTGCTTTGGAAACAATATAGCGAGGAACAATATCGGCAACTTCTCCTAAAAGATCAACTACAGGCATCATTATTTCTTCGGCCTGGTTGCCATAAGGGCAGAAACTCATTAAAAACAGTTGAGCTTGGGGACGATCACTTTTGGGCATTTCTTTTGGGCCGTTATCGTTGAGAGAAATTTCCCCCGATGATACTTGATTTCTAAACTCCTCGGTATCATAACCACTGGGGAAAACAAAATGACCATCTTTAGTAACATAAGAGGTAAACGCGCCTTGATTAGGGATGGTAATTTCAAAACTATAAATTGACCCTAAGTCTTTGATATCAGAAATTTCAATTTCCTGGTCGGGCAAGACTTCAGTAGTAATAAAGCCTTTGGTGAAAAGCTGAGCCTCTTCAGAAGAAAGAACATTTTTGTTAAAAACACCCAAAACGGCTTGAGCCGGTTTGCTGTCTCCGGCTAGCATGAAGAACAAAATGGGCACCAAAAAAGTGGCAATTGGAATAAGGATATTTTTTTTATTGGCCAACAACGATAAAAAATTGGCCTTTTTGACTTTTTTTGTCCAGCCCTTAAGGTTTCTTTTAATGTTTTTGATAAGGGGTGAGGTTTGTTTTTGAGAGGTTTTCTTTTTAGCCATAACTTGAATAATAGTCTATCACTGATACATTAATTTGGCAATTGTTTTTTGGGTGGCTAACCGGACTCCCTGTCCGCCTCTGGTGGAGAACCGGCAACCTGTCGCCTCAGGCGACCGCTGTAGGGTTTTGGGTGGCTAACCGGATTCGAACCGGCAACCTCTGCTTCCACAGAGCAGCGCTCTAACCATTGAGCTATAGCCACCAAGAAATCAAACTCCAAATTCCAAATCTCAATAACCAAACAAATTCCAAAATTCAAATAATCAAAATTTAAAACCTTTCACTTCAAAATTTGTAATTTGGGTTTTGTGATTTGGGATTTTATTAGAAATTAGGAATTAGAAATTAAAAATTATCTTCTTGCGTCCCCGGTGTGATTCGAACACACGACCTACTCCTTAGAAGGGAGTTGCTCTATCCAACTGAGCTACAGGGACCGGCTTTTTATTGTTTATCCAGCCTGATTTTAACAAAATAACAGGCCAAAAACAATTTAAAGATACTTGTTGTCTATTATTATAGGTCTTTTAAAAGAAGATAATTCTTTATCGAAGAAGAGTTAAAAAAATTAGATCCCGATTATTTGATATTTTCTGGATCCCAAACCAATCTCCTCACCCATCTTAAGAATGGGTTGGTAATTAATTTCATTAACTTCTAAGAAAAGATCTTTGCCCGCTTCTTGGTTAATCCAATCCAGGCTGGCCTGATCGATAGCCACCGGATCAGAAGACACTAAAATTCCCAAATCTTCCATCAGTTTTGGCCTGGTAGAAGAAAAGCAATCACAAACAGCGTTGATATTAATAAGGTAATTAACAAAAAGGTTTGGCTTATCTTTTATCAAAGCATAAGCATAAATGGCGGTTTTTTCTTGGCAGGTGGCCAGGTCTTCTTCTTTCATTTCTACCGCCCCCTGAGGGCAAACGGCCACACACTCGCCGCAACCGATACATTTTTCATAATCAATTATAATTTTGTTTTTTTTCTTACTAATTGCTCCAGTGGGGCAATTAGTAATGCAGGTGCCGCACAAAACGCATTTATCCTTATTGATTTTGCCGATAGTGCTAGCATGAAGAATTTTTTTACCTTTAGGAGTGGCTCCACCCATGCCCAAATTTTTTAAAGCCCCGCCAAAACCAAACATGGGGTGGCCTTTGACATGAGACAAACAAAAGATACTGCCGGCCTCTCTTAGTTCTTTGCCTAAATGAATTGGCAAATTTTGATATTGGTTAGTCAGTTCGGAAAGTTTAAATTCAAAATCATCTTCCTCGGCAATTTTTACCGGTAGTCCCAAGTCGGCAAAACCGTGATTTTGGGCAGTTTCAAGATGGTTTTTAGTGTCGCTTCTTTGGCCGGTATAAAGAGTGTTGGTGTCGGTCAAAAAGCTTTTAGTTTTTTTGTTAATTAGCCAATTAATTACCGGCTTGATTATTTTTCCTCTTAGAGCATTCTTATTGCCTGGTTCACCAAAATGGGTTTTAACGGCCACCGGAGCGGTTAGAGTTGTTTTGATTTTTTTTAAAGTGTTGGCAATTTTGGCAGGATTTTTCTGGTAGTCCGACCAGGAAAGCTGGTAAACTTGGCTTATTTTATTCATCTTTATTTTTAATAGGCGTTGTTCATTTTAAAGTAATGAATAAGAATCTGTCAAATTCGAACCAATTACACCCCCGGGGTGTTAGGCACAAACACCCCGGGGGTGTTTTACACCTTTAAGGTGGAAACTGGGAGGTGGTGGAAAGTTTAACTATTAGATCAAAATTATCCTCTTTTTTAGCATCAGTAACAGTTTTTTTGCCGCATTGCTGACATCGGTGGATTATCCGCCACTTCTTCCCTTTCTTGATGGCCCCAATTGGCCTCATTGCTCCCTGACAGCTTGATTGTCGGTCACCAGGAACATCTTGATCAACGTGTTTGCTCCATAAACAATTAGGACAGTGATTGACATATCCTCCGCCGGTAACCCTTTGGCCGCAATTCAAGCAAACAAATTTTTCTTTTTTGGGAACAAGAAAGTTTTTTCTTATCATAATTATATTTTCTCATAAAAAATTAGGCACGGGAGATCCTGGATCTATCTAGATAGATCCAGGATCTGTAAGAGCCCCTTGGCCTGGTGGTAAAATATAGCCAATGAGAAAATTAGTTTATCTTGATTATGCGGCTACTACTCCGGTTGATGAGCGGGTACTTTCGGCCATGCTCCCCTATTTTGGGGAAAAATTTGCCAACTCTGTTTCTTTGCATCAACCTGGTCAAGAAGCCGCCAACGCCGTTGATCAAGCTCGGAAAAATTTGGCCAATCTTTTAGGCGCCAAGGAGCAGGAAATTATTTTTACCTCTTCGGCTACCGAAAGCAATAATTTAGCTCTTAAAGGTTTGGCCTGGGCCAATCCGGACAAGAAGCACATCTTGATTTCCTCAATTGAACACGATTGCGTTTTGAATAGTGCCGGCTGGCTTTCTGGCCAGGGCTATAAGGTAGAAAAAATTCCCGTTGATAAAACCGGCCTGATTGATCCTAGCCAAGTAGCTAAAATGATTCGCCCTGACACCTTATTGGTTTCGGTAATTCAGGCCAGTAACGAAGTGGGCACAATTGAGCCGATTGAGGAAATTGGTAAAATTTGTCGAGAAAATGACATTTTATTTCATACCGATGCCGCCCAAACTTTTGGCAAGTTAGTAATTGATGTTAATAAAATGAATATTGATTTGTTAACCGCCTCATCTCATAAAATTTATGGCCCTAAAGGGGCGGCCCTGCTTTATCTTCGTTCCGGGATTAACATTGCTCCTCTGCTTCATGGTGGTGGTCATGAGCGGACTCTTCGTTCTTCAACTATTAATGTGCCAGCCCTGGTTGGTTTTGCTAAGGCGGCCCAAATTGCCCATCAAAAAATGAAAGCAGAAAACAAGCGGCTAAGTGCTCTTCGCGATCGGATTATTAAAACCGTTCTTGAAACAATTCCCAAATCCGACCTCAACGGTCACCCTCAAGAAAGATTAAGCAATAATGTTAATTTACGTTTTGCCGGAATTGAGGGCGAGGCAATTTTAATGAGGTTAGATGCTGAGGGAATTGCCGTTTCCACTGGTTCGGCTTGTGCTTCAGTGGGTATATCGGGTCAATTGGGGGATTTTGCTGATATGGCCCCTTCTCATGTTTTGTTAGCCTTAGGCCTAACCCATGAACAGGCTCACGGCTCGATTAGAATTTCTTTGGGTCGGCCAACCACAGACGAAGAAGTGGATTATTTATTAAAAGTTTTACCAGGAGTAGTGGCCGATTTGCGTCACCTCTCCCCCTTGGGGTAAAATTAAAGATCAATTGACAGTTAAAAATTAAAAATTGAAAATAAAAAACTCAATTCCTGTCATTTTAGAGCCCGCCAGCTGGCGGACGAAGAATCTCGATCGAGAAAGGATGAGATCCTTCGGATTCGACAAGGCTCATCCTCAGGATGACAATTGACAGTCCAAAAATAAGCTGACAATTAGAAATTGAAAATTGGAATCTCATTGGTTAATTGGGAATTGAAAATTGGAATTAGAAATTGATTAGAAATTAAGAATTAGAATTTGAAAATTGGTAATTGGTAATTGAAAATTAAACAAGGTGTCTTATTCTAAAAAAGTAATTAACCATTTTAAAAATCCGAAAAATTTCGGCAAAATGGCCGACCCTTCGGCCATTGGCAAGGTGGGTAATCCGGTTTGTGGCGATATGATGTATCTCTACATTAGGGTGAAGAAAAATAAGCAAGGAGAGAAATTTTTGTCCGACATTAAATTTCAAACTTTTGGGTGCGTGGCCGCTTTGGCCACCAGCTCAGCTATTACCGAAATAGCCCAAGACAAGACCTTAGAAGAAGCCATTAATATTAACAGTAAGCAATTGGTTGATTCTTTAGGCCAACTACCGCCGGTTAAAATTCATTGTTCGGTTTTGGCCGTTGATGCTCTTCACGAGGCGATTTATAACTATTTCAAAAAAACTAATCAGAATATTCCCGAATCGCTAACCAAAACCCATCAGCGGTTAAAAAAAGAACGGGAGTTAATCAAAGAGAAATTTAAAGATTGGGTCAGTTTGGAAGAAAAGCAGTTAGAGAAATAATTATCTTCTTTTGAGCGGCGGACCGGATTTGAACCGGTGACCTTCTCCTTGGAAGGGAGACATTCTACCACTGAACTACCGCCGCAAATTATCACCTATTATATCAGGCAATTTTTGCCAGTAAAATCCCCTACAAAAAAAGCAATCAATAACAAACCCCGAAGATAAGTTTCAGGGTTTGTTTAGTCTTGTCTTATTATTTTATCGACCAGTTGCTGGAGCTTGGGCAGGAACCTCAACCGGAACTTGGGACTCAACTTTCTGTGTTCGGGTTTGGTTGTTTTCTACTGGTTCTTGTTTAACAGGTGTTTCTGGTTCTTCTTCGATCAAGTTCCAGTCAGCTTCTTGTTGGCTTCGACCTCTAGATGGCAAACTGGGAACAGGGGCTCCCTTATCTTGGAGTTGTTTAAATTTTTCTTCAAGAGCCGGTCGCCTTTCTTCGATATTTCTCAAGATTTGGTCAACCTCTTCGGTTGTTTCTTGGGAAATATTTTGTAGAGCTTGTTCATGACCGCGAAGACCATTTTCCATCGCTTTTTCAATTGCCCCTTTAGCCTCTTCCGGCACCTGTTCATAAACACGAGATAAAACCGCCTGGTGTCTTAGGGTATTTTCGGCAATTTTGGCCATAACCTCGTCGGTATTTTTTCCTTTTTCTTTAGCTCTTTGAGCAAAAGAAAAGGCGTGAGAAAACTGTTCCTGATAACGGTTTATAGCCTGTTCGGCTAGTTCTATTTCTCCTTGAGCCATTAGAGCTTGAGCTTCTGATAGTCTTTTTTCTGCCAGCACCATAGCTCTTTTGGCCTGATTGTTTTCGCCGAAGGCAAATAGATTTCCTAAGCCCTCAGAGACAGATTTTAAGAAATATAAGGGATGGCCAGGGAGAAGGCCTGGGCTAACTAGTTCTTCTTGGATTTGGTTATCAGCCAGAGCATTTTCGGTTTCTTCAGCGATATTATCAACTATATCAACTGGTTCTTCTTGGGTTTCTTGAGGAGAGTCAATTAATAAATCGACTGGTCCTTCCTCAGTTTGGGCTCCGACAAAAGAAGCAAGACCCAAAAACATTATTAACCCAAAAGTTAATAAGTATTTTTTCAATTTAATCACCTCCTTACCTATCAAGATAAATTTATTTTGACATTTTTGTTTTGATAAGTCAAAAAGGTTTTGTCGGGGATGCCGGACTTGAACCGGCGGCCTCGCGCTCCCAAAGCGCGCGCGCTAGCCTCTGCGCCAATCCCCGAAAAGACAGCTTAATTTTAGCATATTTAACTTTCTTAACGATTTGTTAAATACGGTACCGTATTTAATAAAAAGAGAAGATGATCATTTTATCCTGATGTTTTGGTAGGTATAAATACGGTAAAGTATTTAAATATTTATTTGGTGGGGGTGGCTTGTTTGTTAAACGAATCTTTACTCCGACCCAAAAATATTTTATTATTAGTTTATGAGAGAAAAAGTTGTCGGCTATTTTTTGTTGGCTTTTTCCATAATAGTAATTATCGGGATTACTATTAATGTTTACTTTGTTTTTACTGGCCGATTATCACCGGTTAATGTTTTTAAACCTCTAACCACCTCGAGCTTGTTGCCTGTTCCCCAAGAAGCAGCCGTTCTAGAAAATCAAAATGGTGGCGGCAGCGATCTGAGTGTTGGTTTGAATGTTTTTGCTCATTTGGCTCTGATGAGTTTTATGGCTTCGGCAGGTTTTAAAATTGGTCGATTAGGAGTAATGATGGTTCGGCCGATAAAAGTTAATCTTAATCAAGAAAAATAGCCAGCTTATCTTCTTTTTTTGTCTTCGGTGGATTGATATTTTATACCCCATAAGTTATAATAAGGGGCAACATTTGGGTTTTTCTATTAGCAGAAAAATATCCCAAAGCGCACTTTAATAAATTAAGAGACAGTTTAGACACTAATTCAGCTTTTCTTTATTAAAAGAAAGGCTGGTTGCTTGGTATAAGTCGGATTTTTCTTCTTGAAAGGAGAGGAAGATGAAGTAGCGAAGAGTTTTGAGTTTGGTAGTAGTGGTGTTCTTGTTGGTTGGGACAACGGCTATGGCTGAAGGGGCCAACGTTTGCCCATCCGGTAACGTCAAGTATGAGATAGGAGGAGGATACGAGTACAACGATGGATCAGGCTGGATCGAAGGTGGTGAATTTAGGGTTTGTTGGGGAGCCAATGAGGGCTATCGGGTGATTGGAGTTTGTATTTATGTCGGTGGACCCGATAAAGACAGTCGACAGATTAGTCTTGGTCCTGGAGATGGTTGTTGGAATAATCCAGAAAAGTATGGCATTTCTCATGTTGTGCTTTACACGGAAAGTATTCCTGAACCGACACCAACGAAAACTCCGATAGAGCCGACTCCAACCGAGGTATTTCCGACTGAAACTCCGGAGCCAACGGCAACAGCGACGAGTACGCCTATATCAACGCCATCGTCAACACCGACGGCAACACCGACGGACCCGCCGCCTACGCCAACCGAGGTTGTGCCTACTCAGACAGCGGAACCGACGTCAACATCGGAACCGACGCCGACGGATGCTCCACCGGAATCAACGCCGACACCTAAGCCGACCGATAAGCCAAAAACACCGGTACCGCCGACAGAAGAGCCATTGCCAACTCCGAATGGTCTTCCTTCGACTGGTGGCCAGGCAGAGCCAAACAGTCCATCAATATTGATGGTTATCGTTTTGGCTGGAGGTGTTTCTCTTGCCTCTTTTGTTTTGCGCCGTCGCAAGATCTAGAAAGAGGGCTGTCTCTTAAGAAAGGGGGTGAAAATAATCATCCTCAGTAAGCCACATCCTGCTCAAGGGTCTTAATACAATTTTTTGTATTTTTAAAGATCCTTGAGGGGGTGTGGCGTTTTTTTTAGCAAAAAGAACGGGGCAATTATTGCTTTTTTTTAAAAAAATTGATAACTTGTTTTTAACAAAGGTATGGATGCTAAAAATACTCCAATTCAGCACTTAGCAGTTAGTTTTTTGTTTTTTGCTTTGGCTTTTGGTCTTCGTCGTTTTTTAGGTTTGAGCCAATCAGTAGTTTTTGCTCGAGTGGCTTTTTTGCTTTTGTTTTTAACCTTAATTATTGGTCCTATTACTAAAATTAAAAAACCTTCTGTTATTTCTTCACCCCTGAAATTGCCTTGGAGTTGGCGCAGCGAATTAGGAATTTGGTTTGCCATTTTTTCTTTAATTCATTTTTGTTTTGCTATGAACGGTCGGCCTAAATGGAATTTGTTGGTAGCCTTGGGCGGAGGTATTGGCGGCGAAGGCTATGGTTTGGCTAATTTATTAGGCTTGGTTGCTCTATTCTGGAGTTTAATTTTGGCCTTCACTTCTCCGGGGAAAATAATTAAGTGGTTAGGAGTTAGTTCCTGGAAATGGCTTCATTCAATGACTTATGTTATTTTTTATCTGGTGGCCACCCACACGGTTTATTTTCAGTTTTTTTCTAAATATCGAGGTGGTCCAGACTGGTTTGGTTGGCCGGCAGTGCTAATGGCCATAACCGTTATTATTCTTCAGCTTTTGGCTTTTGCCAAAACCTTGGTTGGTCAAAAGAGGGGCAAAGAATAAATTAATATTTTTATGCCAATAACCTCATATATTTTAGCTTTGGCAATCAGTTTGGGGATAAATTTAATCTTCTTTATTGTTGCCACCCTTTTTCGGACTGATAAGTTAACTGATTTAACTTATGGCTTAACTTTTATTATCTTAACTTTGGGGTTTTTATTTTTAGGTCAAGTCCCTTATCGGTATCAAATAATCTTGTCGATTATGGTTTGTCTTTGGGCAATTAGATTAGTTAGTTACTTATTTATTCGGATTTTAAAAATCAAAAAAGATAGCCGTTTTGATAAAATTCGCGGAAATCCATGGCAATTTTTAAAATTTTGGTTATTGCAAGGTTTTTCGGTTTGGGTGATTCTTTTACCTTCGTTTTATTTGTTGGCCCAAAAAGAAAACAAAAGCCTTGCCCCGGTTATGGTTTTGGGTATCGGGGTTTGGTTTTTGGGCTTAGTAATTGAGACAATTGCCGATTGGCAGAAGTTTGTTTTTAAGAACAAGTCGGAAAACAAAGATCTTTGGATATCTTCTGGTCTTTGGGCCTATTCTCGTCACCCTAATTATTTTGGAGAGATGCTGGTTTGGTGGGGGATTTTTATTTTTGTCTTACCCTCTTTTCGGGATTGGTCGTGGATAAATATTATTGGTCCAATATTTATTACTTGTTTACTGTTGTTTGTTAGCGGTATTCCCCCTTTAGAAAAAAGATATCAAGAAAAATATGCTAACAATAAGGCTTATCAGGACTATAAAGAAAAAACCAGTTTGCTTATTCCCTGGCCTCCGAAGAATTAACTCTTGCCTTCTTTTCTAAAATATAAATACCGGGACGACTGACAATATCAAAACAGCAAGAAAGAACAGGTTTATCTTTTATTTTTCTTAAAAACGGCAAGTTAAAGATTCGTCGCCAATCCCTTTTTCGGTATTTTTCCGAAGCTGGTAAAAGAGAAAAACCAGCCTTGGCAAAAAGACCTTCCCAATAGTCAACATTGCTTTCGGTTCCCGTTCTGTTAATGTGGCCGGGAATATCAAATCGCCCCTCGGAGGGATCGGCAATAGCAATAAAAGCCCGGCCTCTTGGCTTTAAAACCCGATAGGTTTCTTTAGCTAGTTGGTTGGCATTATCAATATGTTCGAAAACATCGTTAGAAACGATAACATCAAAGCTTTCATCTTGAAATGGTAAGGCGGTGGCGCTGGCCTCAATTGGAGATAGCCCCCGCTTTTGGCTTTCTTTTAGAGCCGGGTCGAAGTTTAAGTCAAGGCCGTAATAATGGTTTTCTTGAGTAGGGACCTGCTTTTTAATAGCTTCACCCAAAAGCCCCACCCCACAACCGATTTCCAGAATTTTGGATTGAGGGGTTAGATTGGCTTCTTCAACAATTGCTTCGGCAGCTAACCTAAAACGGGTTGGGGCAACCTTTCGGCGCAAGGTAGTAAGAGGGTTTTCTTGGCGAACAGCACCATAACCAAAATAAGGGAAGGCTTCGCTAGTCGCTTCGACCATAAGATGATTTTAATATTTTATTTAAGGGTTAGCAAATTAGCCTATCCCAAAAAATTACACCCTTTGATAGAGTAATCGTTCCTCTACTTGACTGGTAAGGTTTTGGTGATTTCTTAAGTATTCTTCCAAAACTTGTTGGGCTGAGGTAGTAATAATTTTTTCTTCCCCTAATCCCAACAACTCTTCATGACTAATATTTAAATAATCAGGAGCACTTTTAACATGGTAGCCCTGCAAACAAAGAGTATAAATATTTTCATTCTTAACCTCTCGGCCGTTTATGGTTAGGGAAACTAATTTTTTCTTTTTATCATTATAAATTGCTTGAACCCCTCGATTGGTTTGGTAGCACTCCCCTTCTCCATCTCGGTTATCGATTCTCATAATATGGGTAAAGATTTTTTTTAGGGCTTGGCCGCTGACTTGGTATTGCCTTAGAGAATCATCATAAGGAAAACAGGTTAATAAATCTTTTAGGGTAACTAAGGGGCCCATTTTTTTAATTCTAATTGAACCACTGCCCACCAAAACGATATCGGGCTCGGCCCTTTGGGCGAAAGCATCAGCAACTAAATTGCCCAAAGATGTTTCTTCTTCTCGCCTGGGGTGGGTAAGAGTTTTGGCGAATTTGGTGATTAAAACTTGATATTTTCGGTCAACGTCTTTTTTAAAGGAATTAATAAATTTTTCTAAGTTTTTATCGGGCTTGGCTAAATTGTTATCAATAGGTATTAACTGCCATTGATAATCAACAATGCTATTGGTGTCATCATCAACGGTAATGTCAAATCGACCGACTTGATCGGAGCCAACGCCGGCTTGGGCAATTAGGGCACCATTAACCATTTTGGGTTTTTTTAAAACAGTGTGAGAGTGGCCGCCGATAATCAAATCTACTCCCCACTCGGGTTTTAACATTTGGGCTAGTTTAATGTCTGATTCATAGCCAATGTGGGTTAAGAGAATGGTCAGGTCAATATCTTGGTTTTTGTAAGCGTTGCAAATTTTGCCCACTTCCGATGAGGCCTCTTCCAGGCTAATAAAACTGCCGATCAACTCGTCTTGTTTAATGGAATCCATCACTTTTTCGGTGATGATGCCGGTGAAGAGAATATCGAAACCGGCCTTATTAATAATCAAGTAGGGGCGCATTAATCTTTTATAGTATTTTTTAATGTAGAGGTTAGCATTAACAATGGGGAAATTGGCCATTTTTTCCAAAAATAACAAATGAGGTAAGCCATAATCAAACTCATGGTTTCCTAAAGCGACCACATCAGGGGCCAGGTAATTGGTAATCTCAATAGTGGAAATGCCCTTGTATTCGGCATCAATTAAGGAGCCCTGGACCATATCGCCGGCGATAAGATACAAAACATTTTCCTCTTCTTTTCTAACCCGGTTAATATAACCGGAAAGTAGTGCTAAGCCGCCGATTAATTTTCCCTCGCCTTTTTTTACCTCGGCCAAGAAATCGCCGTGCATATCGTTAGAATGAAGAATGGTGAATTTTTTAGTTTTCATGACTGGAGAAAAGAGCAGCTTTTATTTAAACTTATTATAGCAGGAGATGGTTATTTTTTTTGTGATATCTTAAATTAAGATGTTTTATTTATTCTTTGTTTTGGCTCTTTTTGCCGCCGGAATAGGGGCGGAGTTGGTTGGTTTTGGTATCTCGGCGATTTTAATGTCCTTTTTACCTTTAATTTTATCTTTATCAACAGCCATTCCCTTGGTTGCGGCTATTTCTTTGGTGGCTACTGGCTTTGTTGCTTGGAAGACTAAAACGGCTGGTTTGGGTAAGCACCTTGGTCCACTCTTGTTAGGATCCCTAATTGGTATCCCTCTGGGCCTGTTTTTTTTACAGGCGATTGGCGAAGAGCCTTTGGCGTTATTTTTGGGAGGATTGTTGATTGTTTATGTTTTATTTAATTTTTTTTGGGGGGGTAAAAGTTTTTTGGGTAATGGTTGGGTTGGTGGGTTGTTAATGGGGGCCTTGGCTGGTTTTTTCGGGGCTTCATTTAATGTTAATGGGCCGTTGGTGGGGATGTATTCGCTTGGTAAGCCCGGCCTTTCAAAGCACGAGAATAAAGATTTAATTACCAGTTATATGTTTTTAACCGGTTTAGTAATTGTTACCGGTCATGCCTTTTCGGGTCGGATAAGCGGGGAGGTTGTTACTTACTTTTTTCTTTCTTTACCGCCTCTTTTTTTGGGGCTTTGGGTAGGTCAAAAATTGTTTACCAAAATCAGCCGATTATGGGTGAAAAGAATTATTTATGGGGTTATTTTTTTGTCGGGAGTGTTGATTTTGGTTAAATAAAGATGAACCTTTGGTTTTATTCCACAAAGGTCAGTGCCAAGCCTTTTTTACCCATTCGACCGGTCCGGCCAATGCGGTGAACATAGTCATCATAAGTAGCCGGAGCATCATAGTTAATTACTTGGGTAACATTATCAATGTCCAGTCCTCGAGAAGCCACGTCAGTAGCGGTTAAGACTCGAATTTGATTATTTTTGAATTGTCTTAGCGCCCTTTGTCTTTGGTTTTGCGACTTGTTGCCGTGGATAGCGGTGGCTTTAATGCCATATCTAACTAAAAGACGAGCTAGTTTTTCCATTCCTCGTTTGGTGCGGCCAAAAACTAATACTTTGTCAAAACCGGGTCGGGCCAGCAGTTTTCTTAACACATCAATCTTAGCCCCTCGATTAGTAATTTTGACAATATCTTGTTCGACATTATCTAGGGTGTTTTGGTGTTTAACGGAGACTCTAACTGGTTGATGAGCAAAATTTTGCAGAATTTGTTCGGTTTTGTTATTGACAGTGGCGGAAAAAAACAACCCCTGTCGGTTTTGGGGTAAAAGAGATATTAAGTATTTAATATCCTTGATAAAGCCCATATCGACCATGCGGTCAACCTCGTCTAGGACAATATTTTGAAAAAGGTTCGGTCTGATTTTATTTCTGCCAATTAAATCTTTTAATCGGCCCGGAGTGCCGGCAATAAAATTAGGATCAGATCTTAGATTGCCAATTTGACGGTTAATATTAACGCCGCCGATAATGGTAACAATGGATAAATTCATACCTCGGGCCAAATGCTCAAACTCTCGGCTAATTTGTGAGGCTAACTCTCGGGTGGGAACAATAATTAGTGTTTTTTGCTGACGATCTAAATAAGTTTTATTAATAAGACCGGTTAAAAAAGCGGCGGTTTTACCAGTGCCGGTATTGGCCACACCGATAATATCTTTGCCGGCCAAAACCTGAGGGATGACTTGGTTTTGAATTTTAGTGGGGTTTTGGTAATCGTGTTGGGCAATGTTGTTTTTTAACTTATCAACCAGCCCATAATCGGTAAAATTGGCTCCCTTAGCAAAGGGTTTCTCCGCTGTTGTTCCTTTGGCTTTTTTGATAAACAAGTTTTCGTCAAGTTTTTTACCATGATGTGAAAAGCGTTTCTGGCGAGAGTGATAATTTTTATTTTGGCGGGAATAGTTTCTTCGTTTAGAATGAGCCATGAATTGTTTTTGGTTTTTTTAGGCAATTTTTGTGCCCAGATAGATCTGCTTAAGAAAAAATGAAGTGTTTTTAACGTGAAGATACTTGAAAAGAAAGATTAGGAGTATCTTTATCTTTTAAAAAACTAAATTACATTAAGCAGATGTACCAAAGCACAATCTGCATCAACTGAAAGGTATTATAACACGAGAAATCAGTAATAGCAATTTCTATTAAGAACTATTCGTTTTTTGGTGAAGAAAGGGCCTTGTTTAAGGCTTCACGAATGTTTTTGCCGGCAAACCAGCCTTTTAGGTAAATCAGGGTATGCTTGCTCTGATTATTATCTTGGAGATAATACTTATTGATCCGCCCGCCCCTTTTTAAAAAGATTTCAATTAGTTTGTTTACGGAAGGTTGATTAGCGATAAGACCATTATAGCACAGTCAAAAGACTGGCCAATAAAAGCTATAGGATATAATAAGATTAGGAAAAATAACCGGAGAAAGTATCAATTTTGCCTTAAGATTGATACAATATCCCCTTATCCCCTATCGGGGAAGAAAAAATAAGCTAAGATAATGAAAAAAATAAGAAATATCGCCGTGATTGCTCATGTAGATCATGGTAAAACCACTTTAATTGATGCCTTGCTGAAGCAAACTAATACTTTTCGGGACAATCAAAAAGAAATGGCCATTTCCCGAATTTTGGATAGTAACGATCAGGAAAGAGAGCGCGGTATTACCATCACTGCCAAAAATTGCGCTATTGATTTTGCCGGAACAAGGATTAATATTATTGACACTCCGGGTCATGTTGATTTTTCTAGCGAAGTAGAACGAACCCTGGGTATGGCGGATGGGGCCCTGTTAATTATTGACGCTCAAGAAGGCCCCATGCCTCAAACCCGATTTGTGTTACGAAAGGCGCTGGAACTAGGCCTAAAAATAATTGTGCTGATTAATAAAATTGATAAACAATATGCTCAGGTTCCCTTAGTAATCGAAAAGACCGAGAGCCTATTTTTAGATTTAGCCCAAGAAGAATCCCAACTTGATTTTCCTATCCTCTATTCTATCGGTCGAGATGGCCAGGTTTTTGAGAGTTTACCTGATGATTTTTCTGGGCCAGCCGACGTTTCCCCTTTGTTAAAGAAAATAATTGATTTTATTCCCGCCCCTAAAAATCAAGATGATCTACCCTTTAAAATGCTAGTTTCTTCTTTTGAACATGATGATCATTTAGGTCGGATTTTAATTGGTCGAATTCATCAGGGCAAAATTAGTCAAGGTCAAAAAATTACTCTAATCCAAAAAGAAAATAGCCTTTTTACTTTAGAGAAAATTTTTGTCGCCCAGGGTTTGTCTAAGAAAGAGGTTGCTGATGTCGCCTCCGGTGATATTGTTTTTTTGGCCGGGGTTGCTGAGGCTAAAATTAGCGACACTATCGCCGCCATTGGCCAAAACGAGCCGCTACCGGCGATGGAGATTAGTGAACCAACATTACACATTACTATTCAACCTAATAAATCACCCTTTTCCGGTCAGGAGGGCGATTTTTCTACCGCTAATCAACTGGAAGAAAGATTAAATAAGGAGACTAAAACAAATCTTGGCCTGCAAGTTTCGAAGGCGGGTAACGGTAAGTTTCGAGTGGCCGGTAAAGGCGAGCTACATCTAACGGTGTTTTTAGAAGAGTTGCGTCGAGATGGTTATGAGCTGGAGGTTGAGAAACCAGAAGTTATTATCAAAGAGGTCGATGGGGTGAAAATGGAGCCGGTCGAAGAATTAAATATTATTGTCCCCACGGAGTATGTGGGGGTTGTCAATCAAGAGTTGGGTCGCCGCTACGCTGTGCTGATTAATACTACCCCGATTAGCGAAAAAGAAACGGAATTTGTTTATCATTTGCCCACCCGAGCCCTAATTGGGTTAAGAAGCCTGCTGGTTACCCAAACCAAAGGCACCGTTATTTTTAATTCGCAAATGATCGATTATCAGCCCTTGGGAAAATCAATAAAAAAATTACGTTCCGGAGCTTTGGTGGCTGCTCAATCAGGTAAAGCTCTTTCTTACGGCTTAAATGCTGCTCAGGGTCGAGGGATTACTTTTATTGGCCCGGGTACCCAGGTTTATAAAGGGATGATTATCGGCAAAAATAGCAAAGAGGCCGATATTGAAATTAATGTCTGTAAGGGTAAAAAACTTACCAATATGCGTTCTAAAAGCTCTGATGGCATTATTCAACTGGTGCCCCCTACTCCGGTTACCTTGGAAATGGGCCTGGATTTTCTTGAACATGATGAGTTGATGGAGATTACCCCCCAAAGCGTGCGCTTAAGAAAGAAGGCTGTTTCTAAGCAAGAAAAGCGCCGTTTTCGCCAAAACAACTTGGCTGGTTAATTATTCTTCCACTACCGTGTTGGCTTTTTGTTTTGAGGAATCCGGCAAAGAATTACCGGAAGCATCGTTTTGATTACCGCCCCCACCACCGCCATTGGTTTCGATGATCACGTTTTGAATATCAGGCTGGCTTTCTCCCCCACCCTCTGTGCCGGGCGCAAATCTCATTTCTCCCCCCTCGATAATAACTTCAACTTTTCTTTCCACCTTTCCTGTTCCTGGCGCAAATTGGGTTTCCCCGCCCTCAACAACGACTCCCGCCTCTCCCCCTGGGCCGGTTCCCGGTGCCCAAACATGCTCGACTTCATTAAAAAATTCTGTTTGTCCTTCTGGGCCGTTTATCTCCACCACTCTTTGGGCCACCTGATTAACAACCCTTTCTTGGACACGGACCACCTCTTGTTTAGCATTCTCGTTAACTTGAGTTTTTATTTGTTCCATGGTTCTTTGCTGTTCAATGGTTCTTTCCTGAACCGCACCCAAAACTTCTCCTTGATCGGCTTTGTCTAGCAGGTTATCTTGTCTTTCTTTAACTTGAAGATAATTTTGGACCAGGCTTTGGACTTCTTGGTCATCGCCTAATTCGGCTTGGGTTTGGGCGGCGGTTAATCTTTTTTCGGCGTGTTTTTCCAGCACGGCAACTTTTTTCTCAGTTCCGAAAGCAAAAAAATATTCCACCCCTTCCTGGATTTTAGTGACGATGGAGTTTGGTGAAGTAATGGCTTCTGGTAATTCAATTGCCTGGGCTGATCGGGGAATAGCAAAAAAAGCAAGAAGAAAAAATAACACCAACAACAACTTTTTGATGTTCATTCTAAAAAAAGATTATACCCTTGATGATGAAAAGTCAAGTTTTGGATTTTTTTTGAAAAACCTGCAAGATCATGGAAGTACCGGAATAATTCGGAAAAAGATAAAACTTTTTTTCTTGAAGCAGGCTGGCTTTTACCTTGACAGGATCATCTTTGGGGGTAAGAACTGTTAGCAGACTCCCCTCTTTCATTATTTTGCCAATTTGGGGTAGGAAAACATCGTTAAAAAAAATATCTGAGGGATAAATATAGACAACATCAACAGTCAAATGATTCTCCTTTATTATTCCAGCTTTTCTAAATCGAGATGTCTTGCCAGTAAATAAATAATTTCTTAGTAGATCGTCTATTGCTAAAGCGCCTTCTTCGGCTCCTAAGAGTGCTTGGGTGTATTCTTCCAGTTTAGGGCTACAAAATATTCCGTCTTGTTCGTAGAGGCTGATTAGTTCTTGTCGGGCCTGGTCAATAACTTCTGAACTGTTTGGTAATAATTCATAGTAGGAACCAGGGAAAAAGCTAATGTCCCCTGCGCTTTCATAAGCAGACAAATTACTTTTAGCTGTTTTTAACAGGGTTCTATTTTTCTCAACACCATAAACAGTTTCGAATTCGGCCCTGTTAGCGGTTAGGGCAGCGATTCCATCACCGCTGCCGCAGTCTAAAAAACTTGCTTTAGGACGATCAAGGGTGGATCTTATTTGGGTAAATATATTATAAAAAACCGATAATCCTTCGCGGGTGTGTTCTGGCCGGTAAAAGGCCCAATTTGCCTCGCTGCTTGATGATCGGAAACCTTCTTCGGTTTCTTGGTCGGCGATTTGAATTAGGGTTCTAGTTTCTAGCGTCATTATTAGTGAAGACTTAAATTGAGTTTATAAAAATTATTTTTATGGTCAGCTATTGGAAAAGCAAGAACAATTCTTTTTCTTTAAAATATTTTTTTGCTCCTCTTTGCTATGCAAAAATTCGCCCTGTTTTTTCTTGCCTTTGGCTAAATTTTTATCTAGTGGTGATAGGTGTTTATAGCCGCGGGTTTTCATTTCTGCTACCTCTTCTTGATGTCTTTGGTAAAGGGCGCCAAGTTTTCCTTTCCATCTTAGGGTCTCGGGGTGATGGGAATAACCCTTTTTGTTTTTGGTTAAGATGTTCCAAATAGCGTGAAGTTCGCGATGTTCGCCTAGAAGGTGGTTTTTACACAAAACCCCTACTGGCAAGTCCCAAATTCTCATCTAATTTAAAAGAACAATGGCCAGGTTCAGGGCCGAGGCAAAACTGGTCCACAATAAATAAGGCAAAAACAGGCAACCGGAAGCCTTCTTGATTTTAAAGAAGGAGATTGTCAGGTATAAAATTGCCCCCCATAAAACCACTATTTCTATAAAAGCTCCCAGGGGATTCTTCAGGCCAAAGAATATAATCGACCAGAGAGAATTTAGCGGCAAGTGGAGAAGATAAATTGTTAAGGCCTTTTTGGCTTTGGGGTCTCCCCCTTTTTGCCAGATAAGAAAAGAAGCAATCCCCATCAAAAAATAAAGCGTAGTCCAGGCCGGTCCAAAAAGCCAATTGGGAGGAGCCCAAGACGGTCTATTTATAAATTGGTACCAAGAAGGAATGGCCGGAATGGTAAAATAAGCGCCAATAAAACCGGCTATTTGGGGTAAAAGCAAGAAAAAGATTAGGACAAGAAAAGTTTTTATTTTCATATTTTCGTAACAGAATCTTATTAAGATTAGTATAAGCCTTTTTGGGTAAAAATAACAGTGTTAGAGCTATTATTCCATTCGGCCGATATATTCCCCTGTTTTGGGAAAACCGTTTTGATAATCTTCTAATATTTTTTTACTTAACGGTTTGGGGTAAAGATTGTCAGGCAAATTATTAATATCAAGCCAAATGGGCCATTTTTTGCCCTCAAATTCCGGATCGGGCCGCCCGTTAATTTCTTCGAATTTATTAATATCGCCCAAGATAAACAATTCCAGGCTGTGCTCATTGTCTTTTTTTAAAATAAAGTCGCGGATATAAAGAATTTTTTTAAAAGTAAATTCCACTTCTTCGCCCAACTCTTCTTTTACTTCCCTTTTCCAGCATTCCTCTATTGTTTCACCAAATTCTAATTTACCGCCAATGTAAAAATAATAATTGTCTATTGAGTCATAATAAGCCAAAAGCTGGCCGTTTTTTATAATCACTAGCCGAATTCGAACTTTTATTAGTAGTTGATTTTTTTCTGGCATATCGGGTATAATAAAACCAATCACGAGGGAGAAACGACCGCCTACTCGAGTGGTAGAGCGCTACGCCTCCCATTTTATTTTTTAAAAACAAGCCTCTTTTTCTCCCTAATAAGAAAAACCTTTTGGTTTTGAAAACTTTTTAATAAAGATGATTCTGATTTTCTATTGGGAATAATTATTTTCCCTAGTTTCCTCTTCTCTTTTAAGTATCGGTAGAGACAATAAAAATCTCCGTCTCCAGAAACAAAAACCGCCTTATCATAATTGTTATACTCTATTGCGGCGGCATGCAAAACTATTTCAGCATCAACATTGCCTTTGGGCTTGCCGTCATTGTTCTTGACAGTGGGTTTAAAAATTAATTGATAACCGTATCGTCTGAGATGTTCATATAATTTTTCATTTTTTTCTAAATAGCCAATAAACAAAAACGCCTTTTCTACTCTGAGTTTGTCAAAAAGATATTGCCTAAATTTTTGAAAATCTAATTTCCAGCCTCGATATATTACTTTTCTGTTTTTGTAAATATTTTTGCTTGTTCCCAAATTAAGATTTTGGCTGTCAATAAAAGCATAAACAACCGGTTTTTTCTTTTTTGTCTTGGCCACCTATTCATTTTATCAGACAATTTCTAATATTTTTTCATCTTGTTATAATCAAACCAATCTTATGCCCCAAGTTTCAATAATTATCAGAACCAAAAACGAGGAAAGATATTTAGGTCAAGTTTTGGCGATGCTAAACCGGCAAACACTTCAGGATTTTGAAATAATTATTGTTGATGATAGCTCAACTGACGGAACTCGAGCCATTGCCTCAAAATACGGCTGCAAGATAATCAATCTTCCTGATGGAGAGTTCACCTATCCTTATGCGGCTAATATTGGTGCTAGCAATAGCAGCGGCCAGTATTTGGTTTTTTTAAGCGGCCACTCGATTCCTATTAATAAACATTGGCTTGCTAAGGGTTTGGCCAATTTTCAGGATGAAAAGGTGGCCGGTGTTTTTGTTGAACCACTGCCTTTACCGGAGGGAACCTGGGCGGAAAAATTATTCTCAATCCCGAATAAAATATTTAAGAGCAAGCGGGTTATTTTTGAGGTGGAGAATAAGCCACATGGGGGTATATTAGGTTTTACTAATGCCATTATCCGTCGTGATTTATGGGAGCAATACCCCTTGAATGAAGATTTTGCCGGGGGCGGGGAAGATGTTGATTGGGCTCGGCACTGGTTGGATAAGGGGTATCGAATAGTTCGCGAACCAGGCTTTGTGGTTTACCACTCCCACAACTTGGGGCTTATTGATTTAATTAAACAGTATATCGGTTGGAAAAAAATGGCCAAACCAAGCAAATTTACGCCTCAAAAGAGAAATCTTTAAGGGATTTATTTTTTTCCTGTTCTTAGTTTGTTTTCTGTTTCTCGCACTGCTATCGCCGGCAAACTGTCTTTATTGTTCTCCAAATATTCTTCAACTTTTGCCCGATGGTTTTTTATCATTTCCCGTAGGAGCCAAGAAATTGCCCTGGTGATTAGTTTGTCTTTTTCGCCTTTTGCCTTATCGATAACACTAAAGGCCAAGTTGGCGAATCTTTCATCTGTCGATTGTCTTACCGGAGCGGTTAAAAGCACCAAACCGGCTCTTTTTTTATTAAGATTGGGGTCTTTGGTTAAACTCTTAATCGTTTTTTTCCATTCTTCCCAGTGAAGTAAAAGCTCTTTTGCACCGAAAACAGATTGACAAACCGAATCCACCTGGCTCCACCCCTCCATTTTGGCTAAAATTTTTTCAACCTCTTTTGAGCTAATCGATTTTCTTAAAACACTGTGGTTTTCAAGAATTTTTCCGATTAATTGTTTTTCTTCGTCAAATTCTCCATTGGAAAGAAAACCAAAAAGCTGGATCCATTCGCCAGTAGTAAGGTTTTTATTAGCAGCAACAAGATCTTGGGCAATTTTTCTTATAGTGGCAATGCGCAGATGTAGCTTTTTGTCTTTATTGCCACCGTAGCTGTCTTGGTGTTGGCTTGGTTTATCGTTGGTCTCTTTTAGATTTTGAAGAAGCTTTTCATAAATTAGCCGGATTTTTACTTTTTCCATTGTTACTTTTTTTATCCCTCTTCATTTTATCAGACAACCCCTGCTGCTATAATAATGACTATGATTAAGATTAGGCCGGCCAAAAGAAGCGATCTTGATTTTATTTTAAAGCTAACGCGCGGCAACATGTCTTGGCTAATTGATTGGAACGATGATTTGTTTTTATCAAATCTTAAGCTAGAAAAAATTTTCATTGCCTTGCTTGAAGAAGAACCGGTTGGTTTATTGGATTGCGAAAAGAAAGAAGATAGCCTCTACATCCATAATATTCAAGTTAAAAAATCATTTTGGCGGCAAGGTATTGGCTCTGAATTGATGAACAGAGCTTTTTCTTTGGCCAAACAACTAGATTGTCCCAAAATTACTTTAAAAGTTTTGAAAAAGAACACCGGGGCAATAAATTTTTATCAGAAGCTTGGTTTTTCTATTTTGGCAAATGCCGATAGTGAAAGTGTTTATTTGGAAAAGAAGCTTTTATAAAATTTTTTAGTTTAAGAAACCAAGATAATTATTTTTTTAATACCAGATTGTCCTAGTTCGGTGGTAGGGTTTATCGTCAGGTGATTTTGTTTGCCCCCTGAACCAAAAAATCCCGTCAACCTTAGCGGCGCTGGCTTGAGGGAATTTTTCCATTAGTTTTTGGGTCGCTAATTCTATTGCCCAGATGGTATTGGCCCGGATTTCAATTTCCTCATCGGATCCGGCCGGAATTTTGATCATGTTATCAACTTTTTCAGTTAATTCTTTATCATACTCAAGAATATTGAATTTTCTTAATATTTGGGGAACCTTATAATCGGCAAAGGCTGTCAACTGGTCATAGCTGGTGATTTTTTCTGAAATTAAGCCAAATTTTTCTAGATCAACTAAATGAGCCGGAACAAGCTGGGCTCTTTTATGAAAAAAAACTTTTTGTCCATGGTAATTGGCGGTGTCGTTAAATATTTTTGGAAAATCTTTAACTAAAACTTCAACTATTTTGACGGCATCAAGTTGGCCCTTTTTAATAATATTAAAGAAAGAGCCGCCAAATTTTTGGGTAACAACCTGCCCTAAATTTCTTAATAAACCCAGCCTTTCTTTAAATAGAGGAATTTCCACATTACCCAAGAAAATGGTTTTTAGATCTTCTTCCGGTAAAGAAGTAAGATATTGAGGGTTAAGTAGCCGATAGCCCCTTTCAAGACCTTTTTTCAGGGCGCGAAGCATAGCAAAACTGCCATCATAGTTTTTTCTATCGATGGTGATTGCCCATTTTGGCTGACCCCAGTAACAAAAGTTTAGTGAATTATAAACAATGCTGTAAGCAACCTGTTCTTCATTCGAGCCGTTTTCAATAATTGTTTCGTTATTATATTCTGATTGCTCAAAGTCGCCAGAGGCAATGGTTTTGGCAAATTCCAAAATGGCTTCTCGATTTATCCGGACATGTTTTGACTGCTCGATGATTGGTTTAGTCGAATCTAAAATAATTTTCATGTTTTTACCCCTCTTCCCTTTCAGTCAACTTTCGATACTGGCAATATTCACAATTCTCTCCCGGGTTGGGGATTTGGTCAGAATCCAGGCACTTTTTAATTTTGTAAATTGTCGGCTCAACCCAGGAATCATCGCCCTGATGGGTGAGTATTTCTAGTTCGAATTCAATTTTGGCATCAAAAGCACGATCACCTTTCAGGCCGTTGGCGTAAACAAAATAGGCTTCATCGTCGATATCAAAGCCGTTTTGTCGGAATATCCACTGATACCATTCGACCTGTTTTTTGTACCCTTGTTTATATTCATCATCTAGAGAAATTTCCTTGGTGGTGCTGGTGGATTTGTAGTCAACAATATGAAGTTTTTCGTTTTTTAGATTGATCCAAATATCGTCAATTATGCCGCAAAGCTCAAGGTTGGTTGGTTTATGTAAAGTACAAGCCCCTTTGTACTTATAGAAATCATCCCGCCATATAGATAAATCAGGATGAGAAAAAGGAATGGCATTAATCCCATATTTTTTCATTAAGGTATGTTTTTTGCCATCTTTTCTAAGTAGGTCAAATTCGTTTTTTAAAAGATGATCAACGGCACTATTGAGCGGCCAGCCCGGCATTCCTGGTCGATCTAGTCCTAGCCGCCGGTCCAGGTAAAAACAGCGCGGACATTCTAAAAATCGTTCCATGCGAAACCTGGAGATGCGGAATGGTTCTTTAGAATCAGGATTATAGCGATAGTTATCCCCTCTTTGGTGGTATTTATTCATTTGTTGTTCTTTGAATTACAATAAGAGAAAGCATTCCTCTTTTCGAGAGAAGCGCTTAGATAGTGGCCCGTTTTTATTTTATTCAGATGAGAAATCGCCATTAAGCAGTCTTGAGCTTTTTGGTTTTTACGTAAAGCTACTTGGCTATAATATTTATTAACTTATTTGGGACAATTATTGTTTTTTCAATTTTTTTACCCTCTAAATGTTTTTTGGCTTTTTTTGATTGAAGAACAATTGTTTTTAGCTTTTTATTTGACGTTTCAGTTGGGCATTTAATTACATCGCGTGTTTTATTATTTACTTGGATTATCAAATCAATGGACCCCCTCTTTAATTTATCTTTATCGTATTTTGGCCATTTTTCATATGCTATTGTTTTCTTCTTTTTAAATATTTTTTGCCAAATTTCTTCTGTAAAAAATGGACAAATAGGATTTAGGAGCCTAAGGAAACCTTTAGCATAATTTTTTGGAAAGATGTTTTCTTTATATACAGCGTTTACAAAAATCATCATTTGACTTATTGCTGTGTTAAAAGAAAGCTTTTCATAATCTTCGGTAACCTTTTTAACAGTTTGATTATATAGTTTTTCCAAATTTTGATTATTTTCGTTTTTCAATTTATTTTCTTCGACATACAATCTCCACACTCTGTCTATAAATTTTTTTATACCATTCAATCCTTCTATGTTCCATGCTTTATCGGCATCGAGTGGCCCCATGAACATCAGATAGAGTCTTAGGGCGTCAGCGCCGTGGGTGTTGACAATGTCGTTTGGGTTAATCACGTTTCCTTTTGATTTGCTCATTTTTTCGTTGTTGGATCCTAATATCATGCCCTGGTGGCGTAATTTTTTAAACGGCTCTTTGACAGGAACAATCCCCTTATCAAAAAGATAGTTATTCCAAAATCTGGAATATAGTAAATGGCCAACAGAATGTTCTGGCCCACCAAGATACAAATCTATAGGCAGCCAATGATTAAGCAGTTTTTTGCCGGCTAATTGTTTTTTATTGTTTGGGTCGATGTATCTTAGAAAGTACCAAGATGATCCAGCAGAACCAGGCATAGTGCTGGTTTCCCTAACACCCTTCTTGCCGTCGATTACCACATTTTTCCATTTAGTGGCGTTGTCAAGGGGGGCTTGGCCGTTTTTGGTTTTGTAATCTTTAATATTAGGTAAAACGAGGGGTAACCGGTCTTTTTTCAAAGCTTTTATGGAACCATCTTCCATATGGACGACCGGAATGGGTTCACCCCAATATCTTTGTCTGGCAAAAATCCACTCCCTGATTTTGTAACTAGTTTGTTTAGAGCCAAACCCATTTTCTTCTAGCCAGGAAATGACTTTTTTGATAGCGGTTTTTTTGTCAAGGTCGTTTAGAAAACCTGAATTAATGTAGGCGCCTTCACCTGTATAAGCTTGTTTTTTGGGATTTCCCCCCTTGATTACAGGGATGATGTCTAAGTTGAATTTTTTGGCAAATTGATAATCTCGTTCATCGTGGGCGGGGACTGCCATGATAGCTCCGGTGCCATAAGTAACTAATACGTAATCTGAAATCCAAATTGGAACTCTGCGATTGTTAATTGGGTTAATAGCATAGGAGCCGGTAAAAACGCCAGTTTTGTTTTTATTAATTTCAGTTCTTTCAAATTCTGATTTAAGAGAGCATGCTTTCTGGTAAGACTGAACCTGTTTTTGGTAAGGAGTTGTAGTTATTTTGTTTACGAGAGGGTGTTCTGGAGACAAAACACAATAGGTAACACCAAAAAGGGTATCTGGTCTGGTGGTAAAAACATCAAAGCTGAGTTTTTTACCATCAACTTTGAATATAATATTAGCGCCGACAGATTTACCTATCCATTTTTTTTGTGTTTTTTTGGTTGATTCGGGCCAATCTATGCTTTTTAATCCTTCAAGTAGCCTATCGGCGTAGGCGGGTATATCCATTACCCATTGTTTCATATTTTTTCTAATGACAGGATGTCCTCCTCTTTCGCTTTTGCCGTTGATGACTTCGTCGTTAGCCAAAACGGTACCCAGCCTTGGACACCAGTTGACGGGCATATCAATGTATTTGGCTAGACCGTCTTTAAACATTTGTATGAAGATCCATTGTGTCCATTTGTAATAATTGGGATCACAAGTATAAACTTGTTTTGACCAATCGTAATCAAATCCAAGCATTTTCAGTTGAGTGATAAAGTTTTTGATATTTTTAAGGGTAAAGCCTTCGGGGTGTTTACCTGTTTTGATGGCATATTGTTCTGAGGGTAAACCAAAAGAGTCAAAGCCCATAGGATGCAAAACATTGTATCCCTGCATTCGTTTCATCCTGGAGATAATATCGGTAGCAGTATATCCCTCAACATGACCGACATGGAGACCCTCTCCTGAAGTATATGGGAACATGTCTAATACATAATACTTGGGCTTGGAGAAATCTCTGGTGTTAGTTTTAAAGACTTTGTTTTTTTCCCAAAATAGTCGCCACCTTTTTTCAATTTTTTGATGGTCAAGGGTGTTTTTGGTTTTCATGTTTTATCTTTTTCTGTAAACCATATCGTCGGAGATTATTTCTTTTTTTGTAAAATCCTTTTTCTGACTGTTCGAATATTCTTTAATGTTTAAGAAAATTTCGTTAATAATTCTTTCGATTTCGTGATGATTTAGAAAAACAGACATGGGATAGGCCTTCAGAGCTCCTATTTTTATATCTGTTCCGGGTAATACATAGCTTCTGGAGGATGTATATGTAAAAGAAATTTGGCTATTTTTACTTTTTTCTAATACGAACTTTCCATAGTTTATATTATAATCCCTTATCTGATTTATTTCCTCTATCGGCAGTTTTAGTATTTTTTCTAATGACATTTTAATGTATTTTTTGGGTTTGATAATAAATAGGGTTGCAAATCCTTCAGTATCTTTATTTATGACACAAACATTTTTGTTGGTATTTAGTTTTTCTCTAAAGTATTCTGTTGAGGAATACATGTTGCCAATAATACTTTGGAACCCCCTAATTCCTAAGGATTTTAAGCAAGATAAAGCGGTAATTGCGCCCATGCTGGAGCGAGTTAACTCTAAAGTTGTATCATATGGATTAAAATTACCATAGTGTAATTCTTCTAGAGAAACCTCCTTTTCTGGGTTTAGTTTAAAGTAGTCTTTTCTGTTTTTTATTACGAAAATACTAGAAACATATGGGCAAAAGCCTGTTTTATGAAAATCTACTCCCATTGAGTCGGCGTATTTTATTTCTTTTACTTTTTTGTTGAGAGATTTTATTTTATTTAAGTGTCTCTCTTTTATTTTTAAAGGATTTTTGTCAAAGTTGTATTGATTAAAAAATAACGAAACCCATCCTAGCACGGAATCAACGTGTATGTGAGGGGAATAATCAAGGTTGTACTTTTTAATAATTTCGCAATTTATTGTATAGATATCTTTTATGGGATCGACTGTTAGTTCATTAGTGCTTCCGCCGTTTACATTAAACCCCAGGAAAATTTTTCCCTTGTTAATATTTTCGCAAATAATTTTTTTGGCTTCGCTAACAATAATCTTTCCTGTTTTATCGCAAGGAGCCTCTATGCAACTATCACTGCCAATGCCCAGCCAATCACAGACTTGATAGTGGCAGGGATGGGCGGTAGAGCTCGTTATCATAAAATACTTGCTCCTCTCACACCCCTTTTTTCCTATATCTTGGCTTGATTTGTTTAGGGCAATTTTTGTTGCATACAGACTGGTTCCTTTTCCTCCGAAAGTAAAAACACCATGACTTTTGGTCCAGTCCCAACCTATAAGGTCGGATATATATTTCGTGACCTCGAGTTCTGCTGTTATTAAGAAGCCCGCATAAGTGTCTTGGGCAAAATTTGGATTATAAAAACATGATAAGCTGGCGCTAGCCATGGAGACAATATTAACAGGAGGAATTACGTTAATCATTGTTCCGGGGTTATTCCAGTTGGGGATGTTTTGATATAAGGGGGATAAATATTTGAATGTTTCTTCTGGTGTCATTGGTTTATAATTTAGATTACATTTTTCTAGGTAATTTTTGTAAGTTAGCTTGTGGTTGCCTTTAAAAAATGGTTTGCCAAAGTTATAGTGTTTTTTAACATATTTTTCTAGTAGCGAAATGTATTTTAATAACTGCTCAATATTTGATTTTTTATAATCTCCGAAATAGGCGTTTAGTTTTATTTTTTTCATTTTGTTATTTTGATTGAAAATATTTATTTAAATATTTTTGTGAAACTTTTAGGTAGTTTGACGATAACTCAAATAAACTCCCCCTACCCATAAACAATAAGGCATTTTTTTCCTCTTGGGGTAATTTTAGTATATTTGTCAATTGATAAGCAATGTGTTTATTTAAATGTACAGGATATTTTTTGAAAAAAATAAACAACCACTTAAGAAAATGAGTTCTCGTTTTGTATAGGTGATCTAACAAGTCAGGATCTTCCCTTTTTGTTAATATTTGAACCCTGTTTGTATAGTTTAACACTCTTGGTGTTAATTTTTTTAAACGCTCTCGTCTTAGATTTTCATCGTAAAAAGGATAAAAGTTCTTTTCAATGAAATTTTTATCTGGTATTTCTCCAAATAAAGACAAGCCATGTTTATAAAGGGTTCCTACCAGCATTTCTAAAGAATCATATGATGCTGTTTCTATCAAATTTTTTTTATTAGGAAATTCTGGGGCTAATATTGTAATGTCGAAAGGAATTGCTGGGTGGTTTACATAGAACTCTATTCTATTGGCAATGTGATCCCTTAATATGGTTGGATGTTTATCTTTAAAATCTCCACTTGATTCATTTATTATCTTAATAATTTTTTCTGGTGAATATTCTTTAAATTTTTTACTAAAAGCGCAAATATCAATGTCCGATACTCCTTCAATGAACCCATGTTCGTAAGCGGCCGATCCGTATATTTGCGCTGAAAATATATTTAGGCTTTTTAGATCCTTTTGTAAATAACTTTTTACATCAGATAAAGCCTTTGAATATTTGGTTAAAATTGACATTGGTTTTTTTAAATAACTAAAGTTACGTGATTTTACCATGCTTTTGAGTTATTTTATTTGATTGTATTTTGGCTATTGGCACAGTTTTGGGGGTTCTGTTTTGGAGATGTGCTTTGGGAGCTTTAATTATCTTGGGGTTAATTATAAATATTGTCAACGGCACTATTGAGCGGCCAGCCCGGCATTCCCGGTCGATCTAATCCCAGGCGCCGGTCTAGGTAAAAACAACGCGGACATTCTAAAAATCGCTCCATGCGAAACCTGGAGATGCGGAATGGTTCTTTAGAGTCAGGATTATAGCGATAGTTGTCCCCTCTTTGACGATATTTATTCATAAAATAATCTTATTGTTTTAGTAGTCTAATTAGTTCTTTTTTTAGTCTGGGTAAGAGATTTTCTTTTTCCCATCGAGGCAGAAAGGCGCCCAGGTCTTGCTTTAGGCGTTTGTCATCAAAGTTTTTTACCCGGCTGATTACCGTTTCAGCATTTATCTCTTCGGTAAATTTCGGATAAAGTTTCATTTTTCCTCTCACCAACTCCCACAGTAAAGGGACATTTTTATAAAGAAGATAATAAACATCATAAAAATCTCTTCCCTTGGTTTTTTTTCTGGTTAGAATCGCTCTTGTTTTCTCGGCCAAGATTTCTTCCCAGGCCAAATGCAGAATTAGCGGCGAACCGATCACAGGTAGATCGGTTTTGAGAAGGGTTTTGGTTGGTTTTTGAATCGGCTTTTCTCTTAGTGAGTATTCTAGATCGACCGTTAAGGGATATTTTCTTCCTTCTCTATCCCAATGAAGAGTACCGGTTAGAGATTCTTTCTTCTCTCCTGGAGAAAATTTAACATTTAGATTGGGAATTTCTGATTGGGTCTCTTCGACCGTAGCGCTTATTATTTCTTTTAGGTTAGCCCAAGACAGCTCAGCGGTAAAATCCAAATCCATGGAAAAGTGGGGTGCCGGAAAGAGCAGGTGGATTGCTGTTCCCCCCTTAAAATAAATATGCTGCGACTCTTTTTTTTGGTAAAGTCCTTTTAGGAAAACTGTTTGAATATATTCACGAATAATCGCGTTTTCGTTTACTCCGGTTTTTTGTGATATTTTTTGAACTTGATCTGGAGTAATCATAGGCCTAATTGTTTTTTAAGTTTATGATATGCTGGTAAAGCTATTTTTTCTGAAAAATTCTGGAATTTTTCTTTGTTGATGATTTGAAGATCGAATTCGTCAAAATTATAAGAGGCCTTGCCCAAACTAGCAAAAAATATTGCGTCCATCAGGGCTTTTTCCGGACTGGCAATTAAGGCATTGTCTTCTTTTTTATAGCCCCAGAAATATTTTTTATCAAGATGAAAATAACTAAAAGTTTTATTCTCGAAAATTATTTTTTGGGCCGTTTTGGTAGTTACCGAGGCAATTTCATAGGGGGTTTGCACCATAATTCCGTAGGCATTTAGAGCGGAGGCCAGGGAAATATAAGAAGGTTGATAAAGATGATTGGCCAACTCAAAATCGGAGGGCTCTTTTCCTGCTAGAATATAAAACCCTCTTTTTGCTCTTTGGAGAACTTTTGTTTCGACTAAAGCTTCAATTTTCTTGTAAGCAGTGTTATCTTTTTCTATCTCTAAAAGATTTTTAATCTCGGTGGTTGAAAAGACGGATTTTCCCGATTTTTGCAAGATTTGACTAGCTTTTAAGGTTTTCATACTATATTGCACTTCCTGTATAAAATTATACAGGAACTCTAATATATGTCAACAATTTTGAGATTAAAGCGATTTTTTAGAGTCAGGATTATAGCGATAGTTATCCCCTCTTTGATGGTATTTATTCATAAAGTATTTTTATTTTAATTAATCTTTTGCGCTAGAGATTTTTTATTCCTTTGATAGTTTAGCTAGACCTAAACCAAGGTTCCTATTTAACCGTGTATTTTCTTTCACTCACAGCTTCGGCAATAACTTTTTCCCTAGGAGGATCGGTGGCTACTACCCTAACTTCCACTCTTAGCTCTCCTCGGGATTTGATAAAAGTAGAAGTAAAGGTACAATAACCATCTTGGGTAACCCGGGTGGTTTGTTGTTGGTAAAGTTCTTCTTGGTCATATTGGTTTAAATAAAAAAGCCATTCGCATTCACCGGAAGCGTTTTTAGGAAAGTTGGTAATAATCGCCTTGTACATCCTGGCTTGAGAAGGAATGAAGGTTTCTCCTTCGGGGCTAATTATTTCCACGCTCATTGGTCCGGTTATCTCTACTTTTTCCCCTTCTTCTAAGAACCTAACAGCTTCTTCGCCGGGTAGTTCCTCGCTGGATGAATCGGAATCTTTTGTTTCGGTTGTTTCTTGGGCTATGTCGGCAGAATCGTTATCGAAAAATTGGTTTTTTGAAAAAACAAAGCCGATGGTGATAAAAAATAATAAAAGGAGAAGAATAAGAAAAATATTTTTCTTTGATTTATTTTTTTGAGAAGAATTTTCTTTATCGCTTAAGTTATTTTCCATAATAAATATTTTAGCCCAATTTAACTATTAAAACCAGCCGAAACTAAATAATTAATTTTTTTTGTTTTATTTCTCTTTTATATCAGCCATAAGTTGCGACCAAGAATATTTTGCAAATTCTATTTCTTGGTGGTGTTAACACTGTATGTAAATATATAAAGTGGGTGTTCTTGTGTTTCTCTAATTGTCCAATAGTTTTTATTTTCTTGATTAGTATTTTAACAAGATTAACAAAGAAAGGGAAAAATTTTGTAAAGGAGAAAAAGAAAGAAATGATAAACTGTTCTTATGAATTTTGTTGCTTTGTTTTTGTTTCTTATTGGGGTTGGGAATTTAATAGCGGGTGATTTGAGTCCGGCAATTTTAGACTTTGCTTTAGCAACATTTTTTTATTTATTAAATATTTTTTTATTACGCAGGGGACAAAATCTATTAAAGGCAATTAATATTTTAATTACTATAATTTTTGTTATTTATTTTTCTTTTGGCTTAACAGAAGTTGTCAGGGTTTTTCTTTTAGGTGAAGACCCATCGGTAAGTACAAGCAATAACATAGGAATGGTTATTTTTATTGGCTTACTTGGGCTTTATTTTTTATTGAAAAAAATTAGGAAAGACTCCTAGGATTTATAGTTTGCGAAACTCTTGTCCTTTTTTATCTTTTGGCAAAGAGTCAAAAACGGTAATATCACCCTTTTTGTATTCCCCTATCTCCAGGCCATCGTAGCGAAAAGCATCGCCATATTGGAGAAAAAACAAGGCTAATTTGTTATCGAGAATGATATTAAACCCTCTTCCCTCACGAGAATCACGAGGGAAAACATCGATTCGTTTAGTGGTGCCAAACAAGATGCGGGCGGCATCAATTTTTTCCGGCGAAATATTATTAATATATTTGGCGTGAAAACGAAGATATTGGTTGGGAAACCAATGAAGAAGAAATTTTGAAAACTTGGCGATTAATGAATCTAGCATAGTTTATTTTTTGCTGGTATTGGTAATAGCAAGATTTATTATATTGTTATTATTCATTTTCTCCTGTCCAGTCCTTGGCCATTAATTCAGCTTGTTCTAAAACTAATTGCGTCGCCGCTTCTTGTTTGTCAGGTGGATATTTGTATTTTTTAAGTAACTTTTTAACATAAATTCTTAATTTGGCTTGAACACTTTCCTTAATTGTCCAATCAATGGTGGTATTTTTTCTGATCATCATCACTAACTCTTTGGCCATTTTTCGCAATTTCTTATCACTCATTTCTCTGACAGCGCTTTCGTTGTTACATAAAGCATCATAAAAGGCTACTTCTTCGTCATTCAAGCCTAGCTCTTTGCCTTTATCTTTGGCTTCTTTAATTTTCTTTGCTAACTCTAACAACTCATTAATCACTTGGGCGGCTTGAATGGTTCTATTTTGGTAACGACGAATAGACTCAGATAACATTTCAGAAAAAGATCGCGATTTGACTAGATTTTTCTTGGACCAAGTTTTTAGTTCATCATTTATTAATTTTTTTAATAGTTCTAGGGCAACATTTTTATGTTCCAGATTTTTTACCTCTTCTAAGAATTCCCCAGAAAAAATTGAAATATCAGGGGTTTTAATACCAGCGGTGTCATAAATATTTATTACCTGATCGGAAATAACGGCTGAGGAAACGATTTGTTTTATTGCGGCACTATAATCGGCTTTCGTTGGGCCCCCATCGGAAGGTTCCATTTTTAATAATCCACCGCGAATTATCTGAAAAAAACTAGCTCATCTCTTATTTCCTTAGTTTTTTCATGGGGTACTGCTAGAGAAAAAGCCTTACTTAATTCAGAAACTGCTTTGATAAAGTTTTCTTTGCCCTTTTCCTGCTTTAAAACATAATCTATTGTGGCGGTGATAATTCGGGTCCGTTGATTGGCACTAGTTGAAAAATAATTTTGATAATGAAAGTCATTTAGTAAATCTTTGACTATTTCATATTTTTCTAACATCAAGCTAACTGCTTCTTCTTGAGGAATAGCAGTCTGTTTTTGATCACTTTTTGAATAATAAGACAAAGCTTCTTTTAGATCAGGGGCGATACCAATATAGTCAACAATTAATCCACCTGGTTTATCTTTATAAACTCGATTAACTCTAGCGATTGCTTGCATTAGGCTATGATCCTTCATGGGCTTGTCAATATACATAGTATGCAGACAGGGCGCGTCAAAGCCTGTTAGCCACATGTCGCAGACGATAACTAATTTTAGAGAATCGTTGGGATCTTTAACTCTTTTGGCTAATTGGCGCCTTGCTTGCTTAGGGCGGACATGGGGTTGAAAATCAGCTGGATCTGAGGCTGAGCCGGTAACGACCACCTTTATAAAACCTTCATTGTCATTATCGCTGTGCCATTCTGGTTGTAATTTAATAATTTCATCATATAAATCAATAGCAACACGGCGGCTGATAGTGACAATCATGCCTTTACCGTCAATAGTACTCAGTCTATTTTCAAAGTGGTTGACAATATCTTTAGCAACCAGCTTAATTCTTTTTTCGGAACCAATTATTGCTTCTGTTCGAGTACCATAATTTTTTACTTTTTCTTGCAAAACCATATCTTCCCCATCAAGAAGATCATTGATTTCACTATCAATGCTTTTTTCTAAAGAGTTGTTGAAGTTTAATTTAACCAAACGCGTTTCATAATAAATCGGCACGGTAGCATGGTCTTCAACGGCGCGGCTAATATCATAGACATCAATGTAATCACCAAAAACTGCTCGAGTATTACGATCACTTAATTCTATTGGTGTGCCAGTAAAACCAATGAATGAGGCATTAGGTAGGGCATCACGAATATGGCGAGCAAAGCCTTTGATAAATTCATATTGGCTCCGATGGGCTTCATCAGCAATTACAACGATATTGTGCCGATCAGATAATTGAGGGTATTGGTCTTTACCTTCTTTCGGGAAAAACTTTTGAATGGTAGTGAAAACTACTCCACCAGAGGCAACATTTAATAATTCCTTTAGGTGTTCCCGATCCTTGGCTTGCTTTGGTGTTTGTCGTAATAAATTAGCACAGCGGGAAAAGGTGCCAAAGAGCTGGTTATCTAAGTCATTACGATCAGTTAAAACCACTAAAGTAGGATTATTCAATTCCTGAATAATTTTTCCGGCATAAAAAGTCATGGTCAGACTTTTTCCTGAACCCTGTGTATGCCAAATTACCCCGGCTTTGTGGTCTCCTTCTTTTTTCGTTGCCTCGAGAGTGCTTTCAATAGCCTTATTAGTGGCAAAGTATTGGTGATAAGCGGCGGCTTTTTTAGTTATTTCTTCCCCATCAGATTCAAAAACAATGAAGTTATTGATTAAATCCAATAACCGATCCTTTTCAAATAGTCCCTTTATTAATGTTTCCAGCTGGGGTGTTGAATTGGGGACTAATTCTTTGCCATCAACAGTTCGCCAACGAGTGAACCATTCAAAATTAGCTGAGATTGTACCCGCTCGAGCTTCTAACCCGTCACTGATTATCGACAGTTCGTTATAAACAAAAAGAGAAGGAATATCTTTTTTGTAAGTTTGGATTTGATTAAAAGCACTTTCAACGGTGGCTTTTTCATCTCCGGGACTTTTTAATTCAATAACCACTAGCGGCAACCCATTAATAAAAATGACAACATCCGGACGACGATTAATGTTATTTTCAATAACGGTAAATTGATTAACGGCTAAAAAATCATTATTCTCTGAATTCTTGAAATCAACAATTTTTACTTTATCGCCAGCAACAGAGCCATCTTCACGTAAGTACTCTACGTCAATGCCATCGCGAAGGTAAGTGTGAAAAACTTTATTATTAGAAACCAGGTTTGGTGTAAGATGAATTACTTGAGAAACTTTTCTAAAAGCCTCCTCTTTAGCATCTTTCGGGATATCAGGATTTAACCTTGCTATAGAGTCTTTTAGTTTTCCATCTAAAATTACATCAGAATAATTATTTCTTAAAGGTGTTTCTCCATCAGGGGCGATATCAGGCCCACCTGTTATTGAATAGTTTAGGCTCGATAACCAATCTAAAGTTGCTTGTTCTAGTGTTGATTCTGTGTATTTAGTCATATTCAATTTTTAACTTCCTTAACTAGTTGACCAGATATTCCTTTACCTACAGGCCTATCATATTCTGTCTTTTGGTAATGCTTACAAGAATATCTCAAGTACTCATTAATTTCATTGAGATTGATTCCACTTTTTGATAAGTCGTCCGGGTAGATGGATACAATCAGTTTGTCTGCGATATTTAGATATTTTGAAGACTCAATATAGCTTCTAATAATCTCTTTGATAGCTGAGGATCTGTCTAAATTTGAGATTCTACCATGCCTGGTACCAATAACAGGTATCGTTACCACATCATTTCTTCCTGACTCACTTGCAATGTATTCCCACAGTTTAGACAAACTCAACAAAAAATCATCAATCGTCGACTCGACTCTATTATTTTCTTTTTTACGAGAATTAACAAGGAAATAGAAGGTTTTATGATCTTGATCAATCTCAACAACCGTACCCATATCGTGTTTTTCTCCAATATCAATCTTGTTAGCAATATCTGTTCCTAAGTGACTTGCCTTTCCGTGGTAGTAATCCTTAATAACTTTGTTTTGGATACTTTTTGCTTTTTTTACATTACCTCCCAAAGCCACATCTAAAGAATCGTTAATAGGCACAACTAAAGCCCCAATGTTATCAAAAGCATCACAAACCTTTACTTCAATGAAATTATCTTTGTCCCTTAGTTTGTAGCAAAACGATTTCTTTGGTCTATTTTTAATAACAGCAATGATTAAAACAAGAGAGAAAGCAACCAGTGTTACGACGACACTTTTAGAATAAATATCTGTTCCACCGTTTGAAGAGTAGCTAGCTAATTCCACAAATAGCCAATATAAACCTATCCCTGATACGAAATCTAACAGAATGTTTTTAAATTTTGGTGTCCATCGTTTAATTTGCATCATATTCCCAGTTGGTTATACACAGACTCTTTGTAGTAATAAGGGCCTGATCTGTCTTGTTGCCGATACGACTCGTCAGAACTAGCCCAATTATTTATTGCATACTCAACAATCTTTTGGTTAAAACTTATATGAATAGCCAATTCATCTCTCAGTATTGCTGGGCAAAGGTTTTCATCAATATATCTCTTTCCATTTAGATTGACTACAATAATAGGTATCTCCCTTTTTAACGCTTGTTCAATCTCCCATCGAACGAATTTATAAAGATACTTAGTATTACTTCCCACCAACAGAATAAAGACTTTAGTGTTTCTAAGTCTTTCTGCTAATTTTGCTTTTATCGTCTCTTCAGAGGAGTATGACATCAGAGTGTTCAAATCGTGAGCATCATAGAAGTTAAAGGTTGAATAGTCATTCTTTCTCCACGCCTGCATAAGTCGGTAATATCGTATGTCATTATCAGCATCAAATGCAACGTAAGTTTTATTTGTGTAAGTCATACACGTATCCTCCCACTTATTAATCTTGGCAGAAGAGAATCTCTTAAACTTTGTAATTTATTAACTTCATAGTTATTTTTTACTAGTTTATTAATAACGGGGGTCATGGTTAAAGACATTGAGTCTAGGGCATTTTTTCCTGGAACCAGCGCTTTTGCATTAGCTAAATGTTTCCTTTGGATATGGCCCATTGTAGTGGCTTTGCCTGAAGCAATAGTTCTGAACTCATCAAGATGATGAAGTGTCCAAAGGTAATAAAACCATTTGGGATATTTTTCAGAGCTAACCTTAAATAAATGCTGGTTGAGTATTCCCTTCCCATAAGGCCACAAACAAACCTCAAGGCTTCCAGACCAAGAAAATAAAACATCTCCATTTTCTACATGATATTTATAATCAGCCTTCCTGCTCGCAAAGTCACTTGATTCTGTAAAACCTTTTCTTAGTTCAGCAATTTTTATAACACGCAATGCATCTTTTTCATTTTTTGGAGGATATTTTTGACATGCCAATCCGTTAAGATAGGTTGCAATTTCATCCAAAGATTTAACCTCCCATCCTTTTGGCATTTCCCCCAATTCACTATCAACCATTTCGCCTCCACTTGATTTATATGGCTTGCCTTCATCATTAGGAAATTCAAAATCTACAAACCATTGTCTAAAAAGAGTCTTGCCAATCTCTTCAAGCGTTTGATTCATTTTGCGATTAAGTTCTATTTTGTCGTCTAGAGAGGAAAGAATAGAGGCAATTTCCTTTTGCTCATTTATTTCTGGAATTGGCCATTTAGTCTTCTTTATTTGATTCCAATTTGCTCTGGGCATTCGTGTTCCAGTGCTTCCAGCAGTGGCAAGGCCAACAAACTTTTTACTAGCAACTAAATAAAATAAGTAATCTAAAAAACATTTTTCTTTTGCCTCAAATACCCAGATATCTGTTGAGCAAACGCCATCTAAATTGGATTTGTAAACTTTTCTAAAATATGGCCTAAGCTTGCCAAATAATATGTTGTTTTTACCAAATTTATACTTGTTGCTAATGGTATCTGCAGAAGAGCCAAAGCCACTAATGCTTAAGTCTTCTTGATTAATATGTTCAAGCCCAATGTATGGTAAATTTTTACTCTTCTTAGGTTTGTAGATATCTTTTCTTAACTTAGCTAAACTTTCAAAATCTAAAATATTCCAATCACTCGGAATTTCTCCAATTTCTGTTTGTTTGTAGTTAGTATTCGTGTTATTCATTGTCCATCCCTAATTTGTTTACTAGCTCGTCTGGAGACATAATTCTTATACTAGGAAAAACTTTTCTTAACTCTTTTTTCTTATCCAAGATGTGATGATCCTCTGTAACTAAAAAATCGTGTCCTTCTCTTAGATGAGTTTCAACAATTTTTGCGTCATTGAGGTTTGATTTGCCGATTACTTTGAGTATTTTTTTCCATCTCTTATTGCTATTTTTATCCATAAATCTGCTATGATTTAATTTAAAGGGAAAAATTGTGCTGGGAAGACATGTTTCTTTGATTTTTTTTGTTAGGTTTTCTAGATCAACTTGAAAGATTTTAATCAAACCGCTGTTTTCTAGTCTTTTCAGCTTAGGCAGGCTCGCTGAATTATCTTTTGTTACTGAGTAAACTTTTTGCCTTGTTACTTTTTTATGCTGTCTATTCATTGTTGTTTATTTTTCCTTATAATTTTTATATAATTTGTTTAGATAAAAACTGGTGAGTGAGCGTGACGCCACGACCCAGTTTTTTCTGTTTTTATTTGCCTAATCTATTCTTATCTAAAGCTTGACATTGCTTGATAATTATTTTGTAATAGACTTCAAAGACCTATTTACCAAGCTGTTACCGGATGGTGACGTGCTTGGGACAGCCAAGATAGGGTGTAGGTCGCTTTTTATTTTTGATTTAATCCTTTTATCCGGTAGTCCTGGTTAAGATTTGAGAAACCAAATGGCCAATTAAGGGATGTTTAAGAACTTCTTCGTTTATCAAGGGAGCCATCTTTTTTATCTTTTCTAACAATTTTTTTATTTTGTTAGGGTCTTTATCGTCTTTTTTTATTTTAGATTCGAGTTCTACGAGCAATCTCGAAGCCTCTTGTTTATTTGGAAAATCCCTGCTTTCAATCTTGGAAAAAATTTCGCTAAAGGCAATATCGACATTTTGGCTATTAATTATAATGGGGCTGTTTTTACCGGAGGTTGAGATGTTAATATTATCTTTTATATTAGAATTTTGTTTTTCGTTGTACTCCAAAGGATTCTCAATATATTTAATGCCAGGATTAAGTATTTTTGAATGGCTAACGATTCCGTTATTTAATATTTGGCATTTAATAAATTCCTCATTGCTAAGAAACAAGAGATTTCTGTTTAGTTTTTTTCCTTCGACAGGAATGAATAATTTGAGTGTACAAGTATGAACAAAGTTTTCGGGATAATCAAGCCAGTGAGTATAAAGTGTAGTTAATATTTCTTTTCTGATTTGCTCTTCTGATGGTTGTTTTCCAAAAACTATCTTTTGTCGAGTGAAGAGGAGGTTTTTTTCTGTTTTTAGATTGTAAGCATAACCATTTGTTTCAAGACCCTCGTATTCGTTATTAAAAACATACTGAAAGCATTCAGTATATAGTTTTTTAGCAGTGTCAATATAGAGCGGCAGATGGGGAATTAGAAAAAGGTATGTAGTCTCTTCTTCTTTGTTATTTTTAAATTGAGGGTTTATTAATCCATCTCTAGTTGTCCCTGCCCAAGAAAAAGCGATGCAGGCGACAGGTTTTTCGTTTTCATCATAAATTCTGTACATAAAAAGATCACTGTGGTCACCCTTTGTTTTTTGGGGATTATCCTCAAATGGAGTAGCAAAATAAGCTTCATTTTTGTACAGGAACCGAACTCTTTTCATATCTCAAACCCCACCTTTTTCAAATTCTTTCTAATCTCTTTTTCTAGTTTTTTTGACTCTTTGAATTGTTGACTTAACTCTTTGGTTAATTTTTCCATTTTCTCCTCAAAAACTTCATCATCTTCAAGCTCAAAATCTGTGCCCACATAACGACCAGGAGTGAGAACATAATTGTTTTTCTTAACTTCCTCTATTTCGGTAGCTTTACAAAAGCCCTTAACATCTTCATAATCACCATTTTTATTTCTCCAGTCGTGATAAGTGTTAGCAATCTTTTCTAATTCCTCTTCTGTTAGTTCTCTGTGTCTTCTGTCTATCATTTTGCCCATGTCTCGGGCATCAATAAACAAAATTTCATTGTGGCGATCACGGAATTTATGATTATGCCTATCTCGGGAGACAAACCATAATGAAGCCGGAATGCCTGTGGTGTAAAAAAGTTTATCCGGCAAGGCGACAATACAATCAACTAGATCTGATTTAATTAAGTTTTTCCTTATTTCGCCCTCATTAGATGTGTTGGCGGAGAGGGCGCCATTGGCCATAACGAAACCAGCGATACCGGAAGGATTTAGATGATGAATAAAGTGTTGAATCCAAGCGTAGTTAGCATTATTAGTTGGTGGTGTGCCATATTTCCAGCGCAGATCATCTTTTAGGCTTTCACCGCCCCAGTCGCTTGAGTTGAAGGGCGGATTGGCTAGAATAAAATCTGCTTTTAAGCCCTTGTGTTGATCATTATGAAAACTATCACCATGTTCAATTTTGGCCTCAATCCCGCGGATAGCTAAATTCATGGTTGCTAACTGCCAGGTGGTGAAATTGTATTCTTGGCCATAAATAGATAGGTCACCAACTTTACCGCCGTGTTCTTTAACGAATTTCTCGCTTTGGACAAACATGCCGCCACTACCGCAACAAGGATCAAATACTCTTCCCTTATAAGGTTCAATCATCCGGACTAATAGCTTGACGACACATTCCGGCGTGTAGAATTCACCGCCACCTTTGCCCTCGGCATTGGCAAATTTTCCTAAGAAGTATTCATAAACTCGACCAAGAACATCTTTTGAACCTGATTTCTCTTTGAGATCGATAGTGCTAAAAAGATCAATTAATTCCCCGAGAATTCTTTTGTTAAGCTGCTGCCGGGCATAATTTTTGGGCAAAACCCCTTTTAGTTTTGGGTTGGCTTTTTCAATGGCAATCATTGCCTCGTCGACCAATTTACCGATTTCTGGCTTTTTGGCGTTATCTCTTAATTTTTTCCAACGGGCCTCTTTGGGGACCCAGAAGACATTTTTCATTTTATAAGCGTCTTTGTCTTCTAGAAAGTCTTTTTCTAAATCAGAGTCATTTTTTATTTCGTCTCTTCTTTTGTTGAAAGCGTCTGAAATGTATTTGAGGAATATCAAACCCAGCACTACATGCTTATAATCGGCAGCATCCATACTGCCACGAAGTTTATCTGCTGCTGCCCATAATTTTTTCTCAAAACCGAGGTTGGCTGAGGAATATTTCTCCATTGGTTATATTTTAACATTAAGTTTGGAATTAGCGGGATTTTAAATGTGTTTTAAGGCTGGAAAAATTATTAATGATCGGTTTTTATGGGGTTGACAAAAACATGAATAATAAATTTCAAAAACAGACACCATTTTAGTCTTGGTTGCTAAAACTGTAGTACCCACTTTGACCGATAATGATATGGTCGATTAACCTAATTCCTACCAATTTACTGATTTCTGATAGCCGTTTGGTAATTTTGAGGTCGTTGTCGCTGGGGGTGGGATCGCCGGAAGGGTGATTATGGGCTAGAATAATGGTGGCGGCGGAGTTTTTGATGGCGGTTTGGAAAATTTCCCTGGGGTGGGCCAGGCTAATATTTAAGGAGCCGATAGAAATAGTATCCAGGCTGATAACTTTGTTTTGGGTATCCAGGGAAAGTACCACAAAATGCTCTTTTTTCTTATCGCCGATTTGGGGCTTTAGCAATTTAAAAACATCGGCCGGCTTGGCAATTTTTTGCTGGTATTGCTGAAAATTGTTATTACCCCTCTTCCCTATTTCCAAGGCCGCTTTTATTTTACAGGCCGTTGCTGGACCAATGCCCTTAATTTGTTTTAGTTCTTCCAGCGAGGCTTGGCGAAGATTTTGTAAATTACCAAAGTAAGAAAGCAATTCTTGGGCTAATTGTAAAACATTTTTGTTTTTAGTGCCGCGGCCGATAACCAAGGCCAGGAGTTCTTGAAGGGAAAGATTTTCTGCCCCTAATTGTTTTAGTCTTTCCCGGGGCCGTTCTTCCGGTGGCAAGCTTTGGAGAGAATAATTTTTACTCATCAGGCAGGAACTCAAATTTTAGGATTAGTTTTATTGTAACGAAACAAAAAGCCTTTCGCTAGATGGTTAGGTAGCTAGGTTTTAGGGCTTGAGGAATGAAGTGAAGAAATTTTGCCAAAAACAGTTAATGCCTAGCGATTTAAATACGTTAAAGTATTTAAACTAGCCCTTTCCTCTTTTTTTCTAAACTAATAGTCTAAATCATAAAATTTTAGGCTATTATCTTCAACAATCAAATATTGCCCTAAGCCGAAATTAAGACAACCAAGGTTGATAAAACCCTTCTTGGGGTCTTTTTGGGCCAGGTGAGTATGGCCGCAAACCAAAATTTGGTTTCTTTGGGAAAGTTTTTTGGCTTCTTTTTCAACTTCCTGATTATATTTTTTTCTTGACCAATAAAGATATTTTCGGCCCAAAATATTGGCCAAAAAATGATCAAGGCGGAATAGTGGCCGGCAGATTTTTAAGATTTTGACTGTTTTGGTAAAGGATAAATTTAAGTTGTGGCCGTGAGTAATTAGCAAGGTTTTGTTTCCTAGAGATAAAGAATAGCTTTCGGCCTGGTGGTTGGAAAACAGGCTTACTCTTTCGTCGCAACGCTCTTTTTTATCGTGGTTGCCATAAACATAAATGGTATTTTTCTTTTTTAATAAAGGAAATAATTCTTGTCAAGGGGAAGATAAAAACTGATCAAAACTAATAAACACTCCATCCCAAAAATCGCCGTTGATAATTACCCGGTCAGCCTCGTTGATAATCTTTTTCAAAAAAGCCATTCGTTTGGGGTCGGGCTTATTGGTTAAATGAGTATCGGAAAAAATTAGGGTTTTCATAGTGAGTCTTTTTAGTCTTTGGTTTATTTTAATGCCCCCTATAAGGGCTCGCCCTAAATGGTTTTTAGAAAACAGTATTTTACATACTAGCATAGGGACGGATTTTAGTGAAATCGGTCTCAAGAAAAACTAAGAGTTATCGAATGGGGATTAAATAATTGGCTAAGAAAAAGATTAAAGGGTCAAAGACCTCGTGGGGGTTTGACCTAGCAATTTAACCCCTTGAGAGTTGCAGATGTTATTGGTTGTTAGATAGAATATGGCTAATGTTTGGATTACTATGCTGCTGATTATAGTAATTAAAGAGACCCCCAAATTTAATTAATCCTAATTGACTAAAAACTTAACTTCTTTCAAAATCCTTATAAGCTAATGATGACATTGGTTTTTTACTTCCTTGGTATTTACCCTTATATAAAGTTATTTTTCCTTTAGGAACCCAAAACGTTACCTGCCCTATTAGCATATAGGGATAAATTTTAACTGGTTGAACAGCGTGCATCATTAATGTCCACCTGTTTATTGAGCCAATATCAATTAGGTCGGCAGTTATATGGATAAATATCCCAAGCCTTGCCGTTGAAGATCTTCCTCGAATGATTGGCACATAAAAATTACTGCCCATAATTTCCACCGTACAGCCGAGGTATAAAACGTCTTGCTTTAATACAAATCCCGAAGGGGGTATTTCCACCTCCTCAGCTTCATTCACTTTTTTGACATCCAATATTCGCTCTTTATAGATTTTTATCTTATTAAACAACCTGAAGTCGTAAGAGTTTGGGTTGATTTTACTCTCATCAAAGGGGTCGATAACTATCTTACCCTTTTTTACTTCCTCCTTAATTTTTTTTCCCGTGAGTATCATTTATTAAGCTCCTTATAGAGTTTGCTTGGATAGGGAATTGAATATTTTCCGTACTCCCCAGAATATTTTTTATTTTTAGAACCGTAATTTATCCAGAAACTGACTTGTCCAATTTTCATAAATGGATAAATAATAAGAGGCTGAACCACTTTTAGCTCCAAAGTCCAACAATGTTGACATCCTACGTGACCCAAATCTGCGGTAATTTGGAGAAACAATCCTAGTCTACCCACAGACGAACGTCCTATTAAAATGGTGACAAATTCTCTACTGCCAATTTCCTCATAGGTCTTTGCCAGGTATAGCCGGTGAGGTTTGAGCATAAATCCGCTTTGTTGGTCCATCCAAACCGTTTTCGTCTTGTATGGATTTTTTGAATCAATTATTTCCTCCTCAATTTCTAATAATTCAGGAGCTATTCTGTAATTGTAACTATTTGGATTTATTAATTCTTCGCAAAAAGGTTTAATATGAATATTCCCAAGTTTTACCTGTTTTTTTATTTCTTCGCCAGTTAATATCATTTTTATTTTTTTAGAATAACTCCACAAAACGTTTTTGGTAGAATTTTTTTCTAAATCGATGGACTAAAACATTATAGTTTTGATAGGGTCGAAGCCTGTTGGACATATTTTTTATTTCATAGAGTCTCTTATACATGGCATCATATATTTTTTTATCTGTAATATTCAGAAGCTTACAAGCTCTAGAAATAGTTGATTGACAATAAAAGCTAAGTTCTTCCGCCGTCTCCTCAAAAATAGAATTTCTTTCCTCATATATTAATTCCAGATCATGGTAGATTTTCATCACTTCTTTGTAGCCAACTTGAGTAATTTCTATGTCAAAAATTTTTTTTGCTTTTTCTACTAAATTTTTGGGGATTGGTTGAATAGTGTAAAATTCGCATGAAAGTATATACCCAGGATCTGTCAACCAGCCAGTAGCTAACTTTAGTATCTTGGGTGGATTCGGAAAAAATCTTAAAGCTGCTCCAAAAACGACATGCGAAAATTTTTCTGTTGGTTGAAACTTATAAGCGTCTATCTTTTTATATTTTATTCTGGCTCCAGGAGTACAAAGATTTTTATTGAGCGTGGCTGTCTTCACAGAAGCTTCAGAAATGTCTATTCCTAAACCCCTACAAGAAGTTAAAGCTGTTAACTCTCTTAAAGAAAATCCAGTCGAACACCCCAATTCTAAAACATTTGAATCCTGATTAACATTACCAAATTTAGCCCATTTATTAACTGTAGAAAAAGCCCCGGGTGGAACATTCCATTGGTTAACTAATCCCACAAACTCGGTGTAGGGAAGGGAGTATATGAATTTGGGAGTTAGTTTTGTAGGCATTTTAAAAAATTAAGATCTTCTTTTGTAAATAACCTGGCGTTGAAGCTAATTATACCCCGAATAACTTTCAAATTATGAAATCCATAATTTTTAGCTGTTCTTTGAAGACTTTTTGCCGCACGCTCCGGGTTAGTTCTATAGACAGGGTTAGTGAGGATTCCCCTTACAGAATTAAGGAAATCATTTTGTCTCTTTCCGGCATTTGAAAAATACCTAACTAGTTGTTCTATTGTTTCTGGCGATACCCTAACTTCGGGGGAGAGGGAGCTGACAATCTTGGTTATTATTTCTACTACCGTAGTTCCTGGTATTTCTTCTAGTGCAGCAAGGTAGGCAATACCTCTTTTATATTTTTCCAAAACTCTCGCCACTTTCTGATTTGAGGAATTAAGATCGGTTCCATTGGCCAAAAGGGCAGAAATTGCAACAAGAGAATCTCCCAAACGAACGCCCAAAGGAGTTGAAAGAACATCTTTTTCAATAAATCGAATTACAGGAGAGGCAAAAACAGGGTGTGGTAAAGATAAAAGTCTAGATGTAGTTGTTTCCAGTCCAAATCCCCATTCAGTTGCTATCGCTTTTCCACTATTTTTAATTAACACAATATTCCCTATTTCTTCAAATTCTTGGCTCCTTTTGTTTAATAAGGCTATTGTTAACCCTTCGCCTAAAACCCCCTCTATTCCATAATTCCATTTATAATAACCAATCTGATCGGTCTCTATTTTTATCTCGTACGGTCCCTCTCTCGCGCAAGTGCTAATTTCCTCATGGTCAGAGGCAATATGAACCACAATATCTTTTTTGGCAACTCCAAGTTCTTCAGTTAAAAGGGAAAGCGCTTCGTGATAAATATCAGGTAATCTTCCGGCTGGTGATAGTACCCCCGCCATTGAGAAATAACTTCCAAACTTAGGAGTGGTTTCAAAATCGTAAATTGAAGTCGCATTTTGGGTTCTTAAACATGGTTGGGCTGTATATATTCCCCTATTTGGTAATTTATTTTCTCCTGTTAAGTATCGCTTCCAACCATTCACCGTTGCCCCAGTAAACGTTACAGATGGATCAATTTCCCCTGGAATAAGCGGAATGGGAGAAACCCAACTATAACCATGTTTTTTATAAAATGATAAAAAGGTCTCCTCAAGTTTTTTTCTTATCCCCAATATCTCTTCTGAATGGGACAGATTATAATGTTTTTCCGATTCCTTTGATATTCTCATATTCAAATTCTGTCTTGGATAAATGAAATCTTATTGAAAAATGTATTTATTTTACATTTTCCACCGTTAGGAACGGTGAAGATGGGGTCAGTATGGCCAAAATTCGCATCATAGATTACCGGTATTTCGATTTTACCAATTACTTCATTTAGAATTTCTAAAAGTTGACTTTCGCTAATATTTGAAGCAGTCATAAATTTTCCGATAACCAAACCTTTTATTAATTTAAAAGCTCCTATTTGTTTTAATTGGGTCATAAAACGGTGTATCCAGCGGTAATCTAAATCTTCCGCTTCTTCTATGAAAAGAATTTTTTCTTTTAGAAAAGGAAAATACTCCGTCCCCCAAAGGGCTAAAAGAGTAGAGAGATTACATGCCACTATTGAACCCTGCGCTTTTCCTTCCCGAAATATTTTTATTCCCGGGTTTTTTTGAATAATCCGGTGGTCGTTGTCTTTTCTTAGAAAATACAGATCGTCGGCAAAAACCTTAGAATCCTTGATTGCAACTTCTTTTGAGTCTTTGATACACATTTTGCTAAAATATTCCCAAGAATAATTGAAGGGGTCTGGTTTAGCAAAAGTAATGACTGCCGGTCCCATATAGGTAACCAAACCAGTTTTTGTAGTAAGAGCCTGAAGCAAAGCGCAAGTATCAGAATATCCAATAAAAATTTTCGGGTTGGCTTTTATCAAATCATAATCCAAATAATCCAATATCTGATTTGTGTTTAAGCCACCCCAAAAAGCCATAATGCATTTTATTTCTTTATCTTTAACAAATTGGTGAATAGCCCGAACACGTTCTTTAACTGTTCCTGCTGTATAATCTTTCTTTTTACGACACTGAGGATGCTCAATAACAGTAAATCCTTTGCTTTCAAGATAGTGATAGCCTTGTTTAATTTGTCCTTCCTTTAAAGTCGTGATTGGTGTTGAAGTAGCAATTACACCAATTTTATCGCCTTTCGATAATTTTGGGGGGTAAATTTTATCAATCATACAAAATACCTTTTTGCATATTTTGCATTACTTTTTCCTTTATTTAAGCCTTTGATTTTACCAAAAAGAGATTAGGCTTAGGGGCATAATGGCTCAAATTACTCAGCGCCTAATCGGAGCAAAGTAGTTAAAATCTCACTATATTATTCTATTATCTCATCAATTCATCCGGTCCGGCCCAATGATCTCTTGGTCGTTCTTCGATAGGTGCTTTAATATCAATGGCGGACTCTCGCCGCATAAATAGTTCATCGGGGCCTGCCCAGTGATCTATCCTACTTGTCTCGGCTGATTTTCCACCAAAAGGAATATGAACGACAGCGGCTTTACTAGAACTTTCTTGCCTAATAACAATATCTATGTGATTAGGTGTTTGGTTAATTTTAATTTCCGGATTTACCATATGTGAAACACATTCTATCACAAATATGTCATAAATTAAAGCTTATGTACGGGCTCGATACATATTCGACATTCCTCCCTTTTTGATGATATAGTCCATCGGTGTCTCATAGTCTAGACTTTGATGGACTCTTTTAGTGTTGTAAAAGATAAGGTATTTATTTTTAAGGATTCTCCTTTTTGAAATTGTGAAAAATTTTGTGAAAGTAATTTATGCCCAACTATTTAAATACGGTAAAGTATTTAAATAAGCATCCCCTCTTTTTTTCTAAACTAATAATCCGAATCGTAAAATTTTAGGCTATTATCCTCGACAACCAAATATTGCCCTAAGCCGAAATTAAGACAACCAAGGTTGATAAAACCCTTCTTGGGGTCTTTTTGGGCCAGGTGAGTATGGCCGCAAACCAAGATTTGGTTTCTTCTTAAATATTTTTTGGCCTTGGTCTCAATTTTCTGGTTATATTTTTCGTGAAAAATATTTATTGTTTATTTTGATAACCATTTAGTAGATATGCAAAAAGTTGGATCTGGTGGTAAAATCCTTCATATAATGAGGGAAGTGTATCAAGGTGGCTCAGAAGATCAAGGGGTTGGAGAGGGTGTTGGCCGCTCAGAGGTGGAAGGAAGAGTAATTGCGGTAAGGAAACATAAGCGAACAATGTTTTGTGACGTTTATAATGGCTTAACTCAAACACAGATTGTCTTTGAAAATTTGGATAACAACTCTCCTTTCGATATTAAAACTGGTGACTTTGTGCGGTGTGTAGGAAACCTTGGGGCTACAAACAGTGGTCAAACGAGTTTGTTTGTAGAAGGATTTCATTTGTTTTCTAGGCCAGAGAGTTACGAAGGAGAAGATCTTAGTCTTAAAGAATTGTTAGTAAGTAGAGCAAGGGCAAAAGAAATAATCAGAAGTAGCCTTCTGCAATATGGGCTAACAGAGGTAGATAGTAGGATAATGTCACCCTATTCGGGGACAGCAAATATAGTGCCATTTTCGACGCACAGCGCGAAGGGGGAAGATTTTTATCTTCGCTTTACGATGGAACTAGAGCTGAAAAAGTATTTATGTCGAACACAGCTTCCTGTTTTTGAAATAGGTAAGCTCTTTAGAAATTTGGGGGTTTCAAGTCGTCGAGAAACTGAATTTACGGCAGTTGAAGCCTATATCCCTTACATGAATTTAGGGGAGGGACTTGATTTATTATCTGATATTTTGCAAAAGATTGGCCAACAATTTTTTGTTGATTTTTCAAGTATTCAGGGAGAGAAATTTTGGAATTATTGGGTTCTCGAACAATTAAAGAAATTGGTTTTTTAGGGCCCGAACAAAGAGAAAGATATAACAAAGAGGTTAAGAGAATGGAAGAGCCCATCTTTCTGTTACACCAACCAGCAGATTGGGCTTCCCCCTTTACAAAGATTGATTTAAACGGAACTGCCTGTGATGCTAAATTTGTTTATGCGGGGGCAGGAACGATAGTTCATTTGAATGAGGAAAGCGAAGATTACCAGCAGGTACTTTCTAGGTTGTTATCACAATTTGAGGTGGTAAAAAGAGAACGTCCTGACGCCCGACTGGATATTGGGTTTTTAGAGGAGTTTAAAAGAGGGCTTCCCCCTTGCTTAGGAGTATTTATTAGTTTCGATAGGTTAATGATGACGCTTTTGGAAAAGAACTCTATAAAAGAAGTTATGCCAGAAAAGATTATACAATGAAGAGAGATCTTTCTTTGTTAATAGTCAAACCAGAATGTGCGAGCGAGATAGACAATATTTGTTTGGATATAAGCAGAAGGGGATATTCAATTTTAGGGAAATATAAGAAAACTAATTTTTCTCAAGTTGTTAAGGCTATATACCGCAAGGATTTTTCGAAAGAAGTTTTAGGGGTGTTTTTAAAGGCTTATTTAGAAAGCAATTTTGGAGAAGATTATTATGTTCTTATTGTTAGCCATGTGAAGGGGAACACAATCCGTAGATTGATTAATGATGTGGGCTCTTCCTGGGGGTATTTTTTATCTCTGGATAACTCTTTGCGCTCTAGGTATGGCTTAAGAAAAACCTTTCGGGATGAGAAAAGCGGTTTTGAGGTTATTTTTAATGGTTTTCATAAAATCGATTCTGCAGAGGAGCTTTTATTTTGCATGGAATATTTGGGCCTAGAAAACATCGAGGTATAATGAAGTATATTTATATCAAGCAGTAAATAACGAGAAAACATGATCCCCCCTAAACTTAAGTTTGGCGATGAAGTTAGAGTTATCGCACCAGCCAGAAGCTTGGCCTTGCCTTGGCTTACTGAAGAATTAAAAGCGGTTGCCAATAGAAGATTTGAAGAATTAGGTCTAAGGCTCACTTTTGCTTCTAACGTGATGGCTATAGACTATTTATCTTCGTCTTCGATTGAAAAAAGAGTTAAAGATTTACATGAAGCCTTCAGAGACAAAAACGTTAAGGCGATTATTACAGCTATCGGGGGTTATAACTCTATCGAGATACTTCCCTATTTAGATTATGAAGTTATTAAAAGTAATCCCAAAATTATTTGTGGATATTCAGATATAACCGCACTTTTAAGTGGTATTTATACTAAGAGTGGCTTGGTTACATATTATGGTCCCCATTACTTTGATTTTGGCGAGTTAAGAGGTTTTAGTTATACTATGGAATATTTTAAGAAATGTCTCTTTCAGGAAAATAATTATGATTTGCGAGAATCTAGCTTATGGAGCGATGAAAAATGGGGGAAAAACCAGAATGACAGGCATTTTTTTAAAAATAAAGGATACTTGTCAATTCAAGAAGGAGAAGCTGAGGGGGTAATAATAGGTGGTAATATCTCAACCTTACAGCTTCTTCGGGGGACAGAATACTGGCCGGTAGGAGAAGAAAAATATGTTTTATTTATTGAAGACGATGACGAGTATGAAATAGATCATTTAAATAGAAATATAATTTCTTTGTGTTTAAATAAGGGCTTTGCAAGCTGTGTGGGGATGGTTTTTGGTAGATTCCAAATAAGGAGTGATATCAGTGTAAAATTGTTAGAAAAAATAATCAAGAGAAATAAGGGGGTAATTGGTAATATTCCAGTTATTGCTAATGTTGATTTTGGGCACACAACGCCGAAGGTTACCTTACCCCTTGGCGGAACGGCGAGGATTGTCAGCGGGAAAAACTGTCAGATAAAAATAATTAAGCACTAAAGTTTTTTAATAATTTTTTTAATTTTATTAGTTCTTCATGATAATCAAGATTGTGTTTTTTTATCGACACCGGTGTTAATGCAGTAAAATATAAATATCATCACCTCGTCCAGGCTAGCTATTTAGCTGGCCTGGGCGAGGTTTTTTTATGGCATAATAATTTGACTGTTCTCATTTGAGAGATGGGATTGTCTTTTTGTCTCGAGGATTTTTATAAAATTTATTAAGAACAATTCCCTCTTTTGATTTTTTAAAGGAAAAGGGCTTACTATAGCTGGATAGCTGGGTTTATATTGGGCCTTGCGTCAAGAGTGCGAAGGTGATATTATAGGCTCAAATGGGAATTAAAAAGGAGATTGAAAGACGAAGGCGGGCAAAACAAGAGGCTCTTAATTGGGAGATAGAACAAGAGAGAAAATTAACCGAAAGTATAGACGCGGTATATATAAGGCATGAAGAAATTGCTCGAAATTATGCCTTACCTTTTGTTCAAAAATTGAGTGAATCTGGCGCAATTGGTGTTCTAGAGGATTTAAGAGAGGATATGGATCTTTATTATTGCACTCCTGAACGCAGTACTGTTACCACCCTTTTTGGTCGTAAAAAACGGGAGAAGCGAATTGATCCTACTCCAGCGAAGCTAGGTGTGATTTCAGAGGTTCAAGTTGGGTCGTGGTCATCACTAACGGGAGAGGTCTACGCTTTTTCTGGTCTTGATCTCGAGCTTATGTCTAGGCCGGTAAATCCACAAGATAAATATTCCCGTAGCCGTCAAGAACAAGAAAAACTAGATTTTTTACAGCAATGTTTTCGAGATATATCTGCTAGAGGAGAAGATAGTATGGAAATGATTAAGTGCTACACCGCTTTGGTTTGGGATTATAAGGAGGGGGATGGTTTTCCCTATACCTATGGTGGTTGTCAATATGAACGACTTCGATTTTCTCTTTCTCGCAATGAACAAGGGGTTTATATATTAGAGGCTACCGGAGGAAAATCTCTACCGATAGTCTCTTGGAGTGTAAGTAAATTGGAGCAAATTGCTGCTAAGGTTTATGTAGATGGCCCTACTCATGTAGTCGAGAAGGGAAGATTTGACAATAGTAGATAGGAAAGTAAATCTCCTTATCCAACAGATCCGCCATAATCCTAATTAATGAAGAAAACTTTTTTCTTCTTGGTTTTTTTCCACCTGAGAGGCATTTTCAAGGGTTATTTTCAAAGGATTTTTTTCAAGGATTCTCTGATCAACTGTAAAGACCACCTCAAGGGCTGACCGCCAGCATTAAGAGTTTTCTTCTCTTAATCCATTTTTTGTTTTTATTTTCGCCTGGGATAGAATTATGTTTGTTTCTTGGGAACCTAAGGAAAATAGTTTGAACTTCAATGATTTAAATACACTACAGTATTTAGGGGCAGCGCTATGCGGGTTGGGGTTGATTTAGAATAGCATTGGGTTTGTTTTTGGTTTTAGGTTAAGGGGTTTAAGATTAAATGTCGTAACTAAAGCGGAATGGTCGCTTAATTTCATTTTCCTTGGTTGGGAAAGGTAGTAACTTTCGTGCAATGAGGATAAGAGATCTTTTGAGGCAAAACAGTGATCATAGCGATACCCATCTCCGGTGCGGCCAATCCAGCTATACTCTTTAGCCCTGGGGCTTAGATGGCGAAAAGCGTCTGTGAGTTTATTGTCTGTTAAATTTTGGTAAAAGCCGTATTCCCATTTTTGAAAAAAGGAGTAGCGGGGAATATGATTGGGTTCTAGAATATTTAAATCTCCGCAAAAGATGGTTTTTGAAGAAGTGGGCTTTTTTTTAAGAGTCCCAATAAGGTTTTCTAAAAAACGTTTTTTCTTAATCACTTTTTTGGGTTCTGAATTACGAGAAGGAACGTAAACCCCAATTATTTCTAGTAATCCTGTTGAGAGCTCTAGTTTAACAGAGGCTATCCGAGAGCGAAGATAAGTAATTTTATTTGAGAAATTACTGGTTTTTAATGAATATTTGCTGATGATCATAGTGCCATATTCATTGTTTTTGGGTTTAGGAAAGAAAACATCATAATTTCTTTCTTTGAAATATTTTTCGATGAATAAACAACCATTACTATTTTTTGTTTCTGTTAAGACGAAGGCATGCTCTGGGCGTTTATCAAGCCAGATCGCTTGTCTTTTAGCCCTTTCCTCTGAAGGGTTGCCAATATTCCAGCAAAAGAGAGAAAATTTACTTTTTCTTTTTGGCCTCATGGTTTGGTTATTGGGTTTATTTTAGCAAATTAGGGGTGTCTTGAATTTTCTTGGGGGGAACAAAGTCATTATAAAATTATAAGTTTAATAAAAACGTCGGATACATTACCAAAGCCTAAAAAGGGTGACGTGTTTATCTCGTCTTTGTGGGCCAAGACAATAGCGTTTATCTTCCACTAGCCCATATTTTTAAGGACTCTCCTTTTTAAAATTGTGAAAAATTTTGTAAAAATAATTTATGCCCAACTATTTAAATACGGTAAAGTATTTAAGCGAGAAATCCTCTCTTTTTTGAACTAATAATCTAAATCGTAAAATTTTAAATTATTATCCTCGATAACTAAATATTGTCCCAGGCCAAAGTTAAGACAGCCAAGGTTGACAAGGTCCTTTTAAAGATTCAAAACTATAGGAAAACTAGCTTTAATTACTTGGTAGATCCAGGATCTATTGATATGCCAAAAGGAGAGGATTTTCATACTGAAGCAAGGAGTTGGCTAGTTAATTTTTCTCCGCGCCCCGAATAAAAAATTTTACCAGGCTATTTTAGATATTTAGATATAGGCCAAGGTTGGTTCTTGACAGAAGAGAATTAATGGTCTAAGTTGAAATTAACATGATGAAGAAAGGGCGCTTGTTTTGCTTTTTTTTCCTATTTAGCTTGCTATTTTCCGTTTTTCCCTGCCAATCTTTTGCCCAAAATCCTCTTCCTGCTGGTGGTGAAGCCATAGTAGCGGCCACTCCCCTCTCTCTTGGCGAATATGGTAATTATTCCCTGCCTGATGGAGAGAGTGTTTTTTATCTTATTGATGAAGGGGTTTTACCCGGCCAAGAAATTAGGGCTAAAGTTTTATTTAGCGGTGAAACCAATCTTGGCATATATTTTTATGATCAAGATTATCAGGTTCTAACCTATAAAGAGTATTTGGGTCCTAATGATGACCTTTCTTTTTATTGGCTTAATGGTTCCCAGGAAGAGCAAAAATATTATTTGCAAATTAAGAACCAGGCGATTAATGAGGCTACTCTTGATTTAGTCAGTATTGAGGTGGTTGACCGCTTTGATGCCAAAAGCCAAACTGATGCCGGTAATACGCTTAATAGTGCTTTGCCGGTTGAATTAGGCCAACATACCGGCTTTCTTGACTTTAATTATGATGCCCAAGACGGGGAAGATTTTTATCAAGTTAATCTTAGTCGAGGGCAAAATTTAACTGTTAAAGCCACGCCGCCTCGAGGCTTATATTTAGATTTGGTAATTTATGATGATAATGGGGACGAGGTAGCCAGTGATAACCCTCAGGGCTCGGGTGTGGCGGCAGAAACCTCGATTAAGGCGGAAAAAAACGGCCCCTTTTATGTTGCGGTGGCGGTTGGCGATTATAATGCTGATCAATCTGGGGCTAGCCAATATCAGCTAAGTCTTAGCAGTGATCTGCCCGATGAGGGCAAGACAGCAACGGCCAACACTGATGATAATGATGAGGGGTTTTTGCCGGTCAAACCCTTTTTGGGCAAGATTGGGGGTTTAATGGTTTTAATTTTGATTACTGTTTTGGTGATTATTGGGGTAACCATATTTTTGCTAACCAGAAAGGATAAAGAGAAACAACCAGATGATGGGAAGAAGGAGCCGCTAAAAGAAGAACCAAAAACCAAAGAAGAAGCGATTTATTGCTCTGCTTGCGGAACTAAAAATAACCCCGAGAGCAAATTTTGTTCTAAATGTGGTCAAGAATTATCCTAATGTTTAAAGAAAAGGGCGAAATTATTTTTTTGGCTATTTTGGTGATTGTTATTAGTGCTATTTTTTCTGGTTTTGGCACTTATTTTCTTCTTGGCAAAAAGCAAGCCAAAGGTTCCGTTAAGGAAACTTTTTTGAAAGAAATAACCCTCTCCCCTGTTCCAGCTACTGAAGTTGTCAAAGACAGTTCTTCTTCGGAGGTTGAGGTTGAAGAAGAGTCTGAACCGGAAACTAAAATTTTGGAAACAGAAAATATGAGCGCTGATACCCAAAGGGCGGCCAAGGCCTTGGGTGATTTTTATTTTCATCTTGGCTCTCGAGACCATGAGGAGGCGGTAAAATTGGTTGATTGGCAATATGTTAACGAGGATTTGTTGGAAAGCGCTTTTGGGATAACCTCCGGACTAAACGATCGGGCTGCTATTTTAGAAGAAATTTGTTCCCAGGAGGGGGCTAAGACAAAGATAAGAATTTTAAGTGTTAAGGAACCGGTCTCCGGAGAAGATGTTTTTTTATTTCGGGTTAATTATTTGGAAGAAGACGGCCAGGTTTATGTTAATAGCAGCCATGTTGGTGGTCAGTTTATTAATGAAACAGAGTTTGTTATTGAGGTAGTAAAAAAAGGAGAAGAGTTTTTGGTTAGAACTCTGCCGGGGATGTTTGTTTTAGAATAAATGACAAAGAAAGACTTGTTAATTATTATCGGAGCTAGTCTAGTGACAATTATTTTAGTGGGCTTGGAGGTTTTTTTCTGGTTTAGGTAGAGTTTCTTCTTTATGGATTTAGAAAAACTTCAACTTAGTCAATTTGCCGATCTTTCTCGGTGGCGGGAAATAAAAAGAGTGGTTGGCAAAAGACAGCTTCTTTTTCGAATTGGCCATTTAAACCCAGAAGTTAATATTGACCCCGTTTATGGTCAGTCGAACAGGGTTATAAAAGAAGAGCGGCGAGGCAACGTTATTGAGACCACTTCCACCGTGGGTATTTCCACCAAAAAAGGCAGCATGACGGATTTTTATGAAGCCATGATTGGCTTGGCTAATATGGGGTTTTTGCCCGGGTTTAGTGTTGAAAAAATTGAAAAATTAAGACGAGATATTAATAAAGAACAACCGGAAGAATGTGATTTTTGGTCCGATATTAATGTCGCCAAATTTCAAGACGAGAAAACTGCCGCCCAGTCGCTGGAAAATTATGTTAACCAATTTAGTATTGGTTTGGCTAATAGCCCGGTTCCCGGAGCAGATAATATGACTTTAGTTGATGTTTTTAATAATCCGGCCGTTAAAGAAGCGGCCCAAAAACAAGGGGTCTCAGAGGAAAAAATGGCCGAGGCATTAGAAAAGATTAAAGCGGCTTCAGCCCAAGCCGTCAGACAAGTTGCCGATAGCGGTGTTGTTTACAAAAAGGGTGATTTCCGTGGTTATCCGGCGGTATATTTTTATCCTCCTCCAGCTAAGAAAAATCCGGAGTCCAAAAAACCCGCTCAGAGAGAAAATAAAATGATGACCGGAGGGGGTGGTAGTGATCAAAGAGTAAAGTTTCCTAAAGACGCTTTCAAAAAAGAAGATTTGCCAATTGATGGCCGGTTTTTGCAGGCTTTTCAGGTGAGAGAACATTTGTTTACCGGCGGTTTGCTTACTACTCTAAACTGTATGCCGACCGGAAAAACTTTTTGTCAATCATTAACCAAATTTGAAACCAAAACTCAAACTAGTCGAGATGGTGGCATGACCCTTATTGATCACTTTATTATTCCCCTTAATAGCTGTCTTGAACAAGAGGGCTACTTACATCGAGAAGAAACGGAAAGGATGGTTTTAAAACTTATCTCTCTGCTCTAGTTATTTTTTTACCTATTTTTCGGTTCTATATTTCTTCTTCAAAAAATTCTAAATCTTGTTCAATAGCTTGGTTCCAAGCCCCAACCAGATTATGATCAGCCCCGGAGTGGCGAAAATAGTTGTTGACAATTTCTAACTCTTCTAGCTTTTCGGCAAATTCATCACTCCAAGATACGGGTACCGATTTATCGGCGGTTCCCTGATGGATTTGCAAAGGGGCCTTAATTTGGTCTAGGTAATTAGTCAAAGAATAATCGGCCACGTTATAGTCTTTTTCCAGGCGGCAAATTTGGGCTCGCAAAGCCTTACCTTCGTCTTCAAAAGTATCAGTAAAGTAGAGAATTGAGTAAGGAAAGGGTTTGGTTACCGGTGCCCAAAGAGTAGTGGGAATTTCTTGTCGGGAGATAGCCAAGGCTGATAGGGCAATTTGGCCGCCGTTGCTGTGGGCCCAAATGCCCACTCTTTCGGTGTCGGCCTGAGGCAAGGTTTTAATTGATGATAGTAAGTTTAAGACAATTACCGGGTTGTTAAAGCGCTCCCACCAAACATCATTTTCCGGATTATCAGAACCCCCATAGCCCAAGAAATCTGGGGCCAGGGTAATATAACCATTTTGAGCAAAGACGGCGGCGGCTTTTTCGGTACCCATACCGGTGTGGTAGGTCTCTTGGTTAGCCCAACCACGAAGAAGAATAATAACCGGTAGCTTGTTTGATTTTTCCGTTAGGGGGAAATTAATTTGGCCGGTAACTTTCTTGCCGTCAGAATAAAAGGAAAACAGCTGGACCGTATAGCCCTCGTCTTCATTGTCTAAATCTTCGCCAATCTCAATTTGACTGCCTTGATATTCTCTTTGGGCCAAAGCCTCAAAAGTAAAGGCCAGTAGGGGTTTGGGAGCTGGGGTGGGACTGGCAACGAGGCCAATAATCCCCGGCTCTGTTAGACGATTGCTGGTGATAAGCCAACCCCAAAATCCTCCGGATAGGAAAATTAAGACGGCAATTGTAATAAGGCTTGCCTTTTTCATGGTTAAATTTTAATTATTTGTCCAGCTCCGCCAGGAAGATACTCTTTTGGATAAAGTTCTTTTATTTCTTTTTGGTGTTGGGTGCAATGAGTAGGGCAAATTAATTTTAATTCTTTTAGTAATTCAAAATTAGAAAAACCATGCAAGCCGCCGATGATGCCGTAAAGAGTGCCGTATTTTCGTCCAGCTTTTAAAATTTTATTCATTTTTGGATGAGAACAGCCGACGACTAAAACTGTCCCTTTCTTGGTGATAATCCCTAGGGCCTGTTCGATATTTTCTAATTCACCAGTGGAGAAAAGGTTATTATGGATTTTTTGAGCCTTTTTTATTATTACTGCTTGACCACTTTTTAAACCATGAAAGGAAGGTGGAACATAAACTTTAACATCAGGATTAACAGTGAGAAATTCTGATAAGCCGCCAACGTGATCGTAGTGATGGTGAGAGATGAAAACTTCTTCAATTTTTTTAGGGTTAATATCTAGCTTGGCCATGTTGTCTAGTAAAATTTTACCGTTAGCGCCGGTATCAAACAAAATGGTCGGGGTGTTGGAGATTTCAATTAAGGCGGCAAAGCCCCAATCGGCTTGCAGTCTTTTGTCGTAGGTAGTGTTGTCGTAGATAATGGTAACCTTCACGCCTAATTTAATCTTATTCCGTTTTTTAACAGGAGTCAAAATGGCGATATAATAAACTTTTCAAGGAAATAATTATTTCCTTAATAAAGAGGGTCAAAATTAATTCTTGTCTAGTGGTTGACGTGCAGAAACTATTTCGTTTATTAATCCAAAATACTCTTTATGGAGACGATATATTTTCTCATCTGATTCTTTTCTTCTTTTTTCTACTGATATTTCCTGAGCCATATCCCTTCCGCCGACTATGCGGTTGATTTCCGGGTTGTTGGTTTTTTTGATTATTTGATAAATTGCTTGTTTTATTTTCCTAAGGGCGCTATCGGTTATGGAAAATGTGCTTGTTTGTTCAGTTCTCATTTGCGATATTATATTTAATATTCTATTACCTATTTCGATAGCTTCCGGTTGAGGTAATTTTTCTTGGACAACTAGCTTTTCCATATTATTAAGAACAAGGCTCTTATAAGTGTTGTGCCAATTTTCTTTAATGCTTTCTGCTTTTTTGGTGGCCTCTTTTTTGCCTTGATCGGCTTGTTGTTCTAGTCCCCTGGTTCCTTTTTCCTCAAAGGAGGCTGCGGGTTGCACGACTCTGTTGTTAATAGTTTCCCAATTTTTGGCAACTGTTTCGGTAACACCATTAGTCCAACTACCAGTTTGATTGGTTAATTCAGCAGTGCGCTTGCTAAATTCATTTGTTCTTTGTTCAGGCAGAGGAGAAAGAATGGTAATTTTTTCATTTTTTTCTGTGGGGGGTGGAGTTGGGGAGCCTTCTGTTTCTGTCATAATTTGATAATAGTTTAATGGTAGTAATTTGTCAAAAAAATCTTTTTTGACAAATACAACCACATTTTCAGCTATTTTTCAGCCAGGTTGATATAATTGTGCTTAACAGGGAAAAATGAAAATATTAGTGGTCGAAGACGAGCATAAAATTGCCAACTCTATCAAAAAAGGCTTATTACAAGAAGCTTATGTGGTTGATGTGGCCTATGATGGACAAGCGGGTTTTGATTTGGCCGTTGGCCAAGATTATGACGTGATTGTTTTGGATTTGATGTTGCCGGAAATTTCGGGATTAGAAATATGCCGCCGCTTGCGCCAAGAAGAAAAGGTCCAGACGCCGATTTTAATTCTAACTGCCAAAGGCGAGCTGGATGATCGAGTAGCTGGTTTGAATGCTGGGGCCGATGACTATTTAGTTAAGCCATTTGCTTTTGCTGAGCTTTTGGCTCGTCTCAGGGCTTTATCGCGCCGGCCCAAAAATCGCCTCGGCCAGATTTTAGAGGCCGGCGATTTAACCCTAGATACTAATAAGTTTTTAGTTAAAAGAGCGGGCAAAGAAATTAAGTTATCCAAAAAAGAATACACCCTATTGAAGTATTTACTGGCTCAAAAAGGGCAAATTGTTTCCAAACAACAAATCATTGATCATGTTTGGGATTATGAGTCGGATATTTTGCCTAATACGGTTGAGGTTTATATTGGCTATTTGCGAAAGAAAATCGATAAACCTTTCAAGAAAAAATTAATTAAAACGGTGCGGGGGTTTGGTTATCAAATTAGGCAAGCTAAAAATAATTAAAAAAACTTATGTTTCAGTCAGCGAGAATAAAATTGGCCGGTTGGTATTTATTGGTTATGACATTAGTGGTGATATTTTTTAGTGGCATTATCTATTTTTCTCTTTCTCAAGTTTTAGAGCGAGGCTTTCATCAGGCCGGAGCGGGAATGATGATGAAAATAAAAAATCCCGACACTCCCCTATCCCCCGGAAAAGCCTTTCTTGATTTGCCGGTGGAAACCAGGAAAGAGGTTGTTGCCTATTTTGATCAGAGTTTAAAAGAGGCGCGGCAAAATATTTTAAAAAGAATTATTTTTATTGATTTGGCAGTCTTGTCGGCTTCGGCCGGTTTGGGTTATTTTTTAGCCGGCAAAACCCTAGCGCCAATTGAAAAGGCGATGGCAAGACAAAAACGTTTCGTGGCCGACGCTTCTCATGAACTACGCACTCCGCTAACGGCTCTAAAAACGGCCACCGAAGTGGTTTTGCGGGATAAAAATTTAACCGCCTTGGAGGCCAAAAAAGCCCTTGAGGACAACTTGAAGGAGGTTGATAATTTGTCTTCTTTAGTTAATAGGCTATTATCATTAACCCGCTATCAGGAAAATGGCCAAACTATAGCAAAAATCGGCTTTTCTTTAAAAGAATTAATTAAATCGGTTGATAAAAAGGTCGCCCCTTTGGCCAAGAAGAAAAAAATTAGCCTAAAACTTAAGCTTATTCCTGGGAAAATTAAGGCTGATCGGCCCGCTTTAGAGGAAGTGTTGTTGATTTTGTTGGATAATGCGGTTAAATATACTCCGGTTGGGGGCGAAGTTTTGGTGACAACAAAAAAGACGGGTAACAATTGGCAGATTTTGGTAAAAGATAATGGCGTTGGTGTTGCCCCAAAAGATTTACCCCATATTTTTGAGCGTTTTTGGCGGGCCGACCAGGCGCGGCAAAAAGAAACCCAAGAGGGCTATGGTTTGGGTTTAGCCTTAGCTAAAGAAATTATTAGCCTTCATCAGGGCAAAATTGAGGTTAAAAGCCAGGTTGGCAAGGGAACCACTTTTACTATCACCCTTCCCCAAAAAAGCTAATCCCCTCTTTAAGCTTTTCCTCAGGTTAGTTTTCTAATATGAATATATTCTAGAAAGATAAAGGAGGTGAAGAAAAAAATGAAAAAAATATTAACAGCGGTTTTGTTAACAGCTATTATCGCCGGAGGCGCTTTTTTGGCTACTCAGAATGTAGCCGCTCAAGAAGAGCCGGTTAGCCTGGTGGAAAGATTAGCCCAGCGGTTTGGCTTGGAACAGGCTCAGGTAGAAGAAGAAGTTAATCAGTTTCGCCAAGATGGTGGATTCAGACGCGGCGGCCAAAAGCCGGAAGCGGATTTGGAGCAGGCGGTAGCTGATGGAGCAATTTCTGCTGAGCAAAAGCAGGCCCTGGAGGCTAAGTGGCAAGAGAGGGAGGTCCAGCGAGAGGCCCATCGAGAGGAAATGAAAACTTGGATGGAAGAGCAAGGTCTTGATTGCCAAACCCTGTCTCAATACCGGGGTGCTATGAGAGGTGGTCGAAAAGGATTGACCGAATAATCTTTTTTGCCAAGTGTCCAAACTAAAAAAGGGCCCCACTGGGCCCTTTTTTTATGGGTTTATTTTGTCAATTCTCTCTTCCAGGCGGAGATAACCAACCAATTACCGTCATCGGTTTTTTTGATGGTTGTCCCAATCTCAAGGTGGTTACTGGTGCGGACATAATTTTTACAACCCGGTGCTGTTGAGGGACGAGTAAAATCTGGTTTATCGAAAGATTTTTCGACTTGCCATTTTTTCAAACCATGATCGGAGATTTTTTTAATGGCGTGATTGGTATAAATTATCTTGGTCATTTTTTCTATCGGGATCTTTACTAGGTTCTCATCTAGCTTAATGTTGGGGAGCTAGGATTCAAAGACGACACGAACCGCTTTCTTACCTTGTTGGTTGGTGTAATAACAGCACGGTTGTCTTTTGTTATTCTGTTAATCAGAATTTTTACTAGGTTCTCATCTAGCTTAATGTTGGGGAGCTAGGATTCGAACCTAGAGTAACCAGTTCCAAAGACTGGCGTGTTACCATTACACTACTCCCCAATAATTAAAGAAAATTTTTTTGGCGCGAACTAAAGTTCGCTATTTCTTTGTTTGGAGTAGCCAAGTCTGACTTGGCGCTGATATTTTTTGAGCGGGACCGGACTTGCCTTACCCGCCTTGGGCGGGAACCGGGCACCGGTGGATTACCACTCTTGCTAATCTTATTTACCAACTAATCTTTTTAAGTTTGACTAGTATTTTTGAGCGGCGGACCGGACTTGAACCGGCGACCTTCTCCTTGGCAAGGAGGTATTCTACCACTGAACTACCGCCGCAAAAATAAGTGCCAGGGCCCGGAGTTGAGCCGGGATCTCATGTTTTTCAGACACGCGCCGTGACCACCTTGGCTACCCTGGCAAACAATCCTATTTTATCATGTTTTGTGGATCCGACAGGACTTGAACCTGTGACCTTCCGGATGTAAACCGGGCGCTCTAGCCAACTGAGCTACGGATCCAAACAATAAAATAAATGGTGCGGACGAGAGGATTTGAAGACGACACGAACCGTCTTTTTCCCCTCGCCTACTGGTATACCAACAGCACGACTGTCGGTTAAAATCTCCCAAATCAGAATCTCTTTGGAGGTTCTTCACCTCTCTTTCCTGGTGCGGACGAGAGGATTTGAACCTCCACGGGCTTGCGCCCACAAGCTCCTCAAGCTTGCTTGTCTGCCAGTTCCAACACGTCCGCTCGATAATTTGTTAAATACCAACTAAAGCTTTATTTTCTGCCTCCGCCTAATTTTAGCAGTCGCCTTTTCAATATTATTCATATACGGCTTCTGCTGCAATTTTGGCGGATTTCGCTTCGCTTCAAGTTCCACCTGCCCGCCGTTTTAGGCGGGACACGTCCGCTCAATAGTTTATTATAATGTAGTGTGCCGAAGGTGGGAATTGAACCCACATGGACTTAGAGTCCATACGGCCCTGAACCGTACGCGTCTGCCAGTTCCGCCACTTCGGCCCAAAATCGAGTAATATCAAAGAGCACCAATTTGGCCTTACCTATTATATAACGGTATTTGGGCGTTTTCAAAACCCTGGCGATAAATGTAGTGATAAGTGGGATAAGAAATAAATATGGCCGGTGACTCCTCTAATAAAAACCTTTGAAAATCAAGATATTTCTCTCGTCTTTCTTTAATATCCATAGTTTGTCTTCCCTCCTCTAATAGCTGATCAATTCTTAAATTACCCAGACGAGTTAGGTTAGTTTGGACTTGGGAAGAATGCCAAAACCAATATTGGTCTGGATCTTGAGGAACACTTTGGGTAATTAATAGGGCCTGGAAATTGTCGGGAATAAAGCTAACCACTTGAATGTTAGTTTTAATGCCAACTTCTTCCCAAGAATTTTTAGTTTTTTCCGCTATTTCAAGCAAATGAGGCAGGGTGGTTAAGGTGATTTCAATTTCTTCAGGCAGTTCTTCTTTGTTGTCTTCCAAAAGTTGTCGAGCATGAACTAAATCAAGGTCATAAGTTTTGACAAAATCGTTATAGGCCCAAGAATCAGGGCTAATTGGCCCCTTCGCTCGTGATTTACCTTGAGGTTTTGGTGTAGCATAAGAAAGAACTTGGCGTAAAGGCTTAAAGCCTAATAGATCATCATCAAGATTAAAAAAGATGGCGTTGTATTGTTGACTAGTCAGCTCGGTATGAGTTTTAATGTTGGGATAATAAACTAATTGGCCCGGATCGGCTACCCCCCAAACAATGTCAATTTCTCCAAGTTTAAAGGCGTTTCTTAGTGATTTTTCGTCAGGATAAAAAATGATTTTTATAAATGGCTGATCTTTTTTTGGCTCAAGGTTAATAGAATTAATAAAACTGCCTTGGTAAGTAATTTTTTTAGCTCGATAATTACCACCCAGGCCGACCAAGTTTTTTTTAAAAATAGGCCGGGACAAAAGAGTTAAAAGAGGAGAAAATTTTTCTTTTAGTCTGATTATTAGGGTGTTTTTATCTTGAACAGTAACGGATAAGTCTTGATAAGAGTAGTTAATATCATCGGCTGTTAGTGATCGGCCATCATCCCAAACCAGATCATCTCGAAGCCAAAAGATATATTCTTTACCATCATTATTAATTTGCCAATCTCGAGCTGCCGCCGGAGAGAAGCTGCCGTCAGGGTTAACCTCAACTAGTCCCTGGCTGATTAATTTGGTTATTTCTTGAGGAAGGGTGTGGGTTTCATATTGGCCGGTCAGACCAAGACGCAAAGTTTGCCTTTGAAAAAAACTAAACTTAAGATCTAAAAAAAATGTTAACCCGGCCAAAATAATCAGGCCAATAAAAATAGCTCGATGGCGTTTTAGAAATTCCCAAGATAGGTGCCAATAAAAGCGAAAACGCCTTTTTTCAGTTGCCATTTTTGAGAAAAATAACGATTAAAAGAAATATAGTCGAGTGATTGAGAGAGTGGCAAATATAATTGCCAAAACAATGAGGCTATAAAAAATTATTTTTTCACTGCCGGTTTTAGTTGGTGGGTTGCTTATGGCGCCTTGAGAAAAGCCGCCCCCGCGAACAGTAAATAAAATAATGGCAATCAGCAAAAGGGAGATAATTATTTGAATGATGTTTAGGATAAGAGTCATTTTTTAGACTTAATTAGCAGGCAATCAATGATCCCTATTATAGCTGAAAACGGTAATAAAGACCAGAAACCAGCCAAATAAACTTGAGGAGCAAAATTATTTAACCACTTCGGCAAGTTTTGATTGGTAAAAATACTGAAATTAACTTGATTAAAGGAAAAAGAGATAAAACAAATAGCCAAAACATAGACGATTGGTCCAGCTAGGCCAAGACTAATTTTATTTAGCGGCTCAAGAAGGGTTCTTTCTAGGGGCCCAAAAAGCCATTGGATAAACATTATTAACAAAGCCAGAATGGTGATAGTGGTAAAGTTTTTTTCAAAACCAACATTGCCCACAACAAGAGAAGATAAATAAACAAGACCAATCAAGAAGAGCCACTTTTTAATTAGTTTAATCATATTTTATTTTATTTTTTCTTAAATAGTGATGATATTTTTGAGCAAAACGATGGGCCTCGTCTCTTATGGCCTGTAAGAGCAGGCGAGCGGGATTTTTATTACTTAAAGAAATTGTTTGATACCCTCTCCCCTTTTTAATAATAATCTTTTCTTCTTCTTTAGCCAAGCCCAAAAGAGGAAGATTAACTTTTTTCTTTTTAAAAACCTGCTCAACGGCTCCTAATTGCGGTTTGCCGCCATCAACAACGATTAAATTGGGATATGGCCATTCGGGATGGCCTAGCCGTCGATCTATCGTTTCGGCGATCATTTTTGGATCGTTGGGGCCAGATTGTTTAATTTTAAATTGCCGATATTGACCGGTGTCTGCCTGGCCGTCAGAAAAAACCACCATTGATCCGGTCGCTTCTTGGCCGGAAAGATTGGCAATATCATAGGCCTCAATTCTTTTTAGGCTTTTTAAATCAAAGTAATTATTAAGAAGTTTTTTTAGGGTTTTGAGACGACTTTGATAATCTAGTTGCCGATCAGGACCGGCCAAAAAAAGATTAGGGTCGACTCGTTGTTGAGTTAAAAAGATCAAACCATCGACAATCTTTTTTGCTTTTTGGGCCGTTTCATAATTTTCTTTTTGGGCGGCCTGTTTCATTATTTTTTGGTATTGGTCAATAATTGATTGGCTTTGTCCGGAAAGGATTTTTTTAATTTTTTCGATTTGTTTTTGATAGTCTTTTCTATCTTTTGGGTTGTTATTAATACACGGGGCCGGACAAAGGCCAAGATGATAATAGAGGCAAGCTTTTGAGGGTATTTTCCGACAAGACCGATAAGGGAAAATGGTTCGAATTTGTTTTAAGATGAAACGAACGGTTTTAGCTGAAGGAAAGGGGCCAAAAAGCGTGGCTCCAGGTGTAGTCTTTCTGGCAGTGCCAATTTGAGGAAAGTCTTCTTGAGTAATTTTGATATAAAGGTAACGCTTATCATCTTTTAAAACTACGTTATATTTGGGCTGATATTGGTTAATTAATTTAGCCTCCAAAAGCAAGGCAGCAAAATCTGATTTGGTAATAAAAAACTTAACCGTTTTGGCATTTTTTATAATTTGGCCGGTTTTTTTAGTGATATTTTTTTGAAAGTAGCTTGATAAGCGAGAGCGCAAATTAGCCGCTTTGCCAATGTAAATTGGCTGTTTATTTTTGTTAAGGAAAAGATAAGTTCCTGATTTTTGGGGGATTTTTTTAGGAGTAAATTTCTTTAAATCTATTTCTTGCTTATTGATCATTTTTTAATTTTTTTGCCGATAATAAAGCCGCTGACAGTTAATAAGATAATACCGGTTAAGAGGAAATACCAATAACGAACTAGGCTTTGCCAACTGATTGGTGACAGGCTTTTGATGGAAATAGTTTCTTGGTTGTTGAAATTATCATTACTAATATCAACCAGTAAATGGCTGTCGGTTTGGCCCCAAAATGATTGACCATAAACAACCAGAGGAATTTCTATTTCACCCCAGGGTGGTAAAGCGTTAATAAGAGTTTTTTTAGGACTAACACCTAACCCCTGGCCGGCTATTTCGACTTCAATCTGGTAAAAGGCTCGATTATTGGGGTTGGTGATAATAATTTCTCCGCTTAGGTTTTGGCCAATGGCTACCTCTTTGGCTAAGTTAGAATCAACAACAAGCTTCTTGGTTTCTAGATTGGGTAAGTTTTGACTAAAAGCAATATTAACGCTTTTTTGGTGTTCTTTTTCTCTTTGATAAGCACCGGCCGGTAAAGGAGATTGGCTATTCTTTCCGTGAATAACAAAGGCCAAGTGAGCCATATCCATTTTATTGAAGTAATCAATATTGCTGGTTGATTCCCAGGTGGGGTCAACTTGGCGCCAGGTGTTTGTGTTGTTGTCCCAATATTCTGGCCAAGAATGTAAAACATCAGCATAAAGGGTTGAGGGGAGTATTTGTGGGTTAGCCGAATAGGCGTAGCCGTTTATTTCTCGGGCGGGAATTCCCGCCGCCCGGGCCAAAGCAATAAACAAATCGGTAAATTCAGTACAAATGGCCTGATCAGGGTTTTCTAGGGCCAACAGCGCTCCTTGGCGGTCAATTTGCCTATTTTTAACTCGGTCTAAATTATATTGGAGGTTATTGACAACGTAATGATAAATTTGGTCAGCTGTTTTTAAATTTTTAGCCAAGGATTTAATTTTTTCATTGTTTGTTTCCCAATAACGATCCTCTTTTAAATAAAGGGAAAAGTCTTCTGGTTCAAGAGGACTGTTTTTGGGTTCGGCGGTAATTTGGGCGACCCCTTGGGCGGTAATATTAATGACTTCTTCTGGCTCTAAGAGAAAGTGGGCCAGCCAATTGCCGTCATCATCAATAACCACTTTTTCTGGCTGAGGGTCAAGGTCAGTCAAAAAGATTTTTTGGTAGCTGGTATCAGGGGGAAGGGCAATAATTTGTCGGACTGTTTGTTTAGTGGGATTTTCCAAAAAATATTTTAAATCAAATTGCATTAATTGAACATCTCCGAATATAGCCATGACTTCTTTCTCAAATAAATCGGTTTGATGAAAGGTAATAATAGTTTGGTTATTTTCAGCCTCTTTCCTAAAATTTTTAGGAGAAATAAAGGAAAGTGGGCCAAATTCATCGGGAACAATAATAGTTAATTTAGTTTCGTTGGTTTGATCAATATTATTAATTTTAGGGACAGTAATTCGCTTGGTTTGGCCGACATTTTCCACAAAGCCATCAATTTGATAGCTAATTTTGAACTGATTTGCCTTATCCTTTCCGGTAATAGGTGGATCAAAGAAAACGGTAATTTTAGTTAAGTTTCGATTAGAGCGATCGGTGCTGGTTCTAAGGTTTTGCTCTTGGGAAACAGCGGTAATGTCTTTTATTAGTTGGCTGCCGGTGATTGTCAAAGAGTATTGGGTGGCATAAATACTGGAAAAATTATTAACCATGTTAATATCGTGAGTTATTTGGGCTTCTCCGGCTTGATTTATTTGATAGGCGATTTCTTGACTAATAGTGAATTCTTCTTGGGCCAAGACATTTTTTGTGGGCAAAAGAAGAAAAATAGCCAGAAAAAAGAGGAGAGTTTTTACTAATTTTTCTAATCTCAACATAAGCTTTATTTAATCATGGATTAGACGGGTAGTTCAATTAATCAGCTAAAACCTTTTTTAAAAACTGACCAGTGTAAGATTGGGTTTTTTGGACAATACTTTTTATGTCGCCTTGAGCAACAATTTCCCCTCCCCTCTCCCCGCCCTCTGGTCCTAGATCGATAATCCAGTCAGCATTTTTAACCAGATCTAAGTTGTGCTCAATAACAATGACGGTATTATTATCGGCTACTAACTCTCTTAGAACCGCGGTTAGTTTTTCCAAATCAGCAAAATGAAGGCCGGTTGTTGGTTCATCTAAGATATATAGAATGTGTTCAGGGCTTTGTTTGACCAATTCGTGGGCAATTTTTATTCTTTGGGCTTCGCCGCCGGAAAGAGTGGGTGCCGGTTGGCCTAATTTTAAATAACCCAGGCCGACTTGAATTAAAACAGCCAGCTTTTTACTAATGCTGGGAACATTTTTAAAAAACTCTTGGGCCTCATCAATAGTCATATCTAAAACTTGGGCAATATTTTTTTCTTTATAAAGAATTTCTAGGGTGTCAGCATTATAACGTTTACCCTGGCAGACCTCGCATTTAACATAAACATCAGGTAAAAATTGCATTTCAATTTTTGACTGGCCATGGCCGGAACAAGCCTCACAACGGCCGCCTTTAGTATTGAAAGAAAATTGGCCGATATTGTAACCTCTGATTTTGGCTTCCGGGGTTTGGGCAAAAAGCTCTCTTATATCGGTGAAAATCCCGGTGTAGGTAGCGGGATTAGAACGAGGAGTACGGCCGATGGGTGATTGGTCAACCAAATAAGTGCGGGCCACTTGTTCACTCCCCTTTAGATTCTTGTGTTGACCGGGCGCCTCTTTGCTGGTCTTGCCCAAAGCTCTGATTAGAGCCGGATAAAGAGTTTCGTTAATTAGGGTAGACTTGCCAGAGCCAGATACGCCAGTAACGCAAATTAGCTTGCCTAAAGGGAAAGAGACATTAATGTTTTTTAAATTATGCTCTGAGCACCCCTCAATGGTTAGGGTTTTGTTGTTTGGAGAGTGTTTTTTTGGTTGGAGAGAAATTTTCTTTTTACCGGACAAGTATTGGCCGGTTAGCGATTTAGGGTTGGTTTTTAATTTTTCCGGGCTGTTTTTGGCTACAATTTGTCCTCCCCGGCTGCCGGCTCCAGGGCCAAAATCAACCACTAGGTCAGACTCTTCCATAATTTGTCGGTCGTGTTCGACAACAACAACAGTGTTGCCCAAATTACGCAGGTTTTTTAAAGTTTTAATCAATCGGCCATTATCTCGAGGATGAAGGCCGATGGTTGGTTCGTCTAAGACATACAAAACTCCCGTTAGGCCGGTGCCGATTTGGGAAGCCAGGCGAATTCGTTGGGCTTCGCCGCCGGCCAAGGTGCCGGTGGTTCGATCCAAGGTTAGGTAATCTAGACCAACAGAAGACAAGAATTTTAATCGAGTATTAATTTCTTTTAAAACCGGCTCGATTATTGCCTTTTCTCGTTTAGAAGAGCTGGCCGCTTTGACCATTTCTTTAAGAAAAGCCCGAATTTTTTTGATGTTTAAAGCGGTTAATTGGCTAATATTTTGATCGTTAATGGTAATTTTTAAGGCCAGCTCTTTTAATCTATCGCCTTGGCATTGAGGACATTTTTGATAAATCATAAATTGTTCCAATGAGTGACGGATAAAATCGGAATCAGTTTCTTGATAGCGTCGTTCTAGCTCGGGAATAATGCCGGAAAATTTTTCTTCAATAGTAGTTTTTTGGCCATGGCGGTTTGAGCCGGAAACGAGAAAATATTTTTCTCCTGTTCCCCATAATAGTTTTTTGGTTTGTTTTTTTGATAATTGTTTTAAGGGTTTTCTTAAGGGGATGTTCTCTTCTTTAGCCGCTTGTCTTAAGATTCGGGCAAACCAGGTGTCTTGGTAATAAATTTTTACCATCGGGTTAATGCCGCCTTCGGAAACAGACAGGTTGGTGTTAAGAAATAGGTTGGGGTCAAAACGCAATAAGGCGCCGATGCCGTTGCATTTAGGGCAAGCCCCAAAGGGGGAGTTAAAGGAAAAGGTTCGAGGCTCAATTTTAGGGAAGGAAATATTGCATATCGGACAGGCGAATAGCTCGGAAAAAAGATGATCAACCGTTTTTTTTGGTTTTTTGGGCATTTCAAAAGAGGCGTCGTTAATCTCTAAAACAACAACCTGACCGTTAGAAAGGGTCAGGGCCGATCGAATTGCCTCAGCCAGTCGTTTTTGTTGGTTACTTTTTTCTTGTAAGTCTTTTTTGGCAAAACTTAACCGATCAACGATAACATCAATATTGTGTTGGTTGTTTTTTAGCAAGTTAAAGTCATCGCCTAAATCAAAAAATTGATTATCAACCCGCACCTGGGTAAACCCCTTTTTCATTAAGTTTTGAAATAGGCCGCTAAATTCTCCTTTTTTACCTCTTACCAGCGGGGAGAGAATAAAAACCCGGGCCAAAGATTTGTTTTTCAGTTTTTGGCTAATCAAGTTTTTAACCTGACCAATAATTTGTTCTGGCGATTGGCGGGAAATTTCTCGGCCGCACTTAGGGCAATGGGGGTGGCCAATTCGAGCATAAAGAATTCGCAGGTAATCATAAATTTCGGTAACGGTGCCGACGGTGGAACGGGGGTTATTAGAAGTGGCTTTTTGGTCAATGGCAATAGCCGGTGACAAACCATCAATAATATCAACGTCTGGCTTATCCATTACCCCCAAAAACTGACGGGCGTAAGTGTTTAGACTCTCAACATAGCGGCGTTGGCCCTCGGCGTAGAGAGTGTCAAAGGCCAAGGAAGACTTGCCGGAACCGGATAGGCCGGTAAAAACAATTAATTTGTTTTTGGGCAGTTCTAGATTAATATTTTTTAGGTTGTGTTCTCGGGCGCCGCGGATAATAATTTTATCTTGCATAAGCAACCTATCATTATAGCTTAGTTTGGTAAAAATTGTTAGGGTTTTATTTGGGAGTAGGCTGGATAGATCCAGGATCTGTCCAGAACAGGAGGGTGTTAATTAGGCTTTTTTTCCGAAGAAGAAAAAGGCAGCGGCCAAAAATAAGAGTCCCAGAGGAATAATAAGCCAGAGCTTTTTTGTTAAACTTTGGTTGTCTTCTTCGCCCATAACCTGACCTTCTTTTTCAGCAGCTTGGCCTTCATCAAGTAGTGTTCCTTCTTCTTCGGCCTCTTTTTCGTCTTCTTCAATTGTGTCGGCGATTTCTTCTCGGGTTTGTCTTTCTTCTTCGGTTAGTAAAATAACTTCAGTTTCGTCGGTATCTTCTATGCCTCCTGTTCCCTCTTCGGTGGTCACTCCGGCGACTTCGCCGGCAATTACTTCGCCTGGGGCGTCGGTTACCAGTCCAGAAGCGTTACCAGCCTGGTCAATTACCCTTAAGGCGTAATAATAGGTGGTATCTTTTTCTAGGCCACTGTCTTCAAAGGTCATTTTTTCATTTGCCGACCCTCCGGCTTCGCCAATTTTGGTAGAAGAGTTGGCGGTAAAGCTTTTGTCTTGGGAACGATAAAGATAAACCTGATAAAAATCATCATTATCAGGATTAGTCCAAGAAAGTCGATAGGCCGTCTCCCCTACTCGCTCTTTTTTAAAGTTAGTTACCTTGTCGGGATTGGATCGGTCGATAACAACAGAGACTGTTTGGCTGTTTTCGGTAACGCTGGCAGTTTTTCCTTGAGCGTAAAAACTATATTTTCCCTCGCCATCATAGATATCAGCATCCTCAATTTGGAAATAGCCGGACACCTCAGTTTTGTTTTTATCTCTGGTCTGTCGCCAGGAATCCCCCTCTTTTTGAACATAAAGATTAATGGTGGCTTCATTGTCTTCGGTATCGAGATAAGCATAATAAAGACGAAAATTAGCCGAATCTTGGTATTCAGGAATTGGCGACAAGGTAAGTTTTAGAGCGGCTAGGGCCGGACTGGCCAAAAGAAAGCCCGTTGCCAGAGTGATTAGAAAAAGAATGGTTTTTTTCATTTTAATTATCTTCAAATTTTTTAGTTTTTACTCTTAAAGTGATACCGCCGGCGATTAAAATTAGAGCAACAATTGAATACCAGGTATTGGCGCCGGTAGCTGGCAAAGTAGCAGCGCCTAGGACTTTGCCTTCGGTGGCTGCTCCCAAGACTTGGCCGCCAACAGTTCGGCCCTCAACTTGGTATTCGGGGTCAATTTTTACCGAAGAGTCAACGATACTGCTTTCAACCAGGGTGGGTGAACCATAACCATAGACATGGGCGATATTAGTGTAGGTGGCTGGTTCATTAGTTGGGTCAATTTGAATAGTGTATTTGACCACTACGACTGATTCGCCGGGGACTTCCTCATCCCAATTCCAGATTAGGGTTTTGCCCTCGTTGGTTATGGTGGGTTCAACGGTGGCACCATCAATGGTGCTGGTGCCGGTTTGATAAACAAAACCATCAGGAAGAACATCTCTTAGCTCCATTTCTGATAAAGTTCTTTGGCCAACGGTAATGGTAAGGGTATATTCAATGGTTTGGCCAACACCAACCGAACCAGTGGTATTATTATTTTTAGTTAACCAAATATTGGCTGGTGGAGCATTATAAAAATCGGCCTCGACATTACTGCCGGAGGCAATTTCAATATTTTCATACGTTCCGCTTTCTGGGTTGCTGGCTCGCCAGCCTTCAGCGCTTCGGTCTTCTTCGGTGACGGTGTAGGTTCCGGCCGTTAAACCGGTGAATTCATAGTAGCCATTACTATCGGTTTTGGTGCAATTTTGGGTTTCCAGATTATCGCCAGTCAGACAAATTTCCCAATCTTCGATTCCTTCTTCCCCCTCTTCTTTGGTGTCATTATCGTTTCGATCGTAAATTTTATAGCCAGAGATTTGCCCAAGCTCGAAGTTGCCAATATAGCAGGTGGTGGCTTGCCCGGGGTTGACGGTTATTTGATGGCTATTGTTTTCTTGGGCTTGAGCAAAAACAGTATTAGCTAAACCCAAAACGCCGGTCGCTTCAAGAGGTGGGGATGGAGTAGGTTCAATATTGTTATTGTCAGGTTCCTCTTGGTCGCCAAGACAATAAATGTTAGTTTGCCCCCAACCTTCTTTTAAAATTTCACTTAAATCATATTGGCCTGGGTTAAGATCGGCAAAGATAACTTTTCCGTCGTTGTCGGTGGTCTCGGTTTTTTCTCCCAAAACAATTTCCCAATCTGAAAGCAGATCTTCATCCCCATTTTTATCCCAAACACCGTTACCGTTAACATCATCAAACTTGTAAACCTCGACAGAACCATGTTGGATATTGCCAAATTTCAACCAATTATCAGTCTCACCACTTTGAAGATTGGCCTGCCAACATACTGGGCCTTCCTCATTTTTATTTGGGCTGTTATTTTCAACAGCTGTCCCGTTCCCAGTGGGTTGATGATTATTATTAATTGACTCCGCACCTAAAATAGGTCCAGTTTGGGTAAAGTTCCCCTTCATCTTTTCACAAATGTTATAAGTTCCTGGGGCAACATCAAATCTATATTGCCCCTTATTTCCTAAATCAGCTGTTATAGTCTCGTCAATAAGCTCCCAATTTTCATCGTATAAACGAATGGTCCAATCATTAAGCAATTGGTTCTCATATGGAGTTAAGGAAAGGTTATAATTATGTACTCCGTTAGCGTTTTCATCAAGATATTTTGTTCCCTGGATCAATCCTGGTTCAACACATTTATAAACATCTAGAGTCAGATTACCAGTATTATTCCAAGTATTATTGTTGTTTTGGCTGGTTTTATACCAGTCACCATACCATTCTGAAATAATGAATTTTGGAGAACTTGTCAAAGCATGATAAAGGAAAGAATATTTATGATCTTCATCAAAGTTGCCCCAATCAACAACCCCCATAATGTCTGTTCCCATGTCTGAAATTAAAGAGGTAACGCCTCTGCTTTTATAATTACCAACAGAATCTTTTCCTGTGGTCGGCCAAATTCCCAAATCGGTTCTTAAATTCCAAGGAATATCTCCTGCATTATTAGTTGCATAGGCCGCATAAGCGGCATCTGCCCACTTTGTTGGGACGCCAGGATCAAATTGATATTTCTCTGAAGCTTCAATCAAATAGTCCTCGCCTTCAGTTAACCCATCGACAATAGTGTATTCTGCTGATATTGGATTAGATTTGACTGGTTGTGAAAATATTGGCTGTGCCGATTTCACTTTTCCCTCAGGGCAATCGTTATCTCCAAAATAAACAGGAATTAGCTTACAGGTGTCGGTGCAGAAATTACTACCGTCTATTGCTACTCCATCTGTTCCGTCACATTGCTCATCTTTCTGGTTTATAACTCCGTCACCACAAGCAGGTGGGATTCCTGGGAGACATGAGCTAAGATCATTAATGGGGTTGATGGGTTCTTGGTTAAGCGGACCCGAAACATTCCCGGCTTTATCCATAGTGTAAATATTAGATTTTCCGCTATTTATAGTGGACACATAAAAGACTCCCTGTCTGTAAGCAATACCGGTAACAGTACTAAGTTCTGTGTTTTTAACGAGACTAGCACTCAAGTTCGAAAGATCAATAGTATAGAATTTTCCGTTTGTGTCGATGAGGTATAGATCATTATTTTCATCAAAAATTATGTCACCGCCAGTGCTAATTTCGCTTATAATTCCTTTTTTCTCAACTGAGGCGTTTTCTTTGTCGATTAGGTATAAAGAGTGGTTATCGTTAAGACCATAGAGATTTCCATATATATCAAAAGCAAGCTTTGTAAAAAATGACGAAACATTTAGGTTATCAATTGCAATATGAGTATCGCTGTCATGATCATAATAGGCCAGCTCATCTTTATTACCATATCTATTTATATAATAAGTTCTATAATTAAGGGGATCATCGGCACTGGCCGAAGATCCAAAATTCATAGTAGTAAGATCATGGGTGTTACCGTTACTACTATCAAGCCAGGCCAAACTACTTTGATTATTAGCAGTATAAATTGTGTCATTACACAGATATTGGGGTTTCTCCGGAACACATTCGTAAACGTCTAGATTTAAAGACCCTTCGTTATCGTTCATTCCTGCTTGATTATCCCAAGAGGTATTAAACCAGCTGCCGTAACGATCGCCAATTAAGAATTGAACTTGGTTAGTTGTCGGCTCGTAATATTTGGTATAAACATGGTTTTCGTTAAAATTGCCCCACTCAACTATTCCCACTCCCTCTCCCAGGTCAGCGAGTAGAGCGTGAGCGCCATAATCAGAACCTGTTCCTTTTATTCCATATTGAGTTGCAAGTGTTGGCCAGCCCTCTAGTGTTGTATATCCAGCATCAGCCCAAGGATCTTTGTGCCACTTAGGATCAGTGGGTCGGAAAGTCCCTGAAGCCTCAAAAAGATATTTACCGCCAGCTGTTAAACTTGATAAAACCTCTCCATTTAGATTAGTAGATGAAACAGTTGTGCTATCAATAGGATTTTTACCTCTTACGGTTCCTGGTGGACATTTGTTTTCACCGTTATAAATTGGCACCAGCTTACAGTTAGTAGTGCAAAAATTACTTTCTGGATTTGCTTCACCTAAATCCTCACCGTCACATTCTTCTTCCGGATCCTTAATGTTGTCTCCGCAAAAGGGCTCTGTCTCTTCGCCTATTATCTTAAAATTATCTGTTTTGGAACAGTTTTGAGGGAAATTAGGATCAGGACTAAACCAAACCTTGTAAACCCCACCAGTATTTGGAGTATCTTTGAATCCCTGAACAAAAAATCCATTGTCTTCGTAGCTAACAATATTTTGTAATTGGTAACACTGAGAAAGAAACCCATTAGCAACAACAACGTTTGGATATAGGCTTTGTCCTAGCACGGTGTTTCCGTTTGGGTCAGTGATCCTTACATAATAGCTTCCGTCGGGTAGCTTTGGGCCTTGTCCCCCTGGTGTTTGTGGGCCACCATTAAGATAAACTTCTGATTTTTGGCTGTAAATATTTTGATTTACGACTGTACATGTTGAGTCAGTTGTCCAAATGGCGCCACTTGTTGGGCAAGAAGCAGGGGATGGTTGAATTATTTCTTGACACCCAGTAACAGTAAAAGTGTATGGCATTTTTTCTGTTCCCCAATTATCCCACCCGGGGATTGCTCCATATTCAAACTCATCCCAATCATAGTAACCGTTATCATTGGTATTGTTTAAAACTTTTATTGTTCCGTAGGAGTCTGAAATATAATTATCACCGTCTACTTTGGTAGAGACCTCTCCATTATAGATTTTGACTGAAAGATTTAAGATTCCATCATTAGGAATCGTGTAGACACCAAAGAGACTATTGATTTCTCCTCCAAGATTACCATCGGAAGGGCCAATTCTTATTTCTGTATCGGACTTTTTGTATATATAAGCATAAGCACCGCTTTGATATCCAGTTTTATTGTTTTCGAGAAGCCCCTTATCTAATAGTCCTATCATTGAAACTTTGCCAACTTCCATGATCTCGGTTTTTACTACACCTTCAAAAATAACGGGCTCGTTGTTTGGGTCGCAAACCAATGCTGGTGTTCCCCACTGATATTCATGTGAGTAACCTGATGGCGCAGGATCTCCAACATGGCGCAAATAGAAAGACGGAGAGCTTGCTTGATCATCTGTTGTTGCTCCCACTACTCCAACAAAAAATAGCGTAAAGTGGTTCAATTTTTCAACTTTTATATTGCCTTTTTCTTGGTTAATTTTTTCTTTTTCTATTGTTTTTATCTCATCATCAGCATTCTCTATGTAAGAAACGCCAACCTCTTCGTTTTCTGGGCTGGGTAAAGTGACATCATATTCAAAAGTACCATTGGCCATATCGGTAGTAATATCGTAGGCATATTCGCCGTAGGGATTATAATCTTCCGGTAAATTAAGATCAGATATTTTTACTTTTTGAATTTTTAATGGACTGCGCAGGCTTTCGTCTTCCGGTAAACAAGTAAAAGTAACGGTAACTTTTTCTTCTTGGGGATAAATATAGGTTACTCCTAATTGAACCGGGTTTAGGGTTTGGGCAAAACCTTCTTCTTCATTTATTTCCCAATCATCATTAACGCTTTGGGTTAATTCGGTTCCTTCTTCAAGACAAACCCCTACTACTTCTGCCGGCTCTTCTTCTGGCGGATTTTCATTTAGCTTGGCGCTTCCCTCAAAGTCGGGGCTGGGGCTAATGTCAAGATTTTTTTGGTTCGAATCCTCTTCTTCTTCGGTATCTTTTTCGATTTCTTGTGGGGTAGGAGTGGGGGTGGGAACGGGGGTAGGGGTGGGAGTAGTTTCTGGGTCTTGTTGATCATCGGTGCCTTCATCTATTAGTTGATTATTTTCTTGAGGAGGGGGAGTTGGATCAGGAATAGGAGTGGGGGTGGGGGTAATTTCTTCTTCTGGTGAAGGAGGTTCTTCTTCGTTTTGAGAACCATCTTCTTCTTGGTCCTCTTTTTCCTCAGCTTGGTCTTCAATGACGACTTCTTGCTCGATTGGTTCTTCTTGGGCAAAAACTAAAGGTTGATTGACAATTATAAGACTGACAATTGGTTGTAGGGCAAGGTTTAGGGAGGCAAAAAGAAAAATGTTGCTGCCATGACCGGGAAAGGAAGTATTTTTAGCATGGGCAATGCCCTCTTTTAAAATGGGCAAAAATTCCTTTTCGTTAAAGGGATCAATGTTAGCAAAAATTGGCACATTAGCGTTGATTTTGGGGATAATGATGCCAAAATCGGTGCTCTTGGGGATAATGCCTCCCCTTTCCTTAAGGTAACCATCATGATCCTGATTATTATATATATAGTATGAGGTGCCGATTAATTTATTATATTGAAAGATAATTTCTTGTTTTATTGGCGGTCCAAAAATGACTAACAAGATTACCAATCCAGAAGCAATCAGAATAGCGGAGACAAGTTTTAGAGTTCTGACCATTTAAACTTATCATATCATGTCCAACCCTCATTTGAGGCTGGAAGAGTGTTATAATTAACAAGATATGAAATTTAAGCTAAAATCGGACTTTTCCCCTACCGGCGATCAACCACAGGCGATTGAAAAGCTGGTGGCGGGAATAAAAAAGGGCATGAAACACCAGGTTCTTCTTGGGGTAACTGGCAGTGGCAAGACTTTTACGGTGGCCAAAGTAATTGAACAATTACAAAAACCGGCCCTGATAATTTCCCATAATAAAACTTTAGCCGGCCAGCTGTATCAGGAATTTCGCGATTTTTTCCCTGGCAATGCTATTTCTTATTTTGTTTCTTATTATGATTACTATCAGCCGGAAGCCTATCTTTCTACTACCGATACCTATATTGCCAAAGAAACCGACATTAATGATTTAGTTGAAAAACTACGCCTTGAGGCCACGGCCAACATTTTATCTCGAGACGATGTTTTGACGGTCGCCTCAGTTTCTTGTCTTTATGGTTTGGGTTCGCCAAAAGAATTTAAAAAACAGGTTCTTCATTTATCAAAGGGACAGGCGATTGGGCAAAAAGAAATTTTGCGGCAGTTGGTGGCGGTGGGCTATCAGCGCAATGAATTTGATTTGCAAAGAAACACTTTCCGGGTTCGAGGCGGTCAATTAGATATTTTTCCTTCCCATAAAGATTTGGCTGTTAGAATAGTTCAATCTAATGAAGTAATAGAAAAAATTAGCCGTTTTGATCCGTTAACCGGCCAAATTTTGAAAGAGGAGAAAGATTTAGAGCGGGTTATTGTTTACCCGGCTCGACACTATTTGGTTGCTAAAAGCCAAAAAGAAGTTTTTGCCCAAATCAGACAAGATTTAAAAAAGCAGGTTAAGAAATTTAAAAAAGACAATCGTTTGATTGAGGCCCAAAGAATTGAGGAGCGGGTTAATTATGATTTGGAAATGATTGAGGAGCTAGGTTATGTTAATGGAATTGAAAACTATTCTCGTTATTTTGATGGCCGCTCCCCCGGCGAACCTCCTTACACTTTAATAGACTATTATAACGAAGCCTATGGAGATGATTGGCTTCTTTTTGTTGACGAGTCTCATATGAGCATTCCTCAAATTCGAGGCATGTATCGAGGCGACCAGGCCCGAAAAAAAACTTTAATTGATTTTGGTTTTCGTTTGCCGGCCGCTTTTGACAATCGGCCCCTAAAGTTTGAAGAATTTTCTCGAAAAACCCACCAGACGATCTATGTTAGCGCCACCCCTGATAGCTGGGAGCTGTCTTTGTCTAAAACTTCCGGACAAGTGGTTGAACAATTAATTCGCCCTACTGGTTTGCCGGACCCAAAAGTTTCCATTCATACCATCAAAAATCAAATTAAGGACTTAATTAGCGAGGTTAAGGCCCGGGCTGATAAAAAGCAGCGAACTTTGGTGTTGACTTTAACTAAGCGCTTGGCCGAAGATTTAGCCGATTTTTTGGCTAAAGAAGGTTTACGGGTTCAGTATTTGCATTCGGAGATTGAGACCTTAAAAAGAAGTGATGTTTTGGCCGATTTGAGACGAGGCAAGTTTGATTGTTTGGTAGGAATTAACCTCTTGCGAGAGGGATTGGATTTGCCGGAAGTCTCTTTAGTGGCCATTTTGGATGCGGACAAAGAGGGTTTTTTGCGAAGCAAGACCTCCCTAATCCAAATTATGGGTCGAGCCGCTCGTCATGTTGAGGGAGAAGTGATTCTATATGCCGATAGGAAAACTGGCTCAATTAAGGGGGCGGTTGAAGAGATTAATCGTCGACGCCAAATTCAGTTGGAGTATAACAGAGAGCATAATATTACTCCTCGGTCAATTACTAAGCCAATTAGGGATCGGTTAATTGAACATCAGGAAGAAGAAAAAAAGCGTTCGGTTTGGCAGGAGGAGGTTAAAAAAGCTTCCTCGTTAGTACCGGTGGAAAGAAAGAAACTAATTAAAAAGCTAAGAAAGGAAATGAAGACCACCGCTGATGAGCTGGACTTTGAACAAGCGATTGAAATTCGCGAAGCGATCAAGAGAATTGTCTAAAAAGAGTGCTACAATGCCATTATGAAAGTAATTATTAAAAACGATAAGCAAATTGAGGGTATCAGGCGCTCTTGTCGATTGGCTTCTCAAACCTTAGATTATCTTACCCCTTTTGTTAAGGAAGGGGTTAGCACTCAGAAAATAAACGATTTGGCCCATCAATTTATTATTGATCATGGGGCCAAATCAGCCTCTCTTGGTTACCAGGGTTTTCCTAAAAGTGTCTGCACTTCTTTAAACGAGGTTGTTTGTCATGGTATCCCCTCCCCTGAAGATATTTTAAAAAAAGGTGACATTTTAAATGTTGATGTAACAACAATCTTGGACGGTTTTTATGGCGATACTTCGCGAATGTTTTTAATTGAGCCAGTGGCCAAAGAGGCTAAAAAATTAGTTGCCGAAACCAAAAATGCCACAATGAAAGCAATTGAAGCTTTATCCCCGGGTAAATATTTAAACCATTGTGTCGGTCGAGTAATTGAAGATTATGTTAAACAATTTGGCTATGCTTCAGTTCGATCCTTAACTGGTCATGGGGTGGGATTAGAGTTTCACGAAGATCCATCTGTTTTTCATTTTAACCTGGGCTTTAAGGATGTTTTATTAAAGCCAGGTATGATTTTAACGGTTGAGCCGATGATTAACGCTTCTGATAATTATCGGGTTCGAACCGATGCTGACGATGGCTGGACGGTTCGGACTGTTGATGGAACTTTGTCGGCCCAATGGGAACATTCAGTTTTGATTACTAAAAACGGAGCCGAAATTTTAACTTTAAGCTAAATTTTTACACCCCGGGGGTGTAAAAGATGAATATTGACTTTTTGGGTTTTCTTTGGTAAATTTTTGAGTAAGCTTATGCCAGTTACTCTTTATAAACGCCAAAAACAAATCCTCGATTTTATTGCCCAGTATATTCAAAAATTTGGTGTTTCCCCTACTCTACAGCAAATCGCTGATGCTATTGGTGTTTCTTCTTTGGCGACGGTTCACGAGCATTTAAATAATTTGGAAAAAAAAGGCGTTTTAAGACGTTATAAAGGCAAAATTCGCGGTATTGAAATTTTGGATGAAGATTTGGCTGACGATAATACTCCCCAAGTTGAGGTGCCGATTTTGGGTTTTATTGCCGCCGGAGCGCCAATTGAGGCTTATACCGATCCCAATGCCTCTTTATCGGTGCCAGCGAATTTAGTTTCCGGCAAAAAAAGAAGCTTTGTTTTGCAAGTTAAGGGAGAATCAATGGTTGATGAGGGGATTTTAGATGGTGATTTTGTAGTTGTTGAGGAAAGAGAACAGGCCAAAGACGGTGATATTGTGGTGGCGATTTTAGAAGATGGTTTGGCCACCCTAAAGCGCTATTTTAAAGAAAAAACTCGTATTCGTCTGGAGCCGGCTAACAGCAGCATGAAACCCATTTTTGCTAAAAATGTGGCGATTAAGGGTCGAGTAAAGGGAGTGATTAGAAAGTTTGGTGAGTAAATTTTACTTTTTTTGTTCTTCTAAGAATTTGCTTCTTTTTTTGTAACCCCAGACCAAAAAACCAAAAATAGCCGCCGCAATTAGAATAGTAAGAATATCTGAAATTTGATCTAGGCCCTGAGCCATTGATTCATAGGCTTCGCCCACTTGCCAGCCGATAAAACCTAGAATAAAGCTTCTGACTAGAACTCCCAAAGCAGAAGCAAGGTAAAAATCGACAATAGGCATGCGGATAGCCCCAGCCACACCGGAAATGATTGAGATAGGAATAACGGGAATGGCTCGCAAGATAAAAACTAGTAAATCGTCATGCCAGGTGCCTTTAAATTTTTTTTGAAGATGTTTAATATCTTGCCAGGAGAAACCAATAAAATGACTGAATTTTTCAATCAACGGTTTGCCGCCGAAATAAGCAATAAAATAAACAATCCCCAATCCTAAGACGGCGGCGACGGAGTAAGGTAGGGTAATTTTTAAGAATATCTCCCCCAAAGCTGAAAGAAGAGGCTGCTCTTTGGCGACAAGCAAGAAACCGCCAGCCATAGTAATTAGAGGAGAAGGAATGGGGATGATGATTTGTTCGATAATACCGCCCCAGAAAATCGCCCAAGTGCCATTTTTACCAATGGCCGTAACGATCCAGTTGGTAATTTGATCAACAATTTCAAACATAAGTTTTCATTCAATGGCTGTCATTATAACCATTTTAATCGCCGTTTAGCAAATGGTAGGTCTACCTTAGGGTATTCCACCTCGAAGGTGGAATAGGGGGAGGTGGGTTAGTAAGTTATTGTTATAATAGGGTTATGGGGAAATTATTTTTAGTAGCAACACCGATTGGCAACTTGGCTGATATTACCTTTCGGGCGATAGAAGTTTTAGGGAAAGTGGATTTGATTTTAGCCGAGGATACCAGAAAGACCGGCCGACTTTTAAAAGAAATTTTGCCATCAGAAAAAACTCCCCCTCCCCTGCTGCCTTTTTTTGAAGGCAATGAATTAAAAAAACAACCGGAAATTTTAACCAAGTTATTAAAGGGTGATGATATTGCTTTGGTAACTAATGCCGGCACACCGGTTATTGCTGATCCGGGTTTTAAGTTGGTTCGGGCTTGTCTTAGGGCAGGAATTGAGGTGGTTGGTATTCCTGGCCCTAATGCGGCCATCACCGCTTTATCGACTTCTGGTTTGCCGACGGATAAGTTTTTATTTTTGGGATTTTTGCCTAAGAAAAAGGGTAAAATAAAAAAAATGTTTCAGGCCTTTGCTAATTTGGCCGACTCCCCTATTTTTCCGACTTTAGTTTTTTATGAGTCACCCTATCGTTTGCTCAAAACCTTAAATCTTGCTCAGGATATTTTTCCTGATCAAGCTCAAGTGGTAGTGGCTCGAGAGTTAACCAAGGTTCATGAGGAAAGAATTGCTGGTAATTTGAAAGAGGTTTTGGGTAAGTTGGAGAATAAAAAAATTAAAGGCGAGATTACCGTGGTTTTATCTTTAAAAAAACATCCTCCTCAGATTAAACTATGACCGGTCATATTAACAGGCGAGGAAATGTTCATTAATGACAGAACTGATGGAGCAACATCGGCCAATATTCCCCTAGGAAGCATTTGAGATTGACCTAAGAATTTTTTACCAACTAGAATGAAAGGAACTGGGTTGGCCGAATGTTCGGTGTCTATTTCTCCAGTAGAAAGATTAATCATTTCCTCGACATTGCCATGATCGGCGGTAACAACCGCTGTTCCGCCAGTGGCAAAGATTTGATTAATAATTTTTCCTAAAGCTTGATCAGTGGCTTCACAGGCCTTAATTCCAGCTTCCAAAACCCCAGTGTGACCGACCATGTCGGGATTGGCAAAATTAATTAAAATAAAATCAAGATTGTTTTTTCTCAATCTTTTCAAGACTTCTTCGGTTACCTCTGGAGCGCTCATTTCCGGTTTTTGGTCATAAGTTTTAACTGGCGGTGAAGAGACCTCGAACCATTCTTCTCCGGCAAAGGGCTTTTCACGAAAACCATTAAAGTAGTAGGTAACGAAACGTTCTTTTTCAGTTTCAGCAATATGAAGCTGTCTTCTTCCTTCTTGAGAAATTACTTGAGCTAAGGGTAGAGGAATTTCTCGAGAAGGAAAGGCAACATGGACAGGCAGGCCCTTTTCGTATTCAGTCATGGTGACAAAGAAAATGTTGGTTAATTTCTTTTTCCTTTGGAATGTTTGGATTTTTTCAATCGGGGCATATAGTTTTTGGCCGTATTTTTCCGCGTAAGGATCAAAGGCGGCTTTTTTAGGTTGGTAGTTTTCTAAATCTTCTAAAACAATGGCCTTGGTGAGTTGCCGGGGCCGGTCAATTCTAAAGTTGAAGAAAATTACCCCGTCACCATCTTTAATGGTCTTGGACGTTTGGTTTGGACCATTAATAATAGTGGGTTTAATAAATTCATCTGTTTCTTGGCGTTGGTAGGCTTGTTTTATAGCTTCCTTGGCGCTTGGGGCCGATATGCCTTGGCCTTCAACAATGGCCTGATAGGCTTTTTGAGTTCTTTCCCAACGATTATCTCGATCCATTGCCCAAAACCGTCCCATAATGCTGGCAATTTCTCCCACTTCCAAGCTAGCCATTTGGTTTTCAACTTGCTCTAAGAATGTTAGGGCCGACTTGGGAGGTGAGTCCCGGCCATCGGTAAAAAGATGTAGATAAACTTTTTTTACTTTTTCTTTTTTGGCCAATCTTAGCAGAGCAAATAGATGCTGATTATTGGCATGAACTCCAGCTGAACCAATCATTCCTAAAAGATGGAGAGGTTGATCGTTTTTTTTGCTGAAGGCAATGGCCTCTAAAAAGGCCTTATTTTCAAAAAATGTCCCATCGGCAACACTCATATTAATTCGGACCAGGTCTTGAAGCACAATTCGGCCAGCCCCTAAATTAAGATGACCAGTTTCAGAATTACCCTTTTCTCCTTTTGGTAAGCCAACTGGTTCGCCGGAAGCAATTAGTTGAGTATGAGGGAAAGAAGCCCAGTATTTATTAAAGTTTGGGGTTTTAGCCTGAAGAATAGCGTTGCCGGTTTGGGTATTAGCCAACCCCCAACCATCAAGAATAATTAAAACGGTAGGATCGTTATTATTCATCATTAATTAATGGTTAGCTTGGTTGTTATTAAGAATTTCTTCAATTTTCATTAGTCGATTATATTTTGTTGTTCTTTCTCCTCGAGCTGGAGCGCCAAATTTAACGAAATCACCACCAACACCAACAGCAAAGTCGGCAATAAAATTATCAGCGGTTTCACCACTGCGATGAGAAATAACCGTTTTCCAGCCAGCCTCCTTGGCCATCTTGATAACTTTCAGGGTTTCGGAAATAGTTCCTACCTGATTTGGTTTAACCAAAATGCCGTTGCAAGATTTTTCTTGAATGGCTTTTTTGGTTCTTTCCGGGTTGGTACATAAAAGATCATCGCCTACAAGAGTAACCTTGTTTAGATCTAGAGTTTGAGCTAGACGACTCCAACCCTTCCAGTCGTCTTCGTATAAAGGATCTTCCAGAAGAAGCAGAGGGTATTGTTCTCTTAATTGACGATAAAAGGCAATAAAATCTTGAGTAGGCATTGGTGAGGTTCGGTCGCGAATATTATAATAACCTTTTTTGTAAAAAAAATCGGCGGCCACGTCAAGACCTAAATAAACGTCTTTATGAAGAATATAGCCGGCCCGGTTAATGGCCCGAGTCACCACCTCTAGGGCGTCAAGATTAGTAAAAAGGTTGGGAGCAAAACCGCCCTCATCACCAACCGAATGAATAGCCTTGTTTTCTGTTAAGACTATCTCAACATGTTTGTAAATTTCGGCGGCCGCTCGAATTTGATTGGCAAAAGTCTTTATTCCCAAAGGGATAATGTGGAACTCTTGAAACTCCAGATTTCCCGCCCCGTGTTTACCACCATTGATTAAATTAAGAACCGGAGTGGGCATTTTTTGATTATCAGGAATATTAAGGTCAAATTTTTTTGCCAACTCGCCAACATATTCAAATAGGTGGCGTTGATAATGGAAGGCGGCGGCTTTAACCGCCGTGATAGAGCAAGACAAAATAGCATTAGCGCCCAAATTGCTTTTATTTTTAGTTCCATCTAAATCGATCATTGTTTGATCAATTTTTTCCTGATCTCCTATATCTAGGCCAATAATTTTAGGAGCAATAACCTTTTCTATGTTATAAATAGCTTTTAAAACTCCCTTGCCCAAATAGCGCTGTTTATCCTCGTCTCGCAACTCTAGGGCTTCATGGGAGCCAACGGAAGCGCCAGAAGGAACAGAGGCAGTAGCAAAAATATCATTATCTAAAAAGATGGTTGTTTCGATGGTAGGAGTGGCTCGAGAATCAATTATCTCTCGGGCGCCAACAGCGATAATTTTAGCCATTTTTAATATTTTTTTCTTCAGCCCAAGCAACTAGTTGTCGGGTTTCTTCAATAACATCAGGGTTAACAGAAACGCTGCTAATTCCCCAGGAAATTAATTTTTCTATAATATTTTCGGGTTGATCAGAAACTACTTGTCCGCAAATTGAACTAGTAATTTCGTGTTTTTGACAGGTTTTAATAATTTTTTTGATCGCCCAAAGAACAGCCGGATTAGTTTCATCAAATAGTTTATTTAGTTTAGCATTATCCCGATCAACACCCAACATCAACATTGTTAAGTCGTTAGTGCCGATAGAAACACCGTCAATACCAGCCTTGATAAACTTCTCTAAGCTAATAACGTTGCCTGGAGTTTCTACCATTAACCAAAGTTTAAAGCTTGAACCGCGAGATAAACCATGGGTGGCAATAATTTTTTTAACCTCAATTAATTCTTCTGGAGTACGGACAAAGGGAAGCATTAACCAAAGATTTTTTAAACCTTTTTTATTTCGGATATTTTTAATTGCCTCTAATTCTAAAGAAAAGACTCGGCTATTAGCAATATAGCGACTAGCACCGCGGCAGCCAAGAAGGGGGTTCTCTTCTTCTGGTTCATATTTTTTACCACCAGTTAAGTGTCGGTATTCATTGGTTTTAAAGTCGCTGGATCGATAAACAACCGGACGAGGAGAAAAAGCCTGGCAAATTTTTTCTAAGCCAATTGATAATTCTTTAATAATAGTTTTTTCCTTGCCCTTATTGATTAGGACTTGGGGATGGGTGCCGATTTTGGCTAGCATAAATTCGGCTCGTAGCAAGCCAACGCCATCAACGGTCCTTTTGGCAATAGTTTTGGCTACCTCCGGCTCGCTTAAATTAACATAAACTTTAGTAGCGGTTTTAATTTTTTTTGCCCTTTTGGGATTAATTCTAGTTTTGGTTTTTTTAGAAGATTTTTTTCTTTGGCCGGTAAAAACTTGGCCCCGCTGGCCATCAATGGTGACTATTTGCTTGTTTTTAAGAATTTTGGTGGCCTCTTTAGTGCCAACAATACAGGGAATGCTTAATTCTCGAGAAATAATCGCCGCATGGGAAGTTTGTCCACCCTGGTCGGTGATAATGCCAGCAATCAGGCGCATGGCCGGAATAAAATCAGGTGTTGTCATGGGGGCGACCAAAATGTCACCTTTTTTTATTTTCTTGATTTCTTTGGCGGATTTTATTTTTTTAACTGGACCAGAAATTATTCCTGGACTAGCAGCAATTCCTTCAAGAATAGGCGGTGAAGTTTTGGTTGTTTTTTTTCTGACTGATTCTTTTTCTTTAGTTTTGGGGGCAATGGTTGCTAAGGGACGAGCTTGAAGAATAAAAAATTTATTTTTGTCTTTAGCCCATTCTATTTCTTGGGGGAAAAAATAAAACTGGTGAATTTTTTTCGCCAAATCGGCTAATCGTTTAATTTCGTCTTTGGAAAGCTTGGCTTGGTCAATTTTTTTCTTGGCAACTAAGTTTTTAATATTTTTACTCCCCTTTTTGGTTAAATAAACTTTTTGGGAATTTATTTTTTGGTTAATAATTTTTCCATTTTGAAAGTTAATTAAATATTGATCAGGGGTGACTTGGCCTTGAACTAGATATTCTCCTAAACCCCAAATAGCTTCAATGATAAGAACGTTTTTTTTCACTCCAGTCGGATCAGCGGTGAATAAAACACCGGCGGTTTCGGCTTGAATCATTTTTTGGATAACCACCGCCATGCCTTGACCGAAAAGATTTTTTTGGGCTTTTTGACGGAAGAAAAGCCCTCGTGGTTCAAAAAATGACGCCCAGCACTCTTGGACTTTTTTAACCACGTTGGCTTCTCCGGAAACATTTAAGAATGAAGACTGCAAATCTTCGCCAACCGCCGAAGAGCGGACAGCAACAGGGGGGTTGGTTAATCGACCAAGTGAAGCGTAGGCTTTAATGATTTGCCAAGCCAGGTCTTCGGGCATTCGGCTGGCGAGAATTAATTTTTTAATTTGTTCCGAAATTTCTTGCAAGTTTTCCGGTTTTTTAAAATTAATGTTTTCTAGAAGAGAGCTAATTTTTGGTCGAAGATCGTTTTCTTTAATAAAATAGTCATAGGCCTTGGTGGTGATAATAACGCCGGGAGGGGTGGCAAGACCAAGTTTATTAATCTCGCCCAAAGAGGCTCCCTTATCCCCGACTAAGGCTTGGTTATTGTTGTCGGCTTGGCCAATGTTAATAATGAAGGATAAGTTTTTGGCAGGCACAGGAATAGGATTTTAATTTTTAATGAAATTTATTGTTATCTTGTTTAATTGTTGAATCGTTTTTTTATTTAGCGCGAACTAAGGTTCGCTACTTCTTAGTTATTTTTGTTGAAAAGTTAATTTTTTTTGAAACCTATTGGTTGTTTAGCTTTTTTTCGGTTAATTTTTCGTCTTTTCGGCTATAGTCGTCTTCAACTCGATAAGTTTTGCCAATTTCCGGGGTTGAGGCTTCAACAACTAAACAATCGGTGATTGCCTCAAGACGATGTTTTTTGCCCTGATTAATAGTATAACCATTTTTGGGAACCATCATCAAGGAAACCATTTTTCCTTTCTCGTTTTCCAGGATAAGTTTGGTCTCTCCCTCAAGAAGACTTAGGGTTTCTTGTTTTTGGTCATGATATTGAAGGCTTAGGCGTTTACCGGCCTTAACAAAAAGAATTTTACCGGTGTAGGGCAGATTTTTGGGAGTAAATAAAATTTCCCAACCCCAGGGCTTAATCGTTTTTTGTGAGTATTGGATTTCTTTAGTCATTAAATTCTTTGTTGGAATTGATACTTATTCAGTTTATCATTAATAATCGTTTTAATTTTTTCTAAGTCTTGTTTAGTTTTGCCCTCAGCTCGACCAGAAAGCAAAGGCTCTGTATTAGAGGGGCGAAGTAGCCCCCAGGAATTTTCGAAAGAAAAACGAACCCCGTCGATATCTAAGACTTTGGCGCTTGGATGTTCTGACTTTATCTCGTTGGCAATTTTTTCACCTATTTGGTATTTATCAATTCCTTGGGGTAGTTTAAGTCGAAATTCAGGAACTTGGTGGTATTGAGGTAGTTCTTTGGTTAATTGATCAATTCCCGGTCCCTGAGAAATAATTTCTAGTAATCTTAAGGCGGCGTAAAAAGCGTCATCATAGCCAAAATAGCGGTCGGTAAAAAAGAAATGGCCGGAGATTTCTCCGCCGAAAATAGCCTTTTCTTGTTGCATTTTTTCGGTGATTAGCGGGAAACCTGTTTTCCAAAGAATTGGTTGGCCGCCATTGGCGCGAATAGTTTCTAAGACAGCCATGGTGGTGGAAACATTTAAAATAATCTTGGCCCCAGGATGATTTTGGCAAATTTTTTTGGCAAAAATAGCGGCGGTGATATCATTTTCAATGAATTCTCCTTCAGGGCTATAAACACCAATTCGATCGCCATCACCATCAAAGGCCAAGCCTAGATTAAAATTACCCTCCTGGAGTTTTTTCTTCATTTTAGTGTAGTATTCCTCTTTTTGAGGATAGGCGGGGTGGTTAGGAAAAGAACCGTCGGATTTTTCGAACAAAATTTTTGTTTGGCAACCAACCTTTTCAAACACTTTTTTGGCAAAAAGACCAGCCGTGCCGTTACCGGTGTCGATTAAAATTCTTAGCGGTTTTTTGATTTTAATGTCTTTAGTGATGTAATCAATATATTCATTAGCGATAGTTTTATTTTCGATTTTTCCTTGATTTTTTTTAATGAAGTCTTTGTTTTTCATAATTTTTTTAATATCTTGAAGTTGGTCACCATAAATAATATTTTTTTTAAGAGCCGACTTAATACCGTTATATCCGGCCGGATTATGACTGGCGGTAATCATCATAGTTGCCGGAGACTGATAATGGTACCAAGAAAAATAAATCATGGGAGTGATTATTGTTCCTAAATTAACAACGTTTTGACCGGCAGAAATCAAGCCTTGGGAAATGTTTTTAGTAATTTCGGGACCGCTTTGACGATTGTCTTGGCCAAGGTAAACACTGGTGATATTGTTTTTGGTAAAAAAAGTACCAAAGGCTTGACCAAGAAGCCTAGCATCGTCCTTGTTCCATTGATCAGGATAAAGACCGCGAATATCATAAGTGGAAAAAATTTTGGGATCAATCATTAGTTTAGGATTTTAAAGATTGGCGATTAAAAGTTCAAGGCCGAATTCAAAAGAGTAAGGCATTTGGCCAGTTTTTTGTTGATAATCCAAAAGAATCAGTCCTTTTAATGTTTTTTCTAATTGGTTTTGAGAAAAATTTTCTGCTTGTTTGATTAGCCTTTTCTTTTGCCAAGGGGCTTTTTTAAGTTCTTTTTGATGTCCGGATTTGGCGATAATCAGATCCTCAATTCGGCCGACTAAAAGATAGAAGACCAAGCCAACTGCCTCTTTTTTTAGAGTCCGGTTAAGAAGGTAAAGAGACTTTTTTTTATTATCAGGGGAAAGGGAATCTAGAAAAGAAAAGATAGTTTTGTCTGGTTTAAACAGCTGGTCTTTTTTTTTAGGAAAAAGCTTTAGGGTCTTTGCGGGCAGGTTTTTGTTTGCCCAAATAATAATTTTTTTTTCAGAAGAAAATTGGTTAATTATTTGAGCAATTTTTTTTTGTTGTGAAAGAGAAAATTTTTGAAAATCGTCAAGAATAATTAATTTTTCCTGTTTAAAAAGATCCGGCTCTAGAGCATTAACCAAATTATCAGCTTGAAAATTCTCTGTTGTTATTCTGGTAATAATTTGGTTCTTTTTTTGAGCCTGTTTGATTAAGGAATTAAGCAGATTACGACTGTTGGTAACATTTTTGCCGTGAAGAATGGTAAGCATAATATCAGTTGACAGTTAAAAATTAAAAGTCAAAAATCAGTCTTTTCTCGTTATTCTAAACCGCCCTTCTCTGTCATTCTGAACTTGATTCAGGATCTTCTCTTCTGATTCCGGGTCAGGCCCGGAATGATTGGGAAAAGAACCGTCATCTTGAGCCTTCTCGCCCCCGTCATCCTGATCCGCCAACTGGCGGAGAAGGATCCCATTCTTGGTTTTCCCCTCTCGGTCGGGACTCTTCTTCGCGAACCACGTGGGGTTCGGGATCATAATGACGAAACAAAATAGCAATGTAACGATTTAGCAGTTTTTATTTTTTTTATATTCCCGATACAATTTGTTAACCGCTCTTTGGCTAAGGGTAAAGGTTCCCGTTCGGTGAGGCCTTAGGGCGCCGGAAAAAGTTTTGGGAACATGAAGAAGCTCATGAATTAAGGTTTTAGCCTTCTCCTCTTCTGACAAGGAATCAAAATTTTCTGACAAGACCTCAATGGCATAATGGGCCGGAACATCAAGAGCTTGCTGCCAAATCCTAGGCAAAGACCAAATTCTGGCTCTTGCTCGAGAAGATGACCCCAGGCTGCGGAAACAAATAATTTGTTTGGGGTTAATATAAGCCAAATCAAGGCCCACGATAATGTTATTAACTTGGCCCTGGATGTCATCGGCCTTTTCAAAATTCATAAAAATCTTGGCCTTTTTAATTAAAAAAAGGATAATTTTTTAAAAGTATTAAAAGGAAAAATTGATCAGCCAAAAAGATTTTAGTTGATTTTAAGTTCGATAAACTAAATCTCCTTCGCTAACGGGTTGATCAATTTTAAGACCAACAGCGTCACCCTTATTGGCTTCATCAACGCTTTCGTGATCCATTTGAATTGATTCCACCTTTTGAGTGAATTTTTCTTCGCCGTCTTTGTCGGTTATTTTAATAGTGTCTCCAACAGAAACAGCATTATCGGTTACTTCAAGAACGGCGACACCAATATTGTCATAGTAGTGGTCGATTCTACCAACTTTACTATCTGCCATGATTATTATCACCTCCTTTAGGTAATTGTTTATAATTATAAAGCTCTTCAGAGGAAAAATCCAGGAGAGGTTAAGGGCTCTTTTTGTGTTGCGAGTTAGCGCCTTTTTGGGTATAATTCAAGCGTTATCAGGGTTATTTTTGATTTTTTTAGAGTTGGCAATTGTTGGCTTGCTTTTTAGGTATTAGCCAACAAGGTGTTTTTTTTGGCTTTTTAAAATTATAGATTTTTGCGCCCGTAGCTCAGTTGGCAGAGCACCTGCCTTTTAAGCAGAGGGTCGGGAGTTCGAGTCTCCCCGGGCGCACCAAGCGACCGGGAAGCGAGAACTCCCAAAAAGATTTGGGTTTTCTCGTTATCGAAGACAGTCGTGGTGTTGTTACACCAAATAAACACGACCAGAAAGAGTTTAGTGTCGTCTTCGAGTCTCCCCGGGCGCACCAAGCGACCGGGAAGCGAGAACTCCCAAAAAGATTCGGGTTTTCTCGTTATTTATTAAAAATTGATTAAGAATTAAGAATTAGAAATTTCTATTTGGCCCCATCGTCTAACGGTTAGGACGCCACTCTTTCAAGGTGGCAACGCGAGTTCGATTCTCGCTGGGGCTACTGC
>NPIE01005683.1_pt1 | contig 121802 bp, 97 predicted proteins | sample 8637661 | NCBI WGS metagenome assembly NPIE01 (sample SAMN07420842, study PRJNA396082) | bioreactor metagenome | isolation source: sample BA12 brine-fed electro-methanogenic bioreactor BA | place: Japan: Kochi | collected 2016-12-09
ACACCATCCTAAGCGAGCACCCGAGCGGCGGCATGTAAGTCGTTGTTTTACCGGGGGTTATTGGGGGCAGACGGAGAAGAGTGTGGTTTTTGTGTAACCTCACTGCGCCGGGGAGGCACTAGCGTTGGAGAGAGCAGGCCGGAACGGGGTCTGTTCGTTCGATGAGTGTCCATGGAAGACGATGATAGCGAGGGAAGGTTCAGATGAGAGCGCATTCGATCTTGAAGCACGTCGCGGTGATGCTCGTGGTGGCAGCGGTCGCGTCGTGGGGCAGCGGGCAGGAGCGGAGCAAGTCGGAGGTGGACGCGCTGATCGCGCAGGCGGGGAGCACGTCACCCGACTGGTGGGATTCGGTTGCCCTGGAGATTCCGCAAACGCTGGACTTGAGTTGGCCAGTGCGGCAGGGATTCGGCGAGGGACCCGGGCGGTTCGAGGAGAGGGGCCGACGCGGTCGGGGACGCGGGCCGGGCGGACGCGGATTTCGGGCGGAGCAGGGTTCGGCCAGTAACATGGATGACTACCTGATCCGGATAGTGTATCCCAATCCGTCGCGGCACAAGGCGGGGATCAAGCTGGTGCATCACCTGATGATTCAGCAGAAGGACGACCGGGAGAAGCTCCGGCGGTCGTTGAACACGCTGGGCGAGATGTTCTACGAGCTGCTGGGGGACTATGCCCGGGCGGCGTTCTGGTGGCAGAAGTGCGAGCAGATGGGCGGGACGGTGGACGCGACGAAGCTGGCGCGGTGCTATTACGAGCTGGGCGGCACGGGCACGGCGGCGGCGCTTCTGTCGGGGGCGGAGGGTGCGTCGTCGCGGAACGGCAAGGACGTGATCAAGCTGTGGGCGAAGATCGGCGAGGTGGACAAGGCGCTGGGTATGATCGAGTCGCTGCCGGCGTCGAGCAACTGGGGGATGCGGCGTGGTCCGGGGGGCATGACGCAGAGCGGCAAGTATCTGCTGGCGGCGGAGGTCTGCCGGGGCGCGGGGCGATACGACGAGGCACTGGCTTACTATGAGAAGGTGCTTGCGCTGCCCGACAGCGAGACGCGTGCGGCGAATCACCACGAGACGGACGACAAGTTCGAGGCGGACGTTAACCGCACGGGGACACGGTTTCTCCAGCGGCTGGATCTGAAGCGGGTGCCGGACGGGTCGTATACGTCGACGGTGGAGGCGTACGGCGGGCCGATGACAGTGCAGGTGGCGGTGAAGAACGGCAAGATCGCGTCGGTGGACGTGACGCGGCACCGGGAGACGTACGAATATCTGATCATGGCGCTGCCGACCGCGCGGCAGATCGTTCAGAAGCAGCGTTTCGAGGGGGTGGACGTGATTACGGGGGCGACGGTGACGTCGGATGCGATCATCAATGCGGCGGCAGCGGCGCTGGTACAGGCGATGGAGTGAGTTTGCGGGTTGGAAAGAGCAAGACACTGCACGGCGTCGGGGAAGGATCGCAGCCGATGAAGAGACGGGTTTCAGGGCGGCGGTCGGCGCAGGGGCTGTGTCTGGTTGTGTTTCTCGTGCTGTTCTTCTATCTGGCGTGGCCCGACCGGCTGGAATACGGCGGCGGGGGCACGGAGGGGGTGGGCTACAGCGAGTTTTTCCTGGCGCTGGATCCGCTGGTGGCGGTCTCGACGGCGGTGGCAAGCCGGGCGGCGGTGTGGTCGCTGACGGCGGCGGGCGTGGTGCTGCTGATCGGGGTGGCGTTTCCGCGGTGGTTCTGCGGGTACGTCTGTCCGCTGGGCACGCTGATCGACGTGTTCGACGGGGGGCTCGGGCGGCGCGTCCGGCGGTGGCGTGTGACGCGGAGGGGCTGGTGGGTCCATCTGCGGTTTTACGTGCTGGCGGGTGTGCTGGCGGCGGCGGTGGCGGGCGTGCTGCTGTCCGGTTTCGTGGCGGCCCTGGCGGTGGCGACGCGGGGACTGGTTTACATCGCGGCACCGGTGCAGGCGGGGCTGCTGCGGGGATGGGAGTCGGTCCCGGGGTTGAACGCGGGGCAGTACGTTTCGATTGCGCTGTTTGTGGCCGTCTTCGGGCTGGGGCTGCTGCGTCCTCGCTTCTGGTGCGCCTATGTCTGTCCGAGCGGCGCCCTGCTGTCGGTGGCGGGGATGGCGGGTGTGACTCGACGGACGGTGGACGGCCATTGCACGCAGTGCGGCCGGTGCCGGCGGGTGTGCTCGTTCGATGCGATTGCGGAGGACTACTCGACGCGTGTGTCGAGTTGCACGACGTGCGGGAACTGCCAGCGCGCGTGTCCACAGGGGTCGATTCGGTTCGTCGGGCGGTGGAGGAAGCGTTCGGAGGCCCCTGCCCTGCCGACGTGTGCGGGGCAACCTGTCTGTACGCGGCGCGGCTTGTTCCTGGGGCTGCTGGGAGCGACGGGCGCAGGGATCGGGGCGGCGACGGGGCTGGCTTATGCGGGCGGGGAACGGGACGATTTGCCTCCGGTGCGGCCGCCGGGGGCGGTGCCGGAGGGGAGGTTTCGCCGGCAGTGCATTCGCTGCGGGCAGTGCATCCGGGTCTGCCCTACGAACGTGCTGGAACCGACGGGATTCGAGTTGGGCATCGACGGGCTCTGGACGCCTGCGCTGAACGCGGACTTTGCGGGATGCGATCCACAATGCCTCAATTGCGGCCTGGTCTGCCCGACGGGGGCGATCCGGGAACTGCCGCGGGAGGAGAAGCGTGCGGCGCGGCTGGGGCTGGCGGTGATCGATGCGGGCGCGTGCCTTCCCCACTGCGGGAAAGAGGCGTGCGGGTTGTGCCTGAGCGAGTGCGCGGCGGCGGGGTATCACGCGATCGAGTACGTGCGCGTGGGGGTCGAATACGACGGCAGCGGAGCGCCGATCGCGGGTTCGGGTTTGCTGGCGCCGGTGGTTCTGAAGGAGAAGTGCGTCGGCTGCGGGTTGTGTCAGGCGCGATGTCGGGCGGTGAACGTGGCGGAGAAGAGGCTGCTGGATGAGAGCGCGGTCCAGATTGCGGCGGGTCCGGGGCGAGAGGATCGGATCGTGGCAGGCTCCTATGTGGAACTCCGGAAGGAACGGGAGGCGCGGAGCAGGCCGGCTGCGGTGGAGGCGGAAACGGAGTACCTGCCCGATTTTCTGCGCTGATGGGGTGATTGCAGGATGGACCGTCGGAAACATCGGAGGTGTGGCGTGGCATACCAGGAGAAGGCGTGCGGTGCACACCCTGGGGCTGTCGGGTGGCGAAGGGCGTGTCGTGGAGGGGACGCGCGGGCTGCGGGGTTGCATTTTGGGGGTGGAGGCGGTAGAACGGCGCGGGATGGCAACCGAACGGCGATATCGCACGAGGCACGATGACTGACGTAACGCAGATCCTGCACGCGATCGAACGGGGCGATGCGAAGGCGGCGGATGAGCTGCTGCCGCTGGTGTATGCGGAGTTGCGGATGCTGGCGTCGCAGAAGCTGGGGCGCGAGGCGCCGGGGCAAACGCTCCAGGCGACGGCGCTGGTGCACGAGGTGTATCTGCGTCTCGTGGGCGAGCGGGACCAGGACTGGCGGAGCCGGGGGCATTTTTTTGCGGCGGCGGCGCAGGCCATGCGGCGGATTCTGATCGACAGCGCCCGTCGAAAGAAGAGCCTCAAACGGGGCGGCGGACAGCAGCGGGTGGAGTTCGACGACGTGGTGCTGGTGGACGAGCGGCAGATGGCGGTGGACGATCTGTTGGCGCTCGACGGGGCGCTGGAGCGTCTGACGGAGGCGGATCCCGAAGTGGCGGAGCTGGTGAAACTGCGTTTCTATGCGGGGCTGACGGGAGAGCAGGCGGCGCGGGCGCTGGGGATCTCGCACAATACCGCGGATGCGTACTGGGCGTATGCGCGGGGGTGGCTGCGGCTGGCGATCCAGCAGGGTACGGACGCGAAGCCATCCTAAATGCTTGTCCTTCATGTAATTGCGCGTGAGGGTGGGGCATGCCGGGGGTAGGATGATTCTCGTGGTGGCGGATGTGGTGCGAGGACACAGGACCTGTTCTGCCATCCCCAAGACTGCGCCTGGAGGGCGGGAAGCGAGAGGGATTTGGGGGTGGTCCTGAGATTTTTCGTCGAGGGTCGGATTTTGTCTGGGGTACAGGGCCTACAAATTACGCGGTAAGGAATAGAGGTTCAGGAGTTGTACCGTGGTCAGTGACGGCAGACACAGTGAACGGGAGATTTTTGTGTCGGTCCTCTCCCTCGGGTCGGCAGCGGAGCGGGAGGCGCAGTTGAAGAAGGTCTGCGCGGGCCAGCCGAAGCTGCTGAACCGCGTCCGATCGCTGCTCGAAGCGAGCGAAATCGAGGATGGCCTCCTCGATACCCCAACGCTGGCGTCGGGCATGTCAGTCGATGGCTCCGTTGTGACCGAAGGTCCCGGGGCCATCATCGGACGCTACAAACTGCTAGAGAAGATCGGCGAGGGCGGAATGGCGATCGTGTACATGGCCGAGCAGGAGCGTCCGGTTCGGCGGAAGGTGGCGTTGAAGATCATCCGGCTGGGCATGGACACGAAGGGGGTGATCGCTCGTTTCGAGGCGGAGCGTCAGGCGCTGGCGATGATGGAGCATCCGGGGATCGCGAAGGTCTTCGACGGGGGCGCGACGGAGACGGGTCGGCCTTACTTCGTGATGGAACTGGTGCAAGGGGTACCGATCACGGAGTATTGCGACGCGCACCAGCTCAACACCGCGCAACGGTTACGGCTGTTTATCCAGGTATGCCAGGCGATTCAGCACGCACATCAGAAAGGGATCATCCATCGCGATGTCAAGCCCTCCAATATCCTGGTGGCGCTGCACGATGGGGTAGCAATCCCGAAGGTGATCGACTTCGGGGTGGCGAAGGCAACCGAGCAGCGGCTGACGGATGCGACGCTGTTTACGCAGTTCCAGGCGTTGATCGGCACGCCGGCGTATATGAGTCCCGAGCAGGCGCAGATGGGCGGGATCGACGTGGATACTCGCTCCGACATTTACGCGCTGGGCGTGCTGCTGTATGAACTGCTCACGGGCCGGACGCCATTCGAGGCGAAGGACCTGCTGCGGACGGGTCTGGATGAATACCGGCGGACGATTCGGGAGAAGGAGCCGGCAAGGCCATCGACCCGGGTGGCGACGCTGGGGCGGACAGAGCTTCTGGAGATCGCGGCACGGCGGCAGACCGAATCGGCGCGGCTGGTGCGACTGCTGGCGACGGACCTCGACTGGATCGTGCTGAAGTGCCTGGAGAAGGACCGCACGCGGCGCTACGAGACCGCCAGCGGACTGGTGATGGACATTCAGCGCTATCTCGACGGGGAAGCGGTGCTGGCGAGGCCCCCGAGCACGCTGTACCGGCTGCGCAAGTTCGTGCGGCGCAACAAGGCGGTGGCGGCGGTGGCGGCGATCGTGGTCCTGGCGGCGATGGTCAGCGTGCGGCAGGCGGTGCGGGCGACGCGGGCGGAGCGCGAGCAGAGTCGGCTGCGGACTGTGGCACAGGCAGCCCTGCGGCTGGAAGCGCATCAGCGACAGCGTGCGGAAGCGGAACAGATGGCGGCGCTGCGGCGGGCATACAATTCCGATATGAACCTCGTGCAGCAGGCGCTGGCGGCCCACAATTACGGGCGGGTCGTCGGTTTGCTGAGCCGATACCAGCCGGAGGTGGAGGCGCCCGATTTTCGCCAGTGGGAATGGCGGTACTTCTGGAACCAATCGCGGAGCGAAGCGGCGTTTGCCTTTCCGAGACAGCCCGAGGCGGTCCGGGAGGTGACGATCTCGCCCAACGGGCGGGTGCTGGCCACCAGCACCATGGGCGGCGTGGTGACGCTGTGGGATCTGATGGGTCGAAGCGCAGTGGCGCGGCTCGACGAGCCTGGAGTGAACGGAAGGGCGCTGGTGTTTTCCAGCAACGGGGCGCTGATGGCGATCCCAATCGAGCGCGGACGGCGTCAATCCAGCGTACAGATCTGGGCGGTGGCGCGACGGGCCCTGAAGACGGAGTTTCCGTTCGAGGGGCGTATCCAGGCGCTGGCATTCACGACCGATGATGCGGAGCTGCTGATTCTGGGCGACGACATGGGCATTCACGTGCGGGATTTGGAGAGCGGGCAGACAGCATCGCGTCCGGCGCCGCAACGATCGCCTCGCGGGTGGGCGCTGGCGCAGCCCGTGTTCTCGGGGAGCCGGGATGCTGTGGCCTTCGTGGACGGGTCCCGCATTCGAATCGTGGATACCCTGACGGGAACGGAGCGGGCGGAAGCGGAGGCGTTCGAGGGCGGCACGGCGTCGCTGGCCCTCTCGGGCGACGGCAAGATGCTGGCGGTGGGCCCGTCTTTTGCGGAGATGGCCACCTATATCAAGTTGATTTCAACGGAAACGGGCGAAGAGATCGGTCGGCTGACGGGACACGTTTCGTGGGTGCCCGGGCTGGCGTTTACGGCCAACGGCCAGCGGCTCGTTTCGTCGGGGGCCGACCAGACCGTTCGCATCTGGGACTTGGCAGCACGAACCGAAACCGGCGCACTGCACGGACATCTCTCGGAGGTCTATTGTGTGGCGGTTTCTCCAGACGGGCATACGCTGGTCAGTGGCTGTAAAGACGGGACGCTCTTCGAGTGGGATGCGAGGCGGATCGAGCATAAGCAACGGTTCGAGACGCTGCCGATTGCGGTAACGGCGGTGGAGTTTCTGCCCGACGGAGCGGGACTGCTGAGCGTGAATACCGACGGGACGGTCAGCCTGTGGGAAACGAAGACGCTGCGAGAGGCGGAATCGGTTGCGGCGCTGGGGCGCGATGTGGACCGCCTGCTGATCTCGTCGGACGGATCGCGGGTGATTGCGGGGACGCGGCGCGGGGAGCTGCGGATTCTCGACTGGGCGACGCGGCTGGTGGTGGCGACGGTGGGCGAAGGGCGGGGTCGGGACCGTCGGATGACGCCGATCGGGCTGATCGATGACGATCGTACGCTGGTGGCGATGCGGGGAGGCTCGACGGTCTGCCTGGTGGACCTGGCGTCCCTGCAAACTATCCAGGAATGGACGATCGAGGGTGGCGGTCCCTGGTTCCGTTCAGCCCCTGCCCTGTCGCCCGACGGGCGGTTGCTGGTGACCCCTGAGTTCGACGGGCAGATGACGCTTCTGGACCTGGGCACGGGGCAGATGCAGTTCGTCGAGGCCCGCCAGCCCTGGGGGGTGTCGGATATGGCGTTTTCGCCCGACGGTGCGCTGCTGGTCACCAGCAGCGCCGAGGGGACGATCAACCTGTGGGACCTGAGACAACGGCCGATTACGGACGTGCTGCGGGGCCATCTGATCGGGGTCGAGGCGGTGGCCTTCTCGCCCGACGGCCAACGGCTGGCGTCGGGCAGTCAGGGCGACGAGGCGGTGAAGTTGTGGGACGTGGCGACCTGGCACGAGGTGGGGACGCTGACGGGGGAGGGATTGATGAAGGGCGGTTTGAAGTTTTCGCCCGACGGCAAGCTGCTGGCCGCGATCAACTCGCAAGGCCAGGCGCACCTCTGGCGGGCGCCGCCTTTGGATGAAATCGGCGAGTCGGAGAGCGGAGCGGATCGGCTTTCGAGTTCGTCACAACGTGCGGCTCTGCCAGAGCCATGATGGAGAAGAGGACAAAAGAACGGATGTCCGGGGGCGGGCACACCCAACTCCGCAACAAGCTTCCTACACGAAGGGCGCCGGCGCGAACGTATCCTCAGACCCAAATCCCGGATGCACGCGCCGGCACACCCTTTTGGGAGTATAGCGAGCCCCGGCGCAGACGGACAGTGTAATTCATTGGGAGACGGTTGTTGAAAGGAGCAGGAAATGGGGACCCAAGCGATATTGACCGCCGGCGTGCTGCTGCTGGCAGCGAGCGGGAGTTGGGCGGCGGACTGGCCACAGTATCTGGGGCCGGATCGAAATTCGACGTCACCGGAGAAAGGGATTCTGCGTTCGTGGCCCGAGGGCGGGCCCGAAGTGCTGTGGACGGTGGACGTGGGGGTCGGTTTCGGCGGACCGGTGATCCAGGACGGCAAGGTCTATCTGCTCGACCGCGATGACCAGGTGGGCGACAACCTGCGGTGCTTCGATCTTTCCGACGGCAAGGAACTCTGGAATTTTGCCTATGACGCTCCCGGGCGTGTTTCGTTTCCCGGCTCGCGCAGCGTGCCGACGGTGGACGGGGATCACGTCTATTCCTGCGGTCACAACGGCGATCTCTCCTGCATCAACCTCACGACGCACCAGCCCGTCTGGAACAAGAATATCTGGACCGATTTCGGCGGTGAACTGGGCGGCGGCTATCCGCGTGGAGCGGGACCGGCCAGCCGATTTCCGATCTGGGCGATTACGCAGTGCCCTCTGGTTTACGGCGATACGGTCATCGTGGCGTCGCAGGCACCGGAGGCGGGCGTGGTGGCTTACGAGAAGCTCACGGGCAAGATCCAGTGGAAGACCCCGGCACTGGGCTACGTCGGGTACGTCAGCCCGGCCATCGTCGAGGTGGACGGCGAAGACCATGTGGTGATGATCACTCCTTCGACGAATCCTTTCCGACGGTCGAGCCCGGATGAGAACACCCTGGGCAAAATCATCGGAATGGACCCGCGTACGGGGAAGATCCTCTGGGAATATGACGAGTGGGAATGTCATATTTCGGTGGCGAGCGCGGTGGATGCGGGAGAAAACCGCGTGCTGGTCGTCGGCGGGTATGAACTCGGCGCGGTCATGATCCGGGTCGAGAAGAAGGCGGATGGAAGCTACGGCACCACCGAACTGTTCAAGACGGAGGAATTCGGGGATCAAACCAAACCGCCCGTCCTGCACGACGGCTATTTCTACGCACAATACGGAACGAACAGCCGGCGTGACGGGTTGGTGTGCATGGGCATGAACGGGCAGATCATGTGGAAGACAAAGCGCGATCCCGACTTCAACAAGGGGAGTATGATCCTGGTCGACGGGTTGATCCTGGCGACCGACGGGAGGAAGACCCTGTATGTGATCGAGCCGGATCCCTCGGGATTCAAGGCCTTGGCCTCCGCGGAGGTGCTGGGCGAGGGCGGAGCCGACACCGAGGGCATGTCTCGATTTGGAGGTTCCTCGCAGAACTGGGCACCGCTGGCGCTTTCCGAGGGGAAGTTACTCGTACGAGACCAAAAGAAAATGACTTGTGTTCAGGTGGCTCAATGAGTCCGGCCATCTCTATGGCGCCAGCGGTGGCAATGAAGGCGGCGCCCTGGTCTGTCTGGAGTTCACGACGGGCGAGGTCAAGTGGGACCAGCGTGCGACTGCCGGTCGTCGGGCGAAAGGTTCGCTGGCCTTTGCGGACGGGCGACTCGACTATCGCACGGAAGACGGCACGATGGTGCTGATCGAGCCCAGCCCGAAGCAGCACCTCGAGCGTGGGCGCTTTGAACAGGCGGACCATAGCCGCACGCCGGCGTGGGCCCATCCGGTGATCGCCACCGGCGAACTGCACCTGCGGGACCAGGACGTGCTGTTCTGCTACGACGTCAAGGCGAAGTGACAAGCTTCCTACACGAAGGGTGCCGGTGCGAGCGTATCCACAGGCCCAATTTGCGGATGCGCCCGCCGGCACGACCTTTTTATGCGTATGGCGAACTCGAGCGGGACGCAGTGCGCTCCCGTGGGCACCCAACCGGCGCGGGGGGACGCGGCGGGGATGCGGGCCTACGGCGCGGCGGCGTCTGAGCTGTCGGGCTGCTCTTGACGCTGTTCGAGAAATCTGCCGATCAGGATGGTGGCGGGATAGAGGACCTGTTCCTCGTGCTCGGCGTGCAAGCTCAGGCGGTGTGCGAACTCGGCGTGCTCGGGCTTGTTCTCTTCGGTGGCGGCCTGGGCGAGGGTCTGGAGGGCCTGTGTGATCTGCTCGTGCTCCTGGCGGAATCGCGCGAGGTTCTGACGCACGTGGTCAGCCATGGCGATGGCCTGCTCTGCGCCGGCGATCTGCTCTCCGGCGGCCAGGCGGCTGAGGAGGCCGAGCGGGGGCATGGCGTAGCGTTCCTCTTCGGCGAAGTGGGCGGCCATGGTCTTCTCCAGCTTGCGGGCGGCCTGCGCGGTGCGACCGCCGGCCTGCTGTGCGGCGGCCAGTTGCTCGTGCAGGTGCCGGTGCTCCAGGCGAATCGCTTCGGGCGTTTCGAACGGGGCGGGCTGGTCCTGGGAGGCGGTTGGCGGGTCGGAGTGCTCATGGTCGGCCTCCGAAGCGCGACCCACGGACAACGCGTAGAGGGTCGCCAGGAGGATCAGTACGATGGCGATTGGCGTGCGGGATGTGGCTGACATGTCGGGTCCTTTCTCGTTTGGAGCGAGCGGGGATGGGGGCGGATTCGAAGGCCCCCGCCGCTCGGCGCCGGGTTCTGCTGCAGGATAAGGTTTCTGGCACGAACGTTCCGTTGAGGCTAGGGAGGAATGCGGCGCGTTTCCATGCGGGGTTTGCTTGGAAGGGGGCAGGGATTTTCCGCTAGGGGCAGGCGGGGCGCCGGGGCAGGTTCACCTGGCTTTGATTGCGGCTGAATCTGGTCGTCGTATAGGAGGGCCGTCTCGGTCGCAGCGGAGGTCCTTCACTGCGCTGCGCTCCGTTCAGGATGACAATGGGTAGCACCGGGACTGCTCGGAGGGGGTGCTTGCCCCTGGGGGAGGACGCGTGGGGCTGAGGAAGTATGCTCTCACGAGCACACTACAAACGGGTATGGTCCTGCGAGCACACTACAAACGGGTATGCCCTGACGGGCACACTACGAACCGGTATGCCTGGCGGACACACTGCGAACGGGGGATGGTCTTACGGGCGCGGTGGGCTGGGCGCACGACAAAGGGCTCTCCGATGTTCGGGAGAGCCCTTTGCTTTTGCTGTGTGCGTCAGGCGGTGGCGCCTGGTGATCTCGTTACGACTCGTTCTCCTGCTCGCCTTCGCCCTCGGGTTCGGATTCCGACTCCTCGGGTTTGGGCTTGTGGCGGAGGGTGATGCCGAGCGTGTCGCCGCCGGAGGGATAGGAGCTTTCCTCGCGGGCCACCGGTTGGGGCTTGGACGAGGGAGCGGGAGCGGCGTGCTCTTCGTGGGCCCACTGCACGCGTCGCAGGCTGAGCCCGATCTTGCGGGCTTCGGGGTCGACCTTGAGGATCTTGACCTCGACCTCGTCGTCGGGTTTGACCACGTCCTGCGGCTTGTCGATCTTGTGATCGGCCAGCTCGGAGATGTGGAGCAGACCTTCGAGGTCGGGCTCGAGCTCGACGAAGGCGCCGAAGTTGGTGAGCTTGGCGATCTTGCCCTTGATGATGTGGCCGGGGATGTACTTCTCGGGGATGGCCCGAATCCAGGGGTCCTCGGTCATCTGCTTGATGCCGAGCGAGATGCGCTGCTTGGCCTCGTTGACTTCGAGGACGACGCACTTGACCTCCTGGCCTTTCTCCAGGGCTTCGCTGGGGTGCCCGAACTTGCGGGTCCAACTGAGGTCGGAGATGTGGACCATGCCGTCGATGCCCGGCTCGATCTCGACGAAGGCGCCGAAGTTCGTCATGCTGCGCACGTTGGCGGTGACGACGGTTCCCGGCGGGTACTTGCGAGCAGCCAGTTCCCACGGATTCTGCTCGGTCTGTTTGATGCCGAGCGAAATCTCCTGCTTTTCCTTGTTGACGTTGAGGACGACGACGTCGATCTCGTCTCCGAGATTCACCATCTCGCTCGGGTGGGAGAGGCGTCGGGTCCAGCTCATTTCGCTGATGTGGACGAGGCCTTCGATGCCGTCCTCGAGGCGGACGAAGACGCCGTAGTTCATGACATTGACGACCTTGCCCTGGACCTTGGCACCGACGGGGTACTTCTCTTCGACGTTTTCCCACGGGCTGGGGGTCTTCTGCTTGAGGCCGAGAGAGATCTTCTCATTCTCCTTGTCGACGCCAATGACGACGCACTCGATATCCTGGTCGAGGTCGACCACCTCGGACGGATGGGAGATGCGTCCCCAACTGAGGTCGGAGATGTGCAGGAGCCCGTCGAGACCGCCAAGGTCGACGAAGACACCGAAATCGGCGATGTTCTTGACGACGCCCTTGCGAAGCTGGCCCACCTCGATCTCGGCGAGGATCTTCTCTTTGCTGGCCCGTCGCTCTTCCTCGATGAGCTTGCGTCGGGAGACGACGATGTTGCGGTTATCGACGTCGATCTTGAGGATCTTGCACTCGACGTCTTTTCCGATGAACCGGCTGATATCGCCCGGCTTGCGGATGTCGACCTGGGAGGCGGGCAGGAAGACGGGGACGCCGATGTCGACGAGCAGGCCGCCCTTGATGCGGCGGATGACCTTGCCGCTGACGACGTCGCCTTCCTGCTTGGTGTTGATGATGTGTTCCCAGCCGCGAATCGTATCCGCCTTGCGCTTGCTCAGCAGGATCAGGCCACCGTCGGAGTCGGTGTCTTCGAGCAGGACCTCGATCTCCCGGCCCGGCGCGATCTCGTCGGGACTGCCGAACTCGCCCGCATCGACAACGCCTTCGCTCTTGAGACCCACTTCGACGATGACATCGTTTCCGATCTGCGAGACGATGGTGCCCTTGAGGATGGTGCCGGGCAGGCGGGAGTCGACCTTCTTTTGCAGCATCTGCTCGAGATATTGGTTCTCGACGTCGCCAAACATCTCGCCGATCTGCTCTTCGAGCTTGTCGTCGGAGAGACCCAGCTTGTTGACCAGATTTCGATCTACCATAGACTTTGATTCCCCTGTGGAGTTTTCCAGTGCGACCGTCCGACGCCCCACATACACATCAGTCGGCCTCGATGCCGCGTAGCGGCAATCCACGTTGATATTGGTATCCCCCCTGCTCACGCAGCAGCGGGGTTTGACACGCGTAATCTGAGGAAGACGGCGCCTTTACGGTTCATCGCCAAACCGCTCAAGATGCTTGACAAATTCCTCGATGACCCAGTTGGGAGTCGAGGCCCCTGCGGTGACGCCGGCGACCGTCTTGCCAAAAAGTACTTTTTTATCAAGTTCGTCCCAGTTCTGCAAGTGAAAGGTGGCTTCGTTGTGTTTTTTGCACAGATCGGCCAGTCGACGGGTGTTGGCGCTGTGGAGGCCTCCGAGGACGAACATGATATCGACCTGCTGGCAGAGGTCGATCGCGGATTCCTGGCGTTTAATGGCCTCCTTGCAGAGGGTGTTGATGACCTTGAGCTCACTGAAGCTGCGGCGGGCGATGGCGTCGAGCATCCGGCCGAGGTGCTCGGGGCTCTGGGTGGTCTGGCAGACGATGCCGAGACGGCCGTTGCGGGGCAGCTTGTCGAGATCGTCCTCCCCGGCGACGACGACCACATTGCCGACGCAACCGACGACGCCCTGGACCTCGGGGTGGTTTTCCTCCCCGATAATCACGACTTCGTAGCCTTCGGCCTCGAGCTGCTGGACGATCTGCTGGAGGCGTTTGACCAGGACACACGTGGCATCGACAATGTGAAAGCCCTTCTGTTTGAGGTGGTTCAGCTCGTCGGGGGCGACCCCGTGGGAGCGGATCAGGGCGGTCCCCGAGTCCATTTCGTCGACGGAATCGACGGTGTGCAGGCCGGCGGCGCGCAGGCGTTCCACCTCGTCTTTGTTGTGAATTATCGGGCCCAGGCAATAGACGGACCGCCCTGCCTCGGACCGTTCGAGCGTCTTTTCCGCCATGCTGATCGCGTTGCGCACGCCCGGGCAGAACCCACACTTTGCGGCTACCAATACCTTCATATTTGACGAAAACCTCTTTCCTTGCGACGTCCGACCGGTCGGATCGAACGAAAGAATCGGGAGCGAGCCCACCGACCCGCTCCCGATGTTCCTTCAATGTTACGCATGGCACGTCCGAAAGTGCATTCCGGCTACTGCACCGGTTCGAGCCAGAGGTTACGGTACTCGATGACGGCGCCTTCGCTCTGGAGGCAGATACTGCCGCCGGTCTCGGAGCACTCGGTGGCGACGTTCTGGAGGACGCCATTGACCAGGACGACGACCCAGTCGTCCTTGCAGATGATGTCGTAGGCGTTCCACTGGCCCGGCTGATTCTCGCTGCTGTCGTGCAGCTTGATGGTGCGCCGGCCCCGGACGCGGGGACCACCCTGGGCGTGTTGGGCGGTCTCGACGCCTCCGATCACCCAGAAATCGCCTGCGCTGCCCGCCTGGAGCTGGCATTCGAGGCTTTTGGGCCAGACCTGGTCTTCACCGCTGGTGTGGACGAGGACGCCGTTGTTGCCCGGCTGGGCGGGCCAGCGCCACTCCACGTGCAAGTGGTAGTTGGCATAGGCGGTTTCGGTCCGCATATAACCGGCGGGCTTGCCTTCGCAGCGGAGCAGGCCATCCTGGATGGACCAGGTTTCCTTGACGTCCGCGTCCGCATCGCGCAGGAAGAGCTTCCAGCCGGTGAAGTCGGCGCCGTTGAAGAGCACCGTCTTCTCCTTCGGCACCACCGGTGTCGATTCAGCCGCGACGGCAGGCGAGGTCAGAAACGACGCCAACAGCAGCAGCAAACTGACTCTTGCGATCCGTTCCATAGGCGGTCCTTTCTTCTTCGTTCAGCATGACCATGCCGGGTTTGTCGGTGGCTTCGTAGCCTCCGGTGCATGCAAACTCACTGGCGGTGGCGGCGTTTTCGGCCATCCCCAGGCCCTGCTCGACCATCCCCGAGCTTCGCTTGAGGCCGCCATGCCGGCCTGCCTAGACCAGTCGGGTCTTGCCGGGGATAGCGACGTCGGGCATTGCCAGGTCGCTAAACTCGTAGGCGGGCGGGGTCAGGTCCAGCTTGGAGGCCTTCATGACCCAGTCCCACTTCAGGGCGCGTCCGGTGTAGGCACTCATGCGACCCATGATCGCGGTCATGGTGCTTTCAGCGATGCGTTTCGCCTCGTTGAGCTTCTTGCCCTGGCGGATGGCGGCGAACTGGTCGGCATGCTGGGTCAGACAGGGATCGTGCTGGTCCCAGGCGATCGTCTCGGCGTTGGCGCCCTGGAAGACGGCCCGGCCGAAATCCAGGCGCGCCTCGCCCCTGGTTCCGACGATGTGACCATAGTGCGGGTTGGCGATGCCATCCTGCTGCGCGCCCTTGTAGGAGACGCTAACGCCGTTCGGATAGTCGTACTCGACGGCGAAGTGATCGTAGGAATCGCCATATTCGGGCTCGGTGCGCTGCTGGCGACCGCCCAGGGCAAAGCACTGGGTGGGCGGTCCGCCCAAGGCCCAGTTGATCAGGTCGAGGTCGTGGACGTGCATCTCGACGATGAAATCGCCGCTGAGCCAGGTCATGAACAGCCAGCGTCGCAGTTGCCATTCCATATCGGACCAGCTCGGGTCGCGCTGCTGAGGGCCCCATCCCCGCATGGCGCCGCCGAGGCGGAAGCACTGACCGCTCTGGATCGTGCCCAGGGCGCCGTCGTGGATGCGTTTCATCGCTTCGACCAGGTGGGAGATGCGCCGCATTTGCGTGCCGGCGACGAAGGTCAGACCCTTCTGGTCGGCCAACTCGCCCGAGGCGATCACCGATCGCACGCCCACGGGATCAACCGCGACGGGTTTTTCGGCGAAGACGTGCTTCCCTGCTTCAAAGGCGGCCTGGATGTGCATCGGGCGAAACTGCGGCGGGGTCGTCAGGATGACCATGTCCACGTCGGTGGCCAGTACCTTCTTGTAGGCGTCCCAGCCGACGAAGCAGGTGTCGTCGGTGACCTTGACCTTGTTGCGGATCGGGTTCTCGCCTTCCTCAGGCTGGCGGGTGAGTCGGGCGCGACAGGCGTCCAGCGAACCCGGGAACAGATCGCCCATCGCGATCAGCTCGACATTGTCGTCGGCCAGCAGGGCGCGAGTGGCGTCGTGGGTGCCGCGTCCGCCGCAGCCGATGACACCCAGGCGAATCTTGTCGCTGCCGGCGGCGTAGGCACGCGGGCTCAAGGGCGACATGGCAGCCATCGACAGCGCTGCGGCCCCCGCCCCTTTCATGAAATCACGTCGCGAAACTCCGTCTTGCTTGATTCCGTCGTTCATGGCAGTACCCCAATCTTGCAGTCTGTGCCGATCGCTACGGGATCGACTCGATGTGAATATTGCGGAATTCAATGGTGCCGGCGCCGACGCGCAGGCCGAGGTAGCCGGTGCGTCGGGTCAGGCCCGGATGTCGGTCGTAGAGATATGGATAGTAGGTCACGTCGGTGTCGACAACCTCTTCGCCGTTGAGGACAACGATGATGCGCGGGCCCCGCCAGGTGACGGCCATCTGCTGCCAGCGGCCGGGTTCGGCGGCCATGCGCTCGGACGGCGCCTGGACGTCGTAGAGACTGCCGGTGACCTGGTTGGCGGGGAGGTTGCCCCAGTCGCGGGTGGCGTCGTCGAGGATCTGCACTTCGGTTCCCATGTAGGACGGATCGCCTCGCAGCGGGGCTCGCAGGTAGAGGCCCCCCTCGGCGCCGGGCGAGATGCGATATTCGAGCGAGAGGGTAAAATCGCCGTACTGATCGACGGTGGCGAGCCAGTTTCCGGGCGGCGCAGCTTGTCCGATGAGCGTGCCACGGTCGAACTGCCAGTGGTTGGGCTGGTCGCCGATCTGCTGCCAGCCGACGAGACCGGTCAGGAGCAGATTGACCCGGCGCGGTTCGCAGCACGGGCGAGTCGACGCGCACGAAGCGGCGAGCACCAAGGCCAGCATCAAGAGAACGAGGACCCCCATGTGGACTCTGCGACCCATATCACACCTCCTGCCCCCGTCGTGGATTCGCCCCCCTGAGTTTCGATCGATATCGCTCATAGTGTCGTCGCATTTCGACACGCACGCCTAAGAAGGACCCATTGGCTGAACAGCTCAGGGGCCAAGGTACCGGGACGCTGCTCGGGCGTCAAGTCGATTTAGAGGAGTTGGCGGGCGGTGCTTATCGCAGGCTTGTTCGAATCGGCAGGCCCGTTTGGAGTGCGCTACCCGCGAGCTTCGCCTGAGGTTGCCACCGTGGGCGGGATCGCGGGGGTGCATGACCGTTTCTGCGCTGCTCGCTGGGGCACATCGCAGAAACACGAATATCGAGATTCGAAATCCGAAACAAGCCCGAATGACCAAAATGCAGGCTCGAAACACGCATGACCTCGCATGCCACTCGCCCGGGCCCATGCGAACGGGGTGAATTTGGAGCCTTTGGACTTCGTATTTTGGATTTGTTTCGAGTTTCGTGCTTCGGGTTTTGGATTTGGCCTCGCCGGCCATGAGTTGGCGCCCGGCAGACAGCGTCTTACAGAGCCGACCGCAAGAACGGTCATGTACCCGATCGGGGGGAGGATGGTTGACGAGGGGCGCGGGGGGCGGTAGGATGCGGGACGTCGTGCGGCGGTGTCGCCGCGAGAGAATGGGGCCATGTCAGATCGAGATGCGATAGACGAACGGGTGGAGGCGGGCGGGCGCGCCGGGTGGATTTTGTCGGTGCGCGCGGGGCTGCGGATCGCGGCGCTGCTGGCGCTATGGGCGGGAATCGTGCTGCTAGGGGCGGCGCGAGCGAGCAGCGAGGAAGAATCGGTTGAAGCACCGATCGCGTACTATCGGTACAAGGTGGTCAGGACCTATCCACACGACACGCAGAACTTCACGCAGGGATTGGTCTACGAGGACGGATTTCTTTACGAAGGGACGGGGCTGTTCAAGCAGTCGGTGCTGATCAAGCGCGACCTGAAGGAGGACCGGATCGTCAAGCGGCTCCGGCTGCCCAACCAGTACTTCGGCGAGGGCATCGCCCTCTTTGGCGAGAAGGTGATCCAACTGACGTGGAAGTCGGAGGTTGCGTTCGTCTACGACAAGACGACGTTTCGGGAATTGGAGCAGTTCACGTACAGCGGGCAGGGGTGGGGCCTGACGAGCGACGGGACGCGGCTGATTCTCAGCGACGGGACTTCGACGCTGCGGTTTCTCGATCCGAACACGTACGCGGAGACGGGTCGGATCCGAGTAGCCAACGGGCGGCGGCCATTGCGGCAGATCAACGAGCTGGAATATATCGAAGGGCAGATCTACGCGAACGTGCTGCCGACGGATTACATTGCGATCATCTCGCCCGAGACGGGGCGGGTCACGGGTTGGGTCGACCTGACCGGGCTCTATATCCCGCCGCAATACAGTCCGTCGAACGTCGTCCTCAACGGGATTGCCTACATCCCCGAGAGCAAGCACCTGTTGGTGACGGGCAAGTGCTGGCCCAAGATCTACGAGATCGAACTGGTCCCGCAGAGCGACGAGCCGTAATCGCGATCCGGGCGCCTGTCTTTTTTTCGGGCAGATCCCTCGGACGAAAAGGCAAGAGCACATTACCCCACGGGTCGCCCATTCACGCACGATTTTGAGACCAGACGTACGGGGATGCTCGCCCTACGAGGGCGGTGCATGGAGAGCGGCCTGGTCAGTCGAGGGGACGGAAGTTGACGCCGAGGGTCTTGAGACGTTGGAGGTGGGGACGGAGGCGGGCCACGAACGATTCATAGTCTTTGGCCTGTCTGGGCAACCAGCCGATCTCGGCGATCGCGGCGGCGCGCGGCCAGGCCATGTACTCGAGATGGTCGGGGGTGGCGATGTACTCGCCCCAGAGCTGGGCCTGTAGGCCGAGGACGTGGTGGGCCTTGTCGGGTGCGATGGCGGAAGGGATTGGATCGTAGGAATAGACCTTGGCCAGGGGGACGTTGCCGCCGATGGCGAGCGGCTCGGATTGGGCGGGGCCCTGATAGTAATCGAGGTAGGTGTGGGTGGTCGGGGCCATGACCACGTCGTGTCCGGCGTTGGCGGCGGCGATGCCCCCCTGCTCGCCTCGCCAGCTCATGACGGTGGCGCCGGGAGCGAGGCCTCCTTCGAGGATTTCGTCCCAGCCGACGAGGCGCCGGCCGTGACGGGTGAGGAAGGCGTCCATCTGCCCGGTGAACCAGCTCTGGAGTTCCGCCTCGTCCTTCAGGCCTTTGTCGCGGATCATCGCCTGGATCTCTTCGCTGGCCTGCCACTGGTTCTTGACGGCTTCGTCGCCACCGATGTGGATGTACTTGCTCGGAAAGAGCTCCATCACCTCGAGGAGAACGTCCTGGAGGAATTCGACGGTCCTGGGCCGTGGGGCGAAGATGTCGGGATGCACGCCCCACCAGGTCTTGGGTTCTAGGTCCTGCTGTTTCTCGGGGAAGACTCCGAGGAAGGGATAGGCGCTGATGGCGGCGGTGGCGTGTCCGGGCATTTCGATCTCGGGCACGATGCGGACGTAGCGTTCGGCGGCATATTGGACGATTTCGCGGACGTCGTCCTGCGAGTAGAATCCGCCGTGACGCGTGCCGTCGAAGCGATAGGGTCGGCGGCCGGCGTGACCGATCAGCGTTTCGCGGCGCCAGGCGCCGACTTCGGTGAGTTTCGGGTACTTCTCGATCTCGATGCGCCAGCCCTGGTCGTCGGTCAGATGCAGTTGCAGGCTGTTGAGCTTGTGCAGGGCCATGGTGTCGATGAAGGCGAGCACGTCGACCTTGGGGATGAAATGGCGGGCGGGATCGAGAAGCAGGCCTCGCCAGGCGAAGCGCGGGGAGTCGGTGATCCTCACGCAGGGGATGGTCCAGGGGACGTCGTCGACTTTCGTCTTACTGAAGACCGCGGCGGGTAAAAGCTGCCGCAGGGTCTGGATGGCATAGAACAGGCCTGCCGGCTGGAGTGCGACGATCGTGAGGCGTTCGGGCGCGGCGTGCAGTTCGTAGCCTTCGGGGCCGAGCATCGAGCGGGTCTCGTCGAGGCGCAGCTCGATGGAGCGATCGGTCGACGGCGCCGAGGTCACGCATGGGAGTTCGAACCCCACAGCGGGCGCCAGGGCAGCGGCGAGCTTCCGTCCCTCGGCGGTCGCACCACCGTCCGCGACGATGCGCGTCGAGGGCGTGATGCGGAACGTTCCTTCCAGCGGCTCGACGGAGACCGGCTGGGGGATCACGTGGACTGCCCGAGCAGCCAGAGAAGTATTCGCTCCGGCGCCCAGCACCAAAGCCGTCCCGATGACCATCGCGAATCGCAACATTACAGTCCCCCTTTCTTCATGGGATGTCCAGGCCGCACGATATCGCGAGGCATCGCGATCCGCAACCGCAATCTTCCGGCGGATCTCAAGCCGGAGGTCGGAGGTGGGGATCGGAGGCCACAGCAGTCGCTTGGGGCGCATTCTCTGAATGGACCCGCGGCCAAGGATGTCGGCACGTGCGGTGCGAGCGTGTAACAACATTGCCCTTCTGACGGGGCGCGGTTAGGATATGCGACGACGATGAAGGCGGGTGCGACATTGACGGGGTACATCGCGCTTGAACGGGCCAAGGCGGCCGTGAACGTGCCTGAATACGGCATCATCCGGATAAAACACAGCAACTTGAAATGACGTGCAGCGCTGAATGATTGAACGGGAGTTGGGATGAACGACGGGATGGAAGAACAAATTGTGGCGGCGGAGGAGCGGTTGCGGGAGGCGATGCTGGGCTCGGACGTGGGCGTGCTGGATGAGCTGCTGGCGAAGGAACTGGTCTTCACGAACCATCTCGGACAGGTGCTGGGAAAGGCGGACGACCTGGCGGCGCATCGGGACGGGGTGGTGAAGATTCACGAGTTGACACCTTCGGAGCGCAGGATTCTCCTTCGCGGGGACGCGGCGGTGGTGTCGGTGCGGATGCACCTGTCGGGCAGCTATGCGGGGACCGCCACCGAGGGCGATCTGCGGTTCACGCGGGTCTGGGCGCGATCGGCGGACGGGGCGTGGCAGGTGATCGCGGGGCATTCGGGGGTGGTGACGTAGAGGGCGTCAATTGAGTTGGTGCGAACAGCCGATTGGGAGGTGTCGGATGAATCGACGGGAGTTTCTGGTACGATCGGGGTGGTCGTGTGTGGGGCTGGGGGCGTTGGCGGGCGGTGCGAGTCTCGCTGCGGAGCGCCGGGCATCGAAGCGGCCCAACATCATCTACCTGCTGGCGGACCAGTTGCGGTACCAGTCCTGCGGATATGCGGGCGATGAGAAGGCGCGGACGCCTCGTCTGGATCGATTGGCGTCGGACGGGATCAACTTCCGGCAGGCGGTCTCGCACATGCCGGTCTGCTCGGCGTACCGGGCGTCGCTGTTTACCGGCAAGCACACCAGCGGGACGGGGATGGTGATTAACGAGCTGCGGATGAACCCGAACCAGAGATGCCTGGGGCACGTGCTGACGGAGGCGGGCTACGAGACGGGGTACATCGGCAAGTGGCACCTGTACGCCAACCAACTGGGCCACCACTTCGATCCGGCGAATTCGTTCGTGCCGCGCGGGGCCCATCGGCTGGGCTTCGACGGCTACTGGGCGGCGTACAACTTCCACCACGAATACTACGGCAGCTACTATCATACCGAGTCGCCCGAGAAGATATCCTATGGCGAAGGCGTGTTCGAGCCCGATGCGCAGACGGAGATGGCACTCGATTTCATCGCGAAGAAGAAAGACGCCGACGAACCGTTCTTCCTGATGGTCTCGTACGGGACGCCCCACGATCCGTGGGTCCAGAGCAACGTGCCGGCGAAGTTCTACGAGATGTTCGAGGACGTGACGTTCGAGATGCCGCCCAATTATTCCGACGAGATGGACCCCTATGGCGACGGGTGGTCGAACATCGAGAAGAGTCCCGAGCGGATCAACGAATGGATGCGGAATTACTACGCGATGACCGCGAATCTCGACTGGAATATCGGGCGGATTCTCGATGCAGTCGATGCGGCGGGGCTGGGCGAGGAGACACTGATCGTCTTCACCAGCGATCATGGGGAGATGTTCGGGGGGCACGGGCGGATGAAGAAGAACATCTTCTACGAGGAGGCGGCGCGGGTACCGTTTCTGATGCGGTGGAAGGGACGGATCCCGGCCGGCAGCGTTTCGGATGCGTGCCTGAATACGCCGGATATCATGCCCACACTGCTGGGCCTGGCGGGGCTGGGCTCGCGCATTCCTGAGAGCGTCGAGGGGATGGATCTGAGCCAGGTGGCTCAGGGCAGGAGCGGCGCGGAACCCGACGCAGCGTTTTTGATGAATACCGGCGCGTGCGCGGTCTGGGAGGATGGGCACGAATGGCGGGCGCTGCGGGACAAACGCTATACGTATGCCGTCTTCCGGGGCGAGGGGCCGAAGAACCTGCCGCGGAAGGAGGTGCTGTTCGAACACGTGGCCGATCCGTATCAGATAAAGGACCTGTCCGCCGATCCGGCGCACCGAGAGACGCTGGAGAAGTACCGGGGCATGCTGAAGGCGAAAATGGCGCAACTCAACGACACCTTCCCCGCCTCGAGCTGGTACCGCAACCGCTGGACCGACGGTAACCGCCTGATCACCGCCAGCGCCCAGGGGCCCTTCCCGCAGGAGCAGTCGATTTTCTGAGAATCTTCGCGGTTTGGCTGTTACCCTGCGTGCGTGTCCCGCCTTAAGGTCCAGGAGGAACAAAAGACAGTCTGTTTGCACGGGGCGACGCGGATGGGATGCAAAACATGGTTGCGACTGGTTCTGATCGGGACGCTGGCACTTGCCATCGGCTGTAAGAAGGAACCTCAACGGGGCGCCAATCGTCCGAGACCCTCAAGTCTCAAGAAAATCACACCACTGCATAAGGCCGCCGAGGAAGGCGACCTGGGACAGGTGCGAGCGCTCGTCACCTCAGGCGCAGACGTCAACGCACAGACAACGGGCGACTGGACGGCGCTCCACTACGCGGCCAGAGAGGGACATAAGGAGATCGTCGCCATGCTGCTCGACCACGGAGCGAACGTGAATGCCAGAGATACAGGCGGGGACAGACCCCTAGATGTCGCGATCTGGGCGGAACACCCCGATTTGGCCGAATTTTTCATCGCTAGAGGTGCGGATATCAAGGTGGAGGACCGTAGCGGCGAGACTCCACTTCACGAAGCTGCCGAAGAAGGCTACGGGCACATCACAGAGCTCCTGCTCGCACATGGTGCACGCGTCGACGCACGGACTGCATGGGACCGAACTGCCCTGCACTGTGCCGCTCGGTCGGGTCACGTTCAAGTCGCCCGGTTGCTGGTGGAGGCAGGCGCGGATATCAATGCAAAGTGTATCGATCATAAGACGCCCCTGCATTACGCCGTGGAATCCGTGCATGCGCAGGTCGCTGGGTTCCTCACTGCCAAGGGTGCTTTGCTGGAAGAGAGGAATGATGTCGGCAACACACCTTTGCACGTCGCGGCATTGCTCGGGCGGGGACAGAATGTCGAGCTTCTCGTCATGAAGGGTGCTGCGGTAGAATCGGTGACGTCCGACGAGCGGACGGCGTTGCACCTGGCGGCCAAAGAAGGACGCAGCGAGGTTGTGCGGGTCCTGGTGGCTCACGGGGCTAACGTCGGGGCTCGCGACGGGGCGGGTTCCACGCCATTGCATCTGGCAGCCACGTCGGGGGAGGGGGAGAGCATCGAATGTCTCGTCGCCGGGGGGGCCGATGTCAATGCGCGGGCCAACAACGGGCGGACGCCGCTGTATGCGGCGGTCGTGCGGGGGCATGGCGAGGGGACGTATCTGCTGCTGAGCCATGGCGCCGATCCCAATCTGGCGATTTCATCGGGCTCGACGCCACTGCACTGTGCGGCGCGCAAGGGCCTCGTCCAGTTGGCGGAGCTGCTCCTGGCGCATGGTGCGGATGTCAACGCGACTACGAATGTAGGTTATACTCCGCTGCACAGCGCAGTGCGTATGGGGCATGCCGACGTAGCCGCCCTGCTGATCGCGCACGGCGCGGACCCGACGGCGCGAACGGGCGAGGGCAAGATGCCCATCGATCTGGCACCGGAGACGGAACGACAGGGCATGGCGGCGATTCTGACGCAGGAGCCCCCTGCCGCTCAAGCAGAAATGGCAACGACGGTGAGCAACTCGGAGGGGAACGTGGTCGAGGCCCCCCTGCCTGAACCGAATACTCCTCTGGAGATCCTGGTGCGTGACAACACGGCATTCGCCCTGGACTTGTACCGGCAGTTGCGGATGCAGGAAGGCAATCTGTTTTTCTCGCCGTACAGCATCTCGACAGCACTGGCGATGACGTTTGCCGGGGCTCGGGAGAGCACGGAGAGGCAGATGGCGCGGACGATGCACTTCACGCTGGGCCAGGACGGATTGCACGAGACTTTCTCGGAGCTGCAGGCGTTGTTGGAGAAGATCCAGCAGGTGGGCGAGATTCGTCTGAGCCAGGCGAATTCGTTATGGCCCCAGGAGGGATATCCGTTTCGACCTGAGTACCTCTCGCTGATCGAGCGGCACTACGGCGTCGAGATTACGGCGGTCGATTATAAGACCGACGCGGCACGGGAGGCCACCTGCAAGACGATCAATGCATGGGTCGGAGAGAAGACGGAAGGACGAATCTCGAACCTCATCCGCGAGGCGAACCTGGATGCGCTGACACGTCTGGTGCTGACCAACGCGATCTACTTCAAAGGGCGATGGGAGGACGAGTTCGACCCAAAACGATCGAAGGAGGCTCTATTTTTCCGCTCGGCGCGCAAGTGCGTCGAAGTAACCATGATGGATCAGACCGAATACTTCAAGTATGCCGAGACCGATTCCGTGCAGATCGTCGAGTTGCCTTATCGCGGCGGTGAGGTGTCGATGCTGGTGGCGCTGCCCAAGCAAATCGAGGGGCTTGGCTCGCTCGAAGCGAATCTGTCTGTGGCAAGGCTGAACGCGTGGCGAAATGCGATGACGGAGCGAAGGGTCAACGTCATGCTGCCGAAGTTCACAATGACCTTTGCGGCATCACTGCGCGAGACGCTGAAGGCCATGGGCATGGTGGAGGCGTTCACGTGGCCCGGCGCGAATTTCGCTGGTTTCGACGGGGATCCGAATTGGTTCTACATCGGCGAGGTGATCCATAAGGCTCGCGTCGAGGTGGACGAACGGGGCACGGAAGCGGCGGCGGCAACGGCGGTCGTAATGATGCTTGGGGGAATGCCCGCGCCCCCTCCGGTCTTTCGGGCGGATCATCCGTTCCTTTTCCTGATCCAGGAGAACCGGACCGGCAGCATTCTGTTCATCGGGCGCGTGACCGATCCCGCCTCATCGGGTCTGTGACACTGCGGCTGACTCGCACCACTTCGACCGATACTCAGGCAGGAGAGGTGGGTTCTATGGTGTAATCGTAGGGTTGCTTGCCTTGCTTGCGGCGGCAGTGGTGTTGCATCTGGCGGAGGGTCTGGGTGAGCCAGTCGGCGAGCTGTTGGTTGGTCATGGTGCGGATTTCTTCGGGGGAGAGGGGTTTTCCGAACCAGACGACGACGGGACCGGGAGAGAAGAGCGTGCGGTGGCGGGGCCAGCATTCGAAGGCGCCATCGACGACGGTGGGCACGACGGGGGCCTGGGAGCGGCGGCAGAGCAGACCGAAGCCGGGCTTGAAGGCGGTGATGCGTCCGTCGCGGCTGCGCGTGCCTTCGGGATAGAGGCAGACGCCGTGACCTTGCTTGAGCTGGGCGAGGACGAGCTTGATGGCGCCGATGTCGGCCTTGTCGCGCGAGACGGGGATGGCGTTGGTCGAACGGATCAGACCGCCGAAGAAGCGGGAGCGAAAGAGGGTGTCGCGGGCCATGAACAGCAGGCGACGACGGGAGCCGACGCCCATGAAGACCGGGTCGAGGAAGCTCTGGTGGTTGCCCGCGATGATGAAGGCGCCTTGGGCGGGGATGTTGTTGCGCCCATACACGCGGTAGCGGAAGAACAGCAGCGTGAAGACCTGGCACAGGAACCGGGCGACGAAGTACCACTTGACTTTGATCTTCTCTTTCAGCATGGCAACTGCGCGAGCAGGTGCTCCACGACCTCCTCGATGGTCAGGCGAGTCGTATCGACGCGGACGGCGTCGGGGGCGGGTTTGAGCGGGCCGACCGCCCGGCTCTCGTCGCTGCGATCGCGCGATTCGATCGCTTGGCGAAGCTCCTCCAGGTCGGCTTCGACGCCCTGGGCCTGAAGATCGTGTTGGCGCCGGCGAGCCCGTTCGCTCGCGTCGGCGACGAGGTAGAATTTCACGTCGGCGTCGGGAAAGGCGACGGTGCCCTGGTCGCGTCCCTCGGTGACGACGCGTTCGCAGCGTTGGGCGAAGCGGCGCTGCATCTCGACGAGCCTGGCCCGCATCGGGGACGAAGCAGCGATGTATCGGACGTTCTCGGTCAGTTCGGGACTTCGGATGCGGTTGGTGACATCGGCGCCGTCGACGAGGACGCGCATGGTATCCCCGACCGCTTCGAACTCGAACGTGTGGCGATCCATGAGGGCAACCAACTGCGATTCGTCCTCGAGGTCGACCCCATCCTGCATGGCGACGAAGGTCACGGCGCGGTACATGGCGCCGGTGTCGAGAAAGGCAGCGTCGATCCGGCGGGCCAGACGCCGCGCGACGGTGCTCTTGCCACTGGCGGCGGGACCATCAATGGTCACGATTCGTGCGGTCATGATCAGCCTCAACCCCGACCGCCTTCATCCGAACGGGCACGATCGGACGGGGACCCGCAGTCGCAGCAACCGTCGGTTCGGCGCGGCGGACCGACCTTGACGGCGATCAGGCTGGTGTCGTCGACCTGGCGGGCGAGCCCGGCGAACCGACGGCGGTAAGCGAGCACGTTGCGGACGACGTGGTCGGCGGGGCAATCGGTGAACTGCGTGGCGGCTTCGACCATGCGGTCGCGGCCCCAGAGGACGCCGTTGAAATCCATGGCATCGACCAATCCGTCGGTGTAGAACAGCAGGCAGTCGCCATCTTCGAGCTGGACAGTCTCGATCTCGTATTTCGCGAGGGGGTCGACGCCGAGGACGAGGCCGCCTTTGGCCAGGTCCTCGACCCGGCCGTCGCGGAGGAGAGCGGTCGGTTCGTGGCCGCAACTGCAATAGGTCATCGTCTTCTTGACCGCGTCGATCGTCGCGTAGAACAGCGTGATGAACTCGCCTTCGCGGCATTCGATACAGGCCATCCGATTGAAGTTCTCGATCGCATTCTTCGTGCGGACCACGGCGCGGAGCCCGCTGTTGAAGTCACTGGTGATCGGGCCGATATCCTTGAGGACCTCGCGGAAGCTCTCGGTATAGGCCTGGACCGCCCCGCGGAACCAGCTCATCATGATGGCGGCGGGAACCCCCTTGCCGATCACGTCGGCGATGGTGATGACGATGCGCCCGTCGCTGAGCGGCAGGAAATCGTAGAAATCGCCTCCGACGTCAAAACAGGGGATATAGGTGGCGGCAATGTCGAGGCCTGGGATGACGGGGGCCTTCTCGGGAATCATGCGTCTCTGGATCAGGCCGGCGAGGCGCATCTGCTCGGCCATGCGCTGTCCGGCGATGGCTTCGCTGTAGAGTTTGGCGTTGTTGATCGCGACGGCGCACTGCGAGGCGACGGCGCGGGCGACGATGGCGGCGTCGCCCTTGAAGCCCTTGGGACGCGGACTGTAGAGGCGCAGGACGCCGATCGGGCGGTTGCGGAACTGCATCGCCACCGTCAACTGGCTGACAAGGCCCTCCTTGAGGGTCATGTCCTTGTACTGGATACGGCTGTCGTCGCGCATATCGTCGACGACGACGGCCTGGCCGGCGAAGGCGGCGCGAATTACCTCGTCGTCCTTGGTGACGGGCCCCTTATTGCGGTATTCCTCGCTGAGGCCGTAGGTGCTGCGCATCTTCAGGTCGTTGGTCTCCTCGTCGAGGAGGCGGATCGAACAGGCCTTGGCACCGACGATCTTGACGGCGGCCTCGGCCAGTTTGTCGAGCACCTCCTGGAGCGAGAACTCCCCGGCCACCAACGTGCTGAGCTGATAGACCTGCTCGTTTCGTTCTATGTCTCTCTTGCTTCTACCCATAAGACAATAATTCCACCCTTTCAGCGGGGGCATTATAAGCGAGAATGCTGCCGGCGTGAATCCCAAACTGGGGGGTCGGCCGATTTCGTGACGTGCGAGGGCTTCCGGGGGCGGTCCACATAGGCATTTGCGGGATCAGAACGGTCCGACCAGGGTCGCGGCCTGCCCTACCGCAGGTGGCGTAAACGTCTCGTACCGGTGCTCGTCCCAGTTCCACCAGAGCCATCGCAGGCAGGGGTCTTCGAGGGGGACATCGAATTCGAAGGCGACCTGGCGGGGCAAGCCGGCGGCATCGACGGCGAGGACCTCGGCGGTCATGCGGTCGAGGCGGATGCGGTCGCCCGGTCGGAGGGGGTGGCCTGAGCCGCGCACGTCGCTGAGAAAACGGTAGAAGAAGACGAAGTCGATGCGCTCGCCCTCTCTCTGGCAGTCGAAAAGGCTGTCGGCGAGGGATCGGACGGTGATCACGTTGTCAGCCTGGCGTGTCACCTCGACGGCATCGAAGCCGGGCGCCAGGACGCGGAGGGCCCTGGGCAGCGTCTGGTCGTGAGCGGCTCGGAAGAACGGCTCGTACAGGAAGGAGGCCGGATTGGGGGCGTTGACGATCACCAGGTCGCGTCCGTCGAGGCCCTCCATAGGTCCCAGGTCCATCGTCCGGGCGACCCGTTGCTCCATCCGATCGGCGACGTGCGGCGCCAGGATACGCCCGGCAGCAGCGAGAGGAATATGCACCACCACGAACAGCGCGAACAGGTTGCGCGCCGACCCCCACAGCCAACGAGGTCGGGCATAGATCGGCTGGAGACGCGTCACGCGACCCTCATCGTCCCAGGCATCTGCCAGCCAGCCTGCGATGAATTCGGCGATCAGACCGAATCCGCCAAGGGCGACGAACAGCAGCGACCGGCTCATCGGCAAGGTGGCACAGAACGGGATCACCGCCAGGACCATCCCGAGCAGCCAGAAACGAGCCCTCCGATGGGACCGAGCGAAGCGCCAGAGGACCAGCAGGATCAGAACGGTTGCGACGCTGAGTGCGAGCCAGAGCAAGTTCCGGCTGGTCGGTGGCAGGAAGCTGTGCAGTTCGGGGGGGACGGTGGTCCACTGCCCTGCCAGCATGAAGGGGGCGCGCCGGAAGAAGGCTAGGAGGTAGCCGATGGGTTCGCGGACGGGGTCGAAGTAGAAGCCGCCGTCGGAGGCGCCATAGCCGAGAGCGTTGTAGATCAGACGCCAGACGACGATCACGGCGGCGGCCGGCGTCAGGGCAAGAAGCCGGCGGGTTCGCCGACCGGTGGCGAGCGTCAGCTCGTAGGCGATCAGATAGGCAACGGCAGCGACTCCCGCCTCGGCCGAAAGGACCGAAGCCAGCAGGCACAGAGGGGCCAGGACCGCGGCGGGTCGCCAACGGCCCCTCCGCCAGCGGTCGTGCAGTAGGATGGTGAGGACCCCGAAGGACAAACAGACCAGCAGGTTGCGATTGGCCAGCCACATGGTGGGGAAATACCCGGCGTCATCGAGCACGAACAGCAGCGCCGCCAGGCCGGCGACGGGCGCTGCGTCGATGAATCGACGGTACAGCGCAGCGATGAGCCCGACGAGCAGGCCAAACCAGAGCAGGCTGTGGAGATGCATCGAGACGAGGGAGTCGGGCCAGAGTCGATAGTCGAACCAGTAGGTCAGAGCCGCAACCGGGCGCCAGAAGGCCACACGGTAGCCTTCGCAGGTCCACCAGGGCAGCGCGCCGTAAGCCTGGAGGGATTCGAGGTTTCGCCCGGGGGCCACAGCAATGTAGAGGTCGGAGAGGATCGGGCCGAGCTTGCCTGAACCGGGCGGGGCCAAGCCTTTGGTGTCGAGGCGCTCCAGAAGAGGTGACGGTCCCGTGAGGATCGCCTGCTGCATGTAGTCGTCGTTGAGTCGGCCTTCGCGGACAGCAGGAAGGGAAACGAGAACCGCGATGAGGATCAGCACCAAGGGCATATATCGCGAGCCCAGGCATCGCGCAACGGAAGCGAGCACCGAGGACCGCAACGTCCTGCGCACCGGCGGCTCGGCGAGGCACAGCCGGTCATCCTGACCCAATATCTCGCAACGTTCCATCGGATGAACACTCACCTGCTCAATTACGGCCGAAGATCCTCCCGGTGCGTCGAATCCACCCGGGCAATCTCTTGAAGGCGGATGAAACCGTCGCTAGAATGCGACGTACGGGAAGTATCGACCAAATAATAACAGCCGAGAAGAATTCGTCAATTCCGGACGAACGGCAGCACATGGAACAGACAGCCAAACATATCGTCTTTCGGGGCAACGTCCAGGGTGTGGGTTTTCGCTATACCACGCATCGGATCGCCGGGCGGTACGAGGTGACCGGGTTCGTGCGGAACCTGCCCGACGGGACGGTGGAGATGCTCGCCCAGGGCCAGGCCGACGAGGTCGACCGCTGCATCGACGACGTGCGCGACTCGTTCTCCGGATACATTCGCGAGGCCAAGGTCGAATCAATCCCCTATCGTCCGCACTACCACGACTTCCGCATCACACGCTGAGATCGGCTCAATCGCGTCATCAGACCTTGGCCAATAGCACGACGTAGTTCTTCCCGTACGCTTTGGCACACTTGGGACAGGTAGTATAGAAGAAGTACAGCTTCTCCATCACCTTCTCCTTGGACGCGACGTAGTCCTTCATCTGGGCCACCCACTGGCCGATGTTCTTGTAGGGTCCTTCGAAGGCTCGCGAGAGGAAGGTCCCGCTGATGGTGGCCATCTCGGCGCCGGGGACGTCCTTGTCGACCGCGATGTAAACATCGGCGCCCCAGAGCGAATTCTCGTCGGACAGGACGATAGGCGGCGCCGCCAGCGCATCCGACGCCTGGATTCGCTCCATATTGCGGACCATCACTTGGCCGAAATTCAAGGGGATGTGCAGGAAGCTGCGGACGCGGTCCTTGACGAACCGCCTGTTTTCGAACACCACTTCCTTGTCATCCCAGGGTTCCGGATCGAAGCGCGGACAGCACCCGGTCTCGGCTTGTTCGTTGAGTATCTCCATGCCATCGCCCCTTCAAGAAACGTCTCTTCGATCTCCACACCACATGATCTGCGCGTCATGCTAGTGCTGAGAACCGTCGCGATCAAGGGTCTTCTCTAGGAAAAGGCAGACAGTGGCCGCCTCTATCGGCTATAGTGGACTGGGTCGTTCAGGCATGCGCAAGAATAGCAGTAGGGAAATCTCCGGTGTCCAAGCAAGGCAAGAAGAAGCGTAAGACAGCATCGCAAGCCAGAGTCGTCGAATTGCCGGCGCCGAGCGGGCGGAAGTTGTGGGCGTTTCGCCTGATCGCTGCCATGGGGATCCCTGCGCTCGTGCTGTTGGCAGGCGAGTTGGGTCTGCGACTGACAGGCTATGGTCACCATCCGAGCGCAATCATCGAGACGACCATCGACGGTCAGAGCCACGCGTGCGACAACAGCCGGTTCGCGTGGCGGTTTTTTCCACGGCACCTGGCTCGGGAGGCCAGTCCGTACGCGTTTCCCGAGGCCAAGCCCGATAATACCTGCCGAATCTTCGTACTGGGGGCCTCGGCAGCGATGGGGGTGCCGGAACCGGCGTTCAGTTTCGCGCGGATGCTGCGAGTGATGCTGGCGGAGCGGCATCCGGGGGTGCGGTTCGAGGTCATCAATACTGCGATGGCGGCGATCAATTCCCACGTCGTGGTGCCGATCGCGCGCGACTGCGCCCGGTATGAACCCGACGTGTTCGTCGTGTACCTGGGCAACAACGAGGTGACCGGTCCGTATGGGGCGGGCAGCGTATTTGCGCCGCTGGCGGGGAACCTGTCGGTGATCCGGGCGGCGATTGCGGTCAAGGGCACGCGGCTGGGACAGTGGATGAGCAACACGCTCGGAGCGATTCGGGCGGGCGACGGAACACCCGAGGTGTGGCGCGGCCTGGAGATGTTCGTGGACAAGCAGGTGCGGGCCGACGATGAAGGCTTGCAGGCGGTCTATCGTCATTTCGGGCGGAATCTCGAAGACATCATCGAGGCCGGTCGGGATGGCGGAGCGAGAGTGGTGCTCTGCACGGTGGCGAGCAACCTGAGGGACAATCCGCCTTTCGGATCTCTGCATCGAACGAGCCTGAGCGAAGCCAACCTGGCGCAGTGGCAGCAGACGTACCGAGAGGCGATCGCGGAGGAAGAGGCAGGCCGAGTGGGCGATGCGATCGAGAGCTATCTGGCAGCGGCGGAGATCGACAGCTCATTCGCCGATATGCAATTCCGGCTGGGTCGCTGTTACGAGCGCCAGGGGGAATACGAGGAGGCCCTCGCGCGGTATGAACAGGCCAGGGAGATGGACACGCTGCGTTTTCGCGCCGACGGGCAGATCTGCGAGACGATTCGCAAGGTGGCGCCAAGGCACTCCGAAGGCGTCTATCTGGTCGATGCGGTCGAGGCCCTTGGGCAGAGCAGCCCTCAGGGGATTGCGGGCGAAGAGCTGTTCTACGAGCACGTGCACCTGAACTTTCACGGCAACTATCTGCTGGCGCGGGCAGTCCTGGCCCAGGTGGAGGCGGCACTGCCCGAACGCATCCGGGCAGCGCGAGCGGAGGACAGGCAACCCCTGAGCGAGGCCGAGTGCGCCCGGCGTCTGGCATACACGGAGGTGGACCGCGTCCGAATCGCCGATAAGATTCTCAACGACTTTCTGAAGCGTCCGCCATTCAGCGGTCGGCTCTACGATCGGGAACGGATCGAACGGTTGGAAGAGGAACTGGCGGGCATGAAGGCCGCTGTGACAGCGGAGACCTATCGGCAGGCGGCAGAGCAGAATCGTCAGGCAGTGGAGCGCGATCCGGAGGACTGGCTGCTGCGGTGGAAATATGGGCAGTTTCTCGCGGAATATGCGCGGGACTACCGCGGCGCCGCCGAGCAGTTTCGCTGGGTGCGGGAGCATCTGCCCCACTCGTGGCTCGCTCACCATAGCCTGGCGACCATGATGGCGGCGATGGGCAATCCGGACGAGGCGATCGAGTTGTACGAGCAGGCGCTGCGGCTTCAGCCGACCTCGGGGCGGACCCACTACTTCCTGGGCGAGCAGTGGCAAAACAAGGGCAAACTCGACGAGGCCAAGAGGCACTACGTTCAGGCCATGCGGTGGGAGCCCGACTGCATGCCCGCCTATAACAACCTGGCCAAGATCGTGGCGGGTGAAGGCAGGCTGGACGAGGCAACAGAGATCTGCCGACGGGGACTGGTCTTCGTGCCCGACAGTGCGGTGCTGCATTGCAGTCTGGGCACGCTGCTGGCGCGGCAGGGACAACGGAGCGAAGCCATTGCGGAGTTCGAGAAGGCCCTGCGGATCGATCCGAATTCGTCGCCTGCCCGCGATTCGCTGCGCCTGCTCCAGAACGGACCACGCTGAACCAATTCGAAGGGGGACTGCGATGCGATCTGAGGTGACGATCCTGCTCCTGTTGGTTGCGACGAGCACATGCGGTCTTGCCGATGGATGGCGGCGGCACGCGATCGACGATTCGTCGCGTGGAGCGGACGGGGTCAAGCTGGCGGACGTGAACGGAGACGGCCTTGCCGACATCACCACGGGGTGGGAGGAAGGCGGGATCACCCGCGTGTATCTGCATCCTGATGCGGCGAAGGTCACCTCGCGATGGCCGGTCGTGACGGTGGGTCGTACGCCTGCGGTGGAGGACGCGGTCTGGGCCGATCTCGATAGCGACGGTGCAGTCCATGTCGTCACCTGCTGCGAGGGTAACACGCGCAGCCTGTTCGTGCACTGGGCGCCAGGCGAGAAGACGGATCTGCTGTCGGCGGAGGCGTGGCGGCAGGAGGCCATCCCGGCGGCGAAGGACCGGATGCAGTGGATGTTCGCCCAGCCGCTGGACGTGGACGGTCGTCACGGGATCGATCTGGTCGCGGGCGGCAAGGGGCAGGACGCCCAACTGGGGTGGCTCGAATCGCCTGCCGATCCGCGAAGGCTGGACGACTGGCGGTGGCATCCGATCTGTGCGGTGGGCTGGATCATGTCGATCGTGCGGTCCGATATGGACGGAGACGGCGATACGGATATCCTCATCACGGATCGGCGGGGTCCGGCGCGGGGGTGCCGGTGGCTGGAGAACCCCGGCAAAGGCCCGGCGCAAAAACAACCCTGGACCAGCCACTGGGTCGGAGGGCGAGATCGCGAGGTGATGTTCGCAGCGCTGGCCGATCTGGATGGCGATGGCCTGGAAGACGTGCTGGTGGCGACCAAGAGAGCGGAGGTCCTGTGTCTGCGCCGCCTGGACAGCACCGGGAGACGCTGGGCGGAATCGGCGGTTCCCTTCCCAGAGAATATGGGGACGGCGAAGGGGATTGCGGCGGGTGATGTCGATCTCGATGGAAGACTCGATCTGGTGATCTCGTGCGAGGGCGCGGCGCCGCCCAAATCGGGGGTACGCTGGCTCTCGTACGACGAATCGCCTTTCGAGGGGCCGTGGCAGGACCACGAAATCAGCGGGCCGGACGGGATCAAGTACGACCGCATCGAGCTGTTGGATCTCGACGCCGACGGCGATCCGGACGTGCTGACCTGCGAGGAGAGGCACGAGGATCGGGGGCTGGGGGTGATCTGGTATGAGAATCCAGTTTTGAAGGCTGGAGGCCGGAGGCGGTAGGCGGGAGTAAACGCCGGGTCTGCCGGTCTTTTTACGCCGTCTGTGGAACTTCCTTCACCCCCTCGTTCGACTGGATACAGGGCGAACGTATCGTTCGTCTGGTTGTGCGGGGACGCACGACGTACCGCTAACTGAGGAGTCTGCATGATGACCAACGTATGGAAGCACGCGATCATTGCCGCTGCGATCGCCGTTCTTGCCGGCAGCGGGCTGGCGGCGGATGAAGCGTATTTCACGATCCAGGTTGTGGACCGGCAGACCGGACGCGGAGTGCCGTTGGTGGAGTTCAAGACCACGAACCACCTTCGATACTACACGGACAGCCAGGGAATCGTCGCGTTTCTCGAGCCGGGGCTGATGGATCGCGAGGTCTACTTTCACGTCCGGAGTCATGGCTATGAGTATCCCAAGGACGGGTTCGGATATCGAGGCGTGCGGTTGAATACCGCACCGGGGGAGACAGCGACGATCCGGATCGATCGGATCAACATCGCCGAACGGCTCTACCGCGTCACCGGTCAGGGGATTTACCGCGACAGCGTGCTGGTGGGTCGCTCGGCGCCGCTGGAGAATCCCGTGCTCAATGGGCAGGTGATGGGGCAGGATTCGGTGTTCACGTGCCTCTATCGCGGGCGGATCTTCTGGATGTGGGGCGATACCGGGCGGGCTTCCTATCCGCTGGGCAATTTCGCGATGAGCGGCGCCATGTCGGACCTTCCCGAACGCAGTGGACTCGATCCGGCGGTCGGGGTGAACCTGGAGTATTTCGTGGATGAGAACGGGTTCAGCCGGAAGATGGCGCCGCTGGAGGAATCGGGGCTCGTATGGCTCGATGGGCTGATCACTGTCGAGGATCCGCCGGGACAGGAACGCATGGTCGCCAAGTTCGCCCGCTTGAGCGGACTCGACAAGGTGCTCGAACGGGGGCTGATGGTCTACAACGACGAGATCGACACCTTCGAGCCACTGGTGCGCCCCGGATTGGAGTTCCTGCCCTACCGCAACACGGGACATGCCTTCAAGGTCGAGGTGCAGGGAACGCCCTACTACTACTTCACGTCGCCTTCGCCGATGGGCTCGCGACTACGGGTCCGCGCTAGCTGGGATGATGTGATCGACGCCAATCGCTACGAAGTGCTGACCGCACTGTCGTCTGACAAGGCGGACGGCTCTGATGCTCGCTGGATATCATTCGGCGAATTACTTACGACGATGGGCATGACCAAACCTGCTGTCATCGAGGCGCTGGAAGCGGAGGCCAAGGGAGTGCGCGTCTACGACGCAGAGTCGGGTGAAGCGGTGTCGCCGCACAATGGGACAGTGTACTACAACGCCCATCGCCAGCGATGGATCGGGATTTTCGTCCAGCACTTCGGCACCCCTTCCGTGCTGGGGGAGGTGTGGTACGCGGAGGCGGATACACCTGTCGGGCCGTGGGCGTACGCGCGTAAGATCGTGACACACGATAAGTACTCGTTCTATAATCCAAAGCACCATCCGCTGTTCGATCAGGAGGGTGGGCGAACGATCTACTTCGAGGGGACTTACTCGGCGACGTTCTCGGGTTCGGAGGAGAGCGCGACGCCCCGCTACGACTACAATCAGATCATGTACCGTCTGAATTTGGATGAGCCGCGACTGACGTTGCCCGTACCCGTGTATCGCGTGCAGGGCAATAGTCATCAGCTTGGAGTGGCAGGTACCCGTCGTATGGAATCAATTGCCTTCTATGCGGTCGAGCCGGATCGTGCGAAAAAGGACCTGATCGGCATCTACGCAGAAGACGGATCGGACGAGCGTTTGACCGCCGAGCGTCCGAGCGACGACGCCGCGCCACTGTTTCTGGCGATGCCGGCGGGCGAGGGTGCGAGCGAGAACGCCATGGGGGCCGATCTCTATGCGTACCGCCATGCGGATTCCGGACAGGTTCGCTACGAGACGGACCCGCAATGGAATCGCGAGGACTGGGAACGTACGGGCAAGCCCCTGTGCCGCGTTTGGAGGATCCCGCCCGGCCGCCTGCTTTTCGATTCGCAAGTCCGCGCTCTCAATCAGCCATGAGGCGGTCAATCGGGATCGTCTGGTGCGTCGGCTCGCACGCGGCGCGACACCCAGAGGAGGAAAATCAGCGTTGCAGACGCCACGAGGGCCATGCCACGGGGGTTATCCGGCTGGTCGGGCGCCCACTCCCGAATCGGAGCCATGACCAGTGCGAAGAACCCCAGCGCCCCGGAAGCCAGCGCAAGTCGGTGTCGATCTGAGAACCCGTAGCGTCTCGACATGCCCGATGCGAACCACGTCGCGCCTGCCGTCAGCAGTGCGATCGACAGGACCACGATTGCCGGATGAACGCCGCTGTGCGGTACAGCCCAGGAGAGGGCGAAGAAAGTCAGCGTCGCCAGGAAGGTTACGAGGGCCAGCCATCGTGGACGCCACGCCCGCTTCGCTTGATTGACTGGGGCGATCACGGGCCAACACCGCGCCAGGATGCATATTGCGACGATCACTGCCGACGAAACAAGCAGATGGCTCCACGATGGACGATAGGCGCTGATCGCGAAGAAGATCAGTCCGCCGTTGAGGAACCACAGGATCGCGAGGAGGGTAAACCCGCGTCGACTGATCCAGGGATCGCGCCGTCGGTCAGCGTAGAGCAGACTCACCAACGTCACCGGGATCAGGATGCTGAAAGCCGCGTGATAGATCGTCAACTCGAAGGTCCAGACCCAGTTGACACCGAGCCAGCGACCGTATTCGCCCAGCAATCCGACGTCCATCCAATCTGGGTCGAAGAAGCTCTTACACATCAGGCCTTCTTCCGCGATGCCGTACGCTGCGCCAAGCAGAAACAAGCTCGGGACGCCCTGCCCCCAGCGGACTATGAGTTCCCGTGCGAGGAGCGCCCCGCCTCCGTAGAGGACCGACAACATCGCGAAGCCGAGGGGCTGGAAGAATTCCGCCGGCGGGGCTGAACTGCTGAGAAGTTCGCCAACCGCCGGGGCCAGGAAGAACAGTACCAGTGCTGGAGGCGACCGCTTGCGCACGTCGATTCCCATTGTCATGGCCCCTCGTGCAGACCGGCGCGTAGATTGAGAACTCACCTTACGGTTGGGTGGCAGCGGCGGTCAGTCGTTTCAGGGCTTCGTTTTCCGTGTCGCGGGCATTGATGCGGGTGTCGTTCCAACTGACGATCAGGTCGAGGCTGGGAAGGACGACCATGGCGCGTTTGCCGCCGTGACCGAAGCAGCCGTAAGCATCGGTGGGGACATCGGGCCAGTGGCGCCGGCCTTCGCGATCGATGCCGTTGATCCACCAGAGCCAACTGTAACTGCCCATGTGGTCGGTCTGGTTGTCGGGGATACGGCGCGAGCCGATGGAGCGCTGGCCTTCGATCATCTCGGCGGCCTCGGTGCCTGCCCTGGGGATCGCGTTGGACACGGGATCGCTCACCGCCATCTTCGCCAGGTCGGGGCGCAGAAGCTGGCGGTCGTTCCATTTGCCCCCTCGCAGGTAGAGCAATCCCAAACGGGCAAAATCACGGGGTGAAATCGCCAGGCGCCCGGGACGGTCACCGGTGCCGAAGGCGATGAAGGTCGGATCGTCCTGGCAGCCGATGAGGTCGGTCAGTTGCGGATGCAGCACCTTCTCGTCGACGTTCTCGTGCGCAGCGCCATAGCCTTTGGTGAACAGCGTGTCGAAGAGCAGGGCCATCTGCCAGTCGTTGTAGGCGTAGGCGGCGCCGGGCTCTTCCATGAGCCCATAACAGGAGATCTGATTCGCCATGTGACGCCAGGTGATCCGCGCATCCTTGTGGTCGAGGTCGGCGTTGATCTTCTTCAATCGCGGCTCCCACTCGCTGACGGGCTGGTCGAGGCTGGGGATGGCGCCCTCTTCGATCGCCTTGAGAAGGAAGTGGGCGTAGATCGGCTTGGCGGCGGAGGCGACGTCCATCCGGCGGGAGGCATCACCCCAGGTGTAGACCATGCAGCCCTGTCGGACGACACAACCGAAGCCGGCGGTGTAATCGCTGAAGGCCTTGAGTTTCTCCGCGTCGAGGCCTGCCTCGCCCGGCGTTTTCGTCGGCCACTGCTCTCCAGGATATACCGCGCCGGTGGCGAGGCCGGTGAGGAACAGCAGCACGATCAGATACGTGAGCGGCCTGTGCATAGCATGCCTCCGTAACGTTGGTGGAAATCCGAAACACAAAACTCGAAATGCGAAACAAACCCGAATGACCGAAGATCGAATTATCCAAACGGTTCTCTTCGCAGGCCCTCCATCTCCGTCATTGATGCTTCGTGCTTTGGGTTTGTTTCGGATTCTGAGGTTCGGATTTCGATCCTTACGTGTGACTCGGTCGGGCGCTTAGTCTTCCTTGAGGACGACGTCGTCGTATTCGATTTCGAAGCGGAGCTTGTGTCTGGCCTCTTCAGCAGCCAGGGCGCGGAACAGGTCCGCCAGTTCGCCCGCACCGGCAGCAGTAGCCAAGTCGAGATAGAGCTTGTAGGCGAGCTTCTCCTTCTTCATGGCGAGGATCAGCGCTTCGGCGTAGGTCATGTCGGACTGCGGGGGCACATCGACGAGGTAGTCGGCCAGGCCCAGGCTCTGGACCTGCTCGTTCATCCCGTCGAGGGACCAGGAGCCTCGTTTGACCGCTTCGAGTTTGGCCTTGTGACCCAGTTCCTCGGCGGCGAATTCCTCGAAGACCTGCTTCATCGCAGGCACATCCATCCGCGCGGCGAGCTCCAGGTAGAATGCGTTCGCCTCGACTTCGTTGCCGATCGCAAAATCCAGCGCCGCCTCGACGCTCTCGAATCGTTCCGTCATCGTCATCCCCAACTCGTCTTTTCGTATTGGTGTGACGGCGGCACCTTGCCGCCGGCTTGTGGCCCGATTCTACCGGGCTGAGCGTGGAGGCAAAAGGCAAAAACCCGGCTCAGTTGACGTCGCCTTGGTATCCACCATCCCCAATCCCGCTTGCATCGGGATTGAAGCTGCCCCCCCTGGCCATCCATCATCCCAAAGGACTGCTGCCCTGGAATCGTGACCGGCCCTATCGGGTTTCCTCTCGCGTCGGGGCTGGTTTCCGGGGAGCAAAGGCGGTAGAATGGGTGAGGCGAACGGGATGAATCCACCTTCGTTTCGATGATTCGTCCGGCTCGTGCGTCTTTCGGTATGGGAGAAGACCGTCGTCCCGGCTCCGTCCTGAACGGGACGTGCGGAGGTATGAGGAAAGGCTATGGCGCGATCGACCCATCCGGCGAAGTTTCTGACGGCAGCCGAGACAGCGGCGGTCAATGCCGCCATCAGCGAGGCGGAGCGTCGTACGTCGGCGGAGTTGAAGGTGGTGCTGGCGCGGCACTGCTGGGGCGACCTGAAGCGCAAGGCCCGACGGATCTTCCGCAAACTGGGGCTCGATCGCACCGAGGAGCGCAATGGCGTGCTGATCCTGCTGGTCCTGGCCAATCGGGAGTTTCTCGTCTATGGAGATGAGGGCATTCACGCGAAGGTCGAGCAGGGCTTCTGGAGCGAGGTGCGGCGGACCATGGCGGACGCGTTCGGGCGGGACGAGTTCGGCAAGGGTCTCGCTCGCGGGATACGTCAGGTTGCAGAGCAGCTTGCTCAGCATTTTCCGTGCGAGGAGCATGACATCGACGAGATCGCCAATGAGATCGTATATCATCGCTAGAGTGACATTCGGGCTGGCTGTACTGGTCATGGCGAGCTTCGTCGCCGGTCGCGAACGAGGCGACGGGAAGTACGCGCCGTTTCCGGCGCCCGACGCGGGGTATGTCACGGACCTGGCGGACGTTCTATCCGAAGCGCAGGAGCAGCAACTGGAACGGTGGCTTCAGCGTACGGAGGAACGGAGCGGGGTGGAGATCGTGGTCGTGACGATCGCATCGGTTCGAGACTATCCCGGCGCGCCGCAGCGGGATGTCGTGCGTTTTGCCCGGGCGCTGTTCGACGCCTACGAGGTCGGCGATCCGCCTCGCAACCGAGGAGTGCTGCTGCTGGTGGCCAGCCGGGATGGCCCGGCGTGGATTCAACTCGGGGGCGGCTACAGCCGCGCCGAGAAACATGCCGCCATGCGAATTATGGCGAGCAAGCTTTTTCCGCGGGCGTACAAGGGCGAATACGCCCAGAGCATCCTGCACGCGACCAGGGCGTTGATGCGCGAATTCGGCGGGGTATACCTGCTGCCCGACTGGGCGCCATGGGCGCTGGGCGGGATCGGTCTGGCGATGATTCCCGTGGCGATCAGCCTGTTCCGCAACGGCAAGCGCGGATGGGGCTGGATCGTGGTCGGGCTGATGCTCGTGCTGGTGCTGGTCTTTGTGTGGCTTTGTCGGCGGCTGATCGAAGGGATCGGGGACGCCCATTCCGAGCCAGGCGGCCTGGACAGCTACGGCGGCGGCTTCTACGGCGGTGGCGGCGCTGCCGGGCGTTGGTGAGGGAGGCGGCATGATCTGTCCCAAGTGCAAGACCAGGCAGTTGCATCGGAGGCCCGTCAAGGGACGGCGGCTGACGGTGGACGCGTGCCCGATCTGCACGGGGATCTGGTTCGACGCCGACGAACTGGAGGCGGCGATGGGCGAGGCGGGCGAACCGGTGCGGGTGCCGCTTCAGGCGGTGTCGGCGGGTCTGTGCTGTCCGCGCTGCGGGAAGCCACTCTATTCCTTTGTCTACCCGGGGACACGCGTGACGGTGGAATCGTGCAAGCGGTGCGGCGGATTCTGGCTCGACGCCGGGGAGTTCCAGGCCATCCGCCAGGCGCGACAGTACCTCCAGCAACTCGAAGACGATCGCGAGGAACGGCAGGCCGGAACCGTCAAACAAACCCTCCTCGATTTCATCGATAACGCCATCGCCACATTCCTGGAATAGCCTTCGACCCGATCCGTACGACAGGTGGGAGCGAGTCTAAACGTGCGAGACCATCCGGCTCCTTCTGGCACATTGCCATGCGGTACGGTAGGATGGGGACAGCGAACTCGATGAAATGATGCCACGGCATGATTTTTCTCTGCGGCCGTGCGTCTGTCCTGGAGTCGGAGCCAACGTCAGGGGAGAACGCCCTGGCCCATTGAGGAGATCTTCATGCAGGTTCGCAAGCACTTGCTGGCGATATTGGCGGTGATCTGTGTCGTCGGCACGGTGTACGAGATTCCCAACGCCAAGCGGATCTGGCGATACGCGCGGAGTGTGAAGGGTGAGGCCGGAACAACGGGTAAGAACGACCCGTCCGCGGTCGTGACAGATGAGATCGCAGCAATCGATCCGGAAGCGGCCGCGATGCTGGCCTATTGCCTGCGAGACGCAAACGATCAGGACCTCGCCAAGCTGGTGGCGCGCTATCCGCAAAATGAGTTCTTCCTGGCCCAGTTCGCCGAACAACTCCTGGAGGCCCCCTGCGTCGATCGGTGGGCGGCGCTGGTTCCCGTGGAAAGACTCATTGCGTTGAGTCCACAGAATGCGCATTACCGATATCTGAAAGGCTGGATTCTCCTGAAGCCGCCGGGGGATGCAGGGGGCGGCAGAGAGGCCATCGCGCCGTTTGAATCCGGCAACCGGCTGCCTGACTTCTATCTGCCGTTCAGCAGGTATCGCGAGCGGGTCGACCGGCTATGCGACAAGGCCGACGTGCGACTGGCGGACAGGGTCAAGACCCGACCGAGCGAGACAGGGATGTACTTCGATCTGGCTACATACATGCACCATACGCAAGGTCCGTACAGCCCGCTCGGAGCGGAAACGTTCAACGATTTCAGTGCGGCGGTTGCGGCGGCCGCCCAGCGGTTGTTGGACAACGGGCAAACCTATGCCCAGCTCGAACATGCCATGTTCCTGCTGCAATTCACGGAAGTGGCGAGACTGCGAAATGCCGATCTATCTGCCGAGGAGGCCTGGCAGAGCCGCCTGCGTATCAGCCAGACGATGGCACTCAATGAGGTGCTCGAGCGCTGGTTCCACGAACTGTTCTTCAGTAGCACGGGCCTGATAAAGACGGGTCTGGTGGCTATCGTTCCGCTGATGCTGGCGGCCCAACTGCCCCTGGTATGGCTGTTCGTGCTCATCGTCAACCGGATACGCGGACGAACCGGCGCCGTGGCCGTCGGGGTCAAGGCATCGGCGGTCTTCCTCTCTGGTCTGATCGCCCTTCCCGCCCTGTTCGTCCTGGTCGTCTTTCTGAACACACGACTGCCTGGATCGTTTCTCGGCAGCGCCGCGTTTGTGATTGGGTCGCTGCTGATTTTCAGTCTGCTCTGGTTGAAAACGGTCCCCGGTCATCGGATCCTGCGAAGCCGCGTGGTCCAGATCGGTCTGGTGCTGCTGGTCGCGTCGGGGCTCATTCGCATGTTGTGGAACGTGCCTGTGGTTCCGGCGGTACTGGGCGCGATCACTCTGTTGCTGGTCGGACTGACCGCCACGCACACGACGGAACACCGAATCATCGCAATCGACGGGTCGAGACGGTTCTTCGCGAAGGAAGGTCCAGGCGTCCTGACGCGCACGAGATTGCTGCGTCTGATGTCGGGCGTTCTGCTGGTATTCTGGGCGGTGGTTCTGGTGGGCATCGATCTTTCGGCGGCGAAGTGGCAGCGACTGGAGGTCCTGCTGACCGATCCTCTGACCTTGTACGGACCGATCCCACAGGCGACCGCGGAAACCTACGAACGCATGATCCTGGACAGCGATCCCGTCGGAAGCAATCGGGGCGAGGCGGAGACGATCGTCGGGGTGCCGGAAGAGATGCACCTGGCGGCGCCGGAGGATGTCGCGGCGTTCCTGAGCGGGCGCCCGGCGGAGGATCAAACGATCGATGATGACGCCCTTCTTCGTCTGGCGGTGCGAGGCGGGCGGGACATTCGTCCGGCGGTGCTGGGCGCGATGGACGACCCGAATGCCCCACCCGTTCTGCTGTGGCGGGCCCAATGGGGTGATGCAAGCGTCCGGGCACCGCTCGTCGCGGCCTTCGAGAAGGAGTTCGCTGAATTGGGAGGGCCTTATGCAGAGGCCCGGAGGGAGCCCAATGGGCTCCAGAGCTTGCTGGTGCGAGCAAGGCAGCAGGATGAGGAGGCCAGGCGAGAGTTGGAGGCGCGGTTTATCGCTGAAGCGAAGCTTCTGACGCTGAATGCAGAGCGGATGGCTGAGGAGGACCGCGACCGTCTTCGCTCTCGACTGCGGGAACTCGTCACCATCCACGAGACGTTGATCGATCCGGGAATCGCGCGATTGACGCGAAAAGAGCTTCAGCGAGCCGAGGCGCTGGAACGACTGTTGCGGCAAGCCGATATGCTCGACGTGGAGCCATTCGCTCCGCCGCCGGACACCGAGACTTGGCAGTTGGATTCGTTGCTCGATCTTGCCGAAGCGCTGGCTTTCGTGAGCGAGCCCCAAGAGGCCTATGGGTATTTCCATTCGTTGATCGCACCTCTGGCGGAAGACCGACAGCGGAATCGCGACTCGGACGGCTCGCGCCGGCACCAAATCGCTTACGGGGGCGTCGCTCCAGTACTACTCTACCGGGCCATGAAAGGGCTGCCGCGAGCGCAGGCGGCAGCGGTGCTCAAGGAATATGTAAGGGCGTCGCAACTGGACGACCCTTTTGACGAGCAGGAGTTCGTTGACGTCTTGCGTAGAGCAGGCGATCGGGCGCTGGCGGAGTGGATGATCCAGAAGGTGGCTGAATCACCCCCCTCTCGCGAGGTGATTGACGTCCCGGCCGGTCGCCTCATCCCGACTCGGGAGGACCTTGAGGTATCGCGCGAGGATGCCAGTTGCGAATACCTGGAAGCTGTCTACCCTCATCTGGCCGCTGAGTCGATCCCTTTTCTGCGGGAATACCTGGACTCGGAGCACGCGGCGTTGCGGGCGTTCGTCGTCTGGCGTCTGACGACCCTGGGGTATGATTGGTCGCAAGAGCAGCTTGACCGCCTGCGGAAGGACAAGCACTGGCGGGTCCGCCTCAACGCCCTGTTCGCCCACGATCCGGCCGACCTGGACCAGGCCCTGACCGACCCGAACGCCATCGTGCGTGCCCTGGCTCAGCTGCTGATCGAGCCCCAACCGGACGCCGAAACCACTAACGGACAGCCCAACTGAGCCGACCCCCCCCCCGCAGGCGCAACTTGGACAGACTGCTTCCGGGAACGAGACACAGCCTGCCATGCGTACAGCCCGCGCCCAGCGTTCGGGAAGTGGTGGAATTGAAACGCAGATGGGCGTTGTTTGTGGAGGGGGATTGGGGTAGGGTAGGTGACCGACAAGGCTGTAGGGTGGAGGCTGGAGGTCAGGGCCTCCGGGATTTTGGGGCTGTCGGCACGATGGGAACAGTAACGAAACACCGATTGGTTGGCGGTCAATGAAAGGTGGACGCATGAGAAGGACGGGACGGACGGTTTGGGGTTTGGGGATACTGGTGGTGCTAGTGGCGGCGGGCGCGGGGCTGGGCCAGGAACCGGTGAAGGAGGTATCGTATACGATCGATCCGGGGCGGATGCTGAACCGAATCGACGAGAAGGTGTATGGGCACTTCTTCGAGCACATCTATCACTCGGCCAATGGCGGACTGTGGGGCGAGCTGGTCTGGAACCGCAGCTTCGAGGAGAACTCGGCCGGTCGGTGGTCCATCGAGGACGGGCAGCTCATTCAGGCGGGAAGCGGCACGGACCTGCGACTGGTCTTCGGGGATCGGTCCTGGACCGACTACGAGTACACGCTCGAGGCGCAGAAGACCGGCGGGGCCGAAGGCTTTCTCATCCTGTTCCGCGTCGCCAGTCCGCAGACGTACTACTGGTACAATATCGGGGGCTGGGGCAACGTCCGACATCAGTTGGAGAAGGCCTCGGGGGGCGGGCGGCGCACGGTGGGCCGATCCGTTGACGGGCGGATCGAGACGGACAAATGGTACCCGATTCGCGTGCGATGCGAAGGCAACCGCTATCAGGTCTGGCTCGATGGCGAACGGGTGCTCGACTATACCGACGAGCGATCTCCAAGCCTGTCGGGGCAGGTAGGCATCAGCACATGGTCGACGCAGGCAAAGTTCCGCAACTTCAAAGTCACCAGCCTCGACGGTAAGACGTTGTACGAGGGCCTGCCTGCGCTGGGCAAAGAGACGTTCGGCGCCAAGCATTGGAGCGTCGCGGGCGCCGGCAAGGCGAGCATCGAACCCGACGATCCGCTCAACAGCCACTACTGCGTGCGGGTGGACGCCTCGGCGGGCGAAACGGTGCTGGGGCAGGACGAATTCAACATCCGCAGGGGCGAGGTATACGCGGGATCGCTCTGGGCCAGTGGGCAGGCACCGGAGGGCCTGGTGGTGCAGCTTGCCGACGGCAACGGCAAGACCATCGCGCAGCAGAAGATCGGCACGCCGGGGAGTGACTGGAAGGAACTGGCGTTCGAGCTTCGCCCGAAGGTCTCGGATGCCAACGCGACGCTGAGGGTCGTAGTGCCCGAAGGCGGCAAGGTCCGGCTCGACCAGGTGAGCATGATGCCGAAATCGTGGGAGACGGCGGGCGGGTTCCGGCCCGACCTGCTGGAGGCGGTGGCCCAGATCAGGCCGCCGATCATTCGCTGGCCCGGCGGCTGTTTTGCGTCGCCCTACCGCTGGAAGGACGGGATCGGTCCGCAGAGCAAGCGAGGCGTGACGCCGCGTGAGTTGTGGGACGATCTGGATATCAACAGCCTGGGCACCGACGAATTCATCGCGCTCTGCCGAAAGGTGGGTGCCGAGCCCTTGATCGTGGTCAATATCGGCACGCCGCAATGGAACGACGATGCCGGTACATACGATTTTCTCCAGGATGCACTCGACTGGATCGAGTACTGCAACGGTCCGGCGACGTCGAAGTGGGGCAAGATCCGCGCCGCCAACGGGCATCCCGAGCCCTACAACGTCAAATACTGGGAAATCGACAATGAAACGTGGGGTATGGGAATCGACAACTACATTGCGGCAGTGAAGAAGTTCGCGCCGGCGATGCGCCAGGCCGATCCATCGATCCAGCTGGCGGCCTGCGGCAGTGGTGGTTTCGATCTGACCTGGAACCGGCGGATGATCGAGAGTTGCGCCGAACGGATCGATTACCTGAGCATCCACCACTACGAGAACCCCGACCGGTACGTCCAGGGCCCCTACAACTACGAACGGTTCATCCGACAAACGGCGGAGATCATCGCCAACAGCGCCAATCCCCGGATGAAGATCTACTGCTCCGAATGGAACGCCCAGAGCACCGACTGGCGCACGGGTCTGTATGCGGGTGGGCTGCTCAACGGCTTCGAGCGCTGCGGCGATGTCTTCGAGATCGGCGGCCCCGCGCTGTTTCTGCGACACGTTTCCGCGACCGCCTGGGACAACGCCTTCATCAACTTCGATCAGGCCTCCTGGTTCCCAGCGCCGAACTACGTGGTGATGCAACTCTGGTGGGATCACTACGCTCCGGATCGGATCGAGATCGGGCCGGAATCGGAGACCCTCAACACCGTCGCGACCAAGTCGCAAGACGGCAAGACGCTGTACGTCAAGACGGTCAACGCGGGCGATGCACCGGTGGCGGTCTCGCTGAAGCTGACCGACGGCGCAGCGCCGGTGGCAGCGACGATGCAGATGGTCGCGCCGGGGTCGCTACAGGCCCGCAACACCCTCGCCCGACCACAAACCGTCCGCGCCGAACCGGGCGACGTCCGCATCGACGACGGGGCCATCCGTCTGAGTCTTCCCGCCCTCTCGGCGGCGGTCATCACCATCGAACTGTAGGAAATCCACGTCTCCCGGCCCCGCCCGGCGCGGGGTCGGGGGAACGCTTTTCCTCCAGCATCACACATCAGGCGGACGTCGCGCCCTTTTGACTCAGAGCCAGAGTCGCAGGTGAACACATGACCTGCGAAACGGGCGTGCGGCTGCTTGTTTACCGTGTCGCGTCTCTTCGGGTTTTGCGTTGGCGCAGCGTTCTGTGCGTTTCTATAATCGGCACAGGCAGTAGAGCCTTGTACAGATCATCCAAGCGAATTCGGGAGTGACCTCGTGACAACGAAGAGCGTAACGCGCAGGAGTCTACTGTGTGGGGCGATGGCGGGAGTGGCATGCAGCGCGGTCGGCAGCTTCGCGGCAGCGGGCAGTTCGAACCAGACGGCGGATCCGAAGCGATGGAAGACGGCGGTCGGGCTCAACGGGTTCGAGTCGGTACGCTCGTATGGCTATCGGATGGACCTTGAGGAGGTGCTGGACTTCGTGCGGGTCTGCGGGTTCGACGGCGTCGAATTGGTGGACTGGCCCGAGCCCTATCCTCAGACGCAGGAAAAGGCCCTCGCGGTGCAGCGCCTGTACGACCGATTCGGCCTGGAGATCATGACGCTCCAGGGTCGGGGGATGGACGGCAATTGCGGCTCGGCGGAGAAGGCCAGCCGGCAGCGCTATCTCAAGCATCTGAAACACCAGGTCGATCTGCTGAACGGCTGGGGCAGCAAGTTCATCGCGCTCTGGTCGGGTGGACCGGTGGGCCCAGGGAGCGAGGAATACTTGAAATGGACCGCCCAGACGTGGGCGGAGCTGACCGAATACGCGCAGCAGTATGGCATGTACGTGACCACCGAGCCCGAGCCGGTCATGGCGACGCATACGTTCGAACTGCTGCGCAAGCTCGTGGACTGGATCGACTCGCCCCACTTTTATGTGACGTTCGACCCAAGTCACAGCACGATCATGGGCGATGGCGATCCGATGAACTTCCTGCGCGAGTTTCGAGGGCGCGTCGGACACGTGCATTTCACAGATACCGACGGCACGCGCCGAGGCGAGACGGGGACCTCGAAGCACCTGACGCTGGGCGACGGCAAGCTGGACTTGCTTTCGCTGCTGAGTGAGTTGAAAGCCCAGGGCTACAACAAGTGGATCATGCTGGATTTGTGGCGGCTGCCTGACATCTATCGCGGGGCGTACGTGGGCAAGAAAAGGCTCGACGCCATGCTCGATACGCTGTTCGAAGCCTGAACTCTCGGAGGCACACGATGACCGATACCAATACCAAGTGCGTGACGACCGCCCTGCTGTGCGTGCTGCTCGTGCCGGGCGTAATTCTCGGCGACCGCAGAATCACCGAACCAGACGTCGAGCGGAGCGTTCCGAACGCCAGAGGATTGAAGGCGGTGTTCACGGAAGGCCAGTTCGTCACGGCGCCGGCGCCTTCGGAGCCAGCGGGACGCTGGCGGGTCCTGGACGACGACGGGAACGAGGTGGGCTCGGGCGAGGTGGAGGCGTCGGCGACGAAGATCGAGATCGGTCGATTGGGTATCGGGTGGTATCGGATCGAGTTCCTTGGAGACGACGGTGAGTGTGCGGAGTGGACCACAGCGGCGGTGCTGGCGAATCCGGTCGTGCCGGTCCCGCAGGATTCTCCGATCTGCGTGGATTCGGCCACCGCGTGGTTTGCGCCGGACGAACCGGCCAAGCAGGAGCGTTTCGCGCATCTGGCGGCGCTGGCGGGGGTCAACTGGATTCGCGACCGCATGCGATGGCGGGACCTCGAACCCGAGCGGGGACGGTTCGCAGAGGCGACGACCACCTACGACACATCGGCGGACATCCAGGCTCAGCATGGGCTCAAGATTCTCCAGGTCTTCCACGGAACACCGGCGTGGGCGGTGGAGGACGGCGAGACGCGCGGGCGCTATCCGGCCGATCTGCGACACGCCTATCGCTTCTGCCGGGCGATGGCACAGCGGTACCGCGGACGGTTGCAGGCGTGGGAGCCATGGAACGAGGCCAACGTCGCGACCTTCGGAGGGCACACCGCCGACGAGATGTGCTCGTATCAGAAGGCCGCCTATCTCGGCTTCAAGGCGGGCGATTCCGAAGTGATCGTCTGCTGGAACGTTTCGACCGCGGTGCCGACGATGCTGCATACGAACCTGGTGCTGGCGAACGAGACGTGGCCCTACTTCGAGACGTATAACACGCACACGTACGACTGGCCCGATTCATACGAGCGTCTGTGGAAACCGGTGCACGAGGCGGCGTGTGGGCGACCCATCTGGGTGACCGAAAGCGATCGGGGTCTGCAATACGTGGGCCCGGAGCCCTGGTGCGAGCTGTCGCGCGAGGGCGAGCGGCAGAAGGCCGAATTCATGGCGCAGTCGTACGCCAGCAGTCTGTTCGCGGGGGCGGATCGGCACTTCCATTTCATCCTGGGCAACTACTATGAGGGCAGCAAGGTCCAGTTCGGCCTGCTGCGCCTGGACCAGACACCGCGACCGAGCTACGTGGCGCTGGCGGCGATCGGCCGCTTCCTGGCGGGCGCCAAGTGCCTGGGCCGATGGAACCTGGAGGGAAAGCCCAACGCACATATCTACGCCTTCCGGGCCGAGCCCGACGGACGGGCCTGTGACGTACTCGTGGCGTGGGCGGAGAGACCGGGCGACTGGTCGCAGCGGGGCCAGACCACCATCGAATGGAACCTGCCCCATCTCGTTTCGGTCGAGGGCGTATACGATTATCTGGGGCGTTCGCTCAGCAGGGATGTCCCTGAACGGCTGCAATCGGCGCCGATCTTCGTTCTGTTGCAGCGAGGCGATGCGTCGAGGCTGCCGCTCGAACCGCGACAGCGATCCGTGTACCGCCAGGGGCAGGCCTGCCCGGTCGTGCTGCAACTGCACATGCCGCGAGCAACAAGCGCGAACGTCGAACAGATTCCCTGGGCCTCCGACTACGAGCATCAGGTAGAGGCGGGGACGGAGACGGTACTGCCTCTCTATGCATACAACTTCAGCGATGAACCGGCCACCGGGCGGATCACGGTCGACTACGCGCCCGAAGGATGGAAGCTGGAGCCCAATGGGTGGAATCTCAGTCTGGAACCGATGGAGCGGGCGGAACTGCCCTGCCGGTTCCTCATGCCCAAGCGAGAGGCTGCCAAAGACGCGGACTGTTGGATTCGGCTGCGAGGCGATTTCGGCAGAGCGGGCCGGCCTGTGCTCGTCTTCCGGCTGATCTCGGCGCCGGGCGAAGGATACAACGCCCCGCTGCCATGGGCCAGATAGTTCGCGCATCCTCCGGCACGAATGCAGCCAGAGGCGATCGGGGACACGCACCCTGCCAAGGCACAGCCGCTCAGTCGGGGTAGAGCAGGTACTGGCGGGTGGTGCGACGGAAGGATTCGCACTCGGCGCGGTACTTCTCACGGAGCGGGGGCAAGGGTTTGCCATTGACGATGGCCTCGCGGATGGCAGGTGTTCCGCAGAGCCGATCGAAATGGTCGGCCCTCCACTCGAAGTGCTCGGGCATCGCATGCGCGATTTCGTGGATGATGCGAACGCCCGACCAGAAAGGCTCCAACCGATCGCGGTCGGTGATCTCGAGGCGAACGCCATGGCAGAGCTGCCCTTCATGTTTCGAGGAAGTCGGCGTGAAGGTGGTCGGGTGGAATCGCAGACCCGTCAGGTTCAAGGCGTTCAGTCGAGCGGCGAGATGGTCGGCGTCGACCCAGGGGGCACCGAACTGGCGAAACGGCATGGCAGTCCCCCGCCCTTCGGAGAGGGTAGTCCCCTCCACGAGGCAGAGTCCCGGATAGACGATCGCAGTTTCGACGTCGGGCATGTTGGGCGAGGGCTTGCGGAACACCAGTCCCGTCTGGTCATACCACATCGCGCGGCGCCAGCCGGTCATGGGAACGACCGCCAGATCGACGTGCACCTGATTGGCGAGCCAGCCCTGGGCGTCGATCGTTCGGGCCAGTTCCCCTGCCGTCAGACCGTACCGCGCCGGGATGGGATGCATACCGACGAAGCTGGCCTGCGCGGGTTCCAGGATAGGGCCCTCGACCTTGACCCCACCGATCGGGTTCGGACGGTCGAGCACGATGAAGCGCTTGCCACACTCGGCGGCCGCCTCCATCGCTAGGGACATCGTCGAGATGTACGTGTAGAACCGCACGCCGACGTCCTGGATATCGTAGACCAGCACGTCGATTCCTTCGAGCATTTCCGGCGTCGGCTTGCGGGTCTCGCCATAGAGACTGTGCACCGGCAATCCGTACTTGGGATCGCGTCGATCGCCAATCGTCTCGCCCGCCTCTTCGACGCCATATAAGCCATGCTCGGGACTGAACAGTGCCACGACCTGGGCATCGTCGACGTCCTTGAACACATCGACGATGAAACGGTCCTGCCGGTCGTACGAGGTGTGATTGGCGATGATCCCGATGCGCTTGCCCACAAACAGAGAGCTGTGGTCTGTGACGTTGTCGAGTCCCGTGCGGACCTCGCCCACGCCCATCGAGGCCAGGCAGATCACGATCGCCAGGGCCAGCGTGCGATGCGACGTCATTGGTCACCTCCGTCGGAGCCTTTGTGCGCCGAAGGCAGGTTCTGCTCGAGATAGCGCGTCAGCAACGAATAGAGATGGACCGTGGTGTTGTCGCCTTCATGGATGCCGTGCGAGCGGCCCGGGTAGGACATCATGGTAAACGATTTGTCGTGCTCGATCAACTCGTTGACCAGGACCTCGCAGTTCTGATAGTGCACGTTGTCGTCGGCGGTCCCGTGCACCAGCAGCAGGTTGCCCTCGAGCTGGTGGGCGAAGGTGAGAGGCGAGCCATTCTTGTAGCCCTCGGCGTTATCGTCGGGCAGGCCCATATACCGCTCCTGATAGATCGTGTCGTAGAACCGCTCGTTGCTGACGAAGGCGATCGCCATACCGGTGCGATAGAGTTCGGGGTAGCGGAACATGGCGTTGAGGGTCATGGAGCCACCGCCGCTCCAACCCCAGATGCCGATGGCGTTGGGGTCCATGTAGGGTCGGGTCTCGATCATCTTGCGGACGGCAGCCGCCTGGTCGGCGGAAGCGAGGATGCCGATCTGACGGTAGACGCACTTTCGCCATTGGCGTCCCTTCGGCGCGGGCGTGCCGCGATTGTCGACGCTGGCGATGATGTAGCCTTTCTGGGCGAGCATCAGGTGCCAGAGATAGCCTCTGCCACCCCAGCGGTCGAGGACGGTCTGGCCGGCGGGCTCACCATAGACGTGAAACAGCGTGGGATACTGCCGGTTCGGATCGAAGTCCGGCGGCTTGATGCACCAGCCGTCCAACTCGACACCCTCGCCGATATCGACGCGGAAGAACTCGGACGGGCCCTGGGCCAATTGCGCGATCGTTTCGCGCAGTTCCGAATTGTTGGCCAGGGTGCGCACCGTTTCGTGGTCGGGCAGCGAGACAAGTTCGGTGACGGGTGGAACGCCAAAGGAGGAGTACGTGTGAAAGGCCCATTTCGCATCGGGCGAGAGGTCGTAGGAATGCATGCCGGGCCGATCGTCGGGGGTGAGCCGTTCGATCTGTCCGGCGCCGTCGAGCGAGACGCGATACAGGTAGCGCTGCGTCGCATTGTCGGGCGAGGCCAGGTAGTAGGCCCAGCCCCCTTCCTCGTCGACGCGTTCGAGGGCAATCACGTCGAAGTCGCCTGGCGTGAGTTCCTTGACCTGGCGACCCGAACGGGAGACTGCGTACAAGTGCCGCCAGCCGTCGCGTTCGCTGAGCCAGGTGAAGCGGTCTCCATCGTCGAGCCAGTGCAGGCAGTCGGTGACATCGAGCCAGGCGGCGTCGCGCTCGGTCATTACTTTGCGGGTCGACCCTCTTCGCACGTTCGCCAGGATGATCTCGTTGCGATTCTGAAGGCGGTTGAGGTGCTGGATGACGAGTTCCTTCGAATTGTCCGCCCATTCCATCTTGGGGATGTAGTGGTTGCGGGTGTCGTCGGACAGCTCGAACCAGCGTGTCGAACCGCCTCCGACGTGGACGACGCCGACCTTGCAGGCGGAGTTCGTCTGGCCCACCTTGGGATAGGCGAACTCGGTGATCTTGGGATACAGCGCGTCGGTGTTGTCGATCATCTGGAAGATCGGGACGCCCGAGGTATCGAACTGCCAGTAGGCGATCCATTTGCCGTTCGGACTCCAGCGGAACCCGTCGCGCAAACCGAACTCCTCCTCGTAGACCCAGTCGCTGGTGCCGTTGATGATGGTGTCGGAGCCATCGTCCGTCAGTTGCGTGATCTCCAGATCGCCGACGTTCTGGACGTAGAGATTGTTCTCGCGAACGTACGCGACCTTGCGTCCGTTGGGCGAGAATTTGGCGAACATCAGCGTCGAGGGCGGTGCGTCGCCGCCGAGCTTCTTGAGCCGACCGCTGGAGAGAGTGAGCACCCAGTAATCGCCTCGCGTGTTCTGGCGCCAGACCCGCCGCGAGTTGGTGAAAATCAGCAACCGCTTGCTGTCCTTGGACCAGGTGTACCCGTCGATGCCCAAGGGTTTGTCCTGGCCCTGCGGGATCAGCTTTTCGGCGGGTACCAGGATTTCACGCTCGCCCGTGTTCGGATCGTAGCGGACGATGTCTCTGGCGCCGTCGATATCGTTGGAGTCTTCCAGGGTGGTGTAGCCTGAGCCGTCCTGGAGCCAGCGGGCGGGACCGAACGATTCGCCCTTGAAGTCGTCGGAGTCGAAGATCCGCCGGATCGTGAGGATCGAGGGATCTTCCGCCTGCTCTGCGGCCAGGACGCCGGCCGTCAGCACAAGAACGATAATGCAGAAGAGAGAGAAAGAGATGCGCTGCTTCATCAGACCATCCTATTGCTCAACCCGGTGGTGCGGCCCCGTGCGGACCGTCGCAGCAAAGCTTGCCAGCACCCCCGCCCATTTTCAAGCCTTTTCTCCGTCCCACTGTCATCGCATCGACGAAGGCCGATCCTCTCCCCCATCATCCGGAGCGCCGGCAAAGGACCGTGCCAATGATAAAGGCGGCCCCTTGCTGCGATTCGGTCCGCTCGTCCGTGGGGGAGATGGTTCGCTCCCGCTCACCATGACAAGAAGGGGAGGCCACGGTCCTGGCTGCGGCTTTCGGGTAAGGCGAGGCAGGACGGTCGCGATGCGAGACCGAAACTTCTCGCGATTTGCCGGCCATCGGGTATAATTCAGGGCCGATAAGAGTAGAAATCACCCGATTTGAAGGACAAGAATGGAAACCGCCGATAATATCGCCCTGCCGGAGCGTGTGGCTCACGTGAAGGTGGGGGAAAAGGACATTTACCTCGTCGGCACCGCGCATCTGTCGAACGAGAGCGTCGAGGATGTGCGGACGACCGCCGAGATCGTCAAGCCCGATGCAATCTGCATCGAGTTGTGTCAGGGCCGCTACCAGGCGATGACCCAGGCGGACAACTGGGCCAAAATGGACATCTTCAAGATCGTCCGCCAGAAGAAGGCCACCTTTCTGCTGGCGCAATTGATCATGACCAGCTTCTATCGCCGGCTGGGCGAGAAGCTGGGCATCCAGCCCGGCGCCGAGATGCTCAAGGGCATCGAACTGGCAGAGGAGACCGGCGCGGAACTGGTGCTGGCCGACCGCGATATCGAGATCACCCTCAAACGCGTCTGGGGGTATCTGAGCTTCTGGAACAAGCTCAAACTGTTCCTCCAGGTGGGCGGAGGAATCTTCGTGCGTGAGGAGATCGACAGCGACATGATCGAGGCTCTCAAGAAGCAGGACCAGCTCGAGGCGGTGATGAGCGAATTCGCAGGCAAGTTCCCGGAAATCAAGCGGAGGCTGATCGACGAGCGGGACACGTACCTGGCCGAGAAGATCCGCACGGCGCCGGGCAAGACGGTCATGGCGGTGGTCGGCGCCGGGCACGTGCCGGGCATTACCCGTCAGGTGCGCGACGAACACGCGCTCGACGAGCTGATGGAATTGCCGAAGAAGTCCATCTGGCCAACGGTCCTGAAGTGGGGTGTGCCGCTGGCGGTGGTGGCGTTGATCGCCTATGGCTTCCAGAAGGGAACGGAACACGGGCTTGAGAGCATCTACATCTGGTTCCTGGTGAACGGGGTGCTTTCGGCGGTCGGGGCAGCGCTGGCTTTGGCGCACCCGCTGACAGTCCTGTCGGCATTCTTGGCGGCGCCGCTGACGAGTCTGAACCCCTTCTTTGCGGCCGGCTGGGTGGCGGGCATCGTCCAGACGCTGCTGAAGAGACCCAAAGTAGCCGATCTCGAAGACCTGCCCGACGCCATCGGCAGCATGCGGGGTTTCTGGACCAATCCGGTGACCCGGATACTGCTGGTCGTGGCGCTGGCGAACCTGGGCAGCGTGGCTGGGACGTACATCGCGGGCGCGTGGATCGCCGCCCGGTCGGTGTAGGTTACGGCTGGACAGCGCGGTTGTAGAAGCGGACGTCGTCGATCAGGCCGGACCAGAAGGTCCCGGGGGCAAAGTCCTCGCCGGCACCGAGCAGGAAGCCCGAACTGGATGACCGCAGGTTGCCCAGATCGCGGTCGTCGGCGGCTGCTTCCTGACCATCGACGTAGAGATGCCGCCGGGCGCCGGTCCAGACCAGGCGGACCCGGTGCCATTGGCCATCGGTGACGACGTACTCAGAGACGAGCGGAACCGTGATCCGTCCGCCATCGGTCAGACGCGTCATGATCGCCCCACTGGCCGGGTCGGTGCCAATCCATGCGACTCCCCTGCCGGCAGCATCGGCCTGCGACAACACGACCTGCCCCGCTTGGCCTCCCTTGATCCACGCAAAGACCGTGAAGGCGCCGTCGGTTGGACGCAAAATCGTGCGGGCGCTGATGTAGTCGTCGACGCCATCGAGTTCGAGGGCCCCGCCGACGATGCCCCCGTCGGGCTGCCAGAGCGGCGCACCATGGAGCGTGCCGTCGAAGCTGCCGAGCGCGTCGGTCGCGATATCACCTACCGCCTCATCCAGAGGCCAGTGTACGATCAGATTGGGGTACTTGAGCCAGTACGTTCCCAAGCCCGCCAGGTCGAGAAAGCCGATCGAGGCGTCCCCGTCCGGAGCCGGTGCGATGTCCAGAGAGGGCTCGGCGCCGAGCCACTGCGCCGCCAGATCCGCGAAATCCGCCAGGTTGATCACGCCGTCGTGGTTGAAGTCGGGGGCTACCCGGATGCCCGTTAGGTATGGCACGATCGCCTCGGCCATCAACCCAGCCCCGTCCGCGTTCGGGTGGATGCCGTCGGGGAACAGGTCCCCATGATCTTCCATCGCCGTGTAAAGGTCGATGATGGACGCTCCCGTCCGGGCGGAGATCTCCTCGACCATCGGCAGGATCTCGTCGCGAATCACATCCGGACGGATGCTGAAATTGACGTAGAAGGTGGGCACGGGCTTGCAGATCCACACCGTCGGCTCGCTCGGCAGCGAGCGGAAGGCATCGATCATGGCGACGTAGTCGGAGACGTACTCATCGGCATAGGCCCAGTTCTGCGGCTTGGAGTCGTTGGTCCCGAGCTTGATGATCACGATGTCGGGGTGGCTGGCCAGAGCATTCTGGTAGGCGCTTTCGCGGATATAGGGCCTATCGCCCTTGCGCAGCAGGGTCGCGCCGCTGACACCGAAGTTCTCGACTTCCCAGGCGGGGTCGAACTCCTTCAGCATCCGCTCCAGTTGGGCGGGGTAGCTGTCATGCGTACGATCGGCGATGCCCAATCCGTAAGTAATGCTGTCGCCTACACATGCGACGAGCCGGGCCTCGGCAACGGTTGCGGCAAGCAAGAGGCTCAGCAGGATGAACAGGGCTCTGCTCTTCATGGCTCCACTCCTGTCAATGCGAGGTGTCCGTCGGTGTCGGGAAATCCCCGGCCTCCACCAGACATTCTATCGCGCGGCCCACCAGCGGCAAAGGAGAATCCGCGTCCGCGAATGGAGCCGAAAGGCGGTCCACTGGGCGTGTAGGCAGGACAAGTATGCCCTTACGGGCACACTACAAACAAGGTCTACGCCCCTACGGACACGCTGCGAACGGGCCCCACGCCCCCGTGGCACGCGGCAGAGGCGAGATGGTCGCACCGGAGGTTGACCGGGGGCGTATCTCCCGGTACGATGGCGGCTTTTCCAGACTGTAAGAGTAGGAGTATGTTCGAATGACGAATGTGACACTGGTAACCGGAGACGGAATCGGCCCGGAGATCGCCGATGCGACGCGTCGCTGCATCGACGCCACCGGCGCCGCGATCGAGTGGGAACTGGCCGAGGCGGGCGTCGACGTGATGGAGCGCGAGGGGACGCCGTTGCCCGATGCGACGGTGGAATCGATCCGGCGGAACGGAATCGCCCTGAAGGCCCCGATCACGACGCCGGTCGGAACGGGTTTTCGCAGTATCAACGTGCACCTGCGCCAGGCGTTCGACCTGTACGCCTGCCTGCGCCCCTGCAAGAGCTACGAGGGGGTGCGGAGCCGATATTCGGATATCGACCTGGTGGTGGTCCGCGAGAACACCGAGGATTTGTACGCCGGGATCGAGTACGAGAAGGGCAAAGACAACACGCTCGAACTGATCGACTGGCTCAACAAGCACAGCCAGCGGCAGGTTCGCGCCGATTCGGGCATCAGCATCAAACCGATTTCGGTAGCGGGCACCGATCGCATCGTCCGCTTCGCCTTCGAATATGCCCAGAAGATGCGGCGCAAGAAGGTCACCAGCGTCCACAAGGCCAACATCATGAAGTTCTCCGACGGGCTCTGGCTGGACGTGAGCCGCCAGGTGGCCAAGGACTTCCCCGACATCGAGTTCGAGGATCGCATCGTCGACAACATGTGCATGCAGTTGATCCAGAAACCCGAACTGTACGACGTGATCGTGCTGCCGAACCTGTATGGCGACATCCTCAGCGATCTGTGCGCGGGCCTGGTCGGCGGACTGGGCGTGGCGCCCGGCGCCAACATCGGACTCCAGGCAGCCATCTTCGAGGCCACCCACGGCAGCGCCCCGAAGTACAAGGGCCAGAACAAGGTCAACCCGACGGCCCTGATCCTCAGCGGCGTGCTGCTGCTTCGCCACCTGAACATGATGGCGGAGGCGGACAAGCTGGAGAACGCGGTAGCGGCGGCGATTGCCGAGGGCAAGGACGTCACGTACGACATGAAGCCCCATCGCGACGACCCGACCGCCGTCGGCACGCGCGAAATGGCGGACGCGATCATCGCGAAGATGTAAAGCGGGTTCTCAACCTGTGCGTAGACTCGTAGCAGACGCAGACCGGCGCGATGTCGGACTGCGAGATGCCGAGAGAGGAGTTCAAGATGGCCAAGAAGGTTCTGGTTCCCATCGCGAATGGCTCGGAAGAAATCGAAGCGGTGTGCATCATCGATACGCTGCGGCGGGCGGGGCTGGAGGTCACCGTCGCCTCCGTGGCCGATGTGCAGGTCGTGGCGAGCCGAGGGGTGAAGATCGTCGCCGACGCCTCGATCGGTGATTGCGCCGGTCAGACCTACGACGCGATCGTCCTGCCGGGTGGAATGCCGGGCGCCGAGCATCTGCGGGATTCGGCGCCGCTGGTCGAGATGCTCAAGAAACAGAAGGACGCCGGGCGACTCTACGCCGCCATCTGCGCTTCGCCTGCAGTGGTGTTCCAGCATCATGGACTGCTGGAGGGCGTGCGGGCCACGTGCTTCCCATCGTTCCAGGACAAGCTCGACCCGGCCTACCTCTCCATCGAGCGCGTCGTCGTCGATGGCCAGTGCGTCACCAGCCAGGGCCCGGGCACCGCGATCGCGTTCGCGCTCAAGCTCGTCGAACTTCTTATCGGCGCTGACAAAGCCCAAGAGGTCGGTAACGCCATGCTCTTCGCGCATTGAGAGAGGCCATGCATCATGCAACGACTTCGGGCGATGATTCTGGTATGGGTTGTTGTCGACCTTGCGCCGCTGGCGTGGGGGCAGGCGCCGGTGCGGATCCTCTTCGATACGGACATGGACACCGACTGCGACGACGCCGGAGCGCTGGCGCTGCTGCATGCGCTGGCCGACGCGGGCGAGGCGGAGATCCTGGCGACGCTCGTCAGTTCGCACTACCGCTATTCCGTCCCCTGCACCGCGGCGATCAACGCGTATTATGGCCGGCCCGATCTGCCGGTGGGCTCTCCGAAGGGAGCGGGCGCGCCGACGAACCGAGGCAGCGCCTATGCCCGCCAGATCGCGGAGGAGTTTCCCACCCCCTATTGTACGAACAACGATGCTCCGGATGCCGCTTTGGTGTATCGCAAGCTGCTGGCAAGCCAGCCGGACCATAGCGTGGTCGTCGTCACGGTCGGCTATGTGACTAACCTGCGGGACCTGCTGGCGACGGAGGCCGATTCCTACAGCCCGCTCAGCGGCGCCGAACTTGCCCGGCGCAAGGTCAAGCGGTGGGTCTGCATGGGCGGACGGTATCCGAAGCACCTGGACCCAGGCGTGTATGGCAACTTTAAGCCCGATCCCGCGTCGGCAGTCGAGGCAACGCAGCACTGGCCGACCGAGATCGTCTTCACCGGCCTGGGGGACGACATCATCACGGGCATGAGCCTGCGACAGACGCCGGCAACGAATCCCGTGCGTCGGGTCTATGACCTGTACCTGGGAAACAAACCCGGGCGGCCCAGTTGGGACCTGATCGCGGTGCTCTATGCCGTCCGGCCCGACGAGCCCTTCTGGCGCCTGGAGGAACAGGGCTACAACCATATCTTCCCCAACGGCACAAACGAATGGCGGCAAAGCCCCGACGACCCGCGCCACAAGCTTCTGCACCTTGAGGACGGCACCCAGCCAAAGGTCCAGTCGATCCTCGAAGAGTTGATCGCCCGCCCCCCGGCGCGAAACAGTGCGATCAGCGCAAACTGAACTTGCAGGTGCTTGGCGATGGGCTATAACAGAAGCGCTGGCCGCCGGAGGTCAGGACCGTTTAGCGCTCCACGAAGCCGGACTTTGGGAGGATAGAGTATGCACCGTTCCGCGAGTGAGCAGGTCGATCGTCGCAGTCTGTTGAAGCTGGGAGGCGCATCCCTGGCGGGTGTACTTCTGGGACGCACCGGGATCGTCAGCGCCGACGCCGTCCGTCCGGCGCCGGAGAAAGCCGGCGTCCGGCGCGTGCTGCGGATTGCCCACATGACCGACCTGCACGTGCAACCCGAGCGAGCGGGCAACCAGGGCTTGGCCGCAGCACTGCACCACGTGCAGAACCTCCAGGACCGACCCGACCTGATCCTCACCGGCGGCGACACCATCATGGACAGTTTCGGCCAGAACGACGCACGCACCACACTCCAGTGGAATCTGTTCAAGAGCGTGATGAAGCAGGAGTGCTCCCTGCCCGTCCGGTCCTGCATCGGCAATCACGACACGTGGGGCTGGAACCAGGAGCGGAGCGGAACCACCGGCAACGAGCCGCTCTGGGGCAAGAAACGCGCCGAACACGAACTCGGTCTGCCCAATCGCTACTACAGCTTCGACCAGGCGGGCTGGCACTTCGTCATCCTCGACAGCACCTATCCCGACGGCAACGGAGGGTACATCGCCAAGCTGGACGACGAGCAGTTCGACTGGCTGCGATCGGACCTGGCGAGCACGAGCAAGGACAAGCCTGTGCTGCTCGTGAGCCACCAGCCGATCTTCTCGGCGGCCCCCTTCTTCAACAGCAAAGGGGAACCGGATGGAAACTGGACGCTGAATCGGGGAACGATGAACCTCGACGTACGGAGCCTGTGGGAGCTGTTCAAGAAGCACCCGAACGTCAAGCTCTCGCTCAGCGGACACCTGCATCTCGTCGATCGCGTCGACTATTGCGGCGTGACGTACCTGTGCAACGGCGCCGTCTGCGGAGCATGGTGGAAAGGCAACCATCGAGAGTGCGACGAAGGCTACGGCCTGGTCGATCTCTACGATGACGGCTCGTTCAGCCAGCAATACGTCGCCTACAACTGGCACCCCGTGCCGGAGACTGCTGATAACGCATAGCGGTCCGACTCACCCAGACGGCGAGAATACCGCAGCGTCCCGTCACAGTCCGAAGGCCAGCCCGATGCCGGCATTCCAACTGCTGTAGTCATCGGCGAAATCCCGGCTGACGTAGGCGTTCAGCGAGGTGCGTTCGCCTCGCAGGGCCAAACCCGCGCCGAGGGTCTGGTAGTTATCGACCGCAGCATCGTCGAGGAAGCGCGTGTCGGTGAAGAAACCGTTGGCGTAGATCGAGCGGGCCGTTGAGACGGGCAGGTCGATCATCACCCCATTCTTGAGGACCTGCTGATCCAGATCGGGGTCGATCTTCACGTCTTCGATTTCCAGCTTCACGCTGTCGAAGTACGAGTATTGGTTGGCGACGACGAGCAGGATATCGTCGGCCAGCTTGAGTTCGAAGCGGTTGGCGATGCCGAACTGCGTCAGCAGTCCGCCGACGGCGCCATCGTAGGTCCCGATGCCGTGGAGACCGGTGAACGGGGTGATCTGCCATCCAAAGGCATCGTCAGGACCGCGCACGATCGGGCGAATCCCCAGACCCAGGTCTCCCCCGCCACCGTAGATTTCGGTTCCTTCGGAATCCATGTACTGGCCGGAGGCACTCCCGATCAGGGACAGATGCCGGTTGATGTTCAACCACCAGGGCAGTTGGAGTTCGTAATCCGCGCCGTCGGCGGTCCCGACGGGTGTGTCCGCTTCCGACTGTTTCGTGTGGAACCAGATTCCGGCGTGCTTGTCCGGCACACTGCCCTTCGTGGCGTGCGGAACCGGATAGAGCCCGAAGGTGCCGAAGGCGCGATCCGCCATTCGCGCGGTCGCCGAGGAGGGATTGCCGTCGGTGATCGCAGCGGCCGAGTTCTCCGCCACCGCCTGCACCAGCTTGGCCACCTCGCTGTCCCCCTCTTCCAGCAGCCAGTCGGTCAACTGCTCTTCGAGGTCGTCACGATCGGTCCCGGTAAAGGTCCGATCCAGGCCTGTCAGGGGCGACCTGATCCGCAGTTGGGTCTCGCCCTGGACGTCGATCGTGATGGCGTTGGGGATACCGTAGTAGGTGACGCTGCCGGTGAAATTGCTCCCGACCAGCGGTGCGAAAGCGTCTTCATTGTTGATGAGCGCCTCGATCAGATCGGGCAGAGAGCTGGCAGACTGCGTGATGGTGCCGCCGCTGTAGATCGCCTCGACGCCGAAGAGATCGGCAGCGTATCCGGCGCCGGGAAGAGTGAGAATCGCCAGCAAGATGGTCGCGATGGTGAACAGACTGTACCGCATGAGGTCCTCCTTGTATGGTCCTGTCCAATTGACTGCGGTGAACGGATTCGCCGCGTTGATGCCCCCGTAGATGCGTCCGTGCTCCTGGCACACGGCCTGTTTCGGCCCGCATGCTCATATCGAACGCAGGACGCAGCGGTCTTGAGAAAATCGGAGGGAAAAAGGACCTTCCGGAGGTCCCCTCGGACAGCCGCTCTGGCACAGCGCGGGATGCGACCGATAAACACTCCAGGGTCAGCATTGGACCGATGCGGGCAGTGGCAGCCTGCTGCCATTTGAAGACGGGATCGGCAAGATACATTTTTTCGAGCCCTTCCGAATGGAGCCTGCCGAGGCCGGGGCTTGACCGCGCGGGGCTCGTCGGGTAACACTTCCGGAGATGCCATTGGATCAGGATCAGTTCAGGGCGATCGTTTCGGGCCGGCGAAGGGACCTTCGGGCGCGGATGGCGCGGTTTGCGCTGCGGGCGGCTTCGATCCCCTATGGAGCGATCGTCGGCATTCGCAACGGACTGTACGACCACCGGGTGCTGCGAAGTCATCGGGCGGATGTCCCGGTGTTCTGCGTGGGCAATCTGACGACGGGCGGGACGGGCAAAACGCCCCTGGCGGCCTGGCTGGCTCGGTTTGCCGCCGAGAGAGGACATCGCGTTGCGATCCTGACGCGGGGCTACAAGGCGGAGCAGGGAACGCTGGCGGACGAGCCGGCGGAACTGGCGGGGGCGTGTCCCGGGATTCCGGTGATCGTCAATCCCGACCGTGTGGCAGGGGCAACCGAGGCGATCCAGAACCATGGGGCCCAGGTTCTGCTCATGGATGATGGTTTTCAGCATCGCCGGCTGGCGCGGGACCTCGATATCGTCACCATCGACGCGACACTGCCCTTTGGGTATGGCCGGCTGCTGCCGGCCGGACTGCTGCGAGAACCCATCGGCAGCCTCAGGAGGGCCCATGCGGCGGTTCTGACCCGCAGCGACCAGGTTTCCGAGGAGGCTCTGGCGCAGATCGAGACGCGAATTCGCCAAATCCGGCCCGATCTCGTCGTCGCCCGCTCCGTTCATGCACCCGTCGGGGCGCGTGGATATGATGGGATCGATATTCCGCCGGAGCGGCTTCGCGGCAGAAAGGCGTTCGCTTTCTGCGGCCTGGGCAATCCAAGCGCTTTTTTTGCGACGGTTCGGACCTGCGGATGCGTCCTGATGGGCTCTCATGCCTACAACGACCATCATGCGTACACGGATGATGATCTGGTTGAGCTGTGCGGAGAAGCCCGCGACGACGGAGCCGATCTGCTGCTGACCACACAAAAAGACTGGACCAAAATCGCGCCCCTGAACCGGCCCGACGACGCCCTGGAGATGGCCTATCTGGCGATAGAGCTTCAATTTACGTCGGGCGGGGACTCGCTAAACACCTTGATCGAACGGGCCCTGGGCGGTACAATGTCGCCCTTGTAGAGATTTGGGAACCAACCGCATCCGTTCGGTTATCCGGTATGTATGAACATCTATTGAAGACTATCGGCAGCCTCGGAGCGCCGAAGATCCTCGTCGTCGGCGACTTCATGCTCGACGTGTACGTCTACGGCGACGCGGTGCGCATCAGCCCCGAGGCGCCGGTACCGGTGTTGAAGGTCACGCAGACCGAGTACCGCTGCGGGGGCGCCGCCTCGGTGGCAGCCGACCTGGCGGCGCTGGGCGCCGCCCCGATGTGCCTGGGGATCGTCGGCGCCGACGCCGAGGGCCGACGTCTCGCGGAGACACTGGCGAACCTGGGCGCGGACGTGCAGGCCCTGCACGAGACGCCCGACCGCCCTACCGTGACCAAACAGCGACTCATCGGCCTGGCCCAGCATCGTCACAAGCAGCAACTGATGCGGATCGACCGCGAAACCGCCGATCCGGTCTCGATCGAATTGGGCGACGAAATGCTTCGCGCGTATCGCGAGCTATTGCCCGGCGTCGATGTCGTCTGCCTCCAGGACTACAACAAGGGCCTTCTGACGAACCTGCTGTGCCAGCAGATGATCGTGCTGGCTGCGGAGGCGGGCAAGAAGGTGCTCGTGGACCCGACGCCCGGTCGCGACTACGCCAAATACAGCGGGGCAACCCTGATCACTCCGAACCGGCACGAGGCCTCGGTGGCCTGCGGATTCGACATTCGGACCGCCTCCGACGCCGCTCGGGCCGCCGACAATCTGCTCAAGGACCTCCGTCTCGAAGCGGTCGTGATCACTCTCGACAAGGAGGGCGCCTATCTCGCGACGGAAGAGGTCAGCGAGTTGATCCCGGTCAAGCCACGAACGGTCTACGACGTGACGGGGGCCGGGGATGTCGTGCTGGCGACGCTGGCGGTGAGCCTGGCCGCCGACAGCGACTACCTCACCGCCGTGCATCTGGCCAATATCGCCGGCGGGGTCGAGGTCGAGAAGTTCGGCGCTGCTACCGTCACCCGCGCCGAGATGGAACGGGAAATCGCCCGACTCTACGGCGCCCGGAACAACAAGCTCCGCTCACTGGAGGCGCTGCTCGAAGAGCTTTCGTGGCGTCGGGATCGCCACCAGACGATCGTTTTCACGAACGGCTGCTTCGACGTGCTCCATCGCGGGCACATCGAATACCTGGAATTCTGCCGGGCCCAGGGCGACGTGGTCGTGGTGGGCCTCAACAGCGACCGCTCGGTACGGGCCCTGAAAGGCTCGGGTCGGCCGGTCAACAACGAACAGGACCGGGCGGCGGTGCTCAGCGGTCTGGAAACGGTGGATTTCGTCACCCTGTTCGATGATCCGAGCGTGCTGGACCTGGTCAAGGAAGTCCGGCCCGATGTGCTCGTCAAGGGAGGCGATTACGGTAAGGAAGGCGTCGTCGGCTGGGAATTCGTCGAATCCTACGGCGGCAAGGTCGTCGTCGCCCCGCTGGTCACGGACAAGAGTTCCACCGGCACGATCGAACGCATCCGGGCCTTGCAGGCGAGAGCAGTATGAGCGACGAACCAGGGCAGATCTTCCGAGAGACGGTTCAAGAGCACCAGACGCTCGTCGGGCGGTTCGAGCGCGACGGCGCCGAGCTTGCGGGTCGGATCGCTGCGATGATCACCGAGTCGCTGGCAGCCGGTGGAACGCTGTATCTCTGCGGCAACGGGGGCTCCGCCGCCGACGCCCAGCACATCGCAGGGGAATTCGTGGGGCGGTTCCGCACCGAGCGACGGGCGCTGCCCGCGGTGGCGCTGTCGACCGATACGTCGGTGCTGACCTGCATCGCCAACGATTACGATTACGAGAGCGTCTTCGCCCGACAGGTGGAGGCCCTCGTCAAGGAAGGCGACGTTCTCTGGACCTTCTCGACCAGCGGAACCTCGCCCAACGTGCTGAAGGCAGCTCGCCTGGCGCAGGACCAGGGCGCCCGCGTCATCGCCTTCACGGGTCGGGCCGACAGCCCGCTCGAGGAGGTCGCGGACCTCTGCCTGTGCGCCGATGCCAAGGCGACGGCGCGCAGCCAGGAGATTCACCAACTGGCGTATCACATCGTCTGTGACCTTGTGGAACGGAGTTTCGCGAGGTAGTCTCTTATCTTGCAGGATGCTATGGCAAACGCAGCGGTATTTTTCGATCGTGACGGGACCCTCATCGAGGACCCGGGCTACCTGAGCCATGCGGACCAGGTCAAGCTGCTGGACGGCGTGGCCGAGGCCCTCAAGGAGCTCAGCCTGCTCGGCTACAAGACCGTCGTCGTCACGAATCAGTCGGGGGTCGCGCGGGGGATCGTCTCGGAGGAGATGCTCGGGCGGGTCCACGAGCGGCTCCAGGAGCTGCTCGCCCTGAAGGGGGCCGCACTCGACGGGATCTACTATTGTCCCTACCATCCGGAGGGGGTGGTGCCGAAATATCGACGTGACAGTAACTGGAGAAAACCCGAGCCGGGGATGCTGCTGGCGGCCGCCGAGGAGATGGACCTCGATCTGACGCAGTCGTGGATGATCGGCGACAGCGGACGTGATATCGAGGCCGGCCGGCGAGCCGGATGTCGAACGATCCTCGTTCGTCCCGATTCGACGGGGCACGAGGCCTCGGACGACGGCAAACCGGATTACGTTGCGGTCAATATTAGAGAGGCTGCCAATATGATTAAGAATTCTCATCATTCGCCCCGGGAAGACTCGTCCTCGGCGGGTATGACCGACGAGAGCGAATCAGTCTCCGAGCACGACTACAAGGTCACGGCGCTGGAGGCCGAGGAGTTGCGGATCGAGTCCCCGCAGGCGGAGGTGTCTGAGACACTGGATGAGCATACCGAGCCCGATGGGGAGACGCCGGTGCTGTTGGCCGAAATTCTCGAGCAATTGAAGCGGATGCAGCGCGATGAGACGTTTGCGGAATTCTCAATCATGCGGCTGCTGGCCGGAATCGTGCAGGTCTTCGTGCTGTTCTGCCTGGTCCTGGCGATCTGGTTCCTGATGAGCCCCAACCGGCAGGTGACACCAATCCTGCTGGCGCTGGGCTTCGGGACCGTCCTGCAACTGATGGCGTTGACATTCTATATCATGCAAGGTCGCCGATAGAAAGATGAACCACTGGGAACGCGGTCGGTAAAATACGATTCAAAAACGCACTCATGACCCTCGAAGAGGCGTGATTTCGAGATCGACAGGATGAAATCGAACTTGGCCCAGATCAAAACGCTGGCGGTACGCTGCCCCAATTGGGTCGGCGATATCGTGATGGCCACCCCGGTGTTCGAGTGTCTGCGGCAGAACCTGCCAGAGGCCCGGATTCTGGGCGTGCTCAAGGGCCCGGCGCAGAAAATCCTGCGGGACAGCCCCTGGTTCGACGGATTCATCGATGGCAACGACAAGACGTGGGCGGGTTTTCGGGACATGCGACAGCAGTTGCGCGAGGCGCGTGCGGAGGCAGCGGTGCTGCTGAGCAATTCGCTGCGTTCGGCGCTGACCCTGCGGCTGAGCGGCATCGGCACGCTGTACGGATATCGTCGCGAATGGCGAAGCCCCCTGCTGGCGGGCGGGCCTGTGGTGCGCCGCGAGGCAGGCCGCATCGTCCCAATTCCCATGGTCGGTTATTACCTTGAGATCTGCCGCTGGCTGGGGCTGGAGATCCCTGCCGATCCCAGGCCGCGATTGTTCTACAATGACACAGTAGGCGAACAGGCCCGGGCGATCCTGGCCCGGCATGGGGTGAGCGATTCGGACTTTGTCGTCGCCCTCAATCCCGGCGCCAGCTTCGGATCGTCCAAGTGCTGGCCGCCGGAGTACTTCGCCCGGTTGGCGGAACTGTGCCAGGAGAAACTGGCGGCCAGAGTCGTGCTGCTGTCGGGACCGGGTGAAGAGGAAATCGTGCAGGCGGTGCTGGATCGTACCCGCGCGAACGCGATCGACCTGCGAGCCGACCGAATCGATCTCGAAATGCTCAAGCCCGTCGTCGATCGCTGCAACCTGATGATCACCAACGACACGGGACCCCGCCACTACGCGGTGGCATTCGACGTCCCGGTGGTGGTCATCATGGGTCCGACCGATCAACGCTACACCGACGCCAACACGGACCGCACCGTCGTGGTGCGCAAAGACCTGGACTGCTCGCCCTGTCACCTGAAGGTCTGTCCGAAGAATCACGAGTGCATGAGAGAAATCGAACCGGCCGAGGTCTTTGCCGCGGCCGAGACCCTGTTGAGTGTGTGTGCATAGTATGGAACCCGAAGTCTATCAACAGCGATGGCACAAATTGCGCGACGGCAAGACGGACGCCGACGCGCTGGTACACCTGTCGCGCCAGGTCGCGTTCTCGTTCATCGACCGCTACTTTCAGAAAGGAACCTACGAGGCGGCGTATATCGACCTGCTCTGCGAGATGGGGACGTTCTACTCCAAGGGCGACCTCGACAACATCGCGGCGGCCGCCTTGTTCGGCATCGTCGTGGAGAAGCTCTGCGACGATTTCGAGGAGTTGCCGGTCGAGCTGTACAGTCGTGTCATGTGCCAGATCATCTCGTTCTGCCGGAAAGTGCCGGCGGGCCGCGCCCTGGATCAGGCATTGACCGGTTTCGGCATCACCTCGCCCGAGCAACTGTACGAGCGGGCGATATCGACCCATGCCAGGCCCTACCGCTACGATCCTGACGCCAGGCCGTCGCGGATCGTGCTGCTGTCCCGCATCACGATCGGCGCCGACGTGGCCATCGTCAGCGTGATGATCCAGCGGCTCCGGAAGCTCTTCCCTGAGGCGGACGTCGTCGTCATCGGCAACAGCAAGCTCGCAGGACTCTTCGCAGGCGATCCGCGCATCCGCCTGCGACCGATCAGCTATGCCCGCCGGGGAGGGTTGTTCGAGCGCTTCGCCGGCTGGCACGCGGCGCTCGAGATCCTGCGCGACGAGATGCCCGAGGAAGGTGAATCGTCCGTCCTGGTGATCGATCCGGATTCGCGCATCTCACAGTTGGGCGTGCTGCCCCTGCTGCACGGAGACAATTACCTGTTCTTCAATACGCGGAACCATGCCGCCTCGACGCAGGGACGGTGCATGGCGGAGCGGACCAACGACTGGATGGATTCGGTCTTCGGCGCTGCGCCCTTCTGCCATCCCACAGTCTGGACGGCGCCCGCGGCGATGGAAACGGCACGCGCGCGAACCGACCTGCTGCGGGCCAGCGGGGCCAAACACGTGATCGCCGTCAACTTCGGCGTGGGGCAGAACCCGCGCAAGCGCGTCAGCCTCGAGTTCGAGAAGCGACTCGTCCGCGCGCTGGCAGCGGTCCCCGATACGGTGGTCCTGCTCGACCGGGGATTCGGACCCGACGAGACCGAACGGGCCTGGCAGCTCATGGCGGATGTCCGCCACTGCGGATTGCCCTGTCTGGAGACGCGTTTTTCGGCGCCGAGTTTTCCCTCGATCCCGCACGGCGTGCTCGTCGTCGAATGCAACATTTCGGAGATCGCGGCGTTGATCGCTCACAGCGACGAGTACATCGGCTACGATTCGGCCTGCCAGCACGTGGCCGCGGCGGTCAAGACCCCGACGCTGACGATCTTCGCCGGCAGCAACAACATGAACTTCGTCCGCCGCTGGAGCGCCTGCGGCGACACCGACTGCCGGATCGTCCACGTCAACACCCTGGCCAATCCGCAGCACGTCGACGTCGACGAAACGATCGCGCGGATCATCCAGGAACGGGCCAGCCGCACCCTGGCCAGTCCCCAGCAGCGAATCCACGAGATGCGCAAAAAGCAGCGGCAGCGCCGATCGACGCAAACGTCCGTTACCAAACCGAAGTAGAACACCGACCAGCCTCTGAATGCCATGAGAGTATTCTTCCTATATCCCTCGGCCGAATCGCAATTGGGCTTCAACTACGGCGTAGCCCATATGGCCTCGCTGCTCAAACGCGCCGGTCACAAGGTCGGCTTCTGGCAGCTTTGCGAGGAGATCGAGCCATTGCCGACCGAAGAGCAGTTCGTCGAGCGGATCGCCCGCGAAAAGCCCGACCTGCTGGCCTTCTCGGTCGTGACGAACCAGTGGCCCTACGCACGGAAACTGGCCCAGTGGGCGCGGGCGCGATTCTCGATTCCGACCGTCGTCGGCGGGATTCACACGCTGATGAGCGCCGAGGAGGTGCTCGGGACGGGGCTCTTCGATTATGTCTTTCGAGGCGAGTGCGAAGATGCATTTCCGCAGTTCGTCGACCGGCTCGACCGCCAGGAGGACGTCGCATCGGTCCCCAACCTCGCCTTCCGTCGTGACGGGCGGGTGCAAATCAACCCGGTCGGCCCCCTGCCCGAGTTGACGCGACTGCCGCTGAAAGATTACGAAGCGATGGACTTCCAGCGGCTGATCGACGCCAAGAACGGGTGGGTCGGGCTCATGGCCTCGCGGGGCTGCCCCTTCTCCTGCACGTACTGTTTCAACCACGTGATGGTCGAGGCGTACAAGCGGGACCTTCAATGCAGCTTCAAGGGGCTCAACTACATCCGTCGCTTCAGCGTCGGGCAGATGATCGAAGAGATCGACTACCTGCTCAAGCACTACCGCAATATTCGGATGTTCATCTTCGACGATGACCTGTTCACGTTCGATAAGGATTACGTCCGGGAATTCTGCCAGGCCTACCGCAAAGTCAGCGACATTCCGTTCGTGGTCAATGCCCACGTGGGTTTCTTCGATGACGAGTGCGCTTCGGCGCTGGCGCAGGCGGGGTGCAAGATTGTCAAATTCGGGGTCGAATCGGGCAGCGAGAAGGTCCGGCGGACCATCCTGAACCGGCACATGAGCAATGACAGCATCGTCGAGGCGATGGCCAGTGTACAGCGGCACGGCATGCACAGCTCAGTCTTCATCATCATCGGCTTTCCGCACGAGGGCCGCGAGGACGTCTTCGAGACGGTCCGCCTGCTGGGCCGGGCCCGCCCGGGACGCTTCCGCTGGACGTTCTTTTTTCCCTTCCCAGGCACCAAGAGCCACCAGATCAGCCTCGACGGAGGCTACATCAACGCCGAGAAGATGGAGCGGCTCAAGAACTTCACCGATGCCTCGTGCCTGGAGTTCGATCCCGAGCACGATCTGCTGCTCAAGAAGATCGGGCGGATCATGCCCTGGTTCGTCAACGCCTGGTCGGATCTGCCGGTCGCCGATTTCTATCGTAAGAAGGTCGAGGCATTACTGGCAATGGACGCCGACCAGTGGGACCGCGTCTCGCCCGACCTGCTCGACAGGGACAAGGAGTATTCGCAACAGCACTGCCGACAGGGTCTGTCCCACTACGCCATCAAGTACAATCGCTTCATGGGCGTGATCAGCGACTATTTCCTCAAGGACGCATAGCTCCCGGATGCCTGGGGATCGTATGGACCGCAAAGAGAGTGCGACACTGGCCTTCTGCCTCTACAAGTACTTCCCGCACGGGGGCCTGCAACGGGACATGCTGCGGATCGCCTTGGCCTGTCAGGAGCGCGGGCATGCGATTGCCGTCTATACAACCGCTTGGCAAGGCGAGGTGCCGCGAGGAGTCGAACTGCACCTCCATCGCCCTGCCGGCCTGACGAATCACACACGCATGCGCCGCTATCACGCATGGCTGACCGAGCAACTGGCCCGGCAGCCCGTCGCCTGCGTGGTCGGCTTCAACAAGCTGCCCGGCCTCGACGTCTATTACGCAGCGGACGGGTGCCTGAAAGCCCGCGCCCTCGGCGAACGAGGTCGTTTCTATCGAATGCTCCCTCGTTACCGTCAGTATCAGGCCTTTGAAGAAGCTGTATTCGGCAGCGCATCTCAAACGCAGATCCTGATGCTGTCGAACATTCAACAGGCCCTGTATGTGCAGCACTACGGGACAGCAGCGCAGCGAATCCACTTTCTGCCTCCGAACGTGGCGAGGGACCGCATTCCAGGGCCCGACGCGGCGCAGGTTCGTCAGACGCTCCGCACAGAGCTCGGATTAGAGGAGAGCGATAGGATGCTGCTCCAGGTGGGATCGGGTTTTCGCACCAAAGGCCTGGATCGCTCGGTGCGTGCGCTGGCCAGTCTGCCAAGGAGTCTGCTGGCCCGAACGCGGTTCTATGTCGTGGGAGACGATACCAGAGGCCCATACGTACGTCTGGCGCGACGACTCGGCGTCGCCGGCCGCGTGATCTTCCTGGGTCCCAGAGACGATGTGCCCCGCATTCTTCTCGGTGCCGATTTGCTGGTTCATCCCGCCTATCACGAGAATACGGGCACCGTGCTGGTTGAGGCGCTGGTCTGCGGCCTGCCCGCCATCGCCAGTGCCGTCTGCGGCTACGCCCACTATACCGAGGACGCCCAGGCAGGCTGGGTCGTTCCGGAGCCTTTCGACCAGCACGTCTTCAACCGTCTTCTACGCCAGGCCCTCGAAAGCCTGGAGTTGCGTGACGTCGGCCGTCACGGTGTCGCCTTCGCCCGCTCCGAGGATCTGCACGGCATGGTGGAGACGGCGGTGGAGATCATCGAGGACGTTGCGTCCACAGGGAGGAGAGGGTAGATTCATGCGTCTTGTACGCGACAGCCAGCCGGCGGTTCCCGTCGAGTCGATGCGTCCGGGCCCGCGAGGGCCCCGTTCGAGCGCCTATGCATGAAGACTTGTTTCTATCTCAGACGTTTCAGGACCTGTGGCGGGACAAGGACCCGTTCGAGGAGGCCGACCGACTGCGCGGCACGATCTTCCGTCAGATGAAATCGCGCCGGACCCTCCGGTTCACGATCGACGGAAAGGCCTACTTCGCCAAGATCCATCACGGCGTCGGGTGGGCGGAGATTGCCAAGAACCTCGTGCATCTGAAGCGTCCGGTGCTGGGCGCCGAGAGTGAGTGGGCCGCTCTCAAGCACCTGCACCAGCTTGGCGTCGAGACGATGACACCGGTCGCGTTCGGTCTGCGCGGACGCAACCCGGCAACTCGGCGGTCGTTCATCATCACCGAAGAGCTGGCGGGCACGGACAGCCTGGAGGACTTTTGCGCGGATTGGGCGTCTGCTCCACCCGCCTTCCGGCTGCGGAAAGCACTGATCGAGCGCGTCGCGTCGATGGTCCGCGAAATGCACCGTCACGGCCTGAACCACCGCGACTGCTACATCTGTCATTTCCACCTGGATATCTCCGCGGGACGCCAGTGCGTGGACCCCGACGACCTGCACCTGTACGTGATCGACCTGCACCGCGCCCAGATCCGACGCCGGGTCCCTTCCCGGTGGGTCGTCAAGGACCTGGCGGGCCTCTACTTCTCCGCCATGGACGTCGGCCTGACCCGGACCGACCGCCTGCGATTCATCCAGACCTACGAGCAGAGGCCTCTGCGTGAGATCCTGCACCATCGGGCACGCTTCTGGCAGCGCGTCGCTCGCACCGCGATATCCCTTTACAGGAAGCACTTCGCCCGCCCCAACGAGCCACTTGGCTCCAAACTTGGCACGTGAACGCCCTGAAAAGGTGACTGCGTCTCGTGGACAAGACCGCACGGGGGCTCGTCGCTCGTTGCATCGACACGATTCATCCTGAGCACGCCGTGTGTACCGCTGTGTGCCAAAATCGTTTTTTTCTTTGCGGGGACCGGTGCGGCGGCTACAATCCCCCGCTGCCTATGTATAACATGCGTCCGAGGGGACCGCGGCGAACGCGGCTTGAAACTTCCGGGTCGCGAAGGCCACACAAAGGGGGCATTTAGCAGTGTTTACGAGAGGCGATCGACATTGAGCATGACCAAAGACCGACACCCACGCACAACCGGATCGGAGCCGAGAGAAGATCACACGGAAAATGCGAACACCTGGCTCAACGCGTTTGCCAAGGATGTGACCTCGCAGAACGGGGAAGATGGGATCATCGAGAAGATTCTCGAGGTCATTGGCAGGAGTTCGGGTGGCTGGTGCGTGGAATTCGGCAGTTGGGACGGTCGGCATTGCAGCAATACCTTCTCGCTGATCGACCAGCGCGGGTATTCCGCCGTCCTGATCGAAGGGAGCCGTAAGCGTTTCAAAGACCTGCTGACCACGTTCAAAGGCAACAGCAAAGTGATTCCCATCTGCGCCTATGTCGGATTCGGCGCAGAAGACGGGCTGGATGCGATCCTCGCCAAGACCGAGATTCCAAAGGACTTTGATGTGCTGTCGATCGATATCGATGGAAACGACTACCACGTCTGGCAGGCGTTGCAGGGCTACCAGCCGAAGGTCGTGGTGATCGAGACCAACCCCACCATTCCGCCTGCGGTCCGGTTCATTCAACCCGCTGATCCGCGTGTCACCCAGGGAAGCAGTCTGTTGTCCGTCGCGGAACTCGGGCGCTCCAAGGGCTATGAACTCGTGTGCGTCGCAGGGGCCAACGCGATTTTCGTCGACGCCGAGTACTTCCCTCGGTTCGGCATTCAGGACAATTCCGTCGAGACCATGATGAAGGACCAGTCCCTGATCACGCACATCTTCTGCGGATTCGACGGCACGGTATTCCTGCGCGGCTGCGGCACGATGCCCTGGCAGCAGATTCCTTACGAAGAGGCGCGGGCGCAGCAGTTGCCGCGATGGGCGCGAAAAACGGTCGGCGATCGGAATTTCCTCCGGAGGAAGCTCCGCAAGCTCTATCTCCAGTTCCGGAGGAAGAACCATGCCCCGTCCGAAACCGCCTGAGGTGTATACGGCAGCGTAAAGAGCCTGGAATTTCCTGCTGCAAGGCCTTATGAAATCGATTGCGAATATCGTGTTCACGAAGAACCGGCCGCTCCAGTTGGAAGCGTACCTGCGGAGTCTGTACAGGTACTTTCCGCAGGAGGGGATCGAGACCCATGTCGTCTACAAGGCCGAGCACTTCGGGCAGGAGTACGAGCAGGTCTTCCGCACGTTCGCGCACTGTCGGGTGATCCGCGAGCGGGATTTCCATGCCGAGATCATGGGGATCCTGGAGCGCACGGAAGCCAGGTATGTCCTCTTCGGCGTGGACGACACGGTCTTCTTCGACTCGGTGCGTTTCGAGGTCATCGACGAAACGTTCTCCCGCCATCGTGAGGACATCTTCGGCTTCACGCTGCGATTCGGTCCGGATTCGATGGCGGTCCGCGACGACAAAGTCGAGACGCTCTCGGCGGCCGGCGAGCCGATCTACCGCCTGAACTGGAAACAGGGACAGCACGCACACACCCGGTATCCGTTCGAACTGGGCTGCACCTTCTATCGAACGGAGCTGGTTCGCAAGATCCTCCGCCAGTCCATGAGCAGCAGCCGGCTGGCGGCCCGGTGGTTCGGGCCCTCCTCGGTATTGATCCGAATGCTGAGGCCGCTGGGCCGGGCGCGGTGGACCCTGAAGCGCTTCGGGTACTTCTTCAGCCCCAATACGCTGGAATCGTGGCCCTGTCGCTGGTGCCGGCAGCACCCGGACGAACTGCCCGATTACACATACTTTCAGAAGGCGTGCGCCGTGGCGATTCCCGTGAACCTGGTCAACACCTCGACGCGGAACGAGCATATCGGCACCGACGAGCACACCGTTGAAGCGTTGAACGAGAAGTACCGACAGGGGTACGTCGTGGATATCGACTATGTCGCCGCCTGCAAGCCGACCGAGCCGCACGGGGAACGTGATCTGTTCCGACTCCGAAGAGGCCTGACCACGGAGGGCGTGACAACGTGAAACCCGCCGATTATTCTCTATTAGTAAGAGGGAACGTCCCGTTCTCTTGTTTAACGGCACCTACGGACGCGTAGAGAATGGAGCCGATGCCATGGCGCGATTTCACCGTCGCTGGAAGCGACAGTTGTTTCGATCTACGATCCTGTCCGGGCTGAGCCGGTTTCCCGGATACTTTCGCGACTGGTATCGCTATAACCGCATGGAGGGAACGGAGCGGGTTCGGCTGAAGGACTCCTATCCGTGCCTGCACGACGAGACCGCCTCGACCCGGGTAGATGCACACTACTTCTATCAGCACGTCTGGGCGGCGGAGCACCTTCTCCGGGAGCGTCCCGCTCTCCACGTCGACGTCGGATCGAGCGTCGATTTCGTCGGGTTGCTCAGCACGATCACGAAGGTGCAGTTCGTCGATATCCGTCCGGCCGAGGTCAACAATCTGCCGAACCTGGAGAGCAAATACGGCTCGATCCTGGAACTGCCGTACGAGGACAACAGCCTGGCGTCCATGTCCTGCCTGCACGTGGCAGAACACATCGGTCTGGGCCGCTATGGCGACCCTCTGGATCCGCTCGGCACCCGCAAAGCCGCCGCAGAGTTGTTCCGCTGCCTGGCGCCGGGCGGCTCTCTCTATTTCTCTCTGCCGGTGGGCAAGCCCACGCTCTGTTTCAACGCCCACCGGATTCATGCCCCCGAACAGATTCTGGCCTACTTCTCCGAGGCGAAACTGGTCGAGTTCTGTGGCGCCAACGACGCCAAGCAGTTCCTCCGCCACATCGCCCCGGAAGATCTTCAGAACGAGCGCTATGCCTGCGGAATGTTCCTGTTCACGAAAGAGACCTGATTCCATGAACGAGGGCAGGTGAGCAACGAGAATGGCGAATCCCCCCACTAAACGCGTTCTGATCGTCGCGGATTTCCGATCCACCAGCCAGAAGATGTTTCTGGATCTATCGCGCTATCTGGTGAAGGGATTCCTGCGTCTGGGACACGATGCCTCCGCGTTCAGCTACGCAGGGGCGTTCATGGAACTGTCGCCGGTCAAGAGCAGAGGGTTGTCGGCGCGTCTGTTCAAGTCCAGAGTCGATCGCATGCTCTGCCGCTACATCCAAGGATACGATCCTCATATGATCGTCCTCTGTTTCCCGCGGCACCTGGACACCGAGACCGTGGAGCGCATGCGCCGGGCGACGCACGCGACCCTGGTGGGCCTCGACCTCGATCCCTGGCCCGAGCGATACGGCAAACCCCAGGTCGGCGCCGCCTTGGACATCGTGGCGGCTACGAACGATGGCGAGTTCCTCCAGGCCTATCGCCGCGCGGGAACACCCCTTTGTGCGTTCGTGCCCAACGTCTGCGACCCCGACGTCAACCGGCGATACGAAGGAGTGGATGCCCGATGGCAGTCCGATCTCCTGTGGACCGGCAAGACCCGTCATGGTGTCGACGAGAGCGACACCGTCCGGGAGGCCATCGTCACGCAACTGGCGAGCATGCCGAACGCTGCCGTCTACGGTTGCCTGAACAAAGAGAAGATCGGAGGCATCCAGTATCTCTATGCGATCAGCGGGACCCGCCTCGGGGTGAGCATCAACGCGATCAACACCGTGAGGCTCTACCATTCCGATCGACTCGCCCACTATGTGGCCGGAGGGGCCCTGACCCTCGTCAAGCGCGTCCCGGACAGCGACCTGCTGTTCCAGGACGGCGTTCATGTCAAGTACTTCGACACCACCGAGGAGTTCTTCGACCTGGCCCTATGGTTTCTTTCGCATGAGGAGCAGCGCCGTCGGATCGCCGACGCCGGCATGGAACACGCGCATCGCACGTACAGCTGCGCGGCCCTCGCCGGCTATCTCCTGGACCTCGTCGAGAAGGGACGCTATGATGCGCCCTGGACATGAGGTCCTTCTCCTCACGTGTTCTTCGGGTTGCCAACGCTTCCAGGACAAAGCGATTGATGCGAGTGCTTGCGATTGCGAATAATCCGGACCGTGCCAGCTTCCGGCAGCGGATCGGCATTCATCGGGATCTCCTGCGGGAGGCCGGGATCGACTGCCAGGTGGCCAGACTGCCGCGCGGAATGGGGGCCCGCCGGGCACTCTTTGCCTCCGCCCGAGATTTCGACGGGATCCTGCTCCATCGCAAGATGTTCAATACGTGGGACGGCTTCTGGATGCGTCACTACGGCATTCGCGTGATCTTTGACTTCGACGACGCGATCATGTACAGCGATCGCAAGCCGGAGCAGATTTCGACGATCCGGATGCGCCGCTTCGGCCGGTCGGTCGCTCTCTCGCATGCCGTCATTGCCGGCAATCGGTACCTCGCCGAGCATGCCGAGCGATATCACCCCACCGTCCACGTCCTGCCAACCGCCCTGAACGTAACGGCGTATGACCACCGGCCTCCGCGGAGGGACGACCGAATCATACGCCTTGTCTGGATCGGCAGCGACGCCACGCTCAAGTACCTTCATGAGATCCGCCCTGCTCTGGAGGCGGTTGGGAAACGCTTTCCGCACGTAGTTCTGCGCATCGTCTGCAATCAGTTCTTTGACCTGGAGTCCATGCCGGTGGAGAAACGCACGTGGTCGACCCAGACCGAAGCGACCGACCTGATGACGAGCGACATTGGCCTGGCCCCCCTGCCCGACAACCCCTTCACACGCGGCAAGTGCGGGTTCAAGATCCTGCAGTATCAGGCCGCCGGATTGCCCGTCGTCGCCTCGCCCGTCGGCGTCAATGCAGATTTCGTGAAAAATGGCAGAACCGGGTTTGTCGCGCGGAACCATTCCGAATGGGTCGAGGAACTTACGGCCCTGATCGACGATCCCGAACTGCGAACGGCCTTGGGACGCTCCGGGCGGAGCGAAGTGGAGAGATTTGACGCCCAGGTCATCGGAAAACGCTTGGGTCAAATTATTGTCGAGTCCGTGGCGCGCCCGGACCGATAGGCGCCCCAGCAACCCGAGAGGACCTATGGAACCCCAATTCAGAATCGATCTTGCGAACGTCCTGAACGCCGGCACGCCCGTCATCGTCGAGATCGGCTGCGGGCCGAAGAAACGCCCCGGAAGAATCGGCGTCGATCGGGTCGATCTGCCGGGGGTGGACATCGTCGCCGACCTCGAGGAGGGTCTGCCGTTTCTGCCCGACCGGTCGGTGGATGCAATTCACTGCCGCAGTGTTCTCGAGCACATCGAGAACTTCGAATACGTGCTTACGGAAATGATTCGCGTGCTGAAAGACGACGGGCGGGCTTACCTCTTCGTGCCCCATTTCTCCAACCCCTACTACTACTCCGACTACACGCACAAGAGGCCCTTCGGCTTGTACACGTTCTACTACTTCACGGACCCGCAGAACCAGCGTCGCCGGAAGGTCCCCTCCTTTTACACGAAGACACGCATCGAGATCCTGTCGCTGAAGTTGAAGTTTCGCTGCCCCGTCCGCCTTTTCCACTATCCGCGCAAGCTGTTGGGGGCACTGGTGAACCTGCATCCCGTCTTGCAGGAATTCTATGAAGCCGGGCTCTGCTACTTGGCGCCTTGTGACGGAATCGACATCGTATTGAAGCCCGACAGATCCCGGAGGTAGCGATCGACGTCCCGCTGAAACCGGCGCCGCCACAAACGCCCGGCGCGTGCCACTCGCATCGCATCCAGATCCATCAAGTGGATACGGCTGCCGTCGAACAGAATATTCAGGTGTTTCATGTCCCCATGGCTGATCCCGTGCCTCGCCATCCGCTCGAGCAGGAAGAGGATCTGCTCGTGGACCTTCCGTTTCTGTGCGCGGGAGGTCTGTTCGTCTTGAAAGACGCTGGATACCGGCACACCCGGGACAAAACGCATCACGAAGTATGATTGCCACAGCAAGGGACCGCGCCGGTGGTCGATACAGGCGATCGGGCGGGCGGTCGGAAACCCCAACAGCCCCAGGAGATGCGCATTGAGCCAGCTTCGCCGCGCGCGCGAGCCCTTCAGCGTGTGGCGGAGCGAGTGCCAGAAACCCTTGTGGTTGTAGCGTTTGACGACGACGTCGTGCCCATGCCAGCGCACCCGGCTGACGAAGCAGGTGTGTCCATTCTTGAGGACTTCGCCTTCGCGCAAGAGCCCGCGGAGCGCTTCGCAAAACTGGGCAGGCGCCGACTCTGTCAGAAACGACTTTTCGAAGACGCCGCGAAAACAGCCCTCTCGAAACCGAAGCGTCCGCCCGGTGGTGCGCAGGGAACGGCGGACCAGTTTGCGGATGACCTTTCGCCGGATCACATAAACGCGATTCTTCAATGCTTCCGTGTCCTGCGGACTCCACGACCACTGTCTTTCCTTCACGTAGGTAGTCGCCACCGGAGCGATGCCGGAAGATTGGTCCTCGCTCAGACACGAAAGGAGGTTCGCGAGATCCTCAACGCTCGAGCGCCGTCCAAGAGCCCTGCCCTGGAACGACATCTGGGCCACGTCGAGCGAAAAGACCGTCTGGCCGTGAAGCATGAAATTGCCGATGTGCAGGTCCGACTGCACCACCCCTTTCATATGGTGCCGGGCCAGTTCCCCGGCAAGGTGACAGAGCAATTCGACTTTCTCGCGCAGGCTTTCGGCCTGTTGCCAGAGTTCCAGGCCCGTGGAGGCGTCCTGGATCTTCTCGGTTACGATGGCCCAGTGCCCTTGCTTCGTACGTCCCGACAACAGCGGGATCGGGGCGGGAATCCCCCGTTCGGCCAACCGGCGCAGCCCCCGCAGTTCGCGCCGGTAGTGGTAACGGGCCTTCCATCGATGACAGAATACCTTCAGCACCACCTCGCGATCGCCCCACGAGGCCTCGAAGACCTCGCGCGTGCCCGGCAGGACGCGGAGCGATCGCCGCACGACAACTTCCTCGGCGCACGCCGACTTCATCGGCATGATCCAGATGGAGCGAACTGACTCTGTCATAGGTGGTTTCGACTGCAAAACGGGGCCATGAGTTCGGCGCATTATAGGCTCCGCCCAGACGCATTCAAAGGGGAATTTCACACGACTCGTCCTTCATGTCTATTACGATATGGGGGCATCGGTGTTTTCCAGGGGGCTGCCACACGACCGCCACGATGTTTTCACACACGACGCCCTTCACTCTTCGGCGCTGCCGCAGATGAGACCCTCGTAGGCAAGAGATCCCACATTCGACAGATTTGCCCAGGCTGCCGGGCATCCCCTTGTCTGCGGAGGGGACAACGAGTAGAATCGCCGCCAGTGCCAGGGGACCGGTGGCGGCATCAGATCCCCGAAGAAACGCCGGCAGGATCGAGATCCAGGTTCGCATGCTCATTGTATTCATACCCGCCATCCTGATTGGCTATTTTGTCGGTGCGATTCCGTTCGCGCACATCATTGCGCGTCTGCACGACAAGGACCTGCGGACGATCGGCTCGGGGAATATCGGCGCGACGAACCTGGCGCGGGCGTGCGGGCGCCGATGGGGCTACGTATGTTTTGCCCTGGACGTGCTGAAAGGGCTCGTGCCGGTGGCGGCGGCGCGGATCGCGTCAGGGCATCTGCTGGAAGGCGACAGCGCCACCACCGAACCGGGATTTCTGGCGTTGTGGTTGGCAGTCGGCGTCGCGGCTATCCTGGGGCACGTCTTCCCGATCTATCTGGAATTCAAAGGGGGCAAAGGCGTCTCGACGAGTTTCGGCGTGGGGCTGGGGCTGTGGCCCTATTTCACCGTCGCCGCGGTCGTCGCCCTGCTCGTCTGGCTGCTCTGCGCTGCGGTGTGGCGGTATGTCTCGCTGGCCTCGATCTGTGCGTCGATCAGCTTTCCGCTGACGCTGGCGGTCGCAATCGGCATCCAGGACGACTGGAGGCTGGCTCGCCTGTGCCCCCTTATGATCGCCGCGACCGCCATCCCGCTATTGGTGACCCTGCTGCACCGCAAGAATATCGGCCGGCTGCGGGCGGGCACCGAGAGCAAGATCGGCAGCAGGAAGAAGCCGGCGTAGGGGCATGATCGCAAACCCCAGGTGCACTCGGTCGTTGGGGAGATGCTTCGGCTTCGCTCCGCATGACAAAAATGGAGTATGGCCGGTATACGGATCGCTATGAGGCGGCGATCGGGACCAGGCACAGGAAGCGCAGCGTCACGTCGCTGGTGTTCTTGAAGCAGTGCTCGCTGTTGCCGGGCACGAAGACCACATCCTCACTGCCGATAGGCGACGTTTGGCCCTCGCAAACCACCACGCCGTGGCCCTCGAGCACGAAGACCTCGTGTTCGTGCGGATGCGTATGCAGCGGGGTGTGGCCGCGCGGCTCGACCTCGAACATACGCATCGCGAAGGTCGGCGCGTTGTCGGCCTTGCCGATCAACAGGCGCATCGCGACTCCCTTGGCTCCCTCGACCTCGACCGGATTGCTGGGGATATCATTGCTATTGGCCAACTTCATGGACATGGCTCCGTTCCATCAGTTCAGTTTGCGTGCCAGGATCTGTGAGACCACCTGGGGATTCGCCTGGCCTTTGGTCTTCTGGATGACCTGGCCCAGCAGGAAACCCCGGGCCTTCTTACTCTTCTTGCCTCCCGAGACTACGTCCTCGACCGCCTGAGCGTTCTCCGCAAGCACCTGATCGACGATTCCCTCCAGCTCTCCGGCGTCGCTCTTCTGGATCAGGTTCAACTCCTCCGCCAGGATGGCGGGCGCCTTGCCGGTTGTGACCATGGATTCGAGGATCGTGTTGGCGGCGGTCGCACTGACGGTCCCGGCGTCGACCATGCCCGCTAGGTCGGCCACCGCCACCGGCTCGATGCCGAGCGAAGGCAGGTCCCCCCCCTTCTCTTTCGCCAGTTTCAGGCCTGCCTGGGTCAGCAGGTTGCAGACGCGTTTGGGTTCGGCGCCGGTGGCCAGGGTCTGTTCATAGAAATCCGCCGTGGCGCGCTCCGCGGTCAGGACGCCTGCGTCGTACTCGCTGAGGCCGTAGTCGCTGACGTACCGCATCTGCCGGGCCAGAGGCAACTCGCACAGGCGGGAGCGGATCTCGTCGAGCCATTCGGGGGTCGTCGTCACCGGGACCAGATCGGGGTCGGGGAAATAGCGATAGTCGTGGGCCTCTTCCTTTTCGCGCTGGAGCACGGTGACCTGGTCCTCGTCGTTCCAGCCGCGAGTGGACTTGTTGCCCATTTGCAGGGGGACACCGGTCTCCAGGAATTCGTCGAGCTGCCGCTGGGTCTCATAGGCGACGCTCCGCTCCAGGGCACGGAAGCTGTTGAGGTTCTTGACCTCGACGATGGGGGTGCGGAACTCGCCATCGGGTCGGGTAATGGCCAGATTGATGTTGGGTTCGAACCGCATGTGGCCCTTCTGCATGTCGCCCTCGGAGACGCCCAGGTAGCGCATGATCCGCTGCAATTCGACCGCCAGCGCGCGGACCTGCGACGCGCCGTTCATGTCGGGCTCGGTGACGATCTCCAATAGAGGCGTACCCGCCCGGTTCAGATCCACCTGCGAGAAGTTGCCCGCGGTGTGGAGGTTCTTGCCTGCGTCCTCTTCGAGGTGGGCACGCAAGATGCGGATCCGCTTGGTTTGTCCGTCCTCCAGCGGAATCTCGATATACCCGTTGCTGCCCAGGGGCAGATCGTACTGGCTGATCTGATAGTTCTTGGGCAGGTCGGGATAGTAATAGCTCTTGCGGTCCCACTTGGTGAAGGGCGCGACCTCGCAGTTCAGCGCCATGGCCGCCAGCATGGCGTACTCGACCGCCTGGCCGTTCATCACGGGAAGCGACCCCGGCATGCCCAGGCAGACCGGGCAGACGCGGGCGTTGGCCTCCTCGCCAAAGCTCAGCTCGCAGCCGCAGAACATCTTGGTCTTCGTGCAGAGCTGAACGTGGATCTCCAGCCCGACGATTACTTTATACGATAGGTCACTCATGCTCCCACTCACTGCACCAGGGCCGGTTTTCTCGTGTGCCAGTTGGTTGCCGCTTCGTACATCCGCGCGATCCGCAGGAGCCGGGCTTCGCAGAAGGCGGGGGCCAGCACCTGCAGGCCGATGGGCAGATCGTCGGCGTCGAAGCCGCATGGAATGCTGATCCCCGGCACTCCGGCCAGATTGGCGGAAATCGTGTAGATGTCGGAGAGGTACATCTTCAGCGGATCGTCCACCTTCTCGCCGATCTTGAAGGCGGTCGTCGGCGCCACAGGCATCACGATCGCATCGCACGACTCGAAGGCGCGGACGAAATCGCCCCGGATCAGGCTGCGGACCTTCAAGGCCTTGAGGTAATAGGCGTCGTAATATCCGCTCGACAGGGCGTAGGTCCCGAGCATGATCCGTCGTTTGACCTCCTGGCCCAGGGCCTCCTCGCGCGACTTGGAGTAGACCTCGACGTAATCCGCGGGTTCGGGGGTACGGTAACCATAGTGGACGCCGTCGTAGCGGGCGAGGTTGCTCGATGCCTCGGCGGTGGCGATCACGTAGTACGCTGCGATGGCATAATCGAAATGCGGCATCTCGAGCTCGACGATCTCGGCGCCGGCATCGCGGTAGACGCCGACTGCCGCATCGACCGCCCCCTGAACCGCAGTCTCAGCCCCTTTGTTGAAGGCGGGCACTATACCGATCCGCAGCCCTTCGACGGGCTTGTCGAGCCCTTCCAGGTAGTCCGGCACAGGCTGAAGGCTCTCGTCGACACTGGTGCTGTCGGCAGGATCGTGCCCCGCGATCACCTTCAGCATCAAGGCTGCATCCGCCACCGTCCGTCCGAACGGGCCGACCTGATCCAGACTGGAACCATAGGCGACCAGACCATAGCGGGAGACGCGGCCATAGGTGGGTTTGAGTCCCACCACGCCGCAGAAGCTGGCGGGCTGGCGAATCGAACCGCCCGTGTCGGTACCCAGTGCCGCGGCGCACAGGCGAGCGGCCACTGCCGCTCCCGAGCCTCCGCTGCTGCCGCCCGGGACGCGGTCGGGCGCCCAGGGGTTGACCGTCTTGCCCAGCCCTGAGTTTTCTGTGCTGGAGCCCATCGCGAACTCGTCCATGTTNNCAGCCTGCGGATGACCGTCGCGTCGTACGGAGCGTGGAAGTTCTCCAGAATCCGCGACCCACACGTGGTGGCGCCGAGGCGGGTGCACAGGACGTCTTTGACCGCGATGGGAACGCCCGCCAGCGGGCCGATCGGTTCGCCTGCCGCAATCCGCCGATCCACGTCCTGCGCCCTGGCCATCGCCTCGTCGCGAAACAGGCTCAGGTAAGCGCCGACCGTCGGTTCCAGGCGGTCGATCTGCGCGAACGTCTCGGAGGCTGCCTCGACGCTGCTGATCCGCCCGGCGGCGATGCCGTCGCGAAGTTCGATTGCTGTCAGGTCTGACGACGCCATAGTCCGGACTACTGCTCCTGCGAGCCCTTACGATGGCTCAGCAGCCACTCGTAGAGCTTCGGGTTGTCATAAGTCTCCGTCCACGAATCGTGCTGTGCTTCGGGGTAGACGGTGAATCTCACGTCGTTACCGACCGCTTCGAGTGCTTCGACCATCTGCTCGGATTGCGAGATGGGCACCACGTTGTCTTTGACGCCGTGGAAGACCCAGATGGGCATCTCCCGCAGACGGCGGGCCATGCGGGGCTGTCCCCCGCCGCAGATGGGCACCAGCGCCGCAAAGAGATCGGGATGGCTCGACCCCAGGGCCCAGGTCCCGTAGCCGCCCATGCTCAGGCCGGTCAGGTAGATTCTCGACTCGTCCACCTCGTAGGTCTCGGTAAGATCGTCGAGCAGCGCGATCAGCGTCTGGAGTTGGGTCGGGTCGGTCCAGGAGCGTCCCGTCGGACACTGAGGACTGGCGATGATGAATGGTAGCGATTTGCCCTGGGCCACCAGCTTGGGCGGGCCGTGCACCTTGACCTTGTCGAGGTCGCTGCCCCGCTCGCCCGCGCCGTGCAGGAAGAGCATCAGAGGCCATTTCTGGTCCTTCTCGCCGTAGTCTTCGGGCAAATAGAGCAGGTATTCGATGGAAACCGTGACGTCCTTCTTCAACTCCATCGGTCGCTGGCCCGATTGGTCCAGCCGATGACTCAGCAGCCAGTCGTAGAGTTCGGGATTGTCGTAGGTAGCGGTCCAGGAATCGTGGTTCGCCTCAGGGTAGACCGTCAGCTTCGCGTTGCCGCCGGTCCGCTCAACGGCCCGGACCATCGTCTCCGACAGAGCCAGGGGCACGACGGAATCCTGGGCCCCATGAAAGGCCCAGACCGGGACCTTCTTGAGGCGGTCCGCCAGGAACCAGTCCCCGCCGCCGCAAATCGGCGCGATCGCCGCGAAGCGGTCGGGATGCCGGGTGGCGAGCGTCCAGGTACCGAAACCGCCCATGCTCAGGCCGGTCACGTAAATCCGCGCCGAATCCACGTCGTAGTCCGACTCGATCCGATCCAGCAGCGCCATCAGCGTGTCGGTCTTCTCCGTCCACCACTGCCCCTGCGGACACTGCGGGCTGACCACGACGAACGGAAACGGCTTGCCCTGTTCGATCAGCTTGGGCGGGCCATGTTTCTTCACCAGGTTCAGATCGTCGCCCCGCTCGCCCGCCCCGTGCAGGAACAGCATCAGAGGCCACTGCTGGTCCTTCTCGCCATATCCTTCGGGCAGATATAGCAGGTAGTCGATATCGATCTTCCTGGTGATCTCGGTGCTCACCTGTCGTTCGCTCTGACCGGCCCCCATGGCTGCTCTGGCTCCCCCGATCCCTACGCTCCAGACCACCATCAGGAGCATTGCCGTCCGCCTGGCGTCTCTCATATCCGATTTCTCCCAGACTGCGTGTCGCTTGGCGATCCTCGCTCAGGCCTCACGCGGCCGAGCTGTCGTCGAGAATCTTGGGCACTTTGAAGAACGATTCATCCCGCTCGGGCGCGTTGGCCAGGGCCCGATCGGTCCCCAGCGAAGGGCGAACCTCGTCGGCGCGGAAGACGTTGCTGATCGGCAGGCAATGGGCCAGCGGCTCGACCTGCTCGGTATCCAGCTCGTTCATCTTCTCGACGTATCCGAGGATGGCCCCCAACTGCTCGGTGAACTCCTCGACTTCGCGCTCGGTCAACTGGAGCCGGGCCAGCTTGGCCACCTTGCGGACCTGTTCGGCGTCGATTCGCTGCGACATCGCCAACTCCACCTAAAGAAAAAGCGAGGCTCGACCGCGCCTCGCTTTGGCTTCTCAACTACACACACAGGCCTCACTCAGCTCGTCGCCTTCTCCGCGGGCTGATAATTCCGCTTGACCGGCTTGGTGATCAGCCCCATGCGAATCGCCTTGGCGGAGACCCGCACGCGACAAACCTTGCCGTCGATGACCGCCCGGACCTTCTGAATGTTCGGCTTGAACTTGCGCTTCGTGACCCCGGTCACCTTCTTACCGACGCCACCGTGCCGTTTGGCCTTACCACGACGGGAGATGCTCCTCCCCGAGATCGTTCGTTTGCCTGTAAAATGACATACTCTCGACATATGAACCACTCCTGCATCACTATTTGCTGCAATTCGTCGTTTGTCGTGTTGCGACCAAGCCCCGGTCCTGGACAGACGGGGAAATCGCTATTTTAGCGAATCGGCGAAGCAATGCAACCCTTACCTGCAAAGGAAGACAGAAAATCTGCAAGATGGGGTGGTGAGCCTCTGCCCAGCCAGAACGTGGCGTGGAGATCCGGCTCGGACGTGGTGCGGGACGCAGACCTACCGGGCCTGGATGGCGTCAACCTCGATCTCGAAGAGCAGATCGTCCCGGCAGACATCGTTTTCAGCCACGATCACGGGAAAAGCGGGCAGGGCCTGCTCGCGGCAGTAGGCGCCCAGCAGCGGAGCATCATCGGCCCGCTTGAAGTAGGCCAGCGAGCGGGTAACGCTCGCCCAATCCATACCGCGAGACTGGAGAATCGCCTGGACCACCTCCATGGTCATCCTCACCTGGGCCTGAGTATCGTCCAGAAAGACGGTATGTCCCGCCTTGTCGATGCTGGCGGTCCCCGAGATGTACAAACGTCGATGGTCCGGCGCCGCGACCTCGACCGCCCGGCTGAACGAGCTGCCATAATCCCGGGCCGACGATTGCAGCGGGGAAGACACGACGAAGACCTCGACGTCCAGGCCCTTCGGTCGCAGGGCCAGCAGCCCCGCCTCCAGAGCCGCGTCGGCGGCATTGCCCCCGCCGATCCCGGTGCTGGCCGGAACCAGACCGTCGAAGACCTTCTTCTCCTGGAAGAAGCGATTGCGCACCTGATTGAACTCGCCGTACCAGGCGAGGATATCGTGATTGTAGAACCACGTGCGGAACACATCCGAAAAGGCCATATCCTGCCGGCTCAGGGTGACCGCCATGCCATGAAGAACGACATCGGCCTGTTCGGGCCGGCCGTACGACGTATCCGTGGGCAGTAGGCCGGTAAGTCGGCAATAGCGGGCGTGATCGTCCTCGAACAAGCTGCCGATGACCCGCCCGTCCGCGTGCACCCGCGCGATCGGCATCCCCGAAGCGATCCAGATGTAAAGGCCGCAGAGGTTCTCGGCGCGGGAGTTCTCCACCCAGCCGATCGGCAGACCCTCGCCGTCGATCGCCCGGACGAGATCGGGAATGCACTCCCGATCGTCAGGCGACATCCCCAGCACCTCAGCCGAAATGACTTGCCCGCCGAGGGCATGGACCGCCTCGCCCGCCCGCCGGAACAGGCTGCGCGGAGCCTCATCGCCTTCGGGAGTCAGCGTGACGAAATGCTCGACGATCGAACCACGCTCCAGAGTGACAACGTCGCCGCCTGCTACCGCCTGTTTCCGGATGCTCGTCAAAGCTGTAACTCCTTATCGACACTCGGCTCTATCCACGGAAATTCTCCATGTTACCAATAACGTCCGCGACGTGCAATCACTTGACCTCCGGCGCGGGAATTCCAGGGCGGGATCGGGCGTCGCGGATCCAAAGGCGGCAAGGCCCGAATAAATCGTCCACCACCAGCCCATCTGACGGGGAAATCGGTGCAGGAAGGAGCCCTGCGGTATCGGGGATGGCCTTCGGGCTTTGCCGAATCTACCATTATCAGACGTGACCAAGGAAAGGCAGCACCCCTTCGCAGCTCCTACTTGCCGGGTGGGCGGGTGGGGCGCTTGCGGGCTGCCCGCTGGCGCGGAGCCTCGCCGGACGCAGCGGCGCCTGCTTCACGCTTCAGCGAGGCGATTTCCGCCGGAGAGAGGGGTCGGTACTTGCCCGTGGCGAGATTGCCGAGCTTGAGCTTGCCGATGCTGATTCGCTTGAGCGACTTGACGGGAACGCCGACGTTGGCCAGCATCCGACGGACCTGGCGGTTGAGCCCCTGGCTGATGGTGATCTCGACCAGCGATTCCTGGTGCCCCGACTTGAGCACCTTGAGGGCAGCTCGCCCCGTCTTGCCCTCGGCCAGCCAGATCCCCTTCTTGAGCCGCTCGACCGCGTCGGCGTCGAGCCGCCCCTTGACCGTCGCGATATACGTCTTGGGCACTTTGTAGCGCGGGTGCGTCAGGCGGTTCGTCAGTTCGGCATCGTTGGTCAGGACGATGAGCCCGGTCGTGTCGGCGTCGAGCCGGCCGATGCAGAACACACGATGCGCCGACGGAACCAGATCGATCGCGAGCCTGCGCCCCTGCGGATCGCGGTTCGTGCAGATGACCCCTTTAGGCTTGTTCAGTGCGAAATACACGCGCTGAGGCGGTCGAAGACGCTTGCCCTCGACCGATATCGAGTCGGTATCCGGATCCGCAAACGCGGGCAGCTCATCGACCACCTTACCGTTGACCTTCACCACGCCGGCCAGGATCAGCGCCTCGCACTGCCGCCGAGAAGCCACCCCCGCCGAAGCCATCACCTTTTGCAGTCGTTCCTTTGCCATTGTCGTCCACCCGGCGCCAATCTCACCCATCTATGCGGGCAGCGCCATGCCCAGACCCAGCGTCCCGAACCCCTGATCGATGCCGATCCCATAGACAATCGCAATGCACAACAGCCCCCAGAGCAGGATGCCCACCTGAAACGGTCGATCGTGAAGGATCAGACGCACCGGATCGGAATACACCCCCTTCTGGGTCAGCGCGCTGAAACGGAAGATACAGTACAACACCAGCGGAGTCGTGTAAACGAGGTTGTTCGTTCCAAACAACTCCCGGGTGCGGTCGTCCATCGCGTACAGCAAGAAACACGTTACCGCCAGTACGCTGGTCACGTCGAGCATGTGCGCCAGCAATTCGGGGGTATATTCGCCCAGGGTCTTGCGGAAGGCCTCGCTGTTTTCGTGGAGTTGGGCGATCTCGCCGCGACGCTTGCTGAAGGCCAGGAACAGACACAAGGCGAACGTGCAGATCACCAGCCAGGGGGAGATCGAGACGTCGATCGCGACCGCTCCGGCCACCGCACGCAGCACGAAACCGATCGCAATGAGGATACAGTCCAGGATCATCACCCGCTTCAGCGCGACCGAATAGAGCACCATCTGCACGATGTAGGTGGCCAGGATCACCGCCAGAGCCACGTTCAGCAGCCAGCCTCCGATCAGTGCGACCGCCGCACACACGCCGGCGATGGCCAGCGCGATCGACAGCTTCACCCGACCGGCCGCCAGAGGGCGCTGGCGTCGCTGCGGATGGAGACGGTCGGTCTGGCGGTCGATGAGATCGTTGAGAATATAAACCGCTGAAGCCGCCAATGAGAAACATACGAACGCCCAGACCGCCTGGCCCAGCGCCCGCAGCGCTTCATCGACCGGCTGCTGCAACTGCCGGGCAAAGATCAGCGCCGCGAACACGAAGACGTTCTTGATCCAATGAACCGGTCGCATCAACAGGAAATAGTCTTTCATACGTTCTCCGCCATGTCGCGGTCGGTCCGGAAACCTGACCACTCCCATCAGCTTCCCTCCGCCATCCGACCAGTATACACCGAGATCCCCAGCCTCATACAGCCAAAAGTGACACTCGCTCGGCATCGCGTCTGTCAGCGGGACTGCCCCAGACGTTCGTCCGTCAGAGACCCGACGCAGGTTTTCGCCTGAGAGTCCTTGTATTTTCCGACTTCACACGCTACTATGGCACCAGAGATGCGGTGAAAGACAACGGCGTGTGCGGCAGAGGAGCGGGAAGAATGCGCCGGTCGAAAGCGAGATGGTCAACGAGGGTCCGTAGTCGCGCGGTCACGATGGTGGCTCTGGCTGCCGTTCTGCTCATTGGTTTGGCCCTGCGGGTTTCATACCTGCGCGAGCACGTCTGTTCTCCGGACTTCTCGCTGCCCCAGGTTGACGCAGGCTATTACGACTACTGGGCTCGTGCCATGGTCACCGGTGACTGGACGGTGCCGAAGAACCTCAGCAACCTTCCCGATCCGGAGATCCGCACCAAACCCTACTTTCATCCGCCCGGGTACGCGTTCTACCTGACGGGGGTCTATGGGCTCGCCGGCGGCAGCTATCTGGCCCCCCGCCTGGCACAGATGGCCCTGGGCCTGGTCAACTGCCTCCTGGCCTATCTGCTGGGCCGTCGTGCGTTCAGCCGGACGGTCGGCCTGCGGGCGGCGCTGCTCATGGCAGTCTACTGGACCTTCATCTTCTTCGAGGGCGAGTTGCTCTCGCCGACGCTGCTGAACACGCTGGGCCTGTTGCTGTTGTACCTGTTGAGCCGGTGGACGGATCGGCCTACGCTGCGATGGGCGCTGGCAGCGGCAATCGTCTTCGGGCTCTACGCTGTGACGCGGGCCAACGTTCTGCTCTTCGGTCCGGCGGTGGTCCTCTGGGCCTTCTGGCTGGCTCGCCGCAGAGGCGAGATGCGCTCCTTCGCACGAACCGCCGGTGGCTTCTGCCTCGGCGCCCTCCTGACGATCGCTCCGGTGACGATCCGCAACTACCTCGCCGGCGACGACTTTGTCCTGATCAGCAGCAATGGGGGCATCAGTCTCTACGTCGGGAACAACCCGACCTCGACGGGAACCTACTCGGGCATCCCCAGCCTCGACGGACTGCAGATCCACAACGAATACTATCCCTGCGTGATCGACAGCGTCGAACGCTTGGTGGGTCGCAAGATGAAGGACTCGGAGGTCTCCGCATGGTTCGTCGACAGAGCGGTCGCCTACATGCGAGCCCATCCCTGGCAAACCCTCAAACGAATGGCTGCCAAGGCGGCGCTGTTCTGGGGACCGGTCGAAGTGCCCAACAACAAGCAGTTGGCCTTCGAGAAGGAGGCCTCGCCCACGCTTCGGCATCTCCCGGGATTCCCTTTCGCCCTGGCGCTGGCGGTCTACGGTCTGGCGGCACTGGCTGTCAACGCCAAGAGGGGCGCTGCAGCGCCGAAGGCCCAAGCGCCCGTACAGGGCTCGCCATCCCCCAGGGGATCTATCGAGATCCCGGTCCTGCTCGTGCTGTTCGTGCTCGCCACGTTCGCATCGTACCTGCCGTTCTTCATGGCGGGACGGTATCGCGTCCCTGTCATCCCGTTCCTGCTCCTGTTCGGCGCGTATGGGATCGACCGGCTGGGCAGCCTGATCATTCTTCGGCAATACCGCAGCGCCGCCCTGGAAGCGGCGCTTCTGGCGGCGCTGACCGGGGTAGCCCACATTCAGGTAATTCCGTACGAGCCCCAGCCGGCGGTGCGACATCTGCTGCGAGCCTCCTGCTATCGGCTGGCGGACCAGATCGACCTGGCCATCCAGGAATGCCGCAAGGCCATAGAGATCGACCCCAACTCGGAAAAGGGCCACCGCCGCCTGGCGGACCTGCTGATGATGCAGGACGACTATTGGCAGGCCATCGCCCATTACCAGCAGGCCGCCCGGCTCGGGCCCGGTCGCTTCGACGTCCAATACAACCTCGCCGTGGCGCTGGCGGCCTCGGGGGCTCCGGATCGGGCGATCGAGCATCTGCGTCAGGCGGTGGAGATCGAACCCGGCACAGCCGAGGCCCATTATCGACTGGCCGATCTCCTGCGAAGACAGAACCAGCTCGAACCGGCGATCGCCGCCTATTGCCGGGCCATCGAATGCCGCGTAGACTATGTTCAGGCGCGCCGCGACCTGGCCATCGCCCTGCTGTCCCAGCACCGCTCTCGCGAAGCCTTGGTTCAGCTTCGCTGGCTCCGCGATCGCCTGGGCGGTCAGGCGGACCTGTACAATCTCATGGGCATCGCATGGAAACAGATCGGCAATCTCGACGAAGCGATCGCATCGTATCGCCAGGCTCTGGAGATCGATCCGGCGTACTATCTGGCGCACAACAACCTGGCCAACGCCCTGGCCGCCCAGGGCAATGTGAACGAAGCGGTCGCGCACTACCGACGCGCCCTCCAAATCAAACCCGACTACGCGCCGGCGCACAGAAGCCTGGACGCCCTCCTGCGTTCGCAAGGTCCATAACCCAGCAACCAGGGCGGGAGGGTCTGTCCACACCGTCATCGACTGCCACCCATTCTCCGATCCTGGACGATGAGCGAGCCGGGTCCGGCGTTCCAACGTGTTCAAGGCGACTATGATTACAACTGTGATATTCGATCTGGACGACACCCTCTACGACGAGGTGGACTATTGCCACAGCGGGTTCGCCGCCGTGGCGCGCTTCATGGTTCGATTCCAGGGCTGCGCGTGCGCCGAAGACGCCCTCGCCTGCCTCTGGCGACACTTCCTGACGGGCAATCAGACCTGGACGTTCAACGCCGCGATGGACGAGATGGGCATCCCCTACGACGAGGACCGCATCCTGCAGATGCTCGAGGTCTACCGGGCCCACCGCCCGCAGCTGGAACTGCCCGCCGACAGCCGCAGGACGCTGGACGCCCTGAAGGACCGTTACAGCCTGGCCTTGCTGACGGACGGCTTCCTCCCTGGCCAGCGTCTCAAGGTCCAGGCCCTCGGGATCGAGCACTATTTCCGCCAGATTGTCTACACCGAAGAGCTCGGACGCGAGTTCTGGAAGCCCTCGCAGGTCGGTTTCCAAAGGATCGTCGAGACCCTTGGGACCCCCGCCGATCGCATGGCCTATGTCGCCGACAACGAAGGCAAGGACTTCATCGCTCCCAACCAGATGGGCATGCTCACCATCCAGGTCCGCCGTCCGCGCGGGCTCTACGCCCACGCCGGCGATCAGCCCGACGCTCCCCCCGCCCTGAGGATCGACCGGATCGAGGATTTACCGAGCCTGCTGGTCCGATATTAACCGCCCTGGCGACGCAGCGGCAATGCCCCGTCAGGACGGGTTCTTTTTTCTTGACTACGGCCCCGCCAGACGCGATAATATGGTCAAATTGGTAGCTATGGGCGATTTTCTGTGTTCCAAGGAGTCTTGTTATGCCGCCAGGTAAGAGACGTCAAAGCAATGCCATGCTCTATACGCTGATCACCTTCGTCGGTCTGTTCATCATCGCGACGACGGTTGCGGTCATTTACTACGTCAAAGCCGAGGAACTTCGCACGACCACGCAGGAGGCGCAGGCGGAGTTGAACCGGATGGCCTCGGCAGATGAAGTACGCCGGATCGGCGATATCGTAGGAACCAAACTACAGGGCCAGACTAACCTCGGGACCATGGTCGACTACTTCAACCACGCGGTCGCCCTGATCATGGGCCGGCCGCTCCAGACCACCACCGCGGAGGTCCACGTCGGCAACGCTCAGAAGGTCTTCCGATCACTCGTCGAGCGGGCGCAGCCCTACATCAACATCGCCCCCGCCGACCCGAACGCCGCCGATCCCAACCTGGCGGATCCGAACCGCGTGTCCTTGAGGTCCATGGCCAACGATCTGCTGTCAACGGTCGATCGGCTGTCGGAGCAGTTGACCGCCCGGACCGGGCAGCTTCAGAAACTTCAGCAGCAGTTCACCGACGCCACCGAACTCTGGCAACAGACCGCGGACGAACTGAACGCCAGCATCGAAGACTACCGTCTCCAGGTCCAGCAGACCAAGACGGACTACAACGATCTGCGGGCGTTGCTCGAACAGAGTTCGGAACAGCGTGCCGAGAACATTCTCCGTCAGTTGGAGGAGGAACGGGCCCTGGCCAGAGAGTTGAATCAAGACCTTCTCCGAACACAGGCCCAACTGGATGTCGCGCAGCAGCGGCTCAGCAGCGCCCTGGCCGACGTGGCGAAGACGCAGCCGATCCCCGATGCCGAGTCGCCCGCGTATGAACCCGACGGGCGGATCATTCTGGTCGATGAATCCGCCGGCATCGTCCACATCAACCTGGGTTCCGACGACCAGATCTATCGGGGTCTGACCTTCTCGGTCTACGACAAGGCCTCCGGCGTCCCGAGAGACGCCGTGCCCAAAGCCCAGATCGAGGTCTTCTCCATCTCCAGGACGACCTCCACCGCGCGAATCCTGTCCTCCGAGCAGAGGAATCCCATCGTCACCGGCGACATCATCGCCAACCTGATCTGGGACGCCAATCTGACCAACCAGTTTGTCATCGCGGGCGAGTTCGACCTGAACGGTGATGGACAACCGGAATACAACGCCCGCGAGCGTATCGCCGGCCTGATCGAACGATGGGGCGGGGAGACCGCCGACCGCGTCTCGGCTGAAACCGACTACGTGATTCTCGGCAACGAGCCGCGCGTTCCGCCAGAACCGACGTTCGAGGATCTGAGCCGCGACCCGACACTCAGCGATAAGTACAACGCGGCCCAGGAAGGCTTGGATCGCTACAACCGAATTCGGCAGCAGGCCCAGACCTTCTACATCCCGGTATTCACGTTCGATCGCTTCCTCTATCTGATCGGCTACGAGGACTACATCGGAAAGCCCGGCGCCTTCTGAGCGCGGCTGGTCCGGCGATCGGACTGCCTCCCAGACCCATAGCACCTGTAGCATAGCGCAGCGGCCGGGCCCATCCGGCCGCTGGCGCATCCTAACCCGCCTGCGAATCCGCTCTCGGTTCGACTCCGATGGAGGCCACGCGGACTTCCCCTGTGTACTGTCGCGCGCCGGGTGACGCCGCGAAGCCCTGCTTGACCGCCACGAACGTCACCGTCCAGTCGGCCCGGATCGCAGTGCCCAGAGGCTCACCCGTGTCGCAGTCCAGGCCGGACGGGATATCCACCGCCAGGACCGGCGTCTCCAACGCGTTGATCGCGTCGACCAGGACCCGGTAGTCCTCGCGCAGGGTCCCGTGCAGACCCGTGCCGAACAAGGCATCGACCACCAGATCCGCGCCCCGGGCCAACGAGGTTATACGCTCGCCTGCCCCCGCCTGGCCCGGATCGAGGTCGTCGAGGGTCGCGTCCAGCGCGGTGAGCACATCCAGGTTGATCCGCGCATCGCCGCGAATCTTCTCGCGGTCGCCGCAGATGACCACGCGGACCCCATAACCGGCATTGTGCAGATGGCGGGCGATCACGTACCCATCGCCTCCATTGTTGCCGGTGCCGCAGAAGATGCAGACGCGAGAAGCCGATCGGTCGCCCAGTTTCTCCATGGCCAACTCGGCACAACTGCGTCCCGCGTTCTCCATCAGCACCACACCCGGCAAACCGATCTCCTCGATGGCCCAGTGATCGATCGACCGCACTTCGTCGCGGCTCATCACGCGACGCTCCTGGGATGCTCCGTTTTCGTCCATGAACCCCCTTATACCGATCCGCCCTCGGACCCGTCAAGCGGAACGAGCCGCCGACGCACACAGGCAAATTGACAGACTCGCTCCAGGTCGATACAATGCGGCCCGCACTGCGTGGGGATGGTCTGGCATCCGACTCCCACAGACCGGGCCGTGCCACCGTTCGGTTTCAGTCCGGTACGAACATCAGAAGATACGATTCGGTTTTGAACTGATGCGCATATTGCTGACCAACGACGACGGAATCTTCGCCCCGGGCCTGGCGGCGATCTACAAGCAACTCATCCATCTCGGCGAGGTGGTCGTGGTCGCTCCGGCCGACGGCCAGTCCGGCGCTAGCCACAGCGTGACCTTCTTTCAGCCGCTCGCCTGCGCGACCGCCGAAATCGCCGACCTGTTCACCGGCTATGCCGTCTATGGCTCGCCCGCCGACTGCGTCAAGCTGGCGGTCATGCAACTGCATGCCGAGCCCTTCGACCTGGTCGTCGCCGGGATCAATCAGGGCGCCAACGTCGGCATCAATGTCTACTACTCGGGCACCGTTGCCGCCGCGATGGAGGCCGCCTTCCTGGGCATCCCCTCGGTCGCCTTGAGCCTGGCCTTCGAGAAGAAGATGGACTTCGACGGCGCTGCCGAGTACGCGATCGACGTGATGGAGAAGCTCGGACCGCTCCAGCCACGAGACGTGATCAACGTGAACATCCCGCCGTTATCGTACGGCGAGCCCAGGGGAACCCGCATCGTTCCCCAGGCTACGAGTGGGTTCCACGAGTACTATATTCCGCAGGGCGACGCCGAAGCCCGGGCGATGTTCCAGTTGGCCGGAGGGGGGCACCGTCACGAACACCTGCCCGTCGATACCATGACTCTGGCCGACGGCTACATCACCGTCACGCCGCTGCGGGCCGACATGACCGACCATGAGAAGACCGAGCAAATGAAGTCGCGATTCAACGGCGACCGCATGTAGCCTCTCGAGAGGAACGCTATGGCCCAGGAGAAACCCTCACAGATCTGTATCGTGACCGTCACCGGCGTCGACAAGGTCGGCATTGTCGCCCGTCTCGCCACCGTGATGGCTCGCGCCAACATCAACATCGTCGACATCAATCAGAAGATCCTCGAAGACACCTTCGTGATGACGATGGCCGCCGATATCGCCGAGGCCGCCATCGGCATGGACAAGATCAAGGCGCGCCTCGACCGGGTCGCCCGTGAGATGGCCCTCAAGATCACGATCCAGGACGAGAACATCTTCAAAGCCATGCACAGGGTCTAGCCATGCGAATCTCCGTCGAAGAAGTGTACGAAACGGTGCAGATGACCCTGGATCATCACTTCGATATCCGCACGGTCACGCTCGGCATCAATCTCAAGGATTGTATGGACCGGGACATCGCGGCACTGAACCGGCGGGTGCGCGAGCGCATCGTGGAGAAGGGCCGCAAACTCAACGACTGCGCCGATCTGATCGTGCAGAAATATGGCATCCCCATCACGAACCGGCGCATCGCAGTGACCCCGGCGTCGCTGATGCTGGAGCCTCTGCCTCGCACGAAGAGCACTGTGGTGCGGTTCGCCAAGGCGCTGGACGCGGCCGCCCGCCAAGCGGACATCGATTTTCTCGGCGGATTCGGCGCGATGGTCCAGAAAGGAACCACCGCCGCGGAAGAAAACCTGATCGAGGCGATCCCCGAGGCCCTCTCCAAAACACAGCGCATCTGTGGGTTTTTGAACCTGGCGTCGACCCATGCCGGCATCAATATGAACGCGGTGGCGCGAATGGGGCCTATCCTCAAGGACCTGGCCCACCGCTCCGAGAACGGGATCGGCTGCGCCAAGATCGCGGTCTTCGCCAATGTCCCGGAGGACAACCCCTTCATGGCAGGCGCCCATCACGGCGTCGGGGAACCCGATTATTCCCTGAACATCGGCATCTCCGGCCCAGGCGTCGTGCGCAATGTCGTCGCCAAGAACCCCGACTGCGACCTGACCCAACTCTCGGAGGTGATCAAGCGAACCGTGTTCAAGATCACCCGGGCGGGCGAATTGGTCGGCCGCGAGATGGCCCGCCTGATGGGCGTGCCCTTCGGCATCGTCGACATCTCGCTGGCGCCAACCACCTCGACGGGCGATTCGGTGGCCGAGATCATCGAGGCGATGGGGGTCGGCCAGATCGGCTCGCCCGGCTCGACCGCCGCTCTGGCCCTGCTGATAGACGCGGTCAAGAAGGGCGGCGCCATGGCCTCCGGCAACGTCGGCGGGCTCAGCGGCACCTTCATCCCCGTCAGCGAAGACGAGGGCATGATCCGTGCGGTCAAGGCCGGAACGCTCAGCCTGGAGAAGCTCGAAGCCCTCACGAGCGTCTGTTCCGTCGGGCTGGATATGTTCGCGGTGCCGGGAGATACGCCGGCGGAGGTGATCTCCGCCATCATCGCCGACGAACTGGCCATCGGAGTCGCCAACCTCAAGACCACCAGCGTGCGAATCATCCCCGCCCCAGGTCATAAGGCAGGCGATATCCTCCATTTCGGGGGCCTGCTGGGCTCGGCGCCGGTGATGAGCGTCCCCGGCTCTTCCTCGTCCCGCTTCATCCAGCGGCGGGGACGCGTCCCATCGCCCATCTGCTCGCTGCGAAACTGACCACTCCAACATCCGCGCCCCCCACCCGGCTCGGAAAACGCTCAAGAAATCGCCTCCGGGATTGACCGCCGGCGGGCCCTGCTTTTTTTTGCTTTCCTTTTGACAGCCGCCAAGGTTGGGTGTATAGTGATTATTACGTGTGTGTGGGATCGTCTATGATGTAGTTTTCCCGCTGCTCCACTTGCGCCAGAGAGGCTACGGATGACAAGGAGAGGGCTAACGCTCATAGAGTTGCTGGTGGTGGTCGCCATCATTTCCCTCCTTCTAGGCCTGTCGGTACCCGCCCTCGTTCGCGTTCGAAATCATGCCCAGGGGACCGTTTGTATCCAGAATCTCAAGACGTTGTCTCTCGGCTGGCTCCTGTACAAGGACGACAATGACGATCTCCTCGTCGGCGGCCAGGTCGGAAAGACCCCCTACGACTGGGTCCAGGGCCCCACCGGCGCCGGCACCTTCATCGAATGCAAGAAAGAGGGGATTCGGCGCGGCGCGTTGTTCCGCTACGTGGGCCGTGAGGTGGACGTCTACCGCTGTCCCGCCGATCAGCGCAAGCTGGCCCCCGGGCAGGTCGCGTTTCGCAGCTATTCCATGGCCGGCGGCGCCAACGGCGAACCCTGGCAGAACACCTACGTGCAGGTCGAGAAATACTCGCAGATCCTCCAGCCCGCCACCAAGTACATCTTCGTCGAAGAGTCCGATCCGCGCGGCTGGAACAAAGGCTCCTGGGTCCTCGATCCCCTGAACAAGACCTGGGTCGATCCCCTGGCGATCTGGCACAGCCGGTCGCGCAGCTCGCTGGCGTTTGCCGATGGTCACGCGGAAATCCATACATGGGTCGACGAGAGCACGCTGGAGATGTCACGTGAGCAGCAGTTCCTCTATCTGGTCCCCAAGGACGAAGGCAACGACCTGCACTACATGCTCAGTGGGTTCCCGCAGCGCATGACCGACGTCCCCTTCACCCCATGATCCCTGGACGGGGCCCCAAACTCCAGCTTCGAAATTCCGCACAAGAACAGGTGCACGCGTGGAGAAGTTCTGCCCCCTGTAATGTCATCCTGAACGGAGCAGAGCGCAGTGAAGGATCTGGGGTCCGACGAAGACCGCCCTACGCCGGCTTCGTTCCCCCGGTCAATTGCGACGCCACCGACTTCGTCGCCGCCTCGATCGCTTCCGGATCGCCGAGATAGTAGTGCTTCGTCGCATGCAGCTCGTCGTCCAGTTCGTACACCAGAGGGATCCCCGTCGGGATGTTCAACTTCGTGATCGCCTCGTCGGACATGCCGTCAAGATATTTGACGAGCGCCCGCAGGCTGTTGCCATGCGCGCAGATCAGCACGCGCTTGCCCCGCTGCAATTCCGGAACGATCTCCTCGTGCCAGTACGGCAACACCCGCTCCAGCGTCGTCTTGAGCGATTCGGTCGCCGGCAGCACATTCCGAGGAACATCTGCATAGCGCCGATCGTGACGCGGATGCCGACGGTCGCTTTCCTCCAGTGCGCCGGGCGGGATGTCGTAGCTGCGACGCCAGATCTGGACCTGGTCGAGCCCGTATTGGTCGGCGGTCTCCCTCTTGTTCAGACCCTGGAGCGCCCCGTAATGCCGTTCGTTCAGACGCCAGGACCGACGCACGGGAATCCACATCAGGTCCATGTCGTCCAGGATGATCCACAGCGTGCGAATGGCCCGCTTGAGCACCGAGGTAAATGCCAGATCGAACGTGTACCCCTCCTGGACAAGGACCCGTCCCGCCTCGTGCGCCTCACGCACCCCCTGCTCGGACAAGTCCACGTCCGTCCAGCCCGTGAACCGGTTCTCCAGATTCCACGTGCTCTGACCGTGTCGAACCAGAACCAGCTTCGCCATCTCGTGCTCCTTCCTTCCGCCCCCCCGCGGTGTCTCTGTCCGGTGCAAACCGCGCCCGAAGAGTCAGCGCGCGTCTATGGATCTCGAAGTCGATACACTCTCAACACACTCGGCGGCGGTGCCACCTCCCTCGGTCGGTCCCGATGGACCCCGAGCGTCTCCCAGCGCAGCACGTACCGCCTGCCCACTTGGCCGCTGCTGCCGAGATCGCCCCGCCATCGCACCTGCATGCCGGGGAAGTCACTTTCCGGACGGGCCAGCGCCGCCGGCCAGGAACGGGGCTCTCGGACCATGCCGACCGGCTTCAGGTCCGTCTCGCTCAACTTCCACGTTCCCGATCCGTACCGGTCGTGACTGTACCGCTGCGTCAGCGATCCGTCCGCGCCTGCCTGGACGGGCGCAACGCGGACCTCGAAGTGAATGGTGCCGCCTCCTTCGGGATACCACCGATAAGCCCAATCGCTCGCCTGATGGATCCGCCAGGCGCCGCCCTCGTACCGGGCATTGTAGACCTGCGTGTATCCCCCGTCATCGAACTTGTGATAGGTCACGATCGGACGGTTCTGAGAATCGAACCCGACACGCGTATTCCCGTTGATCGCGCCGCCGCCGGAGGGGACCGGATCGACCACCAGCCCGGGCGTCCCGACCGTCATGGGAAGTTCGACCGCCTCGCCACCCGCCGTCTCCCAATGGACCAGGTCGCGACTGCGCGCGTAGGAGACATCGTGGTTCGTGCTGCAATCGGGGGTGTCCCGCCAGATCCAGCACAGGTGGAACCAGCCGTCGGGACCGCGATCGGGACCAACGGGATAGGCATTCATCGCGCCGCCCCCATCGAGCAGGGGCTCATCCAGCAGTCGACGCCACGTCCTCGTTTGAGCGTCATACGCGTTGTAGATCTGATTGCCGTTGCCGCTGGAGCCATCGCGGTAGGTAAAGATGAGCTCTCCTTCGGGTCCTTCGAAAAAGCGCGGATAGGTGCACCGACGTTCGCGATCTCCGACCATGGCGGGCACGGTACGCAGGCTTTCGATGTCTCCCGGTTTCTCCGTACGGAAATAGACCAGTGGATGCACGTGCATGTTGCCGCTGACGTGCAGGCATCCCGTCTCGTCGAGCGCGAGGGTGATGTAGTTATGACTGTCCCACTCGACCCTGGAATCCAGCTTCTTGAATTGCCACGCATCGCCGTCGAGACGCCTGCGGCCTACGGTCATCTGGCGGTCGCGGTCGTAGAAAGCGACATACTGATCCTGATCGTGCGTCAGCAGGGCAAAACCCACCGAATGTCCCGCCCACACAGGGGCCACCTCGATGCATTCGACAACCTCCGGTCCCGGCTTCTCTGCACAAATCCCGGCCGGTACGCTCACCGCCACGACAGCGATCACACTCCACCATCTCGTCCGCAAATGCGTCATGCTCCGGCCCGCTTCATGGCTTGGGGCGTCCCCCACGAACCGACGTCGGCATGGACAGCCGCACACGCTCGTGGCAAACGCCCCAACCCGTCTTGTGCCTGCTATGTCAGCGCTCGCCGCCCGGGCGTCACAATTTCACCGGTTTACACAGATTCTTCTCGCTGGCCGCAACGCGACCGCATACCTTGCACACATACTGACCATTGGCCACCAGTTCCCGATACTCCTTCGGATTGCTGATCTGGAACCCGAGGTTGTTGAGATAACAAAGGTGTTTGTCGTGTCCAGCGTGAGGCATTTCAGGTTTTGCCATGAGTTCATCCTTTCTGTGTGGGTAACCCGGTTCGAGGCCCACAATAGGCGTCCAGGATCCCGCTCTGTCAACCGAATTCCCGACGAGCAGGTAAGGTATGTACACACCCGCGCCCGGTCGTGTTCGGAGCAGGACCGAAGATCGAGCGTCGCCGTTGCACCCTTGCCGGGCGCGTTGGCCTCTGTCACGGCAGCCCCGGCGAGCATCTTCTCGACCCCGCCGGGTCTTTCTGCTATAGTACCACGCACGTGCGACCACGGATTGAACCCAGCAAAGCCAACCCAGTCAACGGAGAGAACGCATGGATTACCGAAGAATCATCCCGTGCCTTGATGTCAAACACGGCCGTCTGGTCAAAGGCGTGAATTTCGTCGACCTCAAAGACGTCGGCGACCCGGCGGAAAACGCCGCTGCCTACAGCGAAGCCGGCGCCGATGAACTGGTCTTCCTGGACATCACCGCCACCCTGGAGAACCGCAAGACGATGCTCGATGCCGTCGGGCGCACCGTCGAGCGTATCCGCGTCCCGCTGACCGTCGGCGGCGGCATCAGCAGTTGCCAGGGCATTGAGGAGTTGCTGGCGATCGGCGTGGCCAAGGTTTCGATCAACACAGCCGCCGTGCGCCGTCCCGACCTGGTCAAGGAAGCCGCTGAGCAGTTCGGCAGCGAGAAGATCACCGTCGCCATCGACACCGCCGGCAACCAGGAGTTGCCATCGGGTTTCGAGGTCATGGTCAGCGGAGGCACTAAGGGCACCGGCCTCGATGCCGTCGAATGGGCAAGAAAGGTCGAGTCCCTCGGCGCCGGAGCGATCCTGCCGACCAGCATGGACACCGACGGTAAGCAGACCGGCTACGACATTCCGATGACCCGTGCGATCGCCGATGCGGTCTCGCTGCCCATCATCGCCTCCGGCGGTGCCGGCACGCTCGAACACCTCTACGAAGCCATCGTCGACGCCCATGCCGACGCGGTCCTTGTAGCCTCCATCGCCCATTTCGGGACCTACAGCATCGAAGAGATGAAGACCTATCTCGCCGACCGCGGCATCCCGGTACGACGGTAGCCAACGGCGCATTCCCTACAGCCGATTCGATCCCCACGGAGCAGCCTTTGACAGGCTGCTCTTTGCCTTTTTGGACGAAAGTCACCTCGCGGATCGGTCGATAGGGGGAGGGTGATAGTCCCAAACGAACTGTCAAGGACGCCGAAGACCGCTATGTTCAGCAAGCTGCGAAAAGACGGGTTTCTTCTCAAGACCAAGCTGTTCACTCTCCGCTGGTATCCGAGTGGCCGCAGTTGCATCCGCATCGGCAATCGCCGGCGCCCGCCTCAACAGATGCCTCCCCTCATGGTTCGTAAGCCCGACTGGCGACGGTGATTTTTTTCTATTCTGTGCCAGTGATCTATTTTTTCCAGTCCTCCAAAAGCCTCTTTCCCCCGATCGCTTACTGCCTGCTCGCGTGTAATCCCAGGCAATCGCGCGTATCACCCCTGAAAGGGACTACGATTATAGGACCGATGCTGCCTGCACCGGTCTGGATCCTTGGCGAAGCATCCTTTCATTGATTTTACCGCATCAATTGCACACCTCCCAAACGTCCACTCTTGCCTAGTTTCACTCAAGATTCTTTCTGATCGCTACCGATACTAACTCACATGAGGCAAACAGCCCACTTTGACAACGAAAGAGTCGGCAGCACAAAAGGAGAGATCGATGGTTAAGGAAGATGTCCTCGCCCGGTACTTGGCCCCCCTGCTTCGTGGTGATCGCAGAGCCTGTCGCTGCGTCGTGGAAGAAACCCTGCAAAGCGGCATCCCGGCCAACTCGGTGTACCTGCACCTGATCTGGCCGGTCATGGCCGAGATCGAACGCCTCTCGCGAACCGATAAGATCACGTCGGTCCAGGAGCATCTGGCCACGCGGATCAATCGGACCATTGTGGACCAGCTCCAGAACAAGCTGCCCCGCCGGCCGGCCCGACATAAGAAGGTGGCCGTCTGTTGCGCCCGCGACGAGTTGCAGGAACTCGGCGCCCAGATCATTACCGACCTCTTCGAAAGCGACGGATGGGAGGTCCGCTTCCTCGGCGGCGGCCTGACCAACGACGACGTGTTCGCTTTCGTCAACGAATATGCACCGGACATTCTGTTCATCTACGGTACTGCACCGAAACAGGCCCCCGATGTACGCCGTTTGATCGACAGAATCCGGAGCGTCAATGCGTGGCCGGACTTGCGGATTGTGGTTTCCGGCGGGTTGTTCAATCGCGCGGAAGGTCTGTGGGAAGAGATTGGCGCCGACGGATTTGCCGCGACGGCTGCCGACGCACTCAGAGTGGCCGCCGATGAATCTCAAGTGGCCGATCCGGACCGAAGAACGGTCAACCGCCGCAAACGCAAACAGCAGAACACCGCCCAGGAAACCGCAGACGCAGTGGGATAGGAGGTCGTCGGGCACGCATTTAAGATCCCGTGCCGGCCCTCGGATGGACCGGCACGGGATCGTCATGTCTTCTGCCGTATCAAAGACTGCCTCAGCCGGCCGCCCGCTGGAGCTTGTATTCCACACTGTCGACCAGCGCCAGCCAACTGGCCTCGATCACGTTCTCCGAAACACCCACGGTCCCCCAGATCGACTGCTTGTCCCGCGATTCGATTACGACGCGGACGCGAGCCGCGGTGCCCTCTTTCGCATTCACCACGCGAACCTTGTAGTCGAACAGGGCCACTTCCTTCAGAGCGGGGAAAAACCGTTCCAGCGACTTACGCAGCGCCGCGTCCAGCGCGTTGACCGGACCGTCGCCTTCGCCGACCACGTGCTCGATCTCGTCGTCCACCCGCAGCTTGACGGTGGCCTCGGTGACCAGCTCGCCGCTTTTGCGCTTTTCCACATCGACGTGGTACTTGATCAGCTCGAACGACGGCTCAAACGTCCCCATGATCTTTCGCACCAGCAGCTCGAAGCTCGCGTTGGCAGCTTCGAACTGATAGCCCTCGTTCTCCAGGTCCTGGACCCGGCCGAGAATCTTGCGGGCCAGCGCCTTGTCCTGGGTGATCTTGGCCTTCTCCAACTCCGCCAGGATATTCGACTTGCCGCTGAGTTCGCTGATCAGGAACCGCCGTTCGTTGCCCACCGCTTCCGGAGCGACGTGCTCGTACGTCTGCTTGTTCTTTCGCAGGGCGTCGACGTGCAGCCCGGCTTTGTGCGCGAAGGCGCTGTCGCCCACGTACGGCAGGTTCATCACCGGAGGCAGATTTGCCACCTCGAACACGAACCGCGACACCTCTGTCAACGATCTGATCTTCTCGGGCGGCAGGGTCTCATAGCCCATCTTCAGCGACAGGTTTGGAATCACCGAGCAGAGATTGGCGTTGCCCGTGCGTTCGCCGATGCCGTTGATCGTGCCCTGTACGTGACGGGCCCCCGCGCGGATCGCGGCCAGAGAATTGGCGGTGGCGCAGTCGGTGTCGTTGTGCACGTGAATGCCGACCGCCACCGACCCGAAGGTCCGACAGACCGCGCCGGTGATCTCGAAGATCTGCTCGGGCAGCGAACCGCCGTTCGTGTCGCAGAGCACCAGGGCATCAGCCCCAGCTTCAGCCGCAGCCGCCAGCACCTCCATCGCATACTCGGCATTCGCCTTGTAGCCATCGAAAAAATGCTCCGCGTCGAAGATCGCTTCGAGCCCCTTGCCCTTGAGATAGCGGACGGACTCGGCGCAAATCGCCAGATTCTCGTCCAGCGAGCAGTGCAGCACCAGCCCGACGTGCATATCCCAAGTCTTGCCCACGATGGTCGCAGCCGGTGCCTTGGTGGCCAGAATCGACCCCAGCGAGACATCATCCTCGACCGTGCAGTCCGCCCGGCGGGTGCTGCCGAACGCCACGACCTTCGAATGCTTCAGCCCCAGCGCCGCTACCTCCTCGAAGAACTGCATCTCCTTCGGGTTCGAGGCGGCGTAGCCCCCCTCGATATAGTCGACCCCCAGCCTGTCCAGACGCTCGGCGATCGCCAGCTTGTCCGGCAACGAAAAACTCACCCCTTCCGCCTGCATCCCATCGCGCAGGGTCGTGTCGTAGATCGCAATCTTTGTCATTCCAACTCCCGATTCCGCTGGACAAGCCCCTCCCGGGGGGGCATCCAGGCATGCAGATTCACGTGAATCGTTGATTTTACCCATCCTGCCGGTCCTGTAAAGCCCAAAGCGAAGCCCACGCGGAACGGTGTGTGTGAAAACATCGTGGCGGTCATCTGGCAGCCTCAGAGCTCGTCCTGAGCGAAGTCGAACGGANNTGCGAATGCCGCTCACATGGCAGGAGGCCAGCACTTCGAGCCATTCCCGGCGCGCCGGGACTGCCACCCCGGCCCCTCAGCGTCTGGAAAACACCGATGCCCGTGGCAACGCGGGTCCCTACTTCGTATCCCCTTTGTTCGTATCGTCGTCTTCCGGGTACAACTCGTCGATGCGCTTCTTCGCCGCGTCGTGTCGCTGCTGTTTTTCCCGGGCTGTCACCACATTCCGCATGCTGCACGCGCCGATATGGTGAATATAGGCACGGCGCGTCCAGATGATCCGAGCCCCCTGCCGCCGCAGCCTTTTGCAGAGTTCCGTCTCATTTCCGTAGTCCGGCAACTCGGGATGGAACCCGCCGCAACGTTCCCAGACATCGCGCCGGATAAAAAAGGCAGAACCGCTCGCCTCCGCCAGATCCGCCAGACCGTCGCCCGCATGCCGGCGGATATGCTTTGCCGCAAAGGCATAAATCTGCTCGTCCGTCCAGTAGCGCGCGCAGTGAAGAGCTCGTGCAGAGGCACGTTGGCCCGGGTTGAGCGACGTGCTGGGTCCGACCACGGCAATCTTCGGGGCCGCGGCAAACGCCTCATGCGCCCCACACCACGTCCACGGCGTGATGATGCAGTCTGAATTCAAGAACAGCAGATACTCTCTCGTAGCCAATCTGGCTCCCGCCTCACAGGCACGACTGTGCCTCAAAGGCGTATCATGTCGAACCATTTGCCACGATCTGTGCTGCACGGCCTCCCGGATCAGCTCCAGCGTCGCTTCCAGTCGCGAACCATCATCGACCAGGATGATCTCCGCATCGCCTCCATAACGTTCAATACCGGCCAGGCATCGCTCCGTCACCTCCGGCGCGTCGTGAATGGGCAGAATCAGCGAGAAATCCCGGCTGGCGGCACGCTCTTGCTCGGAAAGCTGCGGTATCCCCCCGCCGTTCAGGTCCACGCTCAGAACCGCCGCCACCGATCGACGGATCACCTGCTTGACAACTACGGGTATGTGGGCACGAATATGGATCATATACAGTCCTCTTCACGCGGCATCTGCCGAGGATTCAAATCCGCCCGACTGGTGCTGCGGACAAGCAGCCGAGACCACCTACACATATATCCACCAGGCTTCGCAAAGGCAAAACGAAATGCCTCGCCACCCAACACCCATGGCACGTCGCGTCCCACGAAGCATGTCCTTGACAGGGCCATGTGTATGTCGTGTAGTGTGGGCAGCAATTCAGGACGTCGAAACGGGAACCAAAAATGGAGACGTGCGATGATCGGAAGAACGACGAAACGGCCGCGGATGGGTTTTGCATCGTGCATATTGCTGGTCAGCCTGACCCTTTCGAGTGCGGCGTCGTGGTTCGCTGTAGGGCAGAAACCCGGGATCGAGACCCAGCCCCCGTTGGATCAGTCGAATGACATCCGCGCCCACCTGATGCGTGTCGCCAACGACCTGACACAGAAATCGCTCGGAGGCATCCGAACGCTGGACGATTGGGAACAGGTCCGCGAAGAGCGTCAGCGCCAGTTCCTGGAGATGATGGGCCTGGTCGACGTGCCGGTGGAGGGCCCGCGACCGCCCCTGAACGTCAAGATCACCGGGACGATCCACCAGCCGGGCTACCGCATCGAGAAGCTCTACTACGAATCCCTTCCGGGCTTGTACGTGCCGGCGAACCTGTACATCCCCGATGACATCCAGCAGCCCGCCCCGGCGGTACTCTACGTCTGCGGCCATTCCCGCACGCAGAAGGTCAGCTACCAGCCGCACCCGCGCAAGTGGGCCCAACTGGGTTTCGTCTGCCTGATTATCGAGACGATCCAGTGGGGTGAGGTGCGCGGCGACCACTGGGGCTGTTACGCTCGCGGCTGGTTCCACTGGTACAGCCGGGGATACAACCCGGGTGGTGTGGAACTCTGGAACGCCATGCGCGGCCTCGACCTGCTCTGCCAACGGCCCGAGGTTGATCCGGATCGGCTTGGCGTCACCGGCATCTCCGGCGGCGGCACCCAAAGCTGGTACATCGGCGCCGCCGACCCGCGCGTCAAGGTGGTCGCCCCTGTCTGCGGGACCAGCACGCTCAACTCGCACATCCATCAGCGCACCATCGACGGCCACTGCGACTGCATGATGCCGATCAATACCTATCGGCAGGACTTCCACGACATCGGCGCCCTGATCGCCCCAAGACCGCTGCTGGTCGCCTCCGCCGACCGCGATGGGCTCAATTCCATCGAAGCGGTCCGCGACGTCCACGATCGCATCAAGGAGATTTACAAGCTCTACGACCGCCCCGACCATCTCGTCCTGGTCGAAACGCCCGGCGGGCATTCCTACCACGAGCGCTCCCGCACGCGGATCTTCTCGTTCTTCCTCCAGCACCTGATGGGCAAGGACGTATTACCCGAGGAGGTGGGCGACGTCGATATGTCGCAAGACGCCATGCTGCCCGCTGAGGAACTCCAGGTGTATGTCGATGGCCCGCCCGCTGACGACCGCACGACGACGATCCACGAGACCTTCGTCCAGGCCGCAACCCCACCCCGGATCGCAAACCGGCGGCAACTCGAAAGCCATCGGCAGGACGTGCTGGACTTCCTGAGAGAGAAAACGTTCGGCGCATTCCCCGCAGACCCCGTCCCGCTGGACCTGCGTTGGGAGTTCCGCGCCGCCGATGGGGCCGAGCATGGCAGGGATACCTACAGTTTCGTTTCCGAACCCAACTACCGCCTGAAAATCGACGTCCGCTGGCGGCAGGTGCCCGAGACGCCGAGTCCGATGATGCTCGTGCTGCGCAGTCCCGATGAAGACCGCTGGGCGTCCGAAGGCTTCGTGGGCGGATTGGACAAGAACTGGAACCTCGCTTATTTCGAAACCCGAGGGATCGGCGAGACCGGCTGGGCGCCCAACCTCCAGTGGCACATCCGACGCTCCGCTGCCTGGACGGGGCGAACCGTCGCGTCCATGCGGGTCTACGACGTGCTCCGTTGCCTCCAGGCCCTCCGCAAGCTCGAAGCGGCAGGGTCTGATGGCAGGTTCGCCATCGCTGCCAGAGGCGAAATGGGTGCGATCGCCCTCTATGCCGCCCTGCTCGACGGGAACGTATCCGCAATCGTACTGCGCGATCCCCCCGCCACCCAGAACGCACCCAGCCAACCGGACGGGCGAGGCGAAGCCATCGAGATGCTCAACTGCCTGCGGATCACCGACCTGCCCCAGGTGGCCGGCCTGCTCTTTCCCGCCAACCTCGTCGCCATCGGCCCGCTGCCCAATTCCTACGACTGGGTCCGAAACCTCTACTCGACCCTGGATGAACCCGACCGCTTCCAGACCGTCTCCGAGCTGTCCCAGTGGAAAGGTGCGATCGCAGCGCGATAGTGAGAACCAGCGCCTCCCGCCAAGCGTACCGGGGGCACATGACCGACGGTGCGGACCGCAACGTTTCGAACCGCCAACGGAACACGTAAGCAGCGGGAGGACGCCATGTTGCGCAAACGCAAGCTGGGCACGCAGGGTCTGGAGGTTTCTGAGATCGGGCTCGGATGCATGGGGATGAGCTGGGCCTATGGTGAGACGGACGAGGCGGAATCCATCGCCACGATCCACCGGGCCATCGAACTGGGCTGTACCTTTCTCGACACTGCCGAGATCTACGGCCCCTTCGCCAACGAGGAACTGCTGGGTCGGGCCTTGGTCGGCAAACGCGACCAGGTCGTCCTGGCGACCAAATTCGGATTCCGCATCGAGAACGGCCAGCGCACCGGGCTGGACAGTCGACCCGAGCACATCCGTGAGGCGGTCGACGGGTGCCTGCGACGACTCGACACCGACTGCATCGACCTGCTCTACCAGCACCGGGTCGATCCGGAGGTGCCGATCCAGGACGTCGCTGGAGCGGTGGCGGGGTTGGTGTCCGAGGGAAAGGTCCGCTTCTTCGGGCTCTCCGAAGCGGGTGTCGAGGTCATCCGCGAGGCCCACGCCGTGCATCCGGTCTCCGCACTCCAAAGCGAATACTCGCTCTGGGAACGCAATCTCGAAGCCGAGATCCTCCCCCTGCTGCGGGAACTCGGCATCGGCCTGGTACCCTATAGTCCCCTGGGACGAGGTTTCCTGACCGGGGCCGCCAAACGCGCCGAAGAGTATGGCCAGGACGATTTCCGCCGTGCCGGCGACCCCCGTCTTCAGGGCGCCAACTTCGATGCCAACGCCAGGGCCGCCCAGACCCTGGCCGAATTCGCTCGGAAGAAGGGCGTCACGCAGGCACAGATCGCCCTCGCCTGGGTGCTCCACAAGGGCACCGACATCGTCCCGATCCCGGGAACCAAACGGCGCCGGTACCTGGAAGAGGACCTGGCTGCCGCCTCGGTCGAGCTGAGCGACCAGGAGATGACCGAACTCGACCGGGCGTTCCCACCGGGAGCGACCGCCGGGGACCGCTACCAGCCGGAAATGATGGCCCAACTGAACCGCTGATCCGCCCCACGTCCGTCGCTGTCCTCGGGGATGCTGCGATCCAGAAATAATGGCCCCGCCTGCCAAAAGCGCTTGGCAGCACGCGGGAGCCGTGCTATAGTGCCACGCTTGTTTGCCAGAGTAGTTTCCAGTTCTTCCTTTGGTCGCACAAACCATGATTCTGACACAGATACTGCAAGCGAATTCGGTTCGCGTTCCGCTCCAGGGCAACGATAAGAACACCGTGATCGGCGAACTGTTGGATCTGCTCGACGAGAACGACCTGCTCCTCAACAAGGAGGTCGCCAAGGACGCGGTGTTCACGCGGGAGAAGACCCGCAGCACGGGAATCGGCTCGGGCATCGCCATTCCGCACGGCAAATGCAGCGCCGTCAAAGACCTGGTCATGGCCCTGGGGGTCACGCGCGCGCCGATTGAGTTTCAGAGTGTGGACAACAAGCCCGTCTCGATCGTGATCCTGCTGGTTTCTCCCCTCGATCAGACCGGTCCGCATATCCAGGCACTGGCGCGGATCAGCCGGCTGATGCTCGACGACAACTTCAAGAAGGCGCTGGAGCAGGCCCCGTCGTCCGAGGTCGCCTACAAGTTACTGAACGACCGGGAGAACGAATAGGAACGTTCCGTGAGGGGGTTTGACTTCGGATTTACGTTCCAGCGACCGGCAGAGAACCGGGCCGGATCGTAAATCCGAAATCGCAATTCGCAGATCCCCTATCCCTTTTCCCAGAGGATCAGGCCCAGATCGTAGGGATTGACCTGGTCGGGGTGGTTGGGCAATACGCGAACGGCCACGCCGTGCTGGCCGGTCGTTCTGCATTCCATCGAGCCGGTGAACCAGTGTTCGCCGTCATCTCCCGCCCGCTGCTCGTGGCTCATCGGCACCGGGGAGCCCTCCTGGATATTGCCCCAGGAATCGGTCGGGCCGGAATAGAGCTCGACGCACACGTCTTCGGGTTGGATGCGCCCCAGCTTGACCAGGGCCCGGACGTTCAACGAGGAGCCGACCTTCAGCTGCGGCTGCCTCGGGTTCAATTGCTCATCCTGCTCGCCGTCGTTGTTGATGCAGACCGTCACGTCCTTGACCGCGAAATCCGACCACGCCTCGCGAATCTCGGATTTCCATCGCGAGAACGCCTTGGCCCGGGTCATCGCCTCCGCCGCCAGATAACGATAGCGGGACGCCGCCGGATTGTAGAACCGCCGTGTGTACTCGGCCAGCATGCGATGCGTGTTGAAACGCGGCGCCACGAACTTGATCGTCGCCTTCATCTTCTGGATCCAGGCGCGAGGCAGATTGTCGGCGCTGCGCGTGTAGAACAGCGGAACCACCTCGTTTTCGAGCAGGCTATAGATCGCCTGCGCCTCGACCATGTCCTGGTAGTCCTGGTTCTGGTAGTCTTCGCCGTCGCCGATCACCCAGCCCCCTTCGGGGATATAGCCTTCACACCACCATCCGTCGAGGGTGCTCATGTTGAGCACGCCGTTGACGGCAGCTTTCATGCCGCTGGTGCCACTGGCCTCCATCGGCCGGCGCGGGTTGTTCAGCCAGACGTCGACGCCGCGGACGAGGAAGCGCGCCACGTCCATGTCGTAGTCTTCCAGGAAGAGAATGCGCCGTCGCACCGACTCGTCGCTGGCGAAGTGAATGATATGACGGATGATTTCCTTGCCGCCGTTGTCCTTCGGGTGGGCCTTGCCGGCAAAGATGAACTGCACCGGCCGATCCGTATTGTTCAGCAGCCTGGCCAGCCGCTTGGCGTCTCGCAGCAACAGATCGCCACGCTTGTACGAGGCGAAACGCCGGGCGAAGCCGATCGTCAGGGCCTCGGGGTCCAGCACTTCCTCCGCCTGTCGCAACTCGCCGTGGCAACGGCCGCGACGCTGCATCTGCGTCATCAGCCGCTTGCGGGCGAACACGATCAACTGCTCTTTGCAGCGCTGGTGGGCACTCCACAGCTCTTCGTCGGGAATCTGGTCCGCCTGGTCCCACACCGATTTGTCGAAGACGCTCTCCGACCATGCCGGTCCCATATACCGCTGGTAGAGTCCGCTGATCTCGTCCGACAGCCAGGTCTTGAGGTGAATGCCGTTGGTGATCGAGATGATCGGCACTTCCTTCTCGGGAACGCCGGGCCACAGAGATCCCCAGACCTCGCGGGAGATCTGCCCGTGCAGTTTGCTGACGCCGTTGATATAGCCGCTGAGCCGAATGGCCAGCACCGGCATCTTGAACGGTTCGCTCTCGTCGTCGGGCAGCATCCGTCCCAGCGACAGAAACTGGTTGCGGTTGACACCCAGGTGTGGGAAGTAACTGCCGAAATACTTGTCCATCAGCTCGACGCTGAATTCGTCGAGACCTGCCTTGACCAGCGTATGGACCGTGAAGACGTTGCCCGAACGGGTGGCTTCCACCGCCTCGTCGAACGTCATGTTCTTGGCGTTGCGCAGTTGGCGAATTCGCTCGAGCGCCATGAAGGCCGCGTGCCCTTCGTTCATGTGGCAGACCGTCGGCTCGATGCCCATCGCCAGCAGCGCCTTGAGTCCGCCGATGCCCAACAGAATCTCCTGACGGATGCGCAGCTCACGATCGCCGCCGTAAAGGTTGCTGGTGATCATCCGGTCGGCGGACGAATTCGGCGCGATATTGCTGTCGAGCAGATACAGTTTGATCCGCCCGACGGAAACGCACCAGATTTGCGCCTGGACGCTGCGGCCCGGATATTCGATGCTGATCGTCAGCGGTCGGCCGCTCTCCTTACGGACCAGATCGATCGGCATGTTGAACGCGTCGTTCTCCATGTACGCTTCCTGCTGCCAACCGTCGATGTTCAGGTACTGCCGGAAGTAGCCCTTCTGATACATCAGACCGACACCCACCAGCGGGACGCCGAGATCCGAAGCGCTCTTGAGATGGTCGCCCGCCAGAATCCCCAGCCCGCCGGAGTAGATCGGCAGGCACTCGTGAAGCCCGAACTCGGCGCTGAAGTACGCGATCGTCGGCTTGGTCGCCTGAGGACAGGCCTTCTCATACCAGGTCGAAGCCCCGAGATACGAACGCAGCGTGTCCGCCGCCTGCTTCAATTCGTTCAGGAAACTGTCGTTTCGGGCCAACGCCTGCAACCGGCTCTGCGAGACGCTGCCCAGCAGCTTGACCGGGTTGTGATTGCAGCTGACCCACAGGCTCGGGTCGATCCGCTTGAACAGATCCACGAAGGAGGGGTTCCAGGCCCAGAACAAGTTTCGTGCGACGTAGTCCAGGTCTTGCAGGGAATCCGGCAACGCTGGCAGAACGGTGAAGTTACGGACACTCGGCATTTCAACTCCTCACAAAGTCAATCATCCTGATAGGAGGCACCCCAAGAGCACGGCAGGTCCTCACCCTCTCATCGGCAGATCCCTTGCCCGGCTTAACTCCAAAAACCCCCAGCTTGCGGTGGCAATTCGGCGTTCGAACGTCCGACAACCCTCGACGTCCGGCCGCTGAGAGCACACAAATAAAAAAGGCCTGTAGGAACAGGCCTTTTTGTCTATTGCCAGCTCACCTCCACCTGTGCCGTGGGAATGGCTTTTGAAGAGAACCCATTACTGCTAGGTGGGCAATCGTTGCTCGCGTCCGGAGATCCTATCGAGTAGGCATGTCCGGCCCGCAAAGACCTGATTTCCCTCAGAACGGGTATCGGTTCTTTCAACTGCACGCATTCTCACGAACACTGCAGGGGTCAGCCCGCAAATTCTCTTATACCAGATCGGCGTGCGTCCGTCAAGGAAATAGCCGGTCGATCCCGACGACGTTCATGACCGTCGCAGTGACCCACACACCAACATTCTTATCGGCATTTCGAGCGCGGGACATGAAAAAATTGATGGCGTCCCCACCATGCTTTTCGCCGACCGCCGACGCCCCTACACCGTCCTCAATTCGGCCCCTACCGCCTGGCCGAGGCTCTGGACGATCGTGCCCTGATACCCGTCGACCACCTCGTGCGTCAGCGTCCCGTCTTCGTCGCGGAACCGCAGGGACAGGGTCACGCTCTTCTGGTCCGGCGCGATCCCCTTGCCCCGATAGATGTCAACAAATCTGATGTCCTCAAGTTCGCCGGGGGCGCTGCTTTGGATCGCCTGGGCAATGGCCCGCCAGGGCGTCTCTTCCGCGACCAGGATCGACAGGTCGCGTTCGATGGCGGGAAAACGCGGGACCGGACGGATGGAGATCGGAGCCCCCTTCAACGCCATCAGCTCAGCGAAATCCAGCTCGGCGCCACAGGGAGTGAGTTCCTTGAAATCCAGCTTATCCCGCACCGTTTCGGAGAAGACGCCGGCAACGCCGATCGTGCGACCGTTGACCGTCACGTTCGCCCCCACCTCAGCCCAGGGCAGATCGGTCGGCACGAAATCCACCGCCGCCTGCCGGTCGATGTGCCGGATCAGCCCCTCCACCGCACCGCGCAGTTCGCGGAAGTCCCCGCTGCAAATCAAGGCCACCTTCGTCTTCTCGTCGGGCAAGGCGTCCTTATCGGTCGTCGGACGGAACGTGTCGGCGATCTCGTACACCCGGCACGGCAGGTTCTTGGCGTTGACGTTCGTCTTGAGCACCTCCAGCAGGGAGCCCAGCAAGGTCTGCCGCAACAGGTTGGCGCTCTTGCGGGAGACGTCCTTGACGCCCAGGTTGCCGCCCCCCTCGCCGTCGGCAAACAGCGAGGCGATCGCCTGGTCGATGAACGTCACCGTCACCGTCTCATAAAAGCCGCATCCGTTGAGGAACGTGCCGATCGACTCAGCCAGCTTCTGATGGGTGTCCGCGGGGACCGCTTCGATGCGAATCCGACGCCGCGTCGGCACCTGATTGTATCCGTGAACGCGCGCGACCTCTTCGATCAGGTCGACCTCCCGCAGAATATCGCTGCGCCACGTGGGAACCGAACAGGTCACCACGTCGTCCGACAGACGTGGATCGAAATGCAGCGACGTGAGGATCCGCAGGACCGTCTCCGCAGGGATCTCGATGCCCAGCAGCTTGTTCAATCGCGACAGTCGCATCGTCACCTCGCGCGGTGCAGGCTTCTTCGGATAGGCGTCGACCACACCCCGGGCCACGCGCCCCCCCGCCACCTGCACGATCAACTGCGCCGTCCGCTGCGACGCCCAGTCGATCTTTTCGATGTCCACGATCCGCTCGAATCGGAAGGCGGCCTCCGAAGGCAGCGACAGCCGTCGGCTCGTCGTCCGCACGCAGACCGGATCGAAATGCGCTTCTTCCAGCAGGATCGTCGTGGTCTTGTCGCTCACTTCGGTTTCCAGCCCGCCCATCACGCCGGCAATGGCCACCGGCTGCTTCGCATCGGCAATCACCAGCATCTGGTCCGTCAGCTCGCACTTCGAGCCGTCGATGCTGACGATCTGCTCGCCCGCGACCGCCTTGCGAACGATGATCCTGCCTCCCTCGATCGTGGCGTAGTCGAACGCATGCGGCGGCTGACCCGTCTCGAGCATCGCGTAGTTCGTCGCGTCGACCACGTTGTTGACGCTGCGCATCCCGACCGCTTCGAGCCGCTTCGCCATCCAGTCGGGCGAGGGGCCCACCTTGACGCCCTCGATCACCCGCGCCGTGTACCGCCCGCAGAGCTCGGGCTCGGCAATCTCGACCTGGACGTACTCCGAGGCGTCCTTGTCCAGCTCGTCCAACTCGATCCGGGGCATCTTCAGCTCCTTGCCCGTCGCGGCCGCCAATTCCCGCGCCACCCCGATGTGGCTGAGGCAATCGCCTCGATTGCTGGTCACCTCGACGTCCAGCACGGTGTCGTCGGCAAGTCGCTCGATCCCCTCGCACGGAAAGCCCAGATCGCTCAGAATCGCCGCGATCCGCTCGGGCGAGAGCCCCGTCTCGATGTAGTCGTTCAGCCAGTTCAGCGAAATCTTCATGAAATCCGTCCTTACGAATGTCCCTGATTGGGCCCTAGAGTATCCATCTCCCCTGCCCCTGTCAACCTCGGCAAACCGAAGCCGGACTTGCCCGACCACCCGGTTTTCGGTAGGCTGGAACCCAAGGGCAGCGGGCCCGACCATTGCGACCGAGAGACCGGGAAAGACCATGAACGACTGCGAACGCTTCGAACAACTGATCGAGGGGGGCGATGGCTGCATTTCCATCGTCACGAATGAGGAGCACGATGCCTTGGAGATCGTGCGCAAGGCCGCGGAGAAGCTCAAACGGGATATGTGGGTCTGGTCGATCGCCGACGGCGTCCGCGACGGGTTGCTCGACGGCAGCCCCGCCATCGCCAACACCGACCACCCCGCCGCCGGCCTGGCCAACCTCGCCCAGGCCAAGCCGGGCTCGCTCTGCGTCACGCTGGACCTCGCCGAGCACCTCAAGGGCGGCAAGGCCCTGCGGATCCTCCGCGACATGATCGACAGCTTCGACAGCAGCGGCCTGACCATCGTCATGATCGACAGCAGCGACAAGCTGCCCGACGTCATCAAGGCCTACGCCCGCCCCTTCGAGATCTCGTACCCCAACGAGAAGGAACTGCTTCAGATCATCCGCGCCACCCTTCAGCGGCTCCACCGCAAGAAGCCCATCGAGGTGGGCATCACCCAGAAGGGCCTCGATACGATCGTCCGCAACCTGCGCGGGCTGACCCGCCGGCAGGCGGTGCGGATCATCAGCGACGCCGTCGCGGCCGATCAGCGATTTCAGGATGGCGACATCAACATCGTCATCGCCAACAAGAGACGCATGGTCCAGCAAGGGGGGCTGCTCGAATACATCCAGACGCCGCTCGATCTGAGCGAAATCGGCGGGATGAACCGCCTCAAGACCTGGTTGCACCAGAGGCTCGACGTCTTCAGCCCCGAGGCCAAGGCCTTCGGGCTGGTCCCGCCCAAGGGCGTCCTCATGCTCGGCGTCCAGGGCGCCGGCAAGAGCCTCTGCGCCAAGGCCATCGCCACCGCCTGGCACCAGCCTCTGCTGCGACTCGACCCGGGTACGCTCTACGCCAGCTTCATCGGCGAATCGGAACACAACCTCCGCGACGCCCTGAAGCAAACCGAGATGATGGCGCCGGTGATCCTGTGGATCGATGAAATCGAGAAGGCCTTCGCCTCGGCCGCCAGCCGCAGCGCCGATGGCGGCCTCTCCCAACGCATGTTCGGCACCCTGCTCACCTGGCTTCAGGAACATGAGGCGCCGGTCTTCACCGTCGCGACCGCCAACGATATCGAAGCCCTGCCGCCGGAACTGCTCCGCAAAGGGCGCTTCGACGAAATCTTCTTCGTCGACCTGCCCAGCGCCGCCGTACGCGAGCAGATCTTCGCGATCCACCTGCGAAAACGAGGGCGCGACCCCGAGAAGTTCGACCTCAAGGCCCTGAGCGAGGCGTCCGAAGGCTACAGCGGATCGGAGATCGAGCAGGCGGTTACCGCCGGGCTGCACGCCGCCTACGCGGACAAGACCGAGTTGGACACGAATCGCCTGATCGCGGCGATACGCATCTCGCCTCCCCTCTCGATCACCATGGCCGAGAAGGTCCGCACCCTGCGCGAATGGGGTCAAGGCCGGTGCGTCCCCGCCGATTGAGGGCGGGACGAACGAGGCATGCCTCCCCCCTGCCTCTTGAGCCAGGTATGTGTGTGAGACCATCTTGCCAGGTGGGTAGCAGCTTCAAAGCGCAGTGAAACGGAGCTTTGGGGATGGCGGATGCGCCTGTCCGATACGCATGCCCTAAGACATGTACAGACACCCTGCCTCTTACGCCGGGTTTTGCGCTTCTCAAAGAGCGCTTCGCGTCTATAATGGTTCCGCAAGAAGGATCGAAATCGGTTAAGGGATTGTGGCTATGAATACGCGTTCGGTATGGCTCTTCCTCGAGGCCTCTGTGATGGCCGTGCTCCTCTGCGGCTGCGTGGAACGACAACTGACGATCAACACCGAACCCCAGGGCGCCATGGTCGCGCTCAACGACGAGCAAATCGGCGTCACCCCCGTGACCGTGACCTTCAACTGGTACGGCGACTACTCCGTCCGCGCCAGCAAGGAAGGCTTCGAGACGCTCCAGACGCACCGCGAGCTCAAAGCCCCCCTCCACGACCGCTTCCCCTTCGACTTCTTCGTCGGGGTGCTCTATCCGGGCCACATCGTCAACGAATACCAATGGACCTTCGACCTGGCCCCCCGCCAGGATCTCACCCGTGAACAACTCCTGGAACAAGCCGACGCCCTCCGCACCCAAATCCAGTAGTCACGCCGCTGCCCTGCTCCAATCCCGCCGAAACCCGCTGGACGCTAACCGGTTGCGCTTGCGGCGCGCGTTTCCGATTGCCCACCACGCGCCACCGCTTGTAGTGTGTCCGTAAGGGCATAGTCTCTGCGACAGATCGAAGACCACCCCGCAAGATCGGCTCAGCCATCAGGCAACAGGCCCACCCGGATGAGAGGGCACACCTGCAACGGGACATTGCAGCCTCACATCGCGCCACCGAAAGCTCGCACCGTCGCATCGTACGTCCACATCATGACGTTCCAGGCTCGCATCGTGGCAATACACGCTTACACCCTCGCGATACAGGCTTGCATCGTGGCGTTGTGAGCTTACATCGTCACGTTGCAGGCTTTCCCGCCGATGACGCAGACCTCCCGCAACGCATGTAAGCCCCTTTGAAACAAGCGTTTATCCACAAAGACCGCAAACTCCGTCCTCCCCCCCTTGCGGGGCGCGACACGCCAAGCCCTTTCGCCCGCGCACCGCCCCCGGCGCGGAACGGAGTGGACGGCATTTTTCGCATGGAACCAATGGCATGTCCATCACTTGGCCACCCAGAACGTGATGTCGTAGGCTGTGCCCCACACCCAGTTCCGTATCGGTTCAGCTCGTGACGTCACAACCTACCATGGTTGCACTTCGCACGTGAATGCGCCATTAATCAAGCTCTGACCTGAGATCCCCTTGAAACTTATCGTTGGCGAGTTATGACATTGTCCCAGAATGCAAAGGTCTGCCTCCCCCAACTGCAAACTAAGAAACCTTAACGATCAATCGCATCTTTCACAGATATTAGGGAATATTTTTCAAGCTTCCTTTGGATTCCCTCATTCGGAATATCAGTTATACGGCATGCAGCAACATACGGAAACCTTCCACTACAATTAAACGCTCCTAATGTAAAGAGCTTTTGATGTGCGCCATATGATGTACTCTTGACACTTATGGTACATTCAAAATAAGGGACATAAATCTCTTTGGTTTTACCCTTCAAAGCAATATTGACATATTTACCACAATTACTCTTGATTTGCGAAATATCAAGGTACGTAAGCCATTCTTTCTTGGCTACCTTGGCGATACTCTCATAAATGAAATCAGCAACTTCCTCCAACCTTCCCCCAACCAATATGTCGAAGCCAACCTCATCTTGAATTTTGTCAAGCTTGATGCACTTCACTATTTCCTGTTCGCTACACACCTTCATTTCGTCAGATGACATCCTCTGCTCAAATGTATCTCTAAAATCTACTTTCGGAGATTTTGTCCCACATCTCGAGCAGATGCCCCCCTTCCAAACATGACTGTTATCTCTGATCTTACCACATCCACTGCAAACACATCCATTCCATGTATGTTTGATTTCTCCGCAGACTGAACAAACACACTCCTTCCACTGATGCTGCACATCTCTTCGTCTTCCACATTTGGTGCAGGTGCAGCCGTCCCATTGATGCTCTTCGTCACGTTTGGCACCGCAGCGCGTGCATATACACGCCTCCCACTGATGCTGCAGATCTCTTCGTTTTCCGCATCTAGTGCAGATGCAACCGTCCCATTGATGCTCTTCGTCACGTTTGGCACCACAGCGCGTGCATATACACGCCTCCCACTGATGCTGCAGATCTCTTCGTTTTCCGCATCTAGTGCAGATGCAACCGTCCCATTGATGCTCTCGCTCTACAGAACATCGCCGACACATGCAGTTGGCCCAATCATGTTCTCTATTTCGTGCCGCGCCACATCGTTGACAGATACAGCCGCCCCACTTATGGATACCAAGTTTGCATAGTAGTTGCATCTAGATACCTTTCATGCTAACGCAGGCCCTTATTCGCGACGCGCAGCGGCGTCGAGATAAAGGGCCATCTTATCAATTGAAATTAGCAGAGGTTCATTTGATGAAATCAACCTACGATGGGCATCGATTCTGTTCTTGGAAAGTGGCACAATCCCATTAGAAGCTATCCCAAAACCCTTTTTGACTGTGGGTCGTATGACCATGCACTATGCTTACACTCACGGAAGAACAACTGGATTGACTGTTGGAACGGATTCCCGATCCGCCAAGAAGTCCCAAGGGGGTCGGCCCGGTCCTCTGTCGGCCGCACTCTCAACATCGAATTCTCCCCTGAACGCAACCAGGAGAATAGCACGATGCGTCGGGTGCGTCAAGGGCGTCTTCGGCGATCGCGGGCTATCGGGGCCAGGTGGGCGCGTGCAGCTAAGTGGGTATGCATAATTATT
>NPIE01001372.1_pt1 | contig 121796 bp, 89 predicted proteins | sample 8637661 | NCBI WGS metagenome assembly NPIE01 (sample SAMN07420842, study PRJNA396082) | bioreactor metagenome | isolation source: sample BA12 brine-fed electro-methanogenic bioreactor BA | place: Japan: Kochi | collected 2016-12-09
GGGAGGGGATCGAAAGGACGGTCAGGCGCCGGGGGGGGGTTGGGTGGTGGGGTGGGGGGGGTGGGGGGGGCATAATGGCGGGGGTAGGCCTTGGGGCCTGCGGCGTGTGACTGTCGAATTTCCAGTGCAGGAAAGGGGTGTTTCATGGGCATGCAGAGCGAGCGATCCACGAGCCGTCGAGATTTTCTCAAGCAGAGTTCGGGGGCACTGGCGGGGATGGCACTGGCGGGTGCGATCGGGGCGCGGGCGTATGCGGGCGAGCAGAACACGATCGAGGTGGCGCTGGTGGGCTGCGGGGGTCGGGGGACGGGTGCGGCGGCGAACGCGCTATCGACGAAGGGTCCGACGAAGCTGGTGGCGATGGCGGATGCCTTCGCGAGTCGGCTCGAGAGCAGTCGGCAGAACCTGGCGACACAGTTCGGGGAGAAGGTGGACGTTCCGAAAGAGCGGCAGTTCGTGGGGCTGGACGGATACAAGAAGGCGATCGACGCGATCGCGCCGGGGGGCGTGGTGCTGCTGGCGACGCCGCCTGCGTTTCGGCCGATCCATGTGGAGTACGCGGTGGGCAAGGGCTGCCACGTGTTCATGGAGAAATCGTTCGCGGTGGATGCGCCGGGGATTCGGCGGGTGCTGAAGGCGGGCGAGGCGGCGCAGCGGAAGAACCTGAAGGTTGCGGGCGGGTTGATGAGTCGGCATTACAGGCCACTGGAAGAGGCGGTGGAGCAGCTTCACAAGGGTGCGATCGGGGACCTGATCACGTGCTGGGCGTATCGGGAGCATACGCCGGTAGGGTTTACGCCCAAGGCGGCGGGGATGAACGAGCTGGCGCACCAGATTCGCAACTACTCGAATTTCACGTGGCTCAACGGCAGCTTCCTGCTGGACTGGCTGATCCACAACCTGGATGTGTGCTGCTGGTGCAAGGATGCGTGGCCTGTTTCGGCGCAGGGGCACGGCGGGCGGCAGGTGCGGACGGCGCCGGATCAGCTGTTCGATCACTATGCGGTGGAGTACCACTTCCCCGACGGGACCAGGCTGTTCGCGCAGGGGCGGCACATGGACAACTGCTGGGGGTTCTTCGGGGACATCATTCACGGGACGACGGGCTCGGCGGTGCTGGGCGAGGGCATCACGCAACCTCGGATTTTCAAGGGGCATCGGCAGCGGGCGGAGGACGTGATCTGGCAGTATAAGGGCGAGCCCTGGAACCACTATCAGTACGAGCACGATCTGCTGTTCGACGCGATCCGGACGAACAAGCGGTACAACGAGACGGAGCGGTGCTGCAACGCGGCGATGGTTGGCATCCTGGGTCGCATGGCGGCGGAATCGGGGCAGATGATCACGTGGGAGAAGGCGATGGCGTCGGAGCTGGAACTGGCGCCGGGGCTGGAGGGGTATACGATGGAGTCGGACGCGCCGGTGATGCCCGATGCGAACGGGTGCTATCCCGTTGCGATGCCGGGGCAGACAGTCGTGTTGTGAGGGGCACACTGAGAGCTGGGCGCATGGGTTGAGTACCCACGCTACGGGTCGATGAGTCGCCGACGCGTGATCAACACGGGTGCTTTCTGTCAACGTTCCGGCTTCGCCGGTCTGTTCTGAATCCGCGTCTTCTGGCGCTCTTTGTAGAAATCGACCAGGCGTTTGGGATCGAAGTCCACCTTGCGCGAGATATCCCGCCTGATGCGTCTGATTTCCGCGATGGCCTCATTGTCTTTCATGTCAGGACCCTATCAATTCCAACGGCGTGAGAATCTCCGGCGTGTGCATTCTCAGACGCTCGTTGATCCTTCGAATATGCCTCCGCTTATTGGCATTGGCAAGATGATTGCAGTTCCACGTCAGCAGATAGTCCATCTTATGAAATGACGCCACCGCCAGATGCAGGGCATCCCCTAACTCATCCCTTGGCATCAGATACTGGGCGATGTAGACCTCGACAATGTCTCTAATGTCATCGGTGATTTCCAGGAAAACGAGATTTTCGATAAGCGACAATTTATCCTCTTTCCCAGGATGCTCTCCCGATTCCAGTTCAAAGAGCACGGCTTCAGACGTATAACATTCGAACGCTTGCCTGCTCTGCTGCCACCACAAGCGCGTCCAATTGCGCATCGCCACGAACTCGGGTTGCGTCCTCGTCTCGTGGTAGAACGATGGTATCGAAGTTTCGACATAGACCGTCTGCATGGTCGTATTATACCCGATCTCGGCGTTTGACACAAACATGGGACGTCGTGCGGGGTTATCCCCAGGTGCAGAATTGCAGGAAACGGTACACGAGGAACAGGAATCCGGCGTTCAGGACAGCGATCGAAGCGATGTAGAACGGCATTCGAGGGCGGCGGCGCAGGGTCTTGGCGAATCGCATGACGATGAGCGATTGAACCAGGCCGGAGCCGATCCCCAGGACGAAACAGAAGCGCAAATTCGCAGGCGATGGAGGCCATCCCATGAGCCACGCTTCTGCCATCAGGGCACCGACAACAGACACGATGGTGCAAGCGACAACTACGGCGATCACGGCTCTTGATGACATATCTATCAAGCGTCTGCACGACCGGGAAGTGAGCGGTCAGTAGTCGGGGTAGTTGTGCATCCAGTCGGGCCATTCGCTGGGGGTGACTCCACCAGCCATGGTCCAGGGGCCTCGGGTATCGTAGGTCTTGTGCCATTTGAGGGTCCAGAGTTCCTTGAGATCGACCTTGCGGACGGACCAGTCGAGGAAGGCCATGTTGATGCCGCCCTTGTGGCGGTCGATGCAGATGCGTCGCATGTGCTGGGTGCCCTGCCAGGCCATGTCGGGGATATCGGGCGGTGAGTCTTCGGGCAGCGGGAAGATGTTGAAGCGGAGGGCGTCCATGAAGAGGGGCACGAGGGCGGCTCCGCGGACGCCGGGGGTTCGCCAGTTGTTCTTGGTCTCGAAGCCTTCGTAGACGGTGACCTGATCGGCGGGCGGGTTTTCGACCCAGCCATTGATTCCGTAACTGCCCCAGTCGCCCTCGGGGGCATAGCCTTCGCCCCAGAAGCGGCCCCAGGCGGAGAAGACGTTCCACTCGGGTGCGGCCAGGCCGTTTTCGTCGATGATGGGCTCCAGGGCGGTGGGACAGCAGCGGATCTTGTGGTCGTTCTTGTAGTACGGGCGGAGGGCGTTCATCCAGTGGTAGGTGTGTCCGCGGCCGATACCGGCCTGGAACTTGCCATCGTGAGCTTCGGTGTACATCGAGAAGAACAGGTTCCACTGCTTGAGGTTCGCGCGGCAGGCGACGGTTCGGGCCTGCTCTTTGACGCGGGCGAGGGCGGGCATTAAGATGGACATGAGCAAGGCGATGATGGCGATGACGACGAGCAGCTCGATCAGGGTAAATGCCTTACGCTTTCTCATGGTACGCACTCCCGAAAACACTCGCGGTTGTCGTGGTGGAAAAGGAAGCCGGAAGGGCTGACCGGTAGTCTCGACGCCGTTGTATGGCATTGCGGTCTTCCACAGCCTCTTCGTCCTCTCATGGATTGCCGTCCTCGATGCAGACCAGTCCAGGGGCGGCTGGTTCCTAAGGGTCTATTATGGCAGAACGGAGCCGGCGGGACAAGGGAAAAGGCTTGTTTCGTATCTCGTATCTCGAATCTCGTATCTCGTTTTGGCGGGCGTGTGGGGTGGTGCGACCCGACGGGTCTTCTGGTCCGCCGACTCGTTCATGTTGCGGCGGGGTCGGGCAGGAGGGCTCGGAGGGTTCTGGCTCGGGTTTTGATGTCGTCGGGGCCGATGCGGGCGGCCTCGATCATTTGATCAGCGGCGGTGAGGGCGGCTTCGAGAGCGGGCGGATCGAGGAGCGCCGCCATCCGGCAGTAGCGGCTTTTCGATCGGCCCTCGTCGAAGTCGGCGAGCATGCGCTGGAGCAGGCGGATACGGCGGGCCTGCTGCTCGATGAAGCTTTCGATTCCGTGGGCCCTGATGGTGGTGAGATTGGGCAGGACCTTGCGATACGGCGGGTAGGAACGAGATTCGGCGGCTTGGGCGTATTCCTGCTCGCTCTTGAACCTGGGGCAGGGGAACTCGAGGCATTGGGCACAGGTTTCGAGGTGCTTTTTCTTGACGGCGCAGGTGATCAAGGCGCAGGAAGGGTGTTTTTGGAGGAAGTCGGGTCCGGCGCACCCTGGGCAGCGGGAGGGTCCTGCGGTGTAGTGTCGGGGGCAGAGGCCGCAATCGAGGCCGCATACGCCAATCGTTGGATAGCGCTTCTCTACCGGGTCCATCTGGCATCCGCCCTTGCGCGCACATCAACCAACTCGCAGTTGGCGAACCCACACAGCCGAACTGTCGAGCACCCCTGTCGGGCGTCGTCGTTCGCGGCTCAGTGGCTGGGGGTATAGCCGAGCTTGCCCCAGCAGCCTTTCTGCATCTCGTAGAGGTCGTAGAAGCCGTCAGCGGTCTGGGGGGCCCAGCCGACCTGGGGTCCGGTGTTCTCTTCGTCGCGGGCATGCTTGATCGTATCGGTGCCCTTCCAGCGCCAATGGTCGACGTGCCCATCGGCATAGGAGAGAGTGGTGCCGTCTCCGTGGCGGACGGGAGGGCTGTCGAACCAGGTCTCGAGATGATAGTAGACGGCGTACGCGTCGGAGGTCATCTTGCCCTCGTCGATGAAGACGAGCCGGTAGGCGGGGGCGGGATTGCGGATCTCGCTGCGCTTCTTGATGAACGCGCCGCGCACGCCCTGCACCCAAGTGTGGTTGACGGCATTCATGGAGAACATGATCGAATAGGTGAAGGCCTCTCCCTTCCTGCCGGTGGGACAGCGATAGAGCTTTTCGTTCTTGACATAGGGCCAAAGCGCCCCGTTGCGGATATCCACCTTGGCCGCCTCGATGTCGTCCGGATGGTAGCCGTCGATCCAGGCCAGCTCGTTGGTGTGGTCGCCCCAGGACAGATTCTGGTTGCTGAAACCGGTGGCACCGTTGACGATGCGGTCGTCGTTCTCGTCGGCGTACATAATCCAGGCGAGGGTCAACTGCTTGAGGTTGCTCAGGCAGGCGGCCCGGCGGCCCTGCTCGCGGGCGCGGTGCAGGGTAGGCATGAGGATCGCCATGAGGATCGCGATGATGGCGATGACGACGAGGAGTTCGATGAGGGTAAACGCGCTGCGGCGGGCAGCGTCTCGACGGGATGTAGCTGTGCCGTTCATAACACCTCCACAGAAAGAAACGTACCCTATGATATCGCGCGAGGCGGGGGCTCACAAGGGGAAATTCGGCGGAACCTCTGTCGGGGGTGCGGTCGGGATACGGTGGCGGATGCGAGGGCGGAACGCCCTCGATACGCGCGGCCGGAATGGATGAAACACGGCGCGGACGCGGGAACCAACCCTCTTGCGGCGGGAAGGGGAATTTGATAGGATATATTCGGTTCGGCGTGGTTTTCGGTCGGGGTCTGCCAGTAGGGATGAGCCGGTCGCGGAGGCGGGTGCGGGCTCTGGGCTGGAGGACACGGTTCAGGAGTCCGGGGCGAGAGTGGGGATTCGATGAACCGCCACGCGTGTATGGCCGAGGGGAGAAGATGCGGGAGAGCAGGATTGAGGTGCGGTCGTGACGACATACCTTTGAGGAGGACTCTTATGTTCCGGAGACAGGCTGGTTGGGGTTGGTTTGCGCTGGGTTGGGTGGTGACGGCAGCCTGCTGGTGCGGAGCGGCCGATCCTTCGCTGGTGGGCTGGTGGACGTTCGACGAGGGTTCGGGGACGATCGCGTACGATTCGAGCGGCCAAGGGCACGACGGGACGCTGCGAGGCGGCCCGACGTGGTCGATGGGACGCATCGACGGGGCACTGGACTTCGACGGGAAGGACGACTACGTGGAGGTCGGGAGCGTGGGGGTCAGCGGGGCGGCACCGCGAACGGTGGTCGGGTGGGTGAAGGCAGATACGGCGGCGACCGCCGGCGGGACGAGCGTCTTCGGGTTCGTCCCCGACGGGAGTATCGAGGGGACGTATTTCGACGTGGAGGTCGACGACAAGGGCAACTACGTGGCGCACATCGGCGGGTATCAATGGACGCTCGGCCCGGTAGACACACAATGGCACCATGTCGGGGGCAGCTACGACGGCGCGGCAGGCGCTTGGTATCTGGACGGGGAGTTCGTCGACGGGACGGAAGGCGAACTGGGGACGATCGACCAAGTGCGGATCGGCGGTCGGTTGAGCAACGGTCGGCACTTTGCGGGTCTGATTGATGACGTCCGGATCTACAATCGGGTGCTGACGGAGGCGGAGATTCAAGCGGTGGTTGCGGGGACGGATCTGGGGGTGGCGACGGCGCCCGATCCGGCGGACGGTGCGGAAGACGTGGCGCGTGATGTGGTATTGACCTGGGCCCCAAGCGATACGGCGGTTCGGCACAACGTATATCTGGGGACGGAGTGGGACGACGTGCGGAGCGCCAGCGCCAGCGATCCGAGAGGTGTGCTGGTCAGCCAGGGGCAGACGGGGGCAAGGTTCGATCCGCAGGGGCTATTGGCGCTTGACCAGAAGTACTATTGGCGTGTCGACGGCATTGCGACCGACGGGAGCGTGTTGAAGGGTCGGACGTGGAGCTTCACGTCGGAATCGTTCTCGTATCCGATCGAGGGGGTGGTGGCGACGGCGTCGCATGCGGATGCAGGGGCGGGAGCGGAGAATACGGTCAACGGGTCAGGGCTGAACGGCGAGGACCAGCACTCGATGAAGACGGGGGATATGTGGCTGGCGACGCCAGGGGTGGATGAGGCACTGTGGATTCAATTCGCATTCGATCGCGTGTACAAGCTGGATCAGATGCTGGTCTGGAACTACAACGCGGAATTCGAGCTGCTGCTGGGGTTTGGATTGAAGAACGTGGCGGTCGAGTACTCGGCAGATGGGACGGAGTGGACGTCGCTGGGGGATGTGGAATTGGCGCAGGCGACGGCGAGTGCGACGTACTGCTACAATACGACGGTGGACTTCGAGGGCGTTGCGGCGCGGTTCGTCCGGCTGCACGTGCAGAGCAGCTATGGGGTCATGGGCCAGTACGGGCTCAGCGAGGTGCGGTTCTTGTACATTCCGGCGCAGGCGCGCAAGCCCAAGCCGGCGGACGGGGCGACGGATGTGGAAATCGGTACGGTCCTGCGCTGGTGCAGCGGACGCGAGGCGGCGTCGCACGAGGTCTACCTGGGGACCGATCCGGAAACGTTGGCGCTGGTGGCTACGCCGGAGACGACGAGCTATGCGCCGGGCAATCTGATCTTTGGCGAGACGTATTACTGGAGGGTCGACGAGGTCAATGAGGCGGAGGCGGTGGCCCGATGGGAAGGCGACCTGTGGGCTTTCTCGACCGAGGAGTTTGCGGCGATCGACGATTTCGAGCGCTATGTCGACGAGATCGACGCGAAGGGCGCGGCGACGATTTTCGACGTGTGGCTGGACGGCTGGGTGAACGGCAGCGGCTCGATCGTGGGGTACTTCGAGGCGCCGTTCACGGAGCAGAGCATCGTGTACGCAGGCGAGCAGTCGATGCCGCTCTCGTATGACAACTCGACATCGCCCTTCTATTCCGAGGCGGAGCGGGTTTTCGAGACGGCGCAGGACTGGACGGTGGGCGAGGCGGATCGGCTGATGCTGTATTTCCGTGGCGAGGCAGCGAACGCAGCGGAGACGCTGTATGTGACGCTGGAGGACAGCGCCGGGCATGCGGCGACCGTTCGACACGAAGATCCGGATGCGGTGCGGACGGCCCAGTGGCAGGCGTGGTCGGTTGCACTGAGCGCGTTCGAGGGCGTCAACCCGGCTCGGATCGAGAAGATGGCGATCGGGCTCGGCGACAAGACCCGTCCCAGCGCCGGGGGCGCGGGGATTGTGTACATCGACGAGGTCGGTTTCGGGCGGCCTGGCGGCGAGTGATCGACGGCGTGCCATCGGCAAGTTCATTTGAGGCGGCGCAGGGGTCAGGGCGAGGCATGCCTCGCCCCTACAAATGACGGATGGGGTCAGGCGGTGGGTGCATGGACGTACTTGCGATCCGGCTGTGTCGGATGCTTCTGTGCCAGGGACCGATTCGTGGCTGGGAGGAGGTAAGTCCGAAATGCGAAGCACGAAATCCGAAACAAATCCAAAGCACGAAAACCCCAATGTCCCAAGGCCCCCCTGTGCTCAGGGCAATGGCTGAGCTACATTCCATACTGACGCTGGTTCGTGCTTGCACCTTCCTGGGTCATTCGAGCTTGTTTGAGATTTGGATTTTGATATTCGTGCTTCTGGCATGTGCCCAAGCGAGCAGCGCAGGAACGGTCATGCCTCCAGGAGTGGTTGTGCGCTTGTGTTTGGGGGGTGGGGTCGGGTAGGATGGGGGAGCGTGTTCCGTGTTTCGTATCTCGTATCTCGTACGAAGGGGGCAGACATGATGATCGAGACCCAGAGGCCATCCGGGAGTTCCTCGCACCGAGTGATCCATGGTCGATCTTCTGCTGTCCGTCGGCGGGGTTTTACGCTGATCGAGCTGCTGGTGGTGATCGCGATCATCGCGCTGCTGATGTCGATTCTGATGCCGGCATTGGCGCGGGTGCGGGAGCAGGCACGGATGATCGGGTGCGCGGCGAACGTGCGGCAATGGGGGCTGGTCAGCTCGATGTACGCGGAGGCCAATGACGGCAAGCTGTGGAGCGGGATCGGCGCCAGCGCGTGGTGGTGGGTGTATCAACTGCCGATCGAGCAGCGGGACTGGAAGCAGAACAAGACGTGGTTCTGCCCGACGGCGACGAAGCCGATTATCGACGAGAACGGGGTGGCGGCGCCGACGCTGAACATCTTCAATGCGTGGGGGATTTTCACCGATCCGTACGAGGGATTTGAGGCGGGGCCTCACGGGGTGTCGGGCAGCTACGGGCTCAACGGCTTTCTGATGGGGCGGACCCTGGACGCGAGCAATCGCCAGGCGTTCTGGGGCAAGCTGACGAACGTGCGGAGCGCCAACGAGGTGCCACTGTTCGTCGATGCGCTGCGGTTCGATTTATGGCCGCAGGCGACGACGGCGCCGGCGCAGTACGAGTTCGAGGCGTGGACGAACCAGGACATGGCGCGGTGCTGCATCAACCGGCACGGCGGGTTCGTCGGGTGCGTCTTTGCCGATGCGTCGGTGCGCAAGGTCGGGCTCAAGGAGCTGTGGACGCTGAAGTGGAGCAAGACGTACGACACGATGGGGCCCTGGACGCAGGCGGGAGGGGTGACGGCGGCGGACTGGCCCGACTGGCTCCGACGGTTCAAAGATTACTGAGCGTGTCTCGTATCTGGTATCTCGTATCTGGTATCTCGTATCTGGTATCTCGTATCTCGTGGGGATGGGCGAGACTCCGGGGGGATCTTGGGAGGACGCATGAGCTACGGGGTGAGCGCGAGGTGGGCGCGGTCTGGGGGGAGGTTCTTCGCTGGCGCTCAGAATGACAAAGGGGGGGAGCATTTCGCGTCGGATGTGGACGGAAGGGATCCGGTGCGCGGGTGCGGGCGGACGTCGCGGTGGGATGGGCGCGGGGACGAACGGGTTTGGGGTTGACGGAGGGGTGGGGATTGCGTATGATGGCGGGTGTATTGGAGTGAGGAGAGATGAAAGGTTGGGGGTCCCGCCTGCACTCTCCGGTTGTGGGGTTTCATCCATGGAATGTCGGCCCGAGAGGCGCGCGTTCTGCCATTTTGAAAGGGGAGACTGATGAGACGAATCGTCTGGGTCCAGGTGGTGCTGGTGGTGGCGCTGATGAGCGTTCTGGTGGCGGGTTGCCGTTCGACGACGTCGAGCCTGAGCACAGAGCCCTGCCCTGTGGAGAATGAGGTGGCGTTGGCGGGATACCAAGGGGGGCAGATTGTGGAATCGTTTGACTCGCTCGGGACGGAGCTGTCGATGCCGCTGTGGTTCCTCTCGGGCAAGTGAGGCGCAGCCAGCCACAGGACGAATTGGTACCGAGCGGATGCGCGTCACGCGGTACGGGTCAGTAGTCTTTGCAGGTGTGCATCCAGTGGGGCCAGTCGGAGGGGGTGGCTCCTCCGGCGGTGGTCCAGGGTCCGGCGGTGTCGAAGTCGCGGTGCCACTTGAGGGTCCAGAGTTCCTTGAGGCCGACGGGGCGGACGGTGTTGAAGTCGGCAAAGACGACGTTGATGGTGCTCGTGTGGCGGTCGATGCAGACGACGTTCCATTCGTTTCCGTTGGCGACGTCGAATCCCTTGATGTCGGGGGCGCCCTGGTTATGGGTGGGCATGGCGTCTACGTAGGCGCAATCGAAGAACAGGGGGACCTGGTCGGGGCGTTTGATGCGTCGGACGGTCCGCCACTGGGCGTCGACGTCGCGATCGCAGATCCATTCGTTCTGTCCATAGCTGCCCCGGTCGCGCAGCTCGGGGTTCTTGCTGCGGACGTCGGCCCAGCCACCCCCGTCCCAGTTCCAGGCGCGGAATTCGAAGGGGCCCCCTACCGCGGCCGAGAGCGTGGCGGAGGGACACATCGCGAGCTTGCCCTTGTCGCGGTAGTACGGCAGCAGCGCGACGGGCCAGTCGTTGGCGGCGGCACTGCCGGCGTGGATTCCGGCGTTGAACTTGCCGTCGGTGTCCTCGGTGTAGAAGTACCAGATCAGACCCCATTGCTTGAGGTTGGAGCGGCAGGCGACGGCGCGGGCCTGCTTGCGGACGCGCTGGAGGCTGGGCATGAGGATGCCCATGAGCAGTGCGATGATGGCGACGACGACGAGCAGCTCGATCAGGGTGAAGGCGCGGGAATTGATGACGGATGATCGATGATTGATGATTGGCCGGTCGGTCATGGTGGTCACTCCCAGCGATGTATGCGCAGGAACATCCGCACATCACATGGGGTATTATGGCAGAACGCGGGCGGGTGGGCAAGGGCAAAAAAGGCGTCGCTGGTCGTTCGGGGCGTGGGGGAAGCATCTGCCCTCAGTGGGTTCTGCGGGGGTGGTCGGGTTGGCGCGAGACGGGATGTGCGGCGTGAGGCGCCACTGCCACACGTTGCCATCGGCCATCGGCAAGCTTTCGCTTGGCGCTGCCACGCATCCCCATCGGCACACCTTCGCTGCGCTGCGGTTTGAGGCTGTCACCCCAGGCCGGGTGGAGGCCCGGGGGTGGTCAGAACCAGAGGTCGAGGGGGGTCCGCTGGTCTTTGTTCTTTTCCTGGTCGATGTAGTCGAGCAGGGTCTTGTGGGTGTTTTCGGTTTGGGCGGCGGTCAGCGGGTCCAGGGCCTCGCGGATCTGGTCGGCGCCCTCAATGAGTTCGTCGGCGGTCAGTTGGCCATCGCCATCGGTATCGACCTTCTTGAACGCCTCGTCGGAGATGCAGAGCTCGGCGGCGCTGAGGGTGCCGTTGCCGTCTTTGTCTTTGTCGTCGATGAGGCGCTGGGCCATCTGCTCGGGGGTGGGCTTGGTCCGGCCTGGGCCGAAGAGGCTGAGAAGGGAACTCGATGAGATGTTGCCGACGTCCATGCTGCGGTCTCCTGATTCACCAATCCGTTCACGAGTGCTGTCGTTGGGAGCACGGGGGATGGAGGTGCAAATCGCGTGCCATTTTCGGCGGCCAGCGGCGCGTGGGGCGGAGTTCCGGCGGCGCCGTGACGGGAAGGTCGCAGCCAAGCGGCTGTGACAGTACTGGGAGGGGGGAATTCGGCGGAGGCGGAAAATCCGTAAGGCGTGAGAATCGGCGATTGGCGGGAGAGAGGCGCCCCTGCCCTGCCGACTCGGGATCGGAAGAAAACTCCGGCGGCGGAAGAAAGCTCCAGGGCATGCGATTCACCTCTGAGGCTCCCTGGAAGGATTCGTGGGTTGTCATGGGGAGCAGGAATCGAGGACTCCAGGCGGAAACAGGGCCACAGCCGATCCACGGCCAGATCCCTCGACTCCGCGTTGCTTCGCTCGGGATGACAAGGAGTAAGTAGCGGGTCCAGGATGACAAATGGGACGCGATTACCCGTTTCAGCCTGGGGTCAGGGTCTGGTTCGTAGTGACGCCGTGAGGCGTTACCTTTGCCGGGATAAGTATGCCCTCACGGGCACACTACAAACGGTTTCTTTCCACTCCCGCAGGAAATGGGTAATCGCGTCCAAATGGGGGTTGCCTGGATGGAGATGAGAGGTTATCATGGGGGTCTATGGCGACTGCGTTGTAAGAGAAGTCCGATTCGGCGTGATTGTGTCGCAGGCGCGGGTTTGCCCGCGGTCCTGTGCGGCGCTGAGGGTATGACTTCTCACCTCCCTGATGTTTCCCAGAGATGAATAGACGGCGCGGGGTGCCTTGCGCGATGCCGCTGCTGGGGCGAGGTCCCGAGGGCGGTCGCGGAGACCCGCGCGAGTGAAGGACACAGGAGAAACCAATCGTGGCTATAGAGAAACCAAGTGCGTTTTTTTACGAGATTTTCGACGCATCGTTGCCGAGGCTGGGCCCAGGGGATGAAGCGTCGACGGAACGGGCTTTGACGACGGTGCTCGCCGCCCTGCCGGGAGGCGTTGGCGCGCCGCTGCGGGTGCTGGATATCGGTTGCGGGAACGGTCCGCAGACGATCATCCTGGCGAAGCGCCTCAATGGGTCGATTCTGGCGGTAGACAATCATCCGCCGTTCATCGAGGAGTTGCGGCGGCGGGCGGCGGCAGCGGGTGTCGAGGCGAAGATTCAGGTGGCGCTTCGGGACATGCAGAGTCTGTCGAAAGACGACGGTCCTTTCGACCTGGTCTGGGCGGAGGGATCGTTGTTCGTGATGGGCTTTCGCGAGGGTCTGGAGGCATGCCATGGGCTGCTGGAGGCGGGCGGCGGACTGGCGGTCAGCGAATTGACGTGGCTGCGGTCCGAGGTACCGGCCGAGTGCCGGCAGTTCTTTGCCCAGGTGTATCCTGCCCTGACCGATATCGCGGGGAATCTCGCGACGATCGAGGCGTGCGGGTTTGATCTGCTCGAGCAGTTCGCGGAACCCGAGTCGGCGTGGTGGGAGCCCTTCTACGGTCCGATGGAGAAGCGGCTGGGCCTGCTGCGAGGGCGGTACGTCGAGGACGTGGAGAAACTGGACCTGATCGAAGCCATCCAGGCGGAGATCGACTGCTATCGCCAGTACTCGGCGTTCTACAGCAACGTGTTCTATGTGATGCGGCGGCGCTGATCGGCGAGCGGCATCGGCGTTCAGAAGCACGGCCTCGCGGGCAACTGTCGCGAGGTCGTGCTGTTTTCGTGCGCCATTGAGGAATGCGGTCGTCGCGAGTACACTTGGCGGGTACAGGCATGTACAATCATCGGGCCTTCAGGTTAAGAAAGCAGGGAATGACAGAAGAGGAACCCAGGGGGGCGGCGTCCTGCGAAGGGTCGGACCGCCATTACATGTACTGGTGGATGCACGGCCGATGCGACTTCCGTTGCGCGTATTGCTTCCGCCGATCGGACGACACGGATGTGGCGGCCAGCGAGGCGGAGTGCCGGCCGCAGACGGCGGAGAACATCGTGCGCCGGTTCGATGAAACGGGGAAGCTCTGGCACGTCTATATGACGGGAGGCGAGCCCTTCCTGTATCCGGACTTCGTCGCGATCGCGGAGGGTCTGACGCGGCGACATTCGATCTCGTTCAGCACGAATCTGTCGCGGGCGGAGGTGGAGCGTTTCGCCGACCGCATGGACCACCGGCAGGTCGTGTCGGTCGATGTGAGCCTGCACATACAGGAAAGAGAGAAACTCGGGGACGGGGTGAGCGAACTCATCCGGAAACTCCGCTATCTACAGGATCGCGACTTTCCGGTTCGATTGCTGTATGTCGCGTATCCTCCGGTGTTGGGGCGGATGCGAAAGGATTTTGAACGGCTGAGGGCGGAAGGCATCGCGCGAATCGAGGCGAAGGTCTTTCAGGGCAGTTATGAGGGCCGGCGGTATCCGCGGGACTACTCCGAGGACGAGCGGGCCCTGCTGGAAGAGCTTGGCCTGAACCGCTACGAACGGGAGATTCTGGCGTCGCGTGTTTGCTTCCTGGGGCGGAAGTGCATTGCGGGTCATCGCGCGTTCGTGATGGACCCTTCGGGGCAGGTCACGCGCTGCCACTCGGTGGCGAACGAGCACGGGAACCTTTTCGAGGGGACGTTCCGGCCCGACGAGACGGCTCGGCGGTGCCCGGTCCGACGGTGCAGTTGCACCTACCAGGGCATGAAATTCGCGGAGGGCCCAGCGCGTGCGGTGCCACGGCGCGGCGTGGCGCAGGCGGTGCGTTTGCTGATCCGGACGGGCGATCTTCTCGCGGGTCGGTGAGGATGGGGGGGAATTGTTGGACCCGGCGGCGCGGGGTGGTATGATGGAGGGGCGTGGCGTGCAGGAGACGGCCATGCGAGATGGGAAACGATGGTGTACGCAGAGCGGTGTGCATCTCGGATCGGAGGCTATGGGCAACCATCCGGCGGCTCGTCGGAGGCCTATCACAGGGTTCCATCTTTGTGAAGGAGGATTTGCCATGTTGCAGCGATGGGTTCTTCTGGGTGTCGCGTTCGTGATTCTGGTTCCCGTGTGGTCGTCGTGGGCGGTTCCGGAGGACCTGGTGCTGTACTGGCCTTTCAACGAGGGCCAGGGTACGGCGGTGCGGGACCTGAGCGGCAACGGGAACGACGGGACGGTGGAGGGCGGTGCGGCGTGGGCGCCGGGGGCGATCGGGAGGGCGCTGCAATTCAACGGCGTCGATGCGGTGGTGCGAGGCCCGCACATTCCGTTCGACAGCCGGAGTTTCACGCAGGCGATGTGGGTCAATCCGACACTGTCGGGCGATGCGCAGTCAATCTTCTCACAGTACGAGGCCAGCAGCGCGAACCAGGGACTGCACTACCGGATCTCGGTGAGCGGCGGCGTGCGGATGGGGTTCTATTCGAACGACCTGGATCTGCCCTCGGGGACGGTTGAGGCGGGGACCTGGTCGCACCTGACGTTCTGGTACGACTTCGACCGTCAGACGCGGCGGGTCTATGTCGACGGCGAACTGGCGGGGGAAGGCGAGGCGGCGCCGTATCTGGGGGCGGCGGGCGACACACTGGTGGGCACGTTTCAGAGGCCGGACCGGCCGGATCGGGTGCCCGAGTGGTTCGACGGGATGATCGACGACGTCCAGGTCTACCATCGGGCGCTGGCGGATGTGGAGATTCAGGAGATCATGCTGGGTCTGACGGACCCGTCTCTGGCGTACGATCCGCATCCGGCGGATGGATCGGCGGATGTGCCACGTGACACGGATCTAAGTTGGGCGACGGGCCAAGATGCAGCGGCACACGATGTGTACCTCGGGACGTCGCTCGAGGATGTCAACAATGCGACGCGGAACGATCCGCGCGACGTGCTGCTGAGCGAAGGGCAGGCGGAGACTGGGTACGATCCGACGAGCCTGCTGGCGTTTGGAACGACCTACTACTGGCGGATCGACGAGGTCGACGCGGCGCCGGAGAACACGATCCACACGGGGGACGTGTGGAGCTTTACGACCGAGCCGTTCGCGTACGCGATCGAGAGCATCATCGCAACGAGCAACGGGACCTCGGAGGCGGGGATGGGGCCGGAGCGGACGATCGATGGGTCGGGACTCGACGCGGGCGACCAGCATTCGGTGGAGAATGCCGATATGTGGCTGGCGGAGGCGCCGGAGGGTGGGGCGCTGTACATTCAGTATGAGTTCGACCGGCTATACAAGCTGCACGAGATGCAGGTTTGGAACTACAATAGCCAGTTCGAGCTGCTGCTGGGTTTCGGGTTCAAGGACGTGACGGTTGAGTATTCCGAGAACGGGACAGGCTGGACGGCCTTGGGGCAGTTCGAATTCGGGCAGGCAACGGCCAGGGAGACCTATACGGCGGGGGTGACGGTGGACTTCGGCGGCACGGCGGCGCGGTACGTGCGTCTGACCGCCGGCAGCGGGTGGGGCCAGACGGGACAGTTGGGACTGAGCGAAGTTCGCTTCCTGTCCATTCCGACGCAGGCCCGCCAGCCGGAACCGGCGGATGGGGCGACGCATGTCGAGATCGGGACTGCGCTGGCCTGGCGCAGCGGGCGAGACGCTGCTTCGCACGAGGTCTACGTGGGCGCGGATCCGGCGGCCCTTGTGCCGGCAGGTGTGGTGGAGGGCCCGACGTTTGCGCCGGAGGGGCTGGAGTTCGGGAGCACGTACTACTGGCAAGTGGTGGAGGTCAACGAAGCGGACGCCATCACGGCGTGGCCTGGTGACGTGTGGACGTTTGCGACGCAGGAGTACGCGCGGATCGACGGGTTCGAGACGTACGACGACGATCTCGAGGGCAAGACGACGATCTTCGACACCTGGCTGGACGGCTGGGTCAACGCGACCGGTTCGACGGTGGGCTATCTCAACGCGCCGTTTGCCGAGTGGCGGATCGTGCACAGCGGTCAGCAGGCGATGCCGCTGGCGTACGACAACACGACGGCGCCGTTCTATTCCGAGGCGGAGCGGACGTTCGAGATCGCTGAGGACTGGACGATCGGCGGCGCGGATCGGCTGGTGCTGTATTTCCATGGCGATGCCGACAATTCCGCGGAGAGGCTATATGTGACGCTGGAAGACGGTGGCGGGCAGACGGCAACCGTGGCTCACGAAGATCCGGACGCGATCCTGGGAACGGAGTGGCAGGCGTGGGCGATCGGCTTCGGCGAGTTCGACGGGGTGACGCTGAGCGAGGTGAAGAGGATGGCGATCGGCGTCGGCAATCGGGCCAACCCGGCGGCGGGAGGCAGAGGAACCGTTTACGTCGACGATATCGGTTTCGGGCGGCCTGCGGGGACGGAGTGAGGTTTGGAGGATTCGCGCGACAAAAGGGCGTATCTCGTATCTGGTATCTCGTAGTTCGTGGCGACGGAGGCCTTTGCCATCCCCAAGCCCTGGCGGGCTTGAGGCTGCCACACGAGTGGCAGGTCTGCGCGCGGGTTGAGGCTCTACCCTGCGATGGTGGGTGGGCTTAGAATTCGTCTTTCTGGGCGATCATCCAGTCGGGCCAGTCGTTGGGCTGTACGCCTCCGGCCTTGGTCCAGGGTCCGGCGGTGTCGAAGGACTTGCTCCATTGGAGGGTCCAGAGTTGCTTGAGGGCGACCTTGCGAACGGACCAGTCGGCGAAGAGGACGAACTGAGCGCCGCCGTGACGGTTGACGCAGAGCCGCTGCATTTCGTGGCCGCTCATGATGGGCGTTTCGTCGCCCCAGGGCGGGGGTTCGTCGGTGTGTTGGGGCCATCCATCGACCCACCAGCCTTCGGTGAAGACGGGGACGTTGTAGGCGCCTCTGACCTGGTAGGTGCGCCAATAGTCCTTGGCGGGGCCTCGTCCCCAGAGGCTGTCCATGGCGGCGGGCGGGTTGCACATCCAGCCGTTGGGGGCATAGCTGCCTTCGTCGCTACCGTGCGAGGCGGGGACGCGCCAGGCGTCGAACGGGGTGGTCGCGATCGCCATCGCATTGGCGGAGGCGCCGGAGCGGTGCTTGACGGCGGTCGGGCAGAGCCACATCTTCTTGTTTTTCGAGAGCGGTCGCATGCACTCGCGCCACCAGTCTCCGTGGGCAACGTCTCCGGCGTAGCTCTGGAGCAGTCCGCTGTAGAAGCGGCCATCGTTGTCGTCGCAGTACATGGCGAAGATCAGGCCCCACTGGTGGAGGTTGGACTTGCATCCGACGCCTCGGGCCTGGCGGCGGACGCGCTCGAGGGCGGGCATCAGGATGGCCATCAGCAGCGCGATGATGGCGATGACCACGAGCAGCTCGATGAGGGTGAAGGCCTTGGGATTGATTATGGATGATGGATGATGGATGATTCGTTTTCGGGCGATCATTCTGGGCTCTCCTGTGGGGGCGCTGCCCGGTCGGGGCAGGCACCGGCCGTTTGGGTGCCTTGGTGAGTTCCATTATGACGGAATTGCGGCGAGCGGGCAAGGGAAATGGCCAGGCACAGGGACGGGGGAAGACGCGGGGGCTTGGGCGAGCACGGACCGGGGGGGGGGCGAGCATGGACGGGCACGAGCGGGTACGGAGTTGGGGCGGTGAGGGGATGGTTGACAGGGGGTGGGGTTGGGCGGATGATGGGGGGCGATTCGGATGGGTTCCGACATGATGAAAGCTGCTCAGGAGTGGATATGGGATTGACGAGGGTATCGATCGGTTTGGTGATGGCGATGGCGGCGGCGGCGGCGCCGGCGGCGGAGCGCGGGAAGAGCCTGTATCTGATGAATCGGGCGCCGTTGGCGGCCAAGCCTTACACGGAGCTGCCGATCGGATCGATCGAGCCGACGGGATGGCTGCACAGACAACTGGAGACGATGGCGGCGGGGATGACCGGGCACCTGGACAAGCTGTATCCGCAGGTGGTGGGTCCGCGGAACGGCTGGCTGGGCGGCGACGGGGACGGATGGGAGCGAGGGCCTTACTGGATCGACGGGCTGCTGCCACTGGCGTACATCCTCAGGGACGAGGCGTTGATCGCGAAGGTGCGTCCGTGGGTGGAATGGACGCTGACGCACCAGGCGGAAAACGGGTACATGGGTCCGGTTCCGTTCGAGGAGCCTCCGACGCCGGAGCCTGGGATCCAGCGGGGGCCACGCCGCGACTGGTGGCCCAAGATGGTGATGCTCAAGGTGCTCCAGCAGTACTACATGGCGACGGGCGACGAGCGCGTGATTGACGTGATGACGAAGTACTTTCGATACCAGCTTCGCGAGCTGCCCAAGACACCGCTGGGGCACTGGTCGTTCTGGGGGAACCGGCGAGGTGGGGACAACCTGCTGGTGGTGCTGTGGCTGTATAACATTACGGGCGACGAGTTCTTGCTGGATCTGGCGGAGCTGATCGGGGAGCAGACGCACCCTTATACGGAGATCTTCCTGGAACGCGGGGATATCCAACTGCACCGGTACGAAGCAGGCGAGAACGGCGCCAGTGCATTTCACTGCGTGAATCTGGCGCAAGGGATCAAGGAGCCGGTCGTTTACTATCAGCTTCGATCCGACGAGAAGCACCTGCGAGCGGTGAAGAAGGCGTTCGAGGATATTCGCGAATATCATGGGCAGCCGCATGGGCTTTATGGGGCCGATGAAGGGATGCACGGGCGGGTGCTGACACAGGGGAGCGAATTCTGCACGTGCGTCGAGATGATGTTCTCGCTGGAGAAGATGCTGGAGATCACGGGCGACGTCGACTATGCCGACCGCCTGGAGAAGCTGGCGTACAACGTGCTGCCGACGCAGGCGACGGACGACTACATGGCCCGCCAGTATTTTCAGCAGGCCAACCAGGTGACGTGCGCGGTGCATCGGCACAACTTCTTCGATCATACGATGGACGGGGTCGTCTATGGGCTGCTGACGGGGTATCCCTGCTGCACGTGCAACCTGCACCAGGGCTGGCCCAAGTTCGTGGGGCACCTGTGGATGGCGTCTGCGGACCGGGGGCTGGCGGCGCTGGTGTACGGTCCGTCGAAGGTGACCGCCCAGGTGGCGGACGGGCAGACCGTGACGATCGCGGAGGAGACGACGTATCCGTTCGGCGACGCGGTGCGGTTTGTCGTCTCGACGGAGAAATCCGTGTCGTTTCCACTGCACGTGCGGATTCCCGGCTGGTGTACGGATGCGAAGATCACGATCAATGGCAAAGCGTTTGAGGGCAAACTGGAGGCGGGGGAGATCGCGAAGGTAGACAGGCGTTGGCGCGACGGCGATGCGGTCGAGCTGACGCTGCCGATGACGATGCGGACGCAGCGGTGGCATGAGAACAGCGTCAGTATCGAGCGCGGGCCCCTGCTTTATGCGTTGAAGGTCGACGAGTCGTGGACGCAGCATGAGGGGTATCGGGAGGTGCAGCCGACGAGTCCGTGGAATTATGCGTTGTTCGAGCCAAGCCTGCGGAACCTGGACGAGGGGTTTACCGTGGTTGAGGGCGATGCGACGACGCGGGAGCCCTGGAACCTGCGGAATGCGCCGATCGCGATCCGGACCAGGGGCGTCCGGCTGCCTCACTGGCAACTGTACAGCGGGATGGCGGGACCGATCCCGTGGAGCCCTCAGGGGCGTGAGAACGCCTGGCCGGTAGAAGACATCACGCTGGTGCCCTACGGCTGCACCACGCTGCGCATCTCGGGGTTTCCAACCGTACGCTAGGCAGGAAAGGAAGACGACAGTGCGTCCCGACGAGGATTATCAGAAGACGATTTACGATTCGCACGTGCGGCGGGAGGGGGCGTTCAAAGGGGATGCGATCGCGCCGACGGTGGTGCGGATCGTGCAGCGGTACGTTCGCGACGACGTGTTGGATATCGGCGCCGGCTCGGGCTCGATGCTGCGGGCGCTGCGGGCCAGAGGTTTCCACCCGACGGGGCTGGACCTGTACGCGACGTCGGACGACATCGTGCAAGGCAGCATCACCGCGATGCCGTTCGAGGACGACCGGTTTGCGACGGCGTTTTTGTGTGACGTGATCGAGCACCTGACGGACGAGCAGATCCGCGAGGGCCTCGACGACACCGCGCGCGTTCTCAAGTCCGGCGGGCATCTTGTGGTCACGACGCCTTTCGATGAGGACATGCGCCGCAATACCGTGACCTGTCCGAAGTGCGGGCACGAATTTCACCGGTATGGTCACCATCAGTGGTTCGACGAGAAGCGCATCCGCGACATGCTCGGAGAGCACGGATTTGAGACGGTGTTTCTCAAGACCTATGCGCTTGGCGCGATGGCGAAGATCCCGCTGGGGCGGTACGTGCATTTTCTCGTCAAGCGCGTCCGCTTCGACTTCATCGGCAAGACGATGGTGGTGGTCGCGCGGCATGCGTGATGCGCGTGGCAGATTCTGCGGGAGGAGGAGAGGGCCATTTTGGTCGGAGAAGAGATCCTTCGCTGACGCTCAGGATGACAGGGTGGGTGGGCAGGCATGCGGGACAGCAACGCGGGCGGGGGCGGATCATCCTTCGGTCGTGGTCGGGGGGCGGAGGGCCCATCGGATCTGGTAGGTCAGGCCGAGGAGGGCGACGACGAGCTTGTTGGAGAAGATGATCATGCTCATGAGCAGGGCCGCCGGAGCGCCGACACCATAGAGGGCGAGGGTGCCGACGAGGGTGACTTCGCGGACGCCCAGATTGGCGATGGAGATGGGCAGTCGGCCCAGGAGGAAGATCAGGGTCACCTGCCAGACGAGGACGCCGACGGGGACATCGATCCAGGCGGCGCGGGCGGCACTGATGAAGATCAGCGTGCCGACCACGGTAATGGCGAGCGTATTGAGCAGCAGCACCCTGGCGTGGAAGGTCCAGGGCAGGGTCTGGAAGACCGAGAGCTGTTCGAACATGTGCAGGCCCTTGTCGCGCAGGACGGCGGGCAGCGGCGTGAGCAGTCTGGCGAACACCTGGGTGATGCGCGGGCCGGTAAGGGGATGGAACACCAGCAGGAAGCCGACGGCCATCACGACGAGGAGCGTGCCACAGAGCAGGGGCACGCGCCGCGTATCGGTCGGATTGGTCCAGGCCAAGGCGGCCAGGGCGGCGAACAGCGTGACCATCAGGGTACTGACCTGGTTGTAGACCATGCTGCACAGCACGCGGGTGCCCTGCCCGGTGTGACTGCGGAGGATGAGCCACTTGACGGAGACGTCGAGCAGGCCCGGCAGGACGAGGCCGTAGAGCGCGGTGACGGCGCTGACGCCAAAGAGCAATCCTGTTCGCACGTCGCAGTCCTGGCGCTTGAGGATCAGGTGCATGCTGTAGGAGAGAATCCAGAACGAGACGAGGTTCAGACCCCAGACCCAGAGGACCATCGACCAGCGGGCGGAAGAGAGGGTCTGGCCGAACTGGGAGAAATCGACCTTGGCGAAGACCCAGACGAGCAGCGCCGCGGTGATGGCGATCTTGACGAGGAGCTTGACGATCTTTTTGGAGCCCGGGGTCATCGCGTGCTAGGCCATCCATTTCTTATACCAGAGGTTGAACATCAGGATGCTCCAGATGAGGCGGGAATAGTCGGCGACGCCCTTCTGGTGGCGGGCCCACATGGCGCGGAGGTATTCGCTGTCGTAGTAGGTGTCGGTTCGGGGGGTGAAGATCTCGGCCTGGACGAAGTCGCGCAGCTCGTGACGCAGGTAGTGGGCCAGGGGGACGGAGAAGCCCTTCTTCCTGCGGTAGAGGATCGAATCGGGCAGCACGTCACGGAAGGCCTGCTTGAGGATGTGCTTCTTGTCGGAGCCCTGGAGCTTGAGGCGGTTGGGCAGGGTCGCGGCGTATTCGACCAGCGTGTGGTCGAGGAACGGCACGCGGGCTTCGAGACTGACCGCCATGGAGGCGCGGTCTTCCTTGACCAGCAGGCAGTCGGGCAGGTAGACGCGGGTGTCGAAGTTCAGGGCGTTGGTCAGGTCGTCGTCGTAGGCGAAATACTGCTGGAGAAAGTCGAACGCATCGAGAGCGATGGCGGGCTCGCGCCGACTGCGGAACATGTAGCTGAAGAGTTTCAGATAGAGGTGTGCCATCGGCTCTCTGCGGCCCAGGAAGGTGCCCACCTTGCTGAGTTTGTCGCGACGCAGGGGCACGTTGGCGGTCGCTACCGCTCCGCGCAGCAGCAATCGCAGCGGCGCGGGCAGCCGATTGAGGGTGCGGAGGGCCTGGAGTTCGACGTAGCGGGCGTAACCGGCGAAGAGCTCATCGCCTCCGGTGCCCGAGAGCGAGACGGTGACGTGCTGCCGAGCGACGCGGCTGACCAGACACGTCGGGATCATGGAAGGGTCGGCGAACGGCTCGTCGTAGTAGTACGGCAGATCGACGATCAGGTCGTGGACGGTCCCGGCGTTGAATTCGATCTCGTGGTGGCGCGTGTCGAAGAGGTCCGAGACGATTTTGGCATAGGGCGATTCATCGTAACCTGGCACGTCGAACTTAATCGAGAAGGTGTTCAGCTCCTGGACGTGCTCGCGCATCAGGGCGACGATGATGGAACTGTCGACGCCCCCCGAGAGGAAGGCGCCGAGCGGGACGTCGGAGATGAGGCGACGCCGGACGCTGGCGCCGAGTTTCTCGACGATCTGCTGCCGGGCCTGCTCGGCGGTGATGCTTTCGTCGGGGGCGAACGACAAGGTCCAGAAGCGTCTGCGCTCCTGGATCTGCTTTTTGGCGAGGTCGTAGATCAGGTACGAGCCCGGCGGCAGCTTGCGGACGCCCTCCAGCATCGACTGCTCGGGGGGCGTGTATCCGAAGGCGAGATAGTAGTGCAGCGCCTCGGGGCAGACGGTCTTTTCGATGTCGCTGTGGAGGAAGACCTTCAGTTCGGAGCCGAACAGAAAGCGACCCTGGATTTCGCTGTAGTACAGGGGCTTGATGCCGAGCCGATCGCGGGCGAGGAAGAGGCGGTTCTGCGGACGGTCGAAGATGCAGAAGGCGAACTGGCCATTGATCTTGTCGAGCAGTTCGACGCCCCACTGCTCGTAGCCATGCACGAGCACTTCGGTGTCGGTGCGCGAGCGGAATCGGTGGCCCTCGGTTTCGAGCGTCTGGCGGAGGTCTTCGAAGTTGAAGATCTCTCCGTTGTAGATGATCGAGATCGTGCGGTCTTCGTTGTAGATGGGCTGACGGCCGTTCTCGGAGAGGTCGAGGATGCAGAGGCGCTTGTGGCCCAGGGAGACGCCATCGCCGACGTGGAAGCCCTCCTGCTCGGGGCCGCGATGCTGGAGCAGGTTGGTGACGGCGCGGATCTGCCGATCATCTTCCCAGTTGAAACCGACGATGCCACACATCTAGGCGACTCTCTCGAAAACGAACTCGTTGCATCCGGTGAGGCCACGCGTCTTGTTCACGGTCCGGGTCTGGAACCCGCGTGCCTCGAAGAATGCGACGACCTCATCTACCGAGGCGTATTCATAGGGATAGCCTCCGACCCAATCGACGATGTCGTTATAGTATCGCATGCCGCGACGGCGTTTGAGCGGATTTGTGCGGGTGAGCAGCACGGCGGCGACGAGCTTGAGGGCGAAGACCGTCCCGACCAGCAGCTTCCTAATCGGCGAGGGGCTCTTGACGTAGGTGTACTTTATGGCCTTCCAGATCGGCGCGGTGAAGTGCTTGTTATAGATGGCGATCGCGAGAACGCCCTTCTCGCTCACGAGGCTCGCGGCCTTCTCGAACGCCTCGACCATGCGACCCGTGTGGTGCAGGACCCCCCAGCTATAGACGATGTCGTACGTGGGGCGATCCGCTTCGATGTCGAGGATGGACCCCTGGCGAAACTCGACGGCGTCGGGGCGGACCTGCGGGTCCCACTCCGCGATCTTGTTCACGAGGCTTCGAGCGGCGGCGACCGAGTCGGGATCGATGTCGAAACCGACCACGCGACGAGCACCGAGCGAGCAGGCAGCGATCGAGAAGAGTCCGCTGCCACAGCCGATGTCGAGGAAGGTTTTGTCGCGGACGTCGCCGACGAGGGCGCGGACCGACTCCCTGGCTCTGGCGTACTCGTCAGGTCCGAGTCGCTCGGAGAAATCCTGCCAGTTCTGCCCGAAGGCGAACCGGTCTGACGTTTCGCTGGCGTTGGTCATGTCTGAAACCTCGCGTCCACGGATTCGCGGAAGATGTTTTTGTACGTCTGCGCGACCACGCGGATGTCGTGACGCTGTTCTACGTATCGTCTGGCGTTTCGGCCGATCTCCACATATTTGTCTGCGGCGGTGAGGAATCGCAGGCCCTCGGGGAGTCTTTCCGCCTTGCCCTGGCAATCGACGCCGCAGTTGTGTTGCATGAGGAAGCCATCGGGATTGACGTTGAGCGAGAGGATCGGCACGGCGTGTGCGCAGGCCTGGATAAACGTGTTGGGAAAGCCCTCGGCGTCGCTGGTGTTGACGAAGACCTTGGCCCGGCGGTAATACGCATCGGCTTCGTGGAATGGGACGCGTTCGATGAACTCGAGGTTCTGTACGGCGCGAGCCTTTTCGAAGAGGCGGTCGTAGTCGGTGTCGCCCGTCGCGCGCTGGCAGATCATGACAAAGCGTTCTTCCGGCACGCTGCGGGCCAGATCGATCAAGCGTTCGGGGGCTTTGATCTTCACACTGCGGCCCACCCAGAGGACCGCGTCGCGCGGGGTCTCGTGTAGCGCGGGGAGCGGGTGGCCGTTGGGGATCGCCAGGGAGGGGACGCCTGTGGTGCGTTCGAGGGCTTCGCGGTCGCTCTCGTTCTGAACGAAGACGCGGTTCGCCTGTCGCAGCGCCCGCTGGTAGAGCCTGCCCATCAGGGGATGCCGCCGCAGGTAGGTGCCATCGCAACTGTTCGTGTTCGAGGTGCGATAGAAGAACAGTTTCCCATGGCGGCGGCAGAACTCGCCGACCAGGAACATCCCGAACGAGATCGTCTTAATCATGTAGGCGTGGGCGTCGACGCGCTGCATGGCGCGCCAGATGCGGCGGGCTCCGTGGAGCGGATTGCGGCGGAAGTCTACGGTCTTGAGAAGCGTGACGTTTTCTCGCTGTTCGACGTCGGGCTGTCCGTAGTCGGCGGTGAGGAAGCTGACGTCGAAATCGGAATCGCGGGCCAGTTCGGTGGCGAGGAAGTACAAGTCGACTTCCGCGCCGCCAAAGACGCCCTGGACGTCTGGATTGAACAGCGGGTAGGCCTTGGGCGCGAGGAAGCAGATTCGCACGGGACGGACGGACGGCATGGTCAGGCCATCCTTTCGGCGCCGAGGACGGCGGCGTAGCAGTCGAGATACCTCCGGGCGACCTCGGACCACGTGAAGCGTTCGGCGCGGCGGCGGGCTTCGCGGCGCATTTGGTCGAGGCGGGCGGGGTCGCGGACCAGCGAGGCGATCGCCTCGGCCAGGGAGGCGGGGGTCGGCTCCTGGGCGATGCAACCGTTGCCCAGGATCAGTTCGTCGACGCCTTCGCAGCGGGTGGTGACGATGGGCAGTCCCGAGGCCATCGCTTCGAGCATGGCGTTGCTCATGCCCTCCTGGGCGCTGGCGCTGACGAAGAGGTCGTGCTGGCGGTACAGGTCGGGCATCTGATCGGCGTCGCGCCGCCCGGTCATCGTGATCACCGTTCGAAGTTCCTGGGGCGAGATTCTCTGGCGCAGCTCGGCTTCGAGGGCGCCGCCACCGACGATGGTCAGGGTGACATCGCTGTCCTGGCGGGCGAGCGTTTCGATGGCGTCAACGAGCAGGGGCAGGCGCTTCGTCGCGGAAAGTCGGCCTACGGTGATGAGGCGCAAGGGCTTCGCTTCGGCGGGACGGGTCTCGGGCGGGGAGAACCGGTCGAGGTCGACGCCATTGGGGATGACGCTGATCCGGGCTGAGGGCAGGAAGCGCAGGGCGCGCTGGCGGAGGCCTTCGCTGCACGCGACCAGCGCCGAGGCGCGTTGCCAGACAGGCTTGAAGACCAGCGGGCCCAGTATCTTATATTCCAGTTGCAGACGGGCGTTGGCGCCGGGGACGTCGGAGCCGCGCAGGGAGATGATGTAGGGCAAGCGGGAGGCGGTGCGGTAGCAGAGCCAGGCGGTGGGGAAGCCGAAGAAGGCGTGGGCCAGGTCGTAGGTATTCTCTCGCAGCAGGCGGCGGTAGTGGCGATGGGCCTTGCGGAGCCAGGCGAGCACTTCGCTGCGGCGCCACAGGTGGAGGTTCTGTTTGCGGACGCCGACCTTGTGGAGGCGGATGTTGACGGCGAAGGGCTCGACCGTAAGTCCCGGCGTCGGCGCGGACGTCAGGACGTCGATGTCGAGATCGGGGCGGTCGGCGAACTGCCTCAGCAGCGACGCGTGGGCCTGCCCTCCCCCGCCACCGATGGGTGGGAACTCGTAGTTGAGCATGAGCAGCTTCACCCGCCGGCCCTCCATCCGTTGCGATACTGATGAGAGTCATTGTAGGGTGGATTCGCGACCCACGCGGTTCCACAAGCCACAGCGCGATTGATTGGGCCCCGTGTCATCCTGAGCGAAGCGAAGGATCTCTGCCGAGGCCAGGCTGGCCGTCTCATTCGCAGCGGAGGTCCTTCGCTGCGCTCAGGATGACAGAGTCGGGGTCTGGGCTGGATACGGAGGGGCATGGGTCAGGTCCCCTTCCGGGCAACGGCGTAGAGGTTGGTCTGGAGGATGAGAGGCAGCTTTTCGAAGTTAATGCGGGCGATCAGCGAGCCCAGCGGACCGAAGCGTTTGAGCTTGGCGCGGGTGAAGTCGTTGATCGGGTTCATCTTGATGAAGCGGGTTTCGAAGCCATGACGGGCCAGGCGCCTTCGCAGTTGCCCCGGCGTGTGCAGCGAGGGATGGTAGCGGCGCCACTGGAGCGACTTGTGCGACAGCGTTTCGAAGGTGGCGTTGCTGAGCTTGTTGGGCGTCTGGAAGAGATAATAGCCCTGGGGTTTGAGCACGCGACGGGCTTCACTGACGTGGAGATCGATGCGGGCGATGTGCTCGAAGAGATCGAAGCTCAGGACGAGGTCGAACTCGGCGTCGGCGAAGGGCAGCTCCTCGGCGGCAACGACCTGCAAGTCGAGCCCTGGATACTTGGCTTGCCCATACTCGATGGCGACGCGACTGATGTCGGTGCCGGTGGCGCGATGGCCCTGCTTTGCCAGTTCGCTGACGACAGTGCCGATGCCGCAACCGATCTCGAGGATGCGACTCTGGGGCGCAGGCAATCCGGTGCGTGCGAGGAAATCCAGATTGGTCCGGAGGTTGCCACGCTGCTCCTTGCCCTGTTCGAGCCCGCCGCGCCAGCCATTGTCGTACAGTTCCTGTTGCTCTTTGAGCTGTGGGTCCATATCGCCATCCGGTCGTCGTCAGGGTTTGCGCTGGAAGAGCACCTGTTCCCCGAACAGGCCCACGATGCGGTAGTTCTGCATTACGTAGTCGCGGAACGGTTTCATCGCTTTGAATCGCGCCGCCTCGTCGGGCTCGATCGCCTGAGCCAACTGCTGGGCGTAGGCAGTTTCGTACTGCTGGATCGTCGTCGGGTCGAGAGGCAGAAACTGCTGCCTGACCAGTGGCCAGAGTTCCAACGGAGGCCGGTCCCAGGGGAAGTGCACTTTGCGGGTATCGACGATGAACTCGGGCGGGTCCTTTTTGAAGGCATCGAGGAGTTCGCGGACGCGCCTGGCGAGTTCGGCGGGCGGCAGCGTGTGCATCGTGCCCTCGAAGGCCTTGGAGGCGGAACTGAGGCGCTGAGCCTGGACGTAGATGCCGGGGACCCATCCCCAGACGTAGATGGTGTCGTTGGGATCGGTGTGCTCGCGGATGTATTGGCCGACCTGCTCCCAGGCGCCGCGATTGCCCTGCTGACTCTCCTCGACGCTGCGCCATGCGGTGTAGAGGGGCGTAGCGGGGATGCGTCCGGCGCGAGGTGGAGTGTGTCGGGCAGCGACCTCTTTGCACTTCTGCAGATATCCCCGGCTGGGCGTGTCGTAGGCGGTCCCACTGTGGGGGCTCTTCTTGATGCCGAAGAAGATGTGCCAGGACAGGATCATCATCAGCAGGACCGAGAGCAGTCCGAGGACGACCCAGCGGGCGCGGTTCGCGTCGTGATGCAGGCGGCGGCTGTAGAGATAGAGGAGATAGCCCCCCAGCATGGCAGCGGAGGCGTTCAGCGGCAGGTAGTACTGCTCGTACGAACGAGGGCTGATCCAGATGAAGGCCATGTCGAAGAACCACCAGACGGCGAAGAGAAGCACGAAACGTCCCGGATCGTCCTGTACCGGCGGCTTCTTCGTCTTGGGGCGGTCCCGCAGCCATACGACGAGACGGGCGACGATGGCGCCGAGGGCCAGCAGGATCGGTAGGATCAGCAGCTTGTAGTAGCGCAGCACGCGCAGGAAGGCCTGCTTTCGGGCGGCGGGGCCCAGGGCTTCCCAACTGTCGCGGACGTAACCCGGCAGGAAGCGCAGGACGAAGCTGGTCGGGGGCTTCTCGGTCTGCGCCACTTCCAGTTCCGCGTGCACGGTGTTGGGTTCGGTTGCCTGCGCATCGGCGGGGGTCGCAGCGGGCAGCAGCGGCGCGTAGACGAACGAGTAGGGCCAGAACTGGACGGGCGAGCCCATGCTCACGTACCAGCCTATGATCGGAACCAGCACCGCTACGGCGCCGCCTGTCATCAGCAGCAGGTCGCGTACCGCCCTCTTCCAGGGGTCACGATGAAGCAGAGGCTGGACGAGGACGAAGAGGCCTACGGCGGCGATGGCGGAGAGGCCCGTCTGCTTGAACATCGGTCCCCAGACCAGCATGGCGCCGGTGAGCAGGAGCCACCACCATTTGCCGGTGAGGCGATAGAAGACGAAGCAGCAGATACCCATCACCATGAAGGCGATCATGAACTGCTCTTTGACGTTGCCATACTTGGCGATCAGCGGCGCCGAGAGATAGACGGAGGCGACGATGACGCCGATCGCACCCGCCAGCGTGCCGAAGAGCCTGCGGGTGGTGACAAACAGGAAGACGAGGGCCCCCGCCTGGAAGAGCATCTGGAGGACCTTGGGTCCGATATCGCTGAAACCCCAGAGCTTGACCGCCAGCATGTTCATCAGGAGCGTGCCGGCTTGGGCGCTGGGTCTTTCCTCAAAGCCGATGCGGGCGCCTTCGAGCACGTGCCGGGCGGAGTAGAGATAGGCGCCGCCATCGAAGGCGAGCGGGCTGTTGAACTCGAAGTATTTGCCGAGGATGAAGGGGACGCCGGCCAGGACGAGGATGACGCCTGCGATGAGGAAGCGTTTCTTGCGTTCGTCGAGACGGAAGGCGGGCTTATGCTCGGCACGGGCCGGTCGCGCGTGGGCTGGTTTGCTTCGCTGAGGCCGTTTGGTCATTGCTGGGTCTCCAGTTGTCCGTTCTCAGTTCCCGGTTCTCAGTTCACAGCACGGACAAGGCGGCTGCCAACTGACAACTGCGAACTGTCAACTCATCCCTGTTCGCAGCGCAGCGTCGCCATCGGATCGACCTTCGCCACTCGGACTGTCGAGGACCTCCCTGATCACATACGTCGGGCGGTTCTGGGATTCGTGATAGGTTCGCACCAGCAACTCGGCCAGCAGACCCATCAGGATGAACTGCACCGTGGTCAGGCTGAGCACCGCCGACAGCAGCAGCAGCGGATTGCCGCTCATATCGACGCCCGAATTGAGCTTCTGCGAGATCACCAGGAGGGCCAGCAGGAAGGCGAAGACCGCCATCAGGCCACCGAGCCCGCCAAAGATGTAAATGGGTTTGGTGGAAAAGGAGCCGAGGAATTTGACGGTGATCAGGTCGAGGATGACCTTCCAGGTGCGACCGAGGCCGTACTTGGCGACGCCGGCCGTTCGCGGGCGATGATTCACCACGCACTCGGCGATCTGCGCGCCGCTCCAACTGGCCAGGGCGGGGATGAAGCGGTGCATTTCGCCATAGAGCTTGGTCTCGGCGAGCACCTCGCGGCGGTAGGCCTTGAGGGTGCAGCCGTAGTCGTGCAGTTCGACGCCGGTAATCTTGGAGATCAGCCAGTTGGCCATGCGCGAAGGCAGCAGGCGGGTCACGGCGTTGTCGTGGCGTTTTTTGCGCCAGCCACTGACGACATCGTAGCCTTCGTGCAGCTTCTCGACGAGCATGGGGATGTCGGCGGGGTCGTTCTGGAGGTCGGCATCGGCGGCGATCACGACGTCGCCTCGGGCATGGGCGAAACCGGCGCTCAGTGCGGCGGTCTGGCCGAAGTTTTTGCGGAAGCGGATCACGCGGACGTGCGGATCGGCGTCGTGGAATTCCTTCAGAATGGCGTAACTGGCGTCGGTGCTCCCGTCGTCCACGAAGATGATCTCGTAGGGATAGCGTCCGTCCAGGGCCTGCTTGATCTGGTCGTACAGCGGGCGGAGGTTGTCCTGCTCGTCGAGCAGGGGCACCACCACCGACAATTCGGGCTTACCTCTGTCTGGCGTCACTTTGGCGATATCCTATGCACGTGCTTCGGATGGTTATGGGCCTCTATCCTAATGCGAGGTCGGCGCTTTTGCAAACAATCGCAAAATCCGCTCGTTCCAGGGATTATCGGTGATTCAGGCGGGGCAACTGAGGAAAAAGTCGTCGACGACGGCGCCGCGATGCGCGCCGGTCGTGCATCCCGGCACGGCATCCAGAGATGTCGTTTGAGGACGCACAACCTGCGGGCCATTGCGAGAGACGAGACGTCTCAATCTGTTTCGTACGGTCCGATATCGTCGACGGGGATGGGCTCGAAAAGAACGGCTTTCATCGCCCCGGCATCGAGGGACGGCTTGCTATCGGCGGCGAGCCGGCGTCCGAGGGTCGGTTCGATCACGGCGTTGAGGGCGACCTGCTGGATGCCTCCGTCGCGGATGAAGACGCTGTCGCAGCCAGCGAAGAGGTTTCGGGCGACGCGATTGACGTTGGGACGGTTCTTGAGGTCGGCCAATTCGGGGTAGCGATTCGCGTAGGCGGGTTCGGCGGCCTGGGGCAGGAAGCGTTCGACGGATTCGAGCCAGCGCGACTCGGGCCACCGGCTGAAGCTCAGGCCCGCCAGGCAGTCGACGAAGAGGTTGCCTTCGACGAGGTTGTCCTTGCCGCCATGGATCTGGACGCCTCCGAAGTGGACGGCGCCACAGCGTTCGAAGACGTTGCCATAGATGGCGACGCCCGAGATCATGTCGTCGAGGCGGACGCCGGCGGCGCCGTGCTGGGTGCCGCCGCGGATGTCGCTCCAGCGGTTCCAGCGGATGACGACGCCGCGATAGAGGGGATTGCCGAACATGTCGAGCCCGCCCTGGTCGTCCGATTCTCGGACGACGTTGCGGATCCAGTTCAGCTCGATGAGGTGGTCGTTGCCCTCGATGCGCATGGCGGAGGAGGGGATGTCTTCGAAGAGATTGTGGGCGATGCGGTTGCCGCAACCGTCGAGATGGACCGCCGGGGCGTAGGTGCGCTTGATGCGGGAGATATTCGAGACGGTGCAGTTTTCGACGAAGTGCCGCCCTGCCGTCAGCGTCTGGCGATCGCCCCCTGCGACGCGGGTGCCGCCGCAGCCGAGCGTGCGCATCGTACAGTGGAAGATGCCATGGTGGAGGCCTCCTTCGACGACGATGGCGTCACCACCGAACCGCTGAACCGTGCAATCGGCGACGAGGCAGTCGGCGCCGCCCCGGATCTGGATGCCATTGCCCCGCCCTTCCTGGAGGGTCAGTCCGCGCAGGACGACGTGCTCGACGTCGGTCAGCGTGATGAAGGGCTGGTCGAACACGCTGAGGACCACCTCGGCACTGGCGACGTCCAGGCCTGCGGGCGGCAGCCAGTAGATCGTCTGCGTCCGGCGGTCGAGGTACCACTCGCCTTCGGCGTCGAGTTCGCGGAAGACGTTGAGGGCGTAGTACCGCTGGTCCTGGCGGTAACCATAGTTCGAATAGGGTTTGGCCAGCGTGAAGGTCCTGGCGTCGGCGTCGATCGACGCGACTTTCTGGTATTCCTCGAACCAGTCCCAGAACCAGTAGCCATAGAGACGCACGTCGGGCTCGTCGAGCCATCGGCTCGGGCGGTCCTCGACGTACTGGAATTTGCCGTCCCGGCAGCCTTCGATCGTGTTCCAGACCTTGAAGGTATCGGCGCCGAGGATGGGGCCTGTCTTGACGAAGCCCTCGTTGGGCCAGCGAGCGAGCGTCTGGGGCTGACCATCGGCGAACAGCTCGGGCCGGCGGCGCAGGGCGGTGGCGTCGCCCCAGTCGCCGACGCCAAGGTCTTCCAGATCCGCCTGCAACACGCGACCTCGGACCGACTCGTCGAGCTTGTCGCGCATCTGGGGGTCGGCGATCGGCTTCCAGTTGCGAACACGGACCCCGCCATAGAGGACCGCCTCTCCTTCTGAGTCAGCCTGGTAGAGGATGGGCGACTTGGCGGTGCCCGAATCCTGGGAAGTCAGCTCCAGGGTCCGCTGCCAGGGGTAGTGTCCTGGGCCGATCACGATCTTCACGCCGCCGGACGGCAACTTGCCACCCTGCGACTGCTTCAGGGACCGGACTGCGTCCCGCGCCTGTTCCAGGCTGCGAAATGGCTTCTGTTTCGATCCGTCGGCTGCGTCGTCCCCATCGGGCGCGACGTAGAACACTCGCGCCGGTTCGGTGAGCTTAGGCAGCAATTCGCGGTAGGCCATCGGATCGCGAGCGGGCAGCCCCCGCTGGATACGTTGCGTCTCGGCGATCCGTCGTCGGGCAGTGTCGCGATGGAACCACAGCAGCGTAGCGTCGTCCGCCAGACGCTGCCAGGCCGCGATTGCCGCGTCCGTGTCCCGTCGGGCCAAGGCCGTCTCCGCCAGTCCAAACAAAGCCAATCCACGAACGAACGGGTCGGCTGATGCATCCACCGCTACCCCCTCGAACCCCTGAGCCGCCCGATCCAGCTTGCCCTCGCCCAGCGCCCCCGCCGCCGCCTCCAACGCCGGAAACCCCACCCCCGGGATCTCCTGCGAGGCCGGCATTGTCGACGTCATGCCGGTGAGAAGAACAATAGCAATCAGGATTGCCGAAGCAGGTGACCAGCGTGTCAGGTTCATAGATCTCTATCCTCCGTTCAGAATACGGTCGGCGTTACGGTTTCACAGCCAGAGCCATTCGCCGGAGAGTATACCGGAATCTGCCCACCGGCATCAAACATGGCGTTGGGGATTTGCAGGACTCGGCAGAAGGAGGGGCGTCGGCAATATCCGCACGCGCTGCCCTGCCAGCTCGGGTGACAGGGTCTCTTCATGGGATGGCTGATCCCGCGAAACCGCGATCATCCGCAGGCGTAGAGTACGCTGCCGGTCCGGTCGATCTGCCGTCGCAGCGGTTCATACTGAATCGCCTCGTAGGTCTTGACGTCGAAGGTATAGGGCAACGGCAGCTCGTCCAACTCTCGGGCGATCTGACCGAGCAAACGTTGATCGACCTGTCCCCACAGAACCAGATCGACGTCGGAACCCTCTTCGAACCGATCTGCGGCCCGCGAACCGAACAGTTTGACCCGTCGGACTTCGGGGTGCCGGAAGAAGATGCCACAAATCAGGGCCAGGGCTTCCTCCGTCAGTCCGAATCGCTCGGCTCTTGGATCGCCTCTTCTTTCAACCACCTGAACACCTGCTCCAGGGCACCGACGTATCGTTCCGCGATGCTGCAAAAAACTGTCTCAAAAATCTCACGGTTGTACGTATGAGACATTAGATTCCGCTGTTCGAGCATCTCGATCCATATTTGGCCGTCCTCGATGATCCGAGCGGCGAAGGCTTGTTTGATCACGGCCCGGGGAGTGATCTGGTCGAATATGATGCCGCTGTAGATCAGGTAGTCCTTCAGCGTCTTCCATGCCAGTTCGAAGGTGTACTCAAACCGCTGGATGACACCTTCCTTCTCGAGGTCGGACAAGGCGCTGGGACCCACGTCAAATGCCTCCGTGAGCAGCAGGATCGCTCTCTCGAAACTCTCAAATCTCTGTTTCCAGCGAAGAGGACTTGTCATCGGGCCTACCCTGGTACGAACCGCCGTCGGCGACGTGCTCTGCCGATCCCGTACCGAAAAAACCACATCGACCGACAGGCTCAAAGCTATCATGCATACCTTGAAGCGTCAAGTCCTGGCGATTTCGCAAAGGGAGGTTGTGAGTGTCTGGTGCGCTTCAAAGGCGGAATCGCATGTGGTCCGGCCTTGAATGGGGGTGGGGATGGGGGTAGGATGGGGCGATGCTGGAGAAAGGACTGGTTCAGGTTTATACGGGCGACGGGAAGGGCAAGACGACGGCGGCGTTCGGGTTGGCGTTGCGTGCGGCGGGACAGGGGAACAAGGTGCTGATCTATCAGTTCCTCAAGCCCCCTGCGCTCGACGTCGGGGAGCGGTTCGCCCTGGAGCTGGGGGCGGTGCGCATCCGGGTCGAGGCGCTGGAGGTCGACTGGGACATGGCGGCGTCGTTCGGCGATCAGGAAACGGTCGCACGGACGCGAGCGGCGGTCCACGACGCGCTGGACCGGCTGACCGAGACGGCGGAGAAGCGTTTCTATGACGTGCTGATCCTCGACGAGATCGTGTTCTGCCTGGCCCACGGTCTGGCGAGCCTGGAGGACGTCCGGGGGCTGATCGAGCGGCGCGATCGAGCGGTCGAGATCGTGCTGACCGGTCGCAGCGCCCCGGCTGAGCTGGTGGAGATGGCCGATCTGGTGACGGAGATGAAGAAGATCAAGCATCCATTCGACAACGGCGTCGGCGCCCGGCGCGGGATCGATTACTGATGTAGGGGCGAACGATTATTCGCCCTTACCAGGGAGCAATCGTTCGACCCGTACCGACAAATAGAGGAGCAGATTGTGGCAAAGAAGGTGGCAGCGATCGTTTGTGCGGCGGGACCGGGGACCCGGTTCGGCGGAAAACGCAAGAAACAGTTTACGGACGTCGATGGGCGGGCGGTTTTCGTGCGCAGCGTCGAGCTGTTTGCCAACCGAGACGACGTCCAGCAGGTGCTGCTGGGCATCTCGAAGGAAGACGAGGAGATCGTCACGGTCAAATGGGGGCCGAACCTGAAGTTCTTCGGGGTCAAGACGTTCTTCGGAGGCAGGGAGCGTTTCGAGACGATTGGCAGGGCCCTCGAACTGGTGGGGGAGGACATCGAGCTGATCGCGGTGCACGACGCGTGCCGGTGCTGTGCGACCGAGAAGCTGGTGGGCGAAGTGATCGCGGCGGCAGCCAAGAGCGGCGCGGCGATCCCGGCCAGTCCCGTCACGGCAACGCTGAAGGAGGCCAAGGACGGCGTCATCCAGCGGACGGTGCACCGGGCGGGCCTGTTCGAGGCCCAGACGCCGCAGGTATTCGAGGCGGGCCTGCTGAAGAAGGCCTATGAGAATCTGGCAAACCTCGACCTGACGCAGGTCACCGATGACGCCTTCCTGGTCGAGGCCCTGGGGCATGAGGTGTCCATCGTGTCGTCGGATCCATCCAACATCAAGATCACGGTGCCGGCCGATATCGCGATCGCCGAGGCGATCCTCAAGAACCGTCCCAAGGCTAAGCCCGAGGGTCCGATCGGCCCTTACATCGAAGCCCAGTGGTAGCCGTCCGCGAAAATAGACACCGTATTTGATTTTTCTCTCTTGACAGGGAACCGGAGATCGGGTTTAATGGTAGGACTATGATGCTGAATTATCGCTTTAGCTTTGGTTATTGGTGGTGGCCTCAGGACAACTATCCGACGGGCGAGCGATAATTTGCCATAGAAAAACCGCGAAGAAACGATTCATGACGCAGCCTGTTGGACGACCCAGCAGGCTGCGTTTTTTTTTGTGTGGCGGTGGACAGGCCAGTAGAACTTTGCTTTCTGAGAGCCGGATAATGGACGATTATCGACAGATCATACACGGCGCGGAGCCGGGACAGATCATTCCGATCGTCAAGCGGATCGACATGGGCGACCCGCTGGATTTCTTCGCCAAGCTGACGGACTACGGGCGGGCCAGGAACTGCTGCCTGCTGGAGTCGCGCGAGTACCTGGCGGGCACGGGGGCGCTGAGCTTTGGGACCGCCCGGCCGGCCTTGTACCTGACGGGGACGGGCGCGGATTTCCGGATCAAGGCCCTGAGCAAGACGGGCAAGCGGATGCTGAGCTACCTGGCCAATGACGGGGATCGGTTCGGGTTCTGCGAATCGGTGGTCTTTGAGGCGGACCAGATCCTCGGACACATCCGCCCTACCGAGGGGACGATGGACGAGCAGACGCGGCTTCGCAGCACCAACCAGATGGACGTGCTGCGGGCGGTGGCGTTCGCGTTCCGGCTGGCGAGCAAGCCCTTCCGCGTCACCTGCGGGCTGCTGGGGGCGCTGAGCTACGACTTTGTGGATCAGTTCGAGAAGCTGCCGACCAGCGAGCAGGACGTGCTGGGCAATCCGGACTACGAACTGTATTTCGCGGACAATATCTTCCTGATGGACCACGAGCACAACCAGGGGTACGTCGTCGTCAACTGCATGGTGACCAACGGCGATCGCGAGGCGGCGGTGGCGGAGGCGCAGGACACGTTCGACTACTACTTCAATATGGCGCGTTTCGAGCCGCCCAAGGGGAGGCGTCACGCGGACGCCCTGCCGGCTGCTTCGACGGATACGAGCCAGGGCGAGTACGAAGAGATGGTCCGGGCGGCCAAGCAGCACATCGTCGACGGGGACATTTTCCAGGTGGTGCTGAGTCGGACGATGACCGAGCCCTGTCCGGATGAGCCGTTGGACGTCTACAAGAGGCTGCGGAAGCTGAACCCGTCGCCTTACATGTTCTACCTGAACATGCCGAACGCGGTGCTGATGGGTTCGAGCCCCGAACTGAACCTGCGAGTCAGCGGGACGGGCCCCCGCCATGTCGAGATCCGACCGATCGCGGGGACCAAGCCGAGGGGGCGGATCGACGGGGAAATCGATCCCGATACCGATTTCCGCTACGAGGCGGAGCTGAAGCTGGACCGCAAGGAACTGGCGGAGCACATGATGCTGGTCGATCTGGCGCGGAACGACATCGCGCGGGTGGCGGGTGCGGGGAGCCGGATCGTGAACGAACTGCTGACTGTAGAGAAGTACGAATCGGTCCAGCACCTGGTCAGCAACGTCAAGGGCACGCTGCGACCCGACCTCGACGCCCTCAGCGCGTACCTGGCGACCATGAACATGGGGACGCTGACGGGGGCGCCGAAGATCGAGGCGATGAAGATCATCCGCAAGCTGGAGAAGAACAAGCGGGGTTATTACGGCGGCGCGGTGATGTACCTGACGGTCGACGGGCAGTTCGACAGTTGCATCACGATCCGCAGCCTCCAGGTCCGCGACCACACGGCGTATATCCGCGCCGGAGCGGGGATCGTGCACGACAGCGTCCCGAAGACGGAATTCGAAGAGACCGAGCACAAGGCCCGCTCCTGCATCCGGGCCATTCGAGGGCAATAATCGCAAGGTGACATGAAGAGCGCCACGAGAAGGACAAAGCCATGGAAACGAACGATACCAGAGTGCTGTTTATCGACAACTTCGATTCGTTCACGTACAACCTCGTGGACGATTTCGGCAAGCGGGGTTGCGTCACGCGGGTATATCGGGCGGACACGAGCCTGGGTGACCTGGTGGCGGTGGCAGCCGAGTTCAATCCGGACCTGCTGGTGATCTCGCCGGGACCGGGGAATCCGGATACGGCGGGCGTCTCGCTGGAGGCGGTGGCGCACTTCCAGGACAAGCTGCCCATTTTCGGAGTGTGCCTGGGCCATCAAATCATCGTCCAGCACTTCGGCGGCAGGATCGGGCACGCGCCGAAACCGATGCACGGCAAACCCTCGCGGGTCAGCCATGATGAGAAGGGGCTGTTTGCAGGGATCGAGAACCCGCTCCAGGCGGGCCGGTATCACAGCCTGATGGCGGTGGAACTGCCCGACTGCCTGGAGAAGACGGCGGAGTTCGAAGGCGTCGTCATGGGCGTGCAGCATCGTGAGCTGCCCATCTACGGCGTGCAGTTTCATCCGGAGAGCATCCTGACTCCGGCGGGGGGCAAGATCATCCAGAACATTCTGCACATCGCAGCGGACCAGAGACAAACGGTTGGGAGTTAAATCATGGCGACGATCACGGAGTACCTGGAAGCGATCCTCAACGGCAACGACCTGACGTTCGAACAGGCCAAGGCATTACAGGACACCATTTTCGAGGGCGAAGTCACTGAGGTCCAGATCGCGGCGTTCCTGGCGATGATGCGGATGAAGCGGGCGACGTCGGCGGAGATCGCGGGCCTGGCGCAGTCGCTGCGGGATCATGCGGTGCGCGTCGAGGTGGAGATGGACCATCTGATCGACACGTGCGGAACCGGGGGCGCCGTGATCAAGACGTTCAACATTTCGACGGCATCGGCACTGGTGGCGGCGGGCGCGGGGGCGTACGTCGCCAAGCACGGCAACCGGGGCATCACGAGCAAGTGCGGCTCGGCGGACGTGCTCGACGAGTTGGGGGTCTGCATCGATCCCGGACCCGACGTCGTGGCTGAGTGCATCCGCCAGGCGCACATCGGGTTCATGTTCGCACCGAAGTTCCATCCGGCGATGCGTTTCGTCCAGCCGATTCGCAAGAGCCTGGACTTCCGCACGGCGTTCAACATCCTCGGACCGCTGGCCAACCCGGCGCGGGTGGGCGCCCAGGTGATGGGCGTAGCCGATGCCGAACTGCAAGAGCGAATTGCCGAGACGCTGAAGCTGCTGGGCGCCAAGCGGGCGATGGTCGTGCACGGCCAGGGGATGGACGAGATCAGTCTGCTGGGGCGGACCAAGGTGGTCGAGCTGCGTAACGGCAAGATCAGCTCGACGGAGCTCGACCCGGCGGAGTTCGGTTTTGCAGGCGTTTCCATCGAAGCGCTGGGCAGCGGCGATGCGATCACCAACGCCGCGCTGATCCGCAATATTCTCGAGGGCAAGGAGCGTGGGCCCCGACGGCAGATCGTGGTGCTCAACGCGGCGGCAGCGATCATCGTGGCGGGTCTGGCGGACGACTTTATCCAGGCCCTCCCGCAGGCGGAGCGTTCGATCGACGACGGGAAGGGCCTGGACTGTCTTGAAAAACTGATCGAAATATCCAACCAGGGATGAGTTCGTTCGTACCGGATCGCTATTATGCTGATACCCAAAGTCAAAATCTGTGGAATTACGAATTACGACGACGCCGTGGCGGCCCTGGAGATGGGCGCGGATTTGATCGGATTCAACTTCTACCCGAAGAGCCCACGCTATATCCGCCCGGCGGACGCGACGAAGATCGTCAACAAGCTGCCGGCCTTCATCGACCTGACGGGGGTGTTCGTCAACAGCACGCTGGACGAGACGCGAGAGATCGCCAGTCAGGTGCAGCTCGACTGGATTCAGTTGCACGGCGATGAGAACGCGGAGTTCTGCCGATGGCTGGCCTACGACAGTCCCAAGACAATGAAGGCCATCCGGGTCAAGGACAGCACCGACATTCAGCAGGCGGATGATTTCTTCACCGACGCGATCCTGCTGGACGCCTACGATCCGAACAAGTACGGCGGGACCGGGCTGACCTTCGACTGGAACGTCATCGGGCATATGGGCAAGCGGATCTTCCTGGCGGGCGGGATCAATCCGGACAACGCGGCGGCAGCGGTCGAACTCGGGGTGTACGGGATCGACGTGTGCAGCGGGGTCGAGGCCAAGCCCGGCAAGAAAGACTATGGGAAGATGAAGCAGCTTTTTGACAACATTCGACATCTCCGAGCCTAGGACCGACCGGGCTGACGAGACCTGCTATAGAAGGGTATCGCATGAAACACAAAGGCAGATATGGTGACTACGGGGGCTACTACGTCCCCGAGGTGCTCATTCCGGTATTGGAGGAATTGGAGGAGGCGTTCGATCGCTTTCGCAACGATGCGGCGTTCGTGGCCGACCTGGCGGAGCTGTCGACGTACTACGCCGGGCGGCCCACCCCGCTCTACCACGCCAAACGGTTCAGCGCGCACGTGGGGTTCAAGGTCTATCTCAAGCGGGAAGACCTGCTGCATGGCGGCGCGCACAAGGTCAACAACACGCTGGGCCAGGGGCTGCTCGCCAAGTACATGGGCAAGACCAAGCTGATCGCCGAGACCGGCGCGGGCCAGCACGGGCTGGCGACGAGCATGATCGGGGCGCTGCTGGGGATGGAGACGAAGATCTTCATGGGCGTCACCGACGTCGAGCGGCAGAGCGTCAACGTCCACAAGATGAAGCTGTGCGGCGCCGAGGTGATCGGTGTCGAGGGCGGGACGGGGACCCTGAAGGACGCGATCAACGATGCGCTGCGGTACTGGACGTCGCACGTGACGGACACGTTTTACCTGTTCGGCACTGCGGCGGGGCCGCACCCCTACCCGACAATCGTCAAGCACTTCCAAAGCTGCATCGGGACCGAGGCGCGACAGCAGTGCCTCGAACAGATCGGTCGGCTGCCCGACCGCGTGGTCGCCTGCATCGGCGGCGGCAGCAATGCGATCGGGATGTTCGCGGGCTTCCTCGACGACAAAGACGTCAGGCTGATCGGCGTCGAAGCGGGAGGCGAAGGCATTGGCACGGGCAAGCACGCCGCCAGCATCGTCGCGGGGACGCCCGGCATTCTGCACGGCGCCCGGTCGTATCTGCTCCAGGACGCCGACGGCCAGGTCATCGACACCGAGTCGATCAGCGCGGGACTCGACTATCCCGGCGTAGGGCCCGAGCACTGCTATCTGAAAGACACCGGGCGGGCCGAATACGTGGAGGCGGAAGACGAGGAAGTGCTCGATACGTTCGGGCTGCTCACGCGAATCGAGGGCATTCTTCCGGCGCTGGAGAGCGCGCATGCACTAGCCTACGTCGCGCAGCTCAAAGGGACGCTCGACCCCGAGACCGTGGTGGTGGTGAACCTCTCGGGTCGGGGCGACAAGGACGTGGGCATCGTCGAACAGCACCGACCGCTGGCATAGGTCCCGTGGGACCTGTCCGCCTTCGGCGGATTCAAACGAACCTGGGCAGGAACGACCATGAAATCGTATCGTGACGCATTCTCGGAACTGAAGCAGCAGAAACGCGCGGCGCTGATCCCGTTCTTCGTGATCGGCGATCCGGACTTCGAGACCAGTATGACAGCGGTGAAAGCCGCCATCGATGCGGGTGCCGACGTGCTGGAACTCGGCATCCCCTTCTCAGACCCGATCGCCGATGGGCCGACCATCCAGAAGGCCGACATTCGCGCCATGCGCAGCGGCATGAACGTCCATCGGGCGATGGAATTCATCCGAGGGATCAAGGGCTACCGTGACATCCCGATCGGTCTGCTGATGTACTACAATCTCATCTGTCACTACGGTACGGAGACGTTCTTCCGCGACGCGCACGAGGCGGGGGTCAACAGCGTGCTCGTAGCGGATATGACGATCGACGATGCCGACGAGGTGCTCGGGCCGATCGGCGAGGCGGGTCTGGACAGCGTCTTCATGGTCACTCCCAACACCTCCCCCGAGCGGATGGAGCAGATTGCGGCGAAGACGACGGGCTTTATCTACACGGTCTCGGTGCTGGGCGTCACCGGCAGCCGGGATTCGCTGTCCGACAGCGTTGAGGGGCTGGTCCGCCGGCTCAAGTCGCTGGCGAGCGCGCCGGTCTGCGTCGGGTTCGGCATCAGCAAGCCTGAACATGCCCGAGCGGTGGCCGATGCAGGCGCCGACGGCGTGATTATCGGCTCGCGGATCGTTGCCATGATCGAGGCCAACCTGAACGACGGCGCCAAGGCAGCCGGCGAGATTTCGTCCTTCCTCCATCAGGTGAAGACCGCCCTTTCCAGGTCCGAATAAAGCCCACCGGTCCGTCTCGGCGCAACCCCCTGCTCTGCCCCAGAGGATGGCGGCCTTCTTACGCGTTGCGTGGAACGACCTGCATAGAGCCGGTCCGGCTACTCCTATTTTGCGCTGGGTATGAACCTTCCCTGGCGAGCGCCAGTAGGAAGCGATGCGCTATACCCCAAAACCACTGGATTAAGTGGGGTATGGTCGAAAAAGTGACGAAGAGGAAGGCAGGTTCAGACCCAACCAAGGCTTGTAGGAGAAGACGATCATGAGACGGAAATGGAACGCGGCGGCGATCGCCCTGATGGTGTTGTTTGCGGGGTCGATGGTAATGGCTCAGCCGGGCAACAGCCCGGGCCAGGAAGATCCCGGGAACCAGCGCGGGGTCATGCAGCAACAGCAACGGGCGGAATGGCTCAGCGAGCAGATCGAGCAGTGGAAGCTGCACCAGAAGGTCCTGATCGAACAGTTGCGTGAGATTCACGCGCAGGCGGTGGAAGAAGATGCCACCGATACGGCGGATCGGGTCGAGAAGCTGATCAGCACGCAGCAGGAGGCCTTCCGCGTGAGGCTCGGGCAGTTGGAGCAACAGCAGCAGAGGCTGATGCGGGCGCTGCGTCAGCGAGGGGAACGTCCTGACCGCAGCGGGCGGCGCGGGAGACGCGCCCCGGACGTGGAACTCCAGAGCTTCGACGGCAGGTCGTACCAGCTTTCGGACCTGGAGGGTCGGGTGGTGGTGCTGGAATGGTTCAACATGGAGTGCCCCTTCTCGAAATACCACCACGCAACGAAATCGACGATGGCGGACCTGGCCAATAAGTACAAGGACAAGGAGGTCGTCTGGCTGGCGGTCAACAGCACCAGCCACACCAACCCCCAGGCGAATCTGGACTTTGCCAAGGAACACGAGGTGCCCTATCCGATCGTCGACGATCGGTCGGGGCGGATCGGGCGGGCCTTCGGCGCCAGGACCACGCCGCACATGTACGTGATCGACAAGGAAGGCGTGATCGTCTACCAGGGCGCCATCGACAACGCACCGATGGGCAAGGTCGAGGCGAATACCGCTACCATCAACTACGTCGACCAGGCGGTTTCGCAGTTGCTGACGGGCCAGGAGGTGACCACGCCGGCGACGCCACCTTATGGGTGTTCCGTGAAGTATGGCAGCGCCCGATAATTAAGGAAAACCCCCAGGCACCGCGACGACCCCGTCGCGTATGCAAGAGTGTCCAAAACCTAGAGGCTCCTCTCTGCCTGAGTGCGTGGACCACCACCAAACGACTGGCAGCGAGGAGCCCTCTTCATTATAATGGCGTCCCGAATTGTGTGATGTCCGGCGACGGGGCCGGAGCAGGTGATTCATGCCAGAAAGGGAGGCCAGGATGCGACGATTCTCGTTGACCCCATTTCCGTGGAAGCTCGGCAGCTTCTTCCTGATTGCGTTGACGGCGGCAGCGGTGCAGGCGGAAACGCTGACCTATGTCGATCTCGTCGAACGGCTGACGGATCTGGAGCATCTGGCGACGCTGCCGGCGCGGGGCGAGAAGTGCATGCAGTGGTCGAGCTGGGATCGGCGCAGCGAGTACGATGCGGATGCGGACCGATACATCGGGTGGGACGCAAACGGCGACGGAGGCGGGATCGTCCGCAAGGAAGGCGACGAACTGGTCTTTGCGGAGATGGAAGGTCCCGGCGTGATCTGGCGGATCTGGTCGGCGCTGCCCAAGGAGGGGCACGTGAGGATCTACCTGGACGGCGCCACCGAGCCTGCCGTTGATCTGCCTTTCATCGGGTATTTCAACCGGCAAAACGAGCCCTTCGCCTATCCGGCGCTCGTGCACGAGGCGGCGCGCGGACAAAACTGCTACGTGCCGATCCCCTTCCAGAAGTCCTGCAAGATCACCGCCCAGGGCGACTGGGGCGCGTACTATCATTTTACCTACACGGTCTACCCCGAGGGGACCGCCCTGCCGACGTTCCAGCGGCAGCTCTCGCAGGCCGAAAAGGACGCTCTCGCCAAGGCCAACGATCTCCTGAGTCACTGCGGACCGTCCGCGTTGTCGACGCCACGTGAGCAAGTCGAGAGACACACTCTCGGCTCCAGCGGAGGTGGGCAGTGTGTCATCGGCAACTCCGGACAGGCCGGCGCCATCAAGACGCTTAGGCTGAAGCTCGATCCGCCCGTCGAAGCGGAAGATCGCGAGACGCTGCGCGAGTGGACGATCCAGATTCGATGGGACGGGGAGAAGTCGCCGAGCGTGTGGGCGCCGCTGGGCGATTTTTTCGGCACCGCCAGCGGCGCAAACGCCTACCGCTCGCTCCCCTGCGGACTGACCGACGACGGGACATGGTACAGCCACTGGTTCATGCCCTTTGCGTCGGATTACGAGATCACGCTGGTCAACGATGGTTCGGAGCGGCGCAAGGTCGAACTGGAAATCGTGACGGTGCCGCTCGAAGGCGACGTCGAACAGTATGGGCGGTTTCATGCGAAGTGGCATCGGGATGCGTTTTTGCCCGAGGACCCGGCGAGGCGGCAGATCGACTGGACGATGCTGAAGACGGAGGGTCGGGGTCGCTTCTGCGGGGTGATGCTGCACGTGTGGAATCCGCGCGGGGGCTGGTGGGGTGAGGGCGACGAGAAGTTCTTCGTCGATGGGGAAAAATTCCCTTCGACCTTCGGCACGGGATCGGAAGACTATTTTGGCTACGCCTGGTGCGACCCGACGCTGTTCGAGAACTGCTACCACAATCAGACGATCAGCATGGGCAACCGGGGGCACATTTCGGTGAACCGCTGGCACATCACCGACAATGTCCCCTTCCAGACGTCGTTGGAGGCGGCGATCGAGAAGTACTATCCGAACGATCGACCGACGCTCTACGCCGCGACGGCATATTGGTATCAGGCAGCGGATCAGAGCGATCCGTACGAGCCGGTCGGGGCCGAGCAGCGCACGGGCTATTGGACGCCGATCGAGGTGTTCAGGGTCAAAGGCGCCATCGAGGGCGAGAAGATGAAGGTGCTCGCCAGGAGCGCGGGCAACGCGGCGCCGCAGGACATGTACGGCTTCGGCACCGACTGGAGCGGGGACACGCACCTGTGGTGGACGGGCGCCAAGCCTGGCGCGACGCTGGACCTGGCAGTTCCCGTGGAGAAGGCGGGCACGTACCAGCTTACGATGCAACTGACCAAAGCGGTCGACTATGGCATCGTCCAGCTCTACCTCGACGGCAAGAAGCTGGGTGGGCCGATCGACTTGTTCAACAACGGTGTGATCGCCACGGGCGTGCTGGATATGGGTCGGCACGAGTTGTCGGCGGGCGAGCACACGCTGCGAATCGAGATCGTCGGTGCCAACGAGAAGGCACAGAAGAGCACCATGTTCGGGCTCGACTACGTGAAGCTCGTCGAGGCGACTTCGGCGTTCTACCTGCCCGAGGACCCCGACTATACGATCCTGGATTCGGCGGCTGATTCGGTCCGCTTCACCATCGAGCGGACGCTGGTTGAGTACAAGGGGAATCTGTCGAGCAAGTCCAGCTTCGTCGACAAGGACGGCAACATCATGGGCTGGCACGACTTCGGCAATCTCGAGGGCCCGGGCTGGGCGGCCAACGCGGTCGGCGGGGCGTACGAACTGTACGCGTACGGCCGGCGGTATGGGGACGCGGAATTGCAGAGCAAGGCGCTGTCGGTGCTGGACCACGTGCTGACCGCCGGCTTCATCGACGAGGAGACGGGATTCATCACAGGCTATCGCGAAACCACCACGGACCGGTTCTGTCTGAACTACCAGCACAAGAACAACTGGTTCTGTCCCGGTTCGATGGCCAAGATCGCGTATCAACTGCTGCTCTTTAGCGATCTGGTCGAAGAGCCGCGCAGGAGCCACATGCGACAGGTCGCGAAGAAGAACGCAGAGTGGATCGACACGCACGTCAAGTCCACCTCCAACGGCTGGTATCCGCGACGCTGCAAACGCAACGGCGAGCACTTCCCGCAGAACGCCTACGGCGACGGCGACATCCTCTTCGAGAAAAGCGGCGACGGGCTGTTCATCCTGCAACTCTATACGGGACTGACCGAGCGGGGACTGGCCGACTACACGGAGACGATCCGCGCCAAGACGAAGGTCTTCATGGACACGGGCGGGATCTTCGGCAGCATCAATCACGACACGTACGACGAGCACGAGAACGTCGCGTATTCGGTGGCGTTTCGCGTGCTGCGCCGGGTTGCCGTGCTGCTGAAGGACGATGCGATTGGCGAATTCGCGTACGATACATGCCTGGCGGGACTCGATACGTTCAAGATGTGCGAGGACCGCAATGGCGTGCAGACCAAGGGCCTGCTCTACATGGAGAAGAGCTGGGACACCGCCTATCTGTGGGAGAATGCGGAGGCGGCGCTGGCCTATCTCGAAGCGTATCAGCAGACGGGGGAACAGGCGTATCTGCTGGATGGATTGACCATCCTGCGCGCGATCGCCAAACACCACCAGCGTGATACCGGATTTCTAACCGAAGGCGTCGACTGGAACAACCATGTGGGCAAGCAGCACCACTTCGACGAAGCCGAGTACGGCGACATCAAGTACACCGAGCCCTTCTTGAACAACCTGCACATCCTCGAACCGACGCTGCTGGCGCTCGAACTGGACGTCGTCTCCGAGCCTGCCGTCATTGCCCGGTGATCTGGATCGACTTGACGTCCTGCGAGACGAGCAGGTGCGGTCGTTTGTCGATGCCGAGGATCTCGGCGTGCGAATCGGCCATGCGGCGGTACCACAGCGTCGCCTTGAGGTGTACCTTGCGCCCCGCCAGGTCCGGCGGCACTTGCCATGCATACTTCTCGGTACGCGTCTCCCCAGGGTTGAGACGGTTGCCGATGATGCGGACGGCATACCACTGACCGAATGTGACCTTGCCCGCCGGGTCGAGGAAGACATCCTGGTAGATGCGGTCGCCCTCGGGCAGCGAGTCCCGGGCGATCGCCTGGCTGGTGGCACTGTAGCTGGGATAGGCCTCCAGACGGTTGGACGTGATGAAGTACCGATCGTTCGGATCGTCGGGATTGGGCGGTACGGGGATGTGCTGGAGTTCTTCTCCGTCGGCGTCGTAGACGGCCACTCGCAACCAGACGTCCCGTTCCTCGGTGGCGCCGGTGGGGAAGAGATGGCCTGTGGCGATGTCGCTGATCGTCACTTCCAGCGGGACCGTGCTGCCGGCAGCAATCGTATCGGCGTCCAGGTGCAGCTTCACGCGGGCGGCGCCCTCAACGAAGCTGGTGAACCCGCCTCCGAACCAGTGGGCGTGGTTCCAGGGGCGTTCGCGACCCATCTTGGCGGGCTTTCCCTCGCGCGGGGGCATATGGCAGAACTGGCAGACGATGTCGCGGTCGGCGTAGTCGGTGTCGAGCCATTCGATCTGGGTGGCCTTGACGAAGACGCCGTACGGGTTTCGCTCGTTGTGGCAGAGGCCACACAGGTCGGCGGTCTCGAACAGTTCGGAGACCTGCGTCTTATGGTACGGCGCCCAGGGGAACTCCAGGTCGGCGCGCTTGGTGTTGCGCCCCGGGCCGGCGTCCACGCGGTAGTTGTGATTGACCGGGTCGCGTTCGGCGAGCCCTGAGATGGAGTGGCAGAAATCGCAGAAGACGCCGCGATCGGCGTCCTGCTTGGCCTCGGCCAGGGGGCTGGTTCCCACCCGCGCGAGGTTCTCGCGCAACGGACCATATTGGAGGCCGGTCTGCACTTGCCCGATGGTGCGGTACGAATCCATCCACGGCCAGGCGCGGTCCCAGAAGTTGTCGGGCGAATCCACCGGGGGGGGCGGCACGACTCCTGAGAGGAAGGCGGAGGGCGAGTGGCAGCCCAGGCAGTCGGCGTCGAGTCCCTGCATCTTCGGATCGCGGGCGGCGTCCTTGACCGCGTACTGGAAATATTGGGCCTGGAAGAAATCGCCCGTGTACGCCCGCGACATCTGCGAACTCGACCAGTCGGCATAGCGTTCCTGATGGCAGCCAAGGCAATCGTAAGGATCGTCCCAGTGGTCCATCTCGTGGGTCTGTTCCCGGTCGGCGACACTGCGCAATGGCTTGGCGAGCAGAAGCGCGCCGCCGCACGCTGAGAGGATGAGCATCGTTTGGCCGATTCGCTTGAGGGGCAGCCGAGCTATCATGAGAACCTCCAGAAGTCTTTAGAGGATGGGCTTCAGAACAGGAATTCGAAGGTGAGGATGCTCTTGAGGACGAAGTCATCGGCGTCGCCGCCGAGGCCGAAGCCGGTGCCGAAATTCCAGTGGGCCTTCCAGCCGGCATACTCAGGATAGTAGAGATCGAGTACAGGGAAGATGTAGTGGCCCTGTTGGCTGGACCCTTGGGTGTCGGACAGTTCGCCGATCTCGCCATAGAATTCGACGCCGGGGCGAATCGCCAGGTCCGGCGTGTTCCACAAGCCGGCGCCGGCATCGTCGTAATAGATTCCCGCGGCGTACGCGAACTCGACGCCTTCGTCCACGTCGTCACCGCTGGTCTTCTTCTCGAGGATCGGGTTCAGCGCCAAGCGGATCGGTCCGATGTCTTTCTCGACGATCAGACGGAACTCGAACTTCTCTGCGTCGTCGTATTCCTTGTCGGGGATGATGTACTCCCCATAGAGGGCGAGATCGACGGGCCGCTGGTATTTCTCGAACAACCGATAGCGGGCCAGCAGCTTGGAACGGACGTATTCGAAGCTGCCGTTCTGCGGGTCGAGGCAGTCCGCGTAGTAGCCCACGGTCAGGCGGTGGGACAGGCCGTACTCGACCTCGAACGAGTGGGCCCACAACTTCTCGCGCGGCAGCGTCTCTCCGAAGTAGTCCAGATCGCGATCGGAATCGCCTACGTAGGTGGTCCAGTAGCTGAACTCGACGGCGCCGGCATCGGCGGTCTTGTATTCGTAGACGCGGAAGAACTGCCCGTACGTCACCGCCGGTGAGAGAATGAGGATGGCGGCAATGGCGGACCGCCGAGCGAGGCGGTAGCCCCGTCGTCGCATCGGGCGAGAACCGGATAAACATGCCCCACAATTCATATCGGACTCCTTCCATGCGTGGCCTTCGGGGGTGGTGCTGCGAGGTGCAGGTGGTGGGAATAAGACACGCTCCGCCGCGCCCTGATCGCGACGTCGAGCGAATTCATGTCCTGACGCAGAGGCTTCCATGCGGTCCCCGATCCGTGGTCCTGATTTCCTTTGCGTACGACCTTTTCTGTACGCTACAATCACAGCCATGTCAACGAAAATTGGCGGGATGGTGCTTTTCGATACAGGAGTTGAGCGCATGAGACAACAACGAGCGGTTTCGATCCTGGCGGTGATTACTCTCCTCTGGATTGCCGTCTCGGGCACCGCGGGTGCCGACGAACATCTGGTGCCCGCCGACAAACGTCTTGCCGATGGCTATTTCGAAACGCTGCGCGAACGGGGCGAGCGCGAGGCCTATTCGGGCCAGGATCTGGAGACGATCGGCATGCCGGTCGGCGGGATCGCGACGGGACAGATGTACCTGAGGGGTGACGGCACGCTCGGGCTCTGGCACATCTTCAACCGGCACATCTTCACCGGTTACGGCCTGGAATGCTACCGCACCTATCGGCCCGATTCGCCCGTCGAATCGGGATTCGCGGTCGTGATCAAGCGAGAGATCGACGGTGCACAGGTTCTCAGGCCCTTGAACCAGGACTTCGGCACGGTCGAATTCGCGGGCGAGTATCCGATCGGGCTGGTGCGATACCGCGCCGACGACGTTCCCGTCGAGGTGGAGATGGAGGCGTTCTCTCCCTTCATTCCGCTGAACGCGCAGGACTCGGCCCTGCCGACGACGCTGTTCCACATCACGCTGAAGAACATCTCCGACCAGACGAAGCGCGTGGGCGTCCTGGGCTGGCTGGAGAACGCGGTCTGCTTCCATTCGGCCCGATCCCGCAGTGTGGCACGACAGACACAGGTCGCACGAGAGAACGGACGGACGTTGATCGTCCATACCGCTCAGGAACCGCCGAAACAAAAGACGCAGACGCCGCGAGCCAAGATCGTGGTGATGGAGTTCGAGGGGAAAGACTATGGCGACTGGAAGGCGACGGGGGAGGCCTTCGGCCAGGGTCCCGCGTACGGCACGCTGGCAAATCAGCAGTCGGTCAGCGGCTTTCTCGGTGGCGGGCTGGTTAACACCTATCTCGGAGGTGATGGGCCTCATGGGACGCTGACCTCCCCTGCCCTGACGATCGAACGCACGTATATCAACTTCCTGATCGGCGGAGGCAGCCATGCCGACGAGACGTGCATCAATCTCATTGTCGACGGACAGGTGGTGCGAACCGCGACGGGCAAGGACAACGAGAAGCTCGAATGGCACTTCTGGAACGTCGAAGACCTCCAGGGCAAGACCGCGCGGATCGAGATCGTCGACCGCCATTCCGGCGGATGGGGACATATCAACATCGACCAGATCGAGATGGCGGACGAAGCGTACGACGCGGACATGGGACCCTTCGACAAGCTGCCCGACGATGGATCGCTCGTGCTGGCCCTCGACGGCCCGGCGTGCACGAGCCAGGAAGTCAAGAGTATCCTCGGACTGTATGACGTATCGGATTTCCCGTCCATCATGAGCAAGCCCTGTCCGACCGTCGGGACGAAGACAGTGGAACTGGCGCCGGGCCAGACGACGACGTTCACGTTCGTGCTGGCGTGGTTCTTCCCGAACCATCAAAACGGGCGGGAGTATGACAACCGGTTTGACAGCGCCAGCGATGTGGCTCACTACGTGCTCGACAACCACGAGCGACTCAGCGGACAGACCAGGCTGTGGCATCGGACCTTTTATGAGGACAGCACACTCCCCCGCTGGCTGTTGTTCCGCCTGCACTCGACGGTGGCCAACCTCGCGACGGGCACCTGCCAGTGGTGGAAGAACGGGCGGTTCTGGGCGTGGGAAGGGGTCGGCTGCTGCGCGGGGACGTGCACGCACGTGTGGAATTACGCCCACGCGCCGGCGCGGCTGTTTCCCGAACTGGAGCGCAGCGCCCGCGAAATGCAGGACTTTGGCGAAGGCTTCGATCCGGAGAGCGGCCTGGTGGGTTTCCGCAGCAATCGGGCGTACGCGGCCGATGGGCAGGCGGGCACGATCCTCAAGGCCTACCGGGAACACCAATGCTCGGGCGACCGCGCGTTTCTCGAACGCAACTGGCCTCGGATCAAGAAGGCGCTGGAGTTCTCGATCCACCAGGATGGCGACGAGAACGGACTGATCGAGAACAGCCAGCACAACACCTTCGACATCAACTTCGAGGGGCCCAACACGTTCGTCGGATCGATGTACCTGGCGGCCCTGCGGGCGGGTGGAGAGATGGCCCGCGAGATGGGAGACGACGCGTTCGCCGAGCGCTGTACCCTGATCCGCCGACGCGGTTCGGAGTTGACGATGGAGCGCCTCTGGAATGGCGAGTACTTCATCCAGCTCGTCGATCTGGAGAAGCATCCGAAATACCAGTATGGGCCGGGGTGCCTGTCCGATCAGCTCTTCGGACAGGGCTGGGCCCATCAACTGGGCCTGCGCTACATCTATCCGTCCCTGCGGGTCCACGAGGCACTGCGGGCGATCTGGAAGTACAACTGGGCGCCCGATGTCGGTCCGTACAACGCGGTACACGAGCCGGAGCGATGGTTTGCCCGACCGGGCGAGGCGGGGCTGTTCACCTGCACCTGGCCCAAGAGCGAGTACATGGCCGAGGGGGTGCGGTATCGCAGCGAGGTCTGGACGGGAATCGAGTACCAGGTCGCGGGGCATATGGCGTGGGAACACATGGTCGATGAGGCGCTGGCGATCTGTCGGGGTGTGCACGATCGCTATCACCCCGCCAAACACAATCCCTTCAACGAGGTCGAGTGCGGCGACCACTACGCGCGGGCCATGGCCAGTTGGGGCGTCTACACCGCCCTCTGCGGATTCGAATACCATGGGCCCAAGGGCTACATCCGCTTCGCGCCGCGGATGAACGAGGAGGACTTCCAGGCGGCCTTCACCGCCGCGGAAGGCTGGGGATCGTTCACGCAGACCCGCTCGGACGACATGCAGCGCGAGCGGATCGAGCTGCGCTGGGGACAGGTCCGTCTGAAGGAGCTTTCGTTCTCGCCGCCTTTGGAGTGGACGGATGTGAAGGTCGTGGTGCGTAGCGGAGGTAAGACCTTGCCTGCCAGCCATCGCCCGGGCGCCAGACATCTGGTTATCGAACTGGATGAGCCTGTACAGCTTGTGCAGGGACAGACGTTGGACGTGGAGATTCGCCCTGAGGGAGGAAAGTAAGTCGCATGAGTGCAACGATACGCGAACTGGTCGTACGAAACCGAAGCTGCCGGCGTTTCGAAGAGAGTGTGCCCGTCGAGCGGCAGACTCTCGAAGAACTGGTCGATCTGGCAAGGCTGTCGGCCTCGGCGGCCAACCTGCAGCCTCTCAAGTACATTCTCTCGTGCGATGCGGACATGAATGCACGGATCTTTCCGCACTTGGTCTGGGCGGGCTACCTGAAGGACTGGCCCGGCCCATCGGAGGGCGAGAGGCCGGCGGCGTACATCGTCGTGCTCAACGATACCGAGATCAGTCGGTCGGCGGGTTGCGACCATGGGATCGCAGCCCAGAGCCTGCTGCTCGGCGCGGTCGAGAAGGGCCTGGCGGGCTGCATGATCGGGCTGATCCGAAGGGAAGAACTGCGGCAGACGCTGGAGATTCCCGAGCGGTACGAGATCCTCCTGGTGATCGCGTTGGGCAAACCTCGCGAGAAGGCGGTCATCGAGGCGGTCGGCGCTGACGGAGACATCAAGTACTACCGCGACGAAGACGGAACGCATCACGTGCCCAAGCGGGCACTGGATGAGGTGATCCTCCGCTGATCTTTCCCGCTGCTTCGCAGAACCCGCACGAGCGGTTCGCGTACAGATGGGCGCAACAGGTGGGCCGAGATCGGCCCGCGTGCCCGGGACAAGGATGCAGGAGGCATGCTCATGGAGATCAAGATCACCAGCTCCGCGTTTTCCCACGCGGGCGAAATTCCCTCCAAGTACACCTGCGACGGCGAGGATCTTTCGCCTCCTTTGCAGTGGGATTTCATCCCCGCCGAGACGCAGTCGATCGCCCTGATCTGCGACGATCCCGACGCTCCGATGGGGACGTTCGTGCATTGGGTGCTGTTCAACGTGCCGCCCGATGTGCGGGAGCTGCCCGAGAATGCGACCCGCGAGCCGAGCCTGGAAGACGGGAGCCAGCAAGGCGTAAATGATTTCGGGAAAACCGGTTACGGCGGCCCCTGCCCTCCGAGCGGCACCCATCGCTACTACTTCAAGATCTATGCCCTGGATACGAAGATGGACCTGGGGCAAAGCGCCCGAAAAGATGCGCTGGTCAAGGCCATGAAGGACCATATCCTGGCCGAGGGCCAGCTCATGGGCAAGTACGAGAGATGGTGAGGCGTGCCTGACTCGTGCCGGCGGGGTTGCTCGCTGGGCGGCTGCGGAGCCTCATGAACGTGGAGCAGAAGAACTCCTATCCGAGCGCTGGCCTTTTTGCTGTCCCTGTGTGGGATCGGAGCTTATACTGGTACGATCCTGCGACCCATGAACGAAACGCAGAATCAGGAACTCTCTTCGGGAGGAAAAAGCAATGACACAGTCGAGTAGGTTGAAGAAGACATGGATCGTGGCCGCATTCTGTGCGGTGAGTTTCGCGACGGTCGGTCCGGCGGGGGCCGCCTCGGGCGACCCACTGAGCATGGTGCCGGCCGACAGCCTGTTCTGCGTCCGGATCAACAATCTCAACGGCACCCTGGGACAGATCGACATGTTCCTTTCCGGGCTGATTCCGATGGGAGTCTCGATGCCGGTCCAGGCACAATTGGCGCAGTTCCTCGGCAGCCCTCAGCCTCAGGGCGTCAATATGGGCGGGCAGTTCGTTGTGTTCGGCCCGCTTCCCGGCGGCGATCCCGACCCCAGTCGCGTTGGGATCCTGGTGCCGGTCAGCAGCTACGAGCAATTCGTTTCGGGTAATCCGAACGTGGCGGCGCCCGATGCCCAGGGCTTCTCTCAGATCGGTCCGCAGGGCATGCCGATGCTGACGGCGGTGGAAGCCGGCGGGTATGCTCTGGTCAGCACGATCGGCAATGAGGCAGGGCTCACCGCCTTGAAGGGTGCGGGCGCCGGTACAGCGAACCTGGCCGGCACGCTGGACGCAGCGGAACTGAAGCGTTCGACCGCGGAGCCCGTCTGGGTGTATGCGAACATCGAACTGGCCGGCAAGATGTTCGGCCCGATGATCCAGGCCCAGATGCAGCAGATGCAGCAGGGGATGCAGGCGATGCAGGGCCAGGGAGGCATGGGTCAGCAAGCCGCCGCGAACCTCGAAGCCTCGGCGGCGATTCTCGACACGGTGATGAAAGAAACGAAGTATCTCAGCCTCTCGCTCAATCCCAACCTCCAGAAGCTCGGCCTGACCCTGGTGCTGGCGGGCGCGCCCGGATCGGGGATGGCGGAGATGTTCAAGAGCGCAACCGACGGCGCCGCCAACAAGCTCCAGGGATACATGCAGGCGGGAGCGGCGATGAACTTCAGCGGGTCGATGAACAGCCCGTTCTGGCAGAAGCTCAACGAAGCCTATATCGAGCTGCTGCCCAAGATGATGGGCGAGGCGGGTTCGCCCGAAGACGTGGCTGCCTTCAAGAAGATCGCCAACGACGCGATGGAGGCGTTCGGCGGTCCGCTGGCGGGCTCGTTCTCGGTGGATGCCGGGAGCACCTCGCCCTTCCAGGTCCGCTACGTGGCGGCGCTGAAGGACCCGGCGAAGTTCTACCAGGTCATGGAGGAAGCCTCCAAGGCGATGAGCACCGGAAAGCTGGCTGAGCTCTACAAGCAGATGGGCATGGAGACCACGTTCAAGTTTGACAGGAATGCCTCGACGTACGAGGGTGTGTCGATCGATTCGGTGACGTTTGCCCTGAAGCCGACGGAGACCGATTCGCCCCAGGCGCAGGCGATCAACGCCATCTACGGCGACGGGCTCAACATCAAAATGGCGACGGTGAACGAACAACTGGTCTACGCGCTGGGTCAGAACGCGGAAGCCGAAGTCAAAAAGCTGATCGATCAGGTCAAGGCGGGCGGTCCGAAGCAGGTGCCGGGCGAGGTGCAGAGCGCCATGGCGATGATCCCGGGCTCCGAGCAGGCCGATTTCTTCATGACGCTCAACGTCCTGCGCATCATGAAGCTGGTGGGCAAGTTCGCGCCGATGCCGGTGCCTCAGACGGACATTCCGACGCAGAGCAGCATTGCGATGGCCGCCGATGCCGCGGACGGCAAGATGACGGTGGACCTGGCGGTTCCCAAGCAGCACGTGCAGGAGATCATGGGCTTTGTGATGCAGATGCAGCAGATGCAGGGCGATGATGAGGACGAGGACGAGGACGACGAGGACTACTGATCGGCGTTGGCGGGCCTTTGCCCCCCCTTCGCGTTGACGCGTTTTGAATATCGCTCTCGTCGATCTGAGGTAGCGCCGGATGGGGCGTCACTTCAGGTCGGCGAGAGTGATTGTTTTTCCAGCCCCGACTTGCAGATAGCGATCCCCGAAGTGCGTGCGAAAGAGGTCCTGGGCCTTTTCGCCCGTACAATGGGTGGGCGCGACGTAGCGGACGCCGAGCCGATCGAAGGTGCGGATGACCTGCTCGACCTGACCCTCGGTGGCCCATAAGAGGTGGAAGCCGCCCATCACGAGCAGGATGTCGCCTTCATGCAGAGACCGCACCTTCTCGACGATCTTGTCGACGCCGGGATGGGCGCAGCCGGTCAAGACGACCAGTCCCTTCTCCGTACGCACGATGAGGGCCTGCTCGCGAATCTTGCGGCCCATCTGTCCCGTGGAATAGACGGAAGGGCAGATCGTCCGCGGTGAATCGACCGCGATGATCTCTGCACCATACTGGCGGACAACCTCCTTGAAACGGTCCGCAAAGGACTCCAGCAGGAAGACCTCGACCGTCGGATTCACCTGGAGAAAGCCCACCAGGCCACCAGTGTGGTCGGCGTGAACGTGCGAGAGGACCAGCGTGCCGATGCTGTTGGGGTCGATCTCCAGCGCCGCCATGTTCTCCAGCAGCAGGGTTCCGTCGCTTCCGGTATCGAACAGAATGGTGCGGTCGGGTCCCGTCACCGTAGCGGCAAAACCCCAGGCGGTCTTCAACCGGTCGTCAAAGGGATGGTTGTCGTGAACGATTCTCACGGTCAGGCTCGCCCACGCGGCAGAGTCGGTCGGATGTTCGTCTTCCATGGCTTCCGTCGCTCCCCTCTTCTGTCCATGCGATAGCATCACGAGGAACGTGCCGATCACCAGAGACGCAATGACCAGCACGCCGATAGAACTGGACCTGCGCATCGGTTCTTTCCTTCCGCCGTTTTCATCCCGTCGTGTCTCGATATTGGGTCCGGAGCCTGGCCAGTTCCGCTTTCAGTTCGGCAACGGTGTCGGCGTACTGCGGATCGTGGATGACGTTCTTCATCTCCTGCGGGTCCTTCTGGAGGTCGTAGAGCTCCCACTCGTCGATGTCGTTATAGAAGTGGATGAGCTTGAAGCGATCGGTGCGGACGCCGTAATGCCGTTTGACGCTGTGGACCGCGGGGTATTCGTAGTAGTGGTAGTACATCGAGCGGCGCCAGTCGGCGGGCGTCTTGCCGGCCAGGATCGGACGCAGCGAACGGCCCTGCATGTTGTCAGGGACCGGCACGCCGGCGTAGTCGAGGAAGGTCTCGGCAAAGTCCAGGTTCAGAACGATGTCGTGGTTGACCGAGCCCGGCTGAATCTCGCCTGGATAGCGGACCACCAGCGGCATGCGCAGCGATTCCTCGTACATGAACCGCTTGTCGAACCAGCCATGATCGCCCAGGTAGAAGCCCTGATCGGAGGTGTAGACGACGACGGTGTTGTCGGCCAGGCCTGATTCATCGAGATAATCCAGGAGGCGTCCCACGTTGTCGTCCACCGAGGCGATGCAGCGTAGGTAGTCCTTGATGTAGCGCTGGTACTTCCATCGGACGAGGTCGTCGCCCTGGAGGTCGGCGTTCTCGAAGGCCTCGTTCTTAGGCCCATAGGCGGCGTCCCATTGGGCCTTCTGCTCGTCGGTGAGGTTCTTCATGGGGGTGAGCTTGAGGTCGTGGGCGGTCATGGTCTTTTCGATGCTCATATCCTGTTCTTTGGCCGCCCTGCCGCGACCGGCGTAGTCGTCGAAGAGCGTCTCGGGCTCGGGGATCTTCCGGTCGTCGTACATCGTCAGATGATCGGGACCCGGCTCCCAGCGCCGATGCGGCGCCTTGTGATGGTACATCAGGCAGAAAGGCTTTTCGCTGTCGCGATTCTTCAGCCAATCAAGGCAGTGGTCGGTGATGAGGTCGGTGACGTAGCCGGTATACTTCTTGCGCTGGCCCATCTCGATCATGACGGGATTGTAGTAGGCGCCCTGGCCCGGCAGGATGTTCCAATAATCGAAGCCGGTCGGGTCGGTCTTGAGATGCCACTTGCCGATCATGGCGGTCTGGTAGCCCGCCCTCTGGAGCAGCTTGGGGAAGGTCTGTTGGGAGCCGTCGAACCGGTCGCGGTTGTCTTTGACGGTGTTGAGGTGGCTGTACTTGCCCGTCAGGATCACGGCGCGGCACGGCGCGCAGATCGAGTTGGTGCAGAAGGCGTTCTCGAAGCGCATTCCCTCCTGGGCGATGCGGTCGAGGTGCGGCGTGCGGTTGATCTTGCTGCCATAGCAGCTCATCGCGTGCGAGGCATGGTCGTCGCTCATAATGAAGATGATGTTGGGGCGTCTGGCGGCTCGCTCGGCGGCCATAGCGGCGCGCCAACTCGACCCCACCACGGCCGAACCGGCCAGCACACCCAGCGTCTTGAGGAACTCTCTTCGGCTCTGTCGTTTCACGATCGCTCCTTTCCATGATTTGGCTTTTTTGCGGCGCGCTCGTAACCGAACGTGGCACACCCGGAGTGATGCCAGTATACCACCGCCATGTGGCGGACGGAACCATCGAATGGCCCCGATAGGGAAAGGGCGCAAGGAGTAAAAGAGGCGTTTCGCGGAAGGGCCTGGTCCGCTATAATGTGGCGGCCCAGACTGAACCGGTGGAATCGACGTAGAGAGCGGCAACCAGTAGGAGAATGAGGATTTGGAGCAACTGCGAAAACAGCTTGGGGCGTTGGATGTATTTGCGGTGGCGGCGGGGGCAATGATCAGTTCGGGGCTGTTCATTTTGCCGGCGATCGCGTATGCGAAGGCGGGTCCGGCGGTGATCGTGTCGTATCTGCTGGCGTCGCTGCTGATCGTGCCGAGCGTGCTGAGCAAGGCGGAGCTGGCGACGGCGATGCCTCGGGCGGGGGGGACGTACTTCTACGTCGAGCGCAGTCTCGGTCCGATCCTGGGTCTGTTTACCGGGCTGGCCAACTGGTTCAGTCTGGCGCTGAAGAGCGCGTTTGCGATCGTAGGCGTGGCCATCCTGGCCGAGCTGACGGTCCAGGAACTGGCGGGGGTGCGACTGTCGGAGGTGCACCTGAAGACCATCGGCGTGGTCTGTTGTGTGGTCTTTACGATCCTGAACCTTGTCAGCGTTCGGCACGCCAGCAGCATGCAGAAGATCCTGGTGGTTCTGTTGCTGGCGATTCTCGTGCTGTTCATCGTGACCGGGACGAATGCGGTGCGCGTCTCGCGATACGAAGGGTTCCTCCAGAAGGGCTGGACGGCAGTGTTTGCGACGGCAGGCCTGGCGTTCGTCAGCTACGGGGGCCTGACCAAGGTGGCCAGTATCGCCGAGGAGGTGCACCATCCGGGCAAGAATCTGCCGCTGGGGATGACGCTGGCGTGGTTCGTCGTGACGCTGCTGTACCTGGCGGTGGTGGCCATTGCGGTCGGAGAGCTCGACGGGGACGAACTGTCGGGGAGCCTGATGCCGATCTCCTCGGCGGCGGGCAAGAGCCTGGGGACGTTCGGATACGTGCTGCTGTCGGTGGCGGCGATGGCGGCATTCGTGACGACGGCCAACGGGGGCGTGCTGGCGGCGTCGCGGTCGCCCCTGGCGATGAGCCGGGATCAGTTATTGCCGGCGTTCCTGGCGCGGGTCAACCGGCGGTTCGGCACGCCGCACAGTGGGGTCCTGCTGACCGGGTTCTTCATGGTGGCCGCTATCGTGCTGCTCGACCTGGAACCGCTGATCAAGACCGCATCGACGCTGATGATCATCCTGTTCATCCTGGACAACGCGAGCGTGATCATCATGCGGGAGAGTCGGATTCAGAGCTATCGACCGCTGTTTCGCTCGCCGCTCTATCCGTACATACACATCGTAGCGATCGTGGCCTACGCGGCGCTGATCGTCGATATGGGCGTGGTGCCGCTATCGATCTCGGCGGGGTTCGTGATCCTCAGCGCCGCCTGGTATCTGCTCTACGTCTCCAAGCGGGTCAAACGGGCATCGGCGGTGATGTGCATCGTCGAGCGCGTCACCGACAAGGCGATCCAGACGGTCACACTCGAGGACGAGCTTCGCGATATTCTGATGGAGCGGGATAATATCATCGCCGATCGGTTCGATCATCTGATCCGGGACTGTGAGATTCGCGACGTCGAAGGGGTCCAGAGTGCGGACGATGTGCTGCGCGAGGCGGCGGCCTTTCTGAGCCAGCGGTTGGGCCTGAACGAAGAGGGCCTTTTCGAGCAGTTCCAGCAGCGCGAGACGGAGAGCAGCACGGTGATCCAGCCGGGACTGGCGATTCCGCACATCATCGTCGAGGGCGAGAACAAGTTCGAGATCCTGCTGGTGCGTGCCAGGGAGGGCATCCGCTTTCCGCAGTCGCCTGAGCCGGTGCGGATCATGTTCATCCTGGCCGGCAGCAAGGACCAGCGAAATTACCATCTGCGGGCGCTGATGGCGATCGCACAGATCGTCCAGGAGAGGCACTTCGAAGAGAAGTGGCTGGCGGCGCGCGGAGCGGAGGGACTGCGCAATCTCATCCTGCTCTCGACGCGGCAGCGGGATGTCGGTCCCCCGGTTCCGTAGAGCAGGCAGCATTTCCATGCATCGGCGCTGGTCTGCCAGCGGTTCGACCATCCCCCAGCCCTCCGGGCTTGAGAATGCCCCCTGGAGAACGCCGTGTGGCGGATTCGGGTTATGTGCTTGAGGTATGGGCGGGATGCGGTATACTGGGGGCGGTCGCTAGGGGTGATCCGCGGGTGCGGATCTGAGAGAAGACCCTTCGAACCTGATCAGGACAGCCGTGCGGCTTCAATGAACCGGACGGACATGCCTGCGTAGGAAAGCGATGGACAAGGCGCGGTTATTGACGTGCGACGAATCGCTTCCTGCGGGAGCGATTTTTTTGTTGGCACAAGGAGCATAGAGAGATGGCAACGCAATTGCAGCAGGCCCGGGCCGGCGTGGTCACGGAGGCCATGGAATATGTCGCCCAGGTCGAGGGCGTGGATGCGGAGACGATCCGCGCCGAGACGGCCGCGGGACGACTGGTCATACCCGCCAACACGTTGCACCTGAAAGACAGTCTCAAGCCGATGGGGATCGGACGCGCGGTGACCACGAAGGTCAACGCGAATATCGGCACCAGCAGCGCGCGGTCAAGCGTGCAGGAAGAGATCGAGAAGATGGACGCCGCGCTGGCGGTGGGCGCCGATACGATCATGGACCTGAGTACGGGCGGCGACCTCGACGAGGTGCGTCGGCAGTTGCTCGCTCACTGCCCGGTCGCATTCGGGACGGTGCCGGTCTATCAGGTGATCCAGGGGCGACAGGTCGAAGACATCGACAACGACCTTCTGCTGGAGACGATCGAGAAGCAGGCCCGCCAGGGGGTGGATTTCTTCACGATCCACGCGGGGCTGCTCCGCGAGCACCTGCCGCTGCTGAAGAATCGGGTGGCGGGAATCGTCAGCCGGGGCGGGGCTTTGCTGGCCAAGTGGATGCTTCATCACAACAAGCAGAATCCGCTGTACGAGCTGTTCGATGAACTGTGTGAGATCATGGTCGAATACGACGTCTGCTTTTCGCTTGGGGACGGTTTGCGCCCGGGCGCCATCGCGGACGCTACCGACGAGGGGCAGATCGCCGAACTCAGGACGCTGGGGGAGCTGACTCAGCGGGCCCAGGAGAAGGGCTGCCAGGTCATGGTGGAGGGCCCGGGACACGTGCCGTTCGACCAGATTCAGTACAACATGGAACTCCAGCAGCAGATCTGCCATGGGGCGCCGTTCTACGTGCTTGGCCCGTTGGTGACGGACATCGCGGCGGGCTACGATCATATCACCAGTGCAATCGGCGGTTGTGCGGCGGCGTTCTACGGCGCCTCGTATTTGTGCTACGTGACACCGCGCGAGCACCTGGGGCTGCCGAACGCTGACGACGTGCGTGCGGGAGTGGTGGCGACCAAGATCGCGGCCCACGGCGCCGATGTGGCGCGGGGGCTCAGGGGGGCGGCGGATCGCGATCGCAGGCTGAGCGTGGCTCGCGCGAACCTGAACTGGGAGACGCACCTGGGCGAATCGCTCGACCCGGACACGGCGGCGCGGATGCACCGGGAGGCGTGCGGACCGATCGAGGGGGGTCGGGCGGACTCGGCGGATTACTGCTCGATGTGCGGACAACACTGGTGCAGCGTGCGGATCAATCGGCAGGTACGTGAGGCCATCAAGACATCGTAGGACGGATCGATCCGCCTTGCGCTGTGGCCCACGCGCTTACGTTCGCATGGAATCCAGCTCGATGATCGCGATCGGCAGGAAGATGAACAGCGGCACCCACGGCCAGAACTCGGGCATGATGCGGGCGAAGACGACTTCGGTCGCGAGCATCTTGCAGACGAACGTGGTGATGAAGCAGGCGGCGGTCAGCGCAAAGCTGATGGCGATGGCGGACTTCATATTCCGGGGATCGCGGCAGATCAGGACGGGCAGACTGACCATGAGCATCGTCAGATTGATCAGCGGGTCGGTGATGCGGAAGTGCTTCTGGCTGGTCAACTGGGCGACGTCCTTGATCTTGGTCTTCTGTGCGGCCAGCGCCGTCAGTTGTCGCGAGCTGAGCAGCGTGTCATAGCCCGACATCTGGCGGATCGCAATATCCTTGGGCAACAAGTCGGGCGCCTCGTAGGTCGTGACCGCCCTGGCATCGGCCGCACCGATCATATCGATCCCGGTGAACTGCCCGTTGACAAGGTCCCACCTTTGCGTCGCATCGTTGTAAACCATCGCATCGGCGGAGATGCGTCCGGTCACCTTCCAGATACCGGGGCGGTTCGGATCGGCCTGCCGCGTGAGAATCGTCGGCGAATCCAGCGTCTGGGTTTCCACGGAATACTGACGGGAGCAGATGAGCGAGCCCTTGGCGTCCGTGAGGAACCACACGGCGAACGAGCCCTGTCCGGGCAATTCGTCTTCGTCACGAACCAATTCGTCGCTGATGGTCGGGATCAGCAATTCCTGATTGGCGACGGACAGGCCGCTGAAGAAGATGGCGAGGACGAGGATCGGTCCGACGATGCGTTTGGCGCTGACGCCGGAGGCGATCATGGCGACCAATTCGTTCGACCGTACCATGCGTCCCAGCGAGAACGCGGCGGCGACGACGGTGATGACGCCGGCCGTGTCGCGGAAATAGATCGTGGTTCTCGTGGCATAGAATGCGATGATGTGACGAGTCATCATCCACGTCCCGAGCGACGCATGTTCGGCGAACTCATCAATATTCACGAACAGCTCGATGATGATGCGCAGCCCGATGAGCACGCAGAACGCAATCACATAGCCGATCATGAAGTTCTTTGCGATATAGCGATCCAAGATCTTCATCGTTGCGTATCTCACAGGCGGATCACCGTCCGGCCCCGTCGTCTCCGTTCACGTTCTTGCCAGGCGGCGGTAGATAACCGCCGCCAAGGTGGTGAGCGCCGCCAGGCCCGCCCACATGATTCCGACACCGGAAAGACCTTCGGACGCCATGTTCCCGGTGAGGCGCTTGCCACTGATGATCGTCACGACCAGAACCGCCGCAGGCACACAACTGGCACCGAAAGCGCTCAGCAGGTGTCCCCCACGATTGAGGATCCCCAAGCCCATGCCGATCATAATCATGGGCACACAACCGATGCCAAACACGAGTCGCGAGTTCATTTCCGCCTTGATGTCCACCACCGTTCGCTCGATTTCCTTGGTAAGCTGCTTTTGAAGAGACGTCAGCATCGACGTGGGTGGATCCTTCAGGACAGCGCCCGCCCCCTGCAGGGTGACGGTTTGCAGCACGCCGGCCCGGTGGAGACTCTGTTCCAGGGGCGACGGCAGCCTCAAATCCCAGATGGTGTGACGGGTGACCAGTTGGCCGGTCACTTCGACGGTGGGACTGTACAGATCCAGGCTCAGGCCGGGACCGGACAGATCGCCGTCGACACGGAGTGTGGCGTTGTCGCAGCGGAGCGTCTGAAGGTGCAGGCCGGAAATCGCATCGTACTCCTCGACGCGGATCGGGCCGATGAGATCAATCTCTCCCTCGTCGTCGAGCGCGCAGCGCTGGGCGGTGAAGCGGACGCGCTTGCGGCTGCCGCACAGTTCGTAGGGATCCTCGACGGACGTGGGGAGCCGATCGCTGAGGTCCTGCACAAGTGCTTCGGTCGCCAACTGGGTAAACGCTTGCTGCGCCACCTGTGCGATGGGATCGAAGAGCATCAGGTCGGCGCGGATCTGCTTCATTTCGTGGACCCGCTTGAACTTGATGTCGTCGCCCAAAAGCGAACCGAAGGGAACGGTGAAAAAGCCGCGTTCCATCCGTCCGCCAATGCTGCCGGACTGCGACATCTGATGCAGCCCGAACACCTCCAGCGTGACCTCGCTCATATTTCCGTGCGGATCGAAACGCACCCGCGCGGCATCGAGCGTGCGGATGTCTTTGACGACGCCTCCGTCCGCTTCGACGACGACGATCCCCGAGAGCGTGTCCCGCTGCGGATCGACCTGGTCGGCGTAGATCAGGAGCCGTCCGTCGGGAGGCAGCTTGTAGAATCCCCGCCGCTGGAGATTGCGGAAGAGGATCTGCTTGGCGTCCGCTTTGAGCGACGTCTCGGCGCGATGGACGAAATACGGCATGACATGGAAGCTCAGGAGTAGATTGGCGATGGCGACAAGGATCGCCAGGATCAATCCCGGATAGACCATGGTGTAGAGACTGACTCCGCTGGCGCGGCAGGCGTCCAGCTCGTTGTCGCTGGCGAAGCGTCCGTAGGTGAGGGACGAGGCAAACAGCGCCGCCATGGGCAGCACGAAGGTCAACGTGATCGGCATGAAGTAGAGCAGGATGTGGACCACCTGTCGGGGTCCGACGCCGTACTCCTGGATCGGCGCCAGCACGCCTCCGAGACTGAGGATCAGCGTCAGGCCGATGGTCGCCAGCAGGAAGACGCGGAACAGTTCGCGGAAGACATATCGTTGCAGCGTAAAGACCATAATCAGAACCGCTTATCCATCATTCCCTTCATGGCGGTGGTTCCGCGACAGGACGTCAGACCGACGGGCGGCTTACGGCGTCGGCTCGACTTTCACCGGCGTCGCCTGGAGCGGATCGATGTCCTCGATCCGATCCGGATACACCTGGTGGGGGTACTTCTCGAGCAGCGAGGCGCCGTAGCGTTCGAGGCTCTCCTTGGAACGCTGCGAGGTGATCGCCGACTGGACCTGGTTCTTCACGGCATCGGAATAGGGTCGCACTTCCGCCGGCGTCTTTTCCAGGATCTTCACGATGCGCCACTTGATCCCGTCATCGAAGAATCCCTTGACCGGCCCGACGAGGTCGTTCGGTTCGCCCTGGGAAAGATCGTCCCAGAAGACGCCCTCGGTAAATGCGGATGCGTTGTGGGCAGACTCCTCGGGACGGAGGGACTCATCGGCCTTGACCGTCTCGAACGCTGCGCCGTCTTCGAGCGCCTTCTTGACCTGTTGGGCGGTTTCGAGATCCTTGCACCAGATCTGATCGATCTTGGCGGTGGCCTGCTGGGCGAACCTCTCGGGGTTCTGGTCGAAGAAGGCACGGATCTCCTCGTCGGTCGGCGGAGTAACCTCTTTGTATTTTTCCATGCGGACCTTGCCCAGGATGGTCATGTCCTCGCGGGCGCGGATCTCGCGGGCCAACTCTTCTTTCTGGTGGTAACCTCGGGCGACCGCCTCGGCCTCCAGAATGGTCGGTTCGAGTCCGCGATCCAGCAGTTTCTCGACGCCGGCCGGCGTGCTCAGGTCCTTCGAGCGTCCAGGCGGCGCGATCTCATTGAGCGTCTTGAACCAGTCGTAGAGCGTGAACTGTCCCCCTTTGAAGGTGGCCAGAGTAATGTCCCGTTCGTCCCGACTCAGCTCGTTCTGGATCTGGTGGTTCGTGATCCAGAAGATGGTGCGCCCTCGCGGCTCGGCGGGTTGGGTGAGCAGGCGCTGGTGGATCTGGGCGGCCCGGGCGAAGTTCCTCTCGATCTTCTGGACTTCGAACTTCTCGAGCAGCTCGGCATAGAGCGCCTTGTAGACGGGGGGAACCTTCTCCCGCAGCACCTGCATCCGGGCCTGTTCCGGGCTCAGGTTCGGGTCTGCGGCGGTCTTCTGATCGATTTCCGCCTGCTCGACGGGGACATTCTCCTCGATATAGTCGTTGACGAACGCCTGGATGAGCCTGCCCCGTCGGAACCGTCCGACGCTGGTGGCGACCGAGTCGTCCTCGGGATACCCGAGTTGGCGTCCCTCCAGGATCATAGCCTTTTCCCTCATCATGTCGCGGAGCACGCTCTCGGCGGTGACGGGTTCCTGCGACACGCTGTACATGTCGCGCTGCGGGCGGACCTCCTGGCGGAGGCGCTCGATCAGCTCGCCTTTGGTGATGGTGTAGTCGCCGACCGTGGCGACGACGGTCGCTGGGTCGGCGGATTCGTCGGGCGCCGGTGCGACGCCAGACTCGCGACAGCCCGTCAGAAGGGCTACCATACTCCAGAGGACAGCAAACGAAAGGACAAGCGGTACGTGTTTGGTCTTCATGGTCAACTTCCCAATGATCCCCACCGACGGTTCCCGCGCGGGGGCTCGGCCCTCCCCTGCCGCTTTCAACCTCGTGGCGACCCCCATCGCCCGGTCCCTCAGTGGATGACTTTGTTCAGCGGATACGTGATAATGCCCGAGGCGCCCGCCCGTTTGAGGGCCGGGACCAGGGCCCGCTCCACCTTGTCGTCGACGATGACTTCGATCGCCACGTAGCCGGAATCGGCCAGACTGGAAACGGTCGGGCTCTTCTCGGCCGGCAGCACCTGGAGCACGGCGTCGAGGTCCTCCTTGCGGACGTTCATCTTCAGGCCCACCTTGCTGCGGGCCTCGATGGCGGCCTTGAGCAGGATCGCAATGTTCTCGATCTTCTCGCGTTTGAAATCGTCTTCCCATGCCTGGCGGTTGGCGATCAGGCGCGTCGTCGAGACGATCACGGTGTCGAGGATGCGGAGATTGTTGGCCCGCAGCGAGGTCCCCGTCTCGGTCAGCTCGACGATCGCGCTGACCAGGCGGGCCTTGACCTCGGTGGCGCCCCAACTGAATTCCACCTTGACGTCGATCTTGCGATCCGCGAAGTAGCGCTGCGTGACGCCGACCAGCTCGGTGGCGACGATGCCCCCCTGCAAATCCTCGGGGCGCGTCACCTTCGATTCGTTCGGCACGGCCAGCACCCACCGCGCCGGATTGTTCGTCGCCTTGCTGTAGGCCAACTCGCAGACTTCGACCACGTCGCAGTCGTTCTCGGTGATCCAGTCGAACCCGGTGATTCCCGCATCGAGCACACCGTCCCCGACGTAGCGGCCCATCTCCTGGGCCCGCAGACAGATCGGGTGGATTTCATCGTCGTCGATGGCCGGCAGGTAACTCCGTCTCGAATCGGCGATATCGAATCCGGCCTTGGCAAACAGTTCTACGGTGGCTTTTTGCAGACTCCCGGCGGGAATCCCCAACTTCAACACTCTCTCTGAACTCATGGAATCGATCCGTGAATATGTGCTCGTGGGACACAGCCGACCGCCATGTCACGATGGCACGTGTCATTTCTTGGCTTTGGTGACCTTTCGCGTCTTGACCTTCTTGCGCGTCGTCGTCTTCTTCTTGGCGACCTTGGGCGACTCGCTTTCGCGGCGCAGCAGCTCGTAGAACTCGTAGGCATTCTTGGCCGCAATCTGGCGAGTCAGGAAGCCTTCGATATCCTGCTCATCGGCCTCGGGATCGACGACCTCATGCTGCTTGAGGTAATCGGCCATCTGTCCGGTCAGCGGGATGGCGTGGCCCTGCAAAGAGGTCAGCATGCAATAGCCGATGACGTAAGGGTCCATGCCGTCGAGCTGTTCGAGGGCCTGCTTGGCGGGACGCTTGCCGATCTTCTTGAGGCTCTGAAGGCTCAACGTATGATACTCGTCGAAGATGGCACGCAGCGCCGTGGTCAGCGCAAAGGCGGTCGCCCGGCTGGCGGCGGTATCCTCGTGCAACACCTCCACGATCTCCTCCACGCGCGAGACACGCAGATCGTTCCAGTCGACGAACGTGTCCCGGAACCCTTTCATGGCCCGCAGTGTGGCGGTTTCGCTGACGCGTTCACTGACGATGCCGTAGATCAGGGCATCGATCGGATCCTCGTAGCTGACTTTCTCCACTTTGGGATGGGCGCGTTTGAGCCCGCGATAGAGCTTCTGCAGTCGTTGTGCGTATTCCTTGCTATTCTTCATGGCCCTTCCAGATGATGCTGCGGTCGGCGAGCCGCCCTACAAAGCGCCGCGTACATGAGGACAGATATACATCCCATCGCATCCTGCGTCAGACCTCCGGAGTCTCCTCCGGCCCCTCCGGCTCGGCCGGTTCGTCCGATTCGGCCTCCCGGCTTCGCCACTCGTTGGCGACCTCCTCGATCAATCGCATCGTTTCCAATGTCTTGTGGAAATGTTCGTCTTTATGAAAATGCAGCACCGGACAGAACTTGCTCTCCAGGGACGCCCCCAGCAGCGACTGAATGCGTTTGGCGGCATGTTCGATCGCGATGAACGTCTTGTTCTTGGCGGCCTCGTTCGGCGCCAGCACGCTCAGGTAGACATCGGCGCTGCGCAGATCGGGCGCGGTCTCCACCCGGGTGACGGTGACGAGCCCGGAAATGCGGGGATCGTTCAGATGATTGGCGATGGCATCGCTGACCACCTCTTTCACCACACGGGCCACTTTTTCCTGCCTTCGGGTGGGCATAACGGCGTTTCTTCCTATCCGAGCGCTCGACGTCCGAGTCAGGACTCGAGGGTCCTGGCCACCTTGACGATCTCGTAAAACTCCAGGGTGTCATCGATCTTCAAGTCATCGAACCCGGCCAGTTTGATCCCGCACTCGAATCCGGCCTTGACCTCACGTACGTCATCCTTGAAGTGCTTGAGGGACTCCAGGGACAGATTGTCTCGAACGACGATATTGTTGCGGATCAATCGGGCCTTGGCGCTCTTGAGGACAACGCCGCTGGTGACGTAGCAACCGATGACAGTCCCGATGCGTGAGACCTTGAACGTGGCTCGGACCACGGCACGTCCGAGGACCTTTTCCTGCTCTTCCGGTTCGAGCATGCCGACCATAGACTTTTTCAAGTCCTCCGTGATGCGATAGATCACGCTGTAGAGGCGGATGTCCACGCCTTCGGCCTCCGCCGTCTTGGCGGCCCGTTCGTCGGCCACGACGTTGAAGCCGATGATAATCGCATTGGAGGCCTCGGCCAGCAGCACGTCGCCTTCGGTGATGCCGCCCGGCATGGCCTGGAGAATATTGATGCGGACTTCGTCCACACTTAACTCGGACAGGTATTTCTTGAGCACGTCGACGGAGCCCTGCACGTCGGCGCGGACGATCAGGTTCAGGTCCTTGACGTTGCCGGCGGCAATCTGACTGAACAGATTGTCCATCGTGACCTGGGTGCGCTCGGCCAGCGATTTCTCGCGGGCACGGAGGCGGCTCTCTTCGGCCGCGTCCTTGGCGCGGTTGATGTCGTCGAGGCTGTAGAAGCGATCGCCCGCCTGAGGGACGTCGTTGAGGCCGCTGATCTCGACGGGCATGGAACTGATGGCGGTCTTGATCTTCTTGCCGTAGCTGTTTCTCATCATCTTGATCCGGCCGTACGCATCGCCGGCCAGAACCACATCGCCCTTGTTGAGTAGGCCTTCCTTGACCAGGACGGTGGCCACGGGCCCCTGCTGAGGCGACATCTTGGCTTCGACGACCCATCCGGTAGCCGGAATGGTGTCGTCGGCCTTGAGGTCCATCAGCTCGGAGGTGTAGTCCAGAGCTTCCAGCAGGTCTTCGATGCCCTGCCCCGTGGAGGCACTGGTCTTGACCACTTCGGTCTGCCCGCCCCACTCGGCGGGCGTCAGCTCGTGCTCGGCCAACTGCGCGTAGATCCGGTTGATGTCACAACCCGGCAGGTCGATCTTGTTCAACGCCACCACGATCGAGACGCCCGCCGCCTTGCTGTGGGCGATGGCCTCGACCGTCTGGGGCATGACGCCGTCGTCGGCAGCCACCACCAGAACCACAATATCGGTCATGTTCGCCCCGCGGGCCCGCATGGCGGTGAAGGCCTCGTGGCCGGGCGTGTCCAGGAAGGTGACCGTCTTGTTGTTCCAGGTCACCTGGGAGGCACCAATGTGCTGGGTGATGCCACCGGCTTCGCCCGCCGCGACCTGCGTGGAGCGAATCTTGTCCAGCAGGCTGGTCTTGCCGTGATCGACGTGACCGAGCATGGCGACCACCACCGGGCGTTTCTTGAGATGCGCCCGTTCGCGTGCGTCGAATTCCTTGCGGATTTCTTCTTCCGCCGAGCTCTTGCGTTCGATCTCCAACTCGGTCTCGAACTCCAGGGCCACGAGTTCGGCCACTTCACTGGAAATTACCTGATTGGCCGTCACCATAGTCCCCTGTTGCATCAACCTGCCAATGATATCGGCGGCCTTGACTGCCAGGGCCGCGGACAAATCCTTTACCGTGATCGGCTCGCTGACCGTCGCCTTCCTGGGGCGTCCGGCCGCTGCCGCTTCGCGCTGCGCCTTCGAGGTGATCTTGCGCGACGGACGCAGCCGCAATCCCTCGCCACCGGCGGCGCTGAGTCGGGCCTGCCTTTCGTCGAGGTCTCTCTGCCGCCACTTGCCGCGGACTTTGGACTTCTTGCCAGCCTCTTCTTCGGCGCCTTCCTTGCGGCGACCGTGCGTCCGCTCCTTGTGGTGCTTTCCCCTTTTCTTCTCCGCATCGGGCGACGACGGCGCTTCGGGAGCCGCGCCTTTGCCCCGGTACATCAGAGGCTCGGTGACGGCGCTGTCGCGTCGCGGACGGGGGCGAGGCCGGGAACGCGGACGATCCAGCGGCTCCGGCGCTTCGACGCGGACGACCTGCGGGCCGCTGAGCTTGGCTGGCTTGGGCTTGCCGAGCATGGGCCCGGCAGGCACCACCTCGATTTCTTCCTTCTTCGGCTCCACCACCGGAGGCGCAGGCTCCGACGGCTCTTGGGCCAGCTCGGCTTGCGGCTCTTCGACTTCGGCGGGCGCTTCCGCTTCGGCCTCCGTCGCCGTCGTCTGCGCGACCTCAACGGCCTCCTGCTCCTCGGCTTCTTCTTCTTCAGCTTCCATGTCGGCGACCGTCTCTTCGGGCTCGGTTACCGTCTCGATCTCCTGCTCGGTTTCGAGGGGTTCGGCTTCCGCCACGGCCGCTTCCACGGAACCGGACTCGGCAGCGTCTTCTTCTGAGGCCTGCGATGCTTGTATCACCTTGGTGCGTTGGGGCCTTTTGACCCGAACCTCCGAAAGATCCACCCTCTCCGCGGTTTCCACGGTCGTAACGTTTTCTCCTTCGCTGAACCACTCGCGAATGGTAGCCGCCAGCCCCGCGGAAATGGCCGTCATGTGATTCTTGACGTCCAGACCTTCGTCCTGGCACTTCTTCACAATCGCAGAGCTTTTGACTCCGAGGTCACGCGCTAAAATGTAGACTCTTGTAGTAGCCAAGAAACCTCCACGTCCTTATTCTTCCTGATCCGTCTTGCGGGCCTCGAGCCGACTCGTCTGCTCGGCCAGTTCCTTCTCGGCCTGCTTGCGTTCCGACTCGGCCGCCATCACCTTGGCGGCCTGATCGGCGCCTTCGACCAGCCTTTCAGCAAAGTCCGGTTCGAGACCGAGTTCGGCCACTAGTGGCTCGGGCCCCACGTCATCGAGGTCCAGGACCGAAATGATTCCCAGGGCGATCAGCTTGTCCACCAGGATATCATCGGCCCCTTCGACACTCTTGACGGAGGCAGCGAGCCTCTCGATGCCCAGGTTGTACTCGTCCGGGGTGAGAATATCGATATCCCAGCCGCTCAGTCGGGCGGCCAGGCGAACATTCTGGCCGTGTTTGCCGATGGCCAGCGACAACTGGTCTTCCTCGACCACCACCGTGGCTCGGCCCAGTTCGAAGCACAGGGCGATTTCGCTGACCTTGGCCGGCATCAGCGCGTTGGCCACGAGGATCTGGGACGAATCGTTCCAGCGGACGATATCGATCTTCTCTCCCCCGAGTTCGTCGACAATATTCTTGATCCGGCTGCCTCGCACGCCCACGCAGGCCCCGACGGGGTCCACCTTGTCGTCGTACGAGGTAACCGCCACTTTGCTGCGGTAGCCCGCTTCGCGGGCCAAAGCTCGGATTTCGATGATGCTTTCGGCAATTTCCGGCACTTCCGACTCGAACAGCCGCCGGATGAAGTCCGGATGCGTCCGCGACAGGATGATCTTGACCTGGTTGGCCGTTTCCTTGACGTCGAGAATCAGGCAGCGGATCCGCTCGCCGGGGCGGTGGGTCTGACCCATAATCTGCTCGCCCTTCGGCATAAACCCTTCCGTCCAATGGTCCAGGTTGACGATGAGCGTCCCCCCCTCGTAGCGAACCACGGCGCCGCTGATCAACTGGCCCTTGCGCTGGACGAACTCACTGTAGATGCTGTCGCGCTCGTCGGCGCGGATCTTCTGAATCATCACCTGCTTGGCGGTCTGGGCCGGAATCCGACCGAGTCGGCGGATGTCGATCGGCTGCTCGTCCCGGAACGCCGCCACCTTGCCGTTGCTGCGGTCGATGTGGACGACGATCTCACTGTCCGGATCGCCGAAATGTTTGCGAACGGCCGATACCATCGCCTCTTCCAGATCCGCGAAGATCGACTCCTTGTCGATGTTCTTGTCTCGAGCGATGTTCTCGACGATTCTCAACAGTTCCTGATTCATAGTGTCTTTCTCATCCAATAATGACACGGCCTCTGGCGTCTGCCCGGGCCCACCCGAGACGACCATGGTTCGGCTTCGTCGCCCGCCGTCCAGCGGGGCCGGCGAAAATGGCTGGGCAAAAAGACCAAAAAAAAGTGGAAACCTTTCGCAGTTTCCACTTCAAACACACCCATGCCAAACCGAGGTTGTCACCTGCGTTTCGCCTACATCAGTCGCCTCCGACAGCAGCTTGGCCCACCCACCGGTCGAGACCGCCAAACTTCACCATCAACCTCGCTGGCGCTACGATCCTGAAGCAGAAACATCGATTGCCCAGCCGCCCTCGGCGCGGACGCGCAGGCGCAAATTGCCAACTTACGCCGCTGCACTGTTCACACGTCCTGTCAACATCATTGCCTGCACCTCGCACGGCCTAGCCGGCAGCCAGTATATTTCACTAATCGAAGATGTTATCTTATTCGTCCTCTGGGGCCAGGGCAACAACTTTTTTCGGGATTTTAGCCTTTTTTGGCGTCTGACGATGTCCGAAAATGGGGTTTTTCGACCCGGCGAACCCTGGGGCGACACGCCCCGGCTCGATACCCTACTTCCCAACTAGATTTTGTTCTCTTTCGGCACTTCGAGCATGGGAAACTTGTTTCTTGCCAAGGTTCCGTCGGCTCACTATGATCGTCGATCGCAGGAATACTACGGATTTCGCTTAAGAAGAGGTCGTAATGAAGTCAAGACTGGCGGTGGTAGGTGCAGGCGGACGCATGGGCAGGCGGATTATCGCGCTGGCGGTCGAAGCGGGACAGCTCGAAATCGTGGGCGCTGCCGACGCCAAGGGGCACCCCGATCTGGGCAAGGACGCCGGCACGCTGGCAGGAGTGGGACCGCTGGGCGTGGCGCTGAGCGAGAGTTGTCCGGCGGAAGCGGATGTGGTGATCGATTTTTCGCTGCCCGAAGCGGCCGGTAATACCGTGGCTTACTGCCTTGAGAACGCGATTCCGCTGGTGATGGGCACCACAGGGCTGGGCAGCGAGCAGCAGGCGACCGTGATCGAGTCGGCGAAGCAGATCCCGGTGATCTACGGCACCAACATGAGCGTCGGGATGAACATCCTGTTCGCGCTGGTGGGCAAGGCCGCTGCCATGCTGGGGCCGGAATTCGATATTGAAATCGTCGAGCAGCACCACCGGTTCAAGAAGGACGCCCCCAGCGGCAGCGCGCTGACGCTGGCCGAGCGGATCTGCGAGGCGACCGGGCGGGATTACCCGGGGTGCCTGACCCACGGTCGCGAAGGCAAAGACGCCCAGAGGCAGCCCGGCACGATCGGCATGCACGCGGTCCGCGCAGGGGATATCGTGGGGATCCATTCGGTGATTTGCAGTACGCTGGGCGAGAGCATCACGCTCAATCACACGGCGCACAGCCGGGATACGTTCGTTCGAGGGGCCCTGCGGGCAGCAGGTTGGCTCATCGGCAAGGACCCCGGCCTGTACTCCATGGCCGACGTGCTCGGCCTCAAGTAGACTCGGCGCTGTAGATTCACGTTTTCGGACGCAATAGCCCCGTCGTCGGGCGGGGCAGCAATACCCTTCTAACGTGGGAGAACGTCATGAAACCACGCCCTGCCCTTCTGCTGATCGCCGCTTTCGTTCTGGCATGCCCGTTTTGTGCGGATACCGCCCTCGCCCAGGATTCCGTCACGATCGCTCCGGCACCGGGGGTGGAGGAGACCTCGACCGGCTGGCCTGTGCTGAGGCGCTATGACCAGGAGCACCTGGCGCGGATCGCGCTTCCCCTGGGCGGGATCGGGACCGGGACGGTCTCGCTGGGCGGCCGGGGCGATCTTCGCGATTGGGAGATCATGAACCGCCCAGCCAAGGGCTTCGTGCCCATGAGAGGTTCATTCGGACCGTTCTTCGCGGTCTTCGTCAAGACGCCCGAGGGCAAGACGCTGACGAAAGGGGCGGAGGGGCCGATCGACCTGTCCGCCTACGAAAACAGCCACGGGAGTACGGCACCCAATCACGGATTGCCTCGTTTCGAGGAATGTTCCTTCGCAACGGCCTATCCGCTCGCCCAGGTGCTGCTGAGCGATCCCGAGATGCCGATCGACGTCCGCCTGGAGGCTTTCAATCCTCTGGTGCCGGCCGATCCCGAGACCAGCGGCATCCCTGTCGCCATCCTGCGATACGTGCTGAGGAACAAGACGGATCAGCCACTGGTGGCCTCGGTCTGCGGGACGATGCCCAATTTTGTCGGCATTGACGGCTCGGGACAGACGCGGGACTGGAAAGGCGACCTGATCGCCACCGGGGGGCGGGCGAACCGCAACCACTATCGACAAGGCCAAGGCGTCCGGGGCATCTTCATGAACTCCGAGGGGGTAGCCGAGCGGGCGGAGCAATGGGGGACGATCGCTTTGGCGACGACCGCTGAGAGGGATGTCAGCCACCGGGTTTCCTGGATCGCCTCGGGGTGGGGCCGATCTCCGCTGGATTTCTGGGATGATTTCAGCGCCGACGGCACGCTGGAGGAGCGCGAGCCGACCGGGGAAGATACGCCGATGGCGTCGCTGGCGGTCGGGGTCGAGATCCCCGCCCAGGGCGAGAAGGCGGTCACGTTCCTGATCGCCTGGCATTTCCCGAACCGGATGACGTGGACGCCGAAGGGCGTGGAGGAGGACCGGATCGGCAATTACTACACGACACAATACGCGGACGCCTGGGACGTGGCGGAGAAGGTCGCCGGTCGTCTGGATCGACTCGAAGCGGATACCGTGCGTTTCGTCCGCGCCTTCTGCGACAGTGACCTGCCCGAGGTGGTCAAGGAGGCGGCGCTGTTCAACCTCAGTTCGCTCCGCAGCCAGACGTGCTTTCGCACGCGGGATGGACGGTTCTTCGGATTCGAGGGGTGCAGCAACCGAGGTGGCTGCTGCCATGGCTCGTGTACCCATGTCTGGAACTATGAACATGCGACAGCATTTTTGTTCGGCTCGCTGGCGCGGTCGATGCGTGAGGTGGAGTTCGCCCACGCGACCAACGACCAGGGTCTGATGAGCTTCCGCGTGAATCTGCCGATCTCGCGGGCCAAGGAGTACGGCAAGGCGGCTGCCGATGGGCAGATGGGCTGTCTGATGAAGCTGTACCGCGACTGGCAGCTATCGGGCGATGATGCCATGCTCAATGCGCTCTGGCCTCATGCGAAGAAGGTCCTGGAGTTCTGCTGGATCGAAGGCGGGTGGGACGCGAACAAGGATGGCGTGATGGAGGGCTGCCAGCACAACACCATGGACGTCGAATACTACGGCCCGAATCCGCAGATGGGTCTCTGGTATCTGGGAGCCTTGCGGGCCTGCGAGGAGATGGCCCGACACCAGGGCGACGAGGCCTTCGCGACGACGTGCCGGAGTCTGTTCGAGCGGGGCAGCCGATGGATCGACGAGAACCTCTTCAACGGCGAATACTACGAGCACCATATCCGCCCGCCCAAAGACCGCTCGGCGGTGGCGCCGGCGCTGCTGGTGGGGATGGGCGCCAAGGACCTGAGCAACCCCGATTATCAGCTCGGAGCGGGGTGTCTGGTCGATCAGCTCGTGGGCCAGTACACCGCCCACGTCTGTGGGCTGGGCTATCTGGTAGAACCCGATCACGTGCGACAGACGCTGGCGAGCATCATGGAGTACAACTATCGCGAGAACCTGTACGATCATTTCAACTGCATGCGTAGCTTCGCGATGGGCGACGAATCGGCGCTGCTGATGGCGAGCTATCCGAAGGAGCGTCCCGAGAATCCCTTCCCCTACTTCAGCGAAGTGATGACCGGGTTCGAGTATACCGCCGCGATCGGCATGCTCCAGGAAGGGCAGATCGACGAAGGCCTTCAGTGTATCGCCAACATCCGCGATCGATACGACGGGCGCAAGCGCAGCCCCTTCGACGAAGCCGAGTGCGGGCACCACTACGCCCGCGCGATGGCCAGTTGGGCGGCGGTGCCGGCACTGACGGGATTCCACTACTCCGGCGTGGACAAAACCATGACCTTCGCAAAGGACGAGGGACAGCACTTCTGGTCGAACGGCAACGCCTGGGGCGTCTGCACGATCGAACGCACTGACGGCAAGGCAGATGTGACGCTGGCGGTGATGAAGGGACAGCTCGATCTGAGCGAGTTCCGCCTGGAGAGCTTCGGCGCCCGCGAGTTTGGCGATGGCCTGAGTATCAAAGAAGGCCGGCAGGCTCAATTCGAGGTGAACGGCTCGATGTAGGACCCGCATTCTCGCTGATCCAGGTCATGTGAGAACGCTCGCCCTACTGCTCGATGTCCCGGCCTTTGATGCCGTGGATGGTCAGGTTGGCGTCGGGCAGTCCGTCGCGGGCGGGCAGGATCTGCCGGGCCCTCAGGAAGACGACGTGACCGTCGGCGAAGAGGAAGTTCCGCGCCCCCTGCCAGTTCCACCAGCCCTGCTCCATCTCGACGGGGACATGGCTGCTGGCCCATTCTCCGACGAGGATCTTGGCGGCGGGGTGAGCGACCGAGTCGGGCCGCTGCGGGACCGACGGACGGGGATCGCTGTAGGTCTGGGCCTGTTCATCCATAGCGTCGATCTGCGCCGGGCTGTGGTAGAACGTCATCGAATAGGCGTAGCTGGTCGATTCGAACAGGGCGGGGTCGGCGCGATCCTCGGGACACAGCAAGACCGAAGGGTTGTTGACGTCGATGGAGGCGCCCAGGTAGGGCTTGACCCATCGTCTCCAGCCGCGACCCATCCAAAGCCAGTAGACCGGGTCTTCGGAGACGGGATCGCTGGCACACGGATACGTGGTGTCATTGTCGTTGAGGTACATACTCATCCCCAGGCCGATCTGCTTGAGGTTGTGGGCGCAGGAGACGCGCGAGGCCACCTGCCTCGCCTTTCGCAGCGAGGGGACGAGGACCGCCAGCAGAATGGCGATCACCCCGATGACGACGAGCAGCTCGATCAGGCTGAACGCCCGACGGAGCCGGTTTGAGCGAAGAGTCAGGTTGGGCGTACCGTCCATGGTTGTGTGCCTCCTCGATCCCTTGAGGGGGCGAATGATGATTCGCCCCTACTCGACGGTTACGCTCTTGGCGAGGTTGCGGGGTTTGTCCACGTCGTGACCTCGCAGCACCGCGGCGTGGTAGGCCATCAGTTGCAGCGGGATCACCGTCAGCATGGGCTGGAACAGCTCCGGGGCATCGGGGATCGTGATCAGGTGATCGGCGACGCTCTCGATATACTCATCGCCTTCGGTGGCGACCACGATGACCTTGCCCCCGCGGGCGCGGACTTCCTGGATGTTGCCCATCATCTTGTCGTACTGCGGTCCGGCGGTGGCGATGAAGACCGCGGGCATGTCGTCGGCGATCAGGGCGATCGGGCCATGCTTCATCTCGGCGGCGGGCAGGCCTTCGGCGTGGATGTAGCTGATTTCCTTGAGCTTGAGCGCCCCTTCCAGCGCGACGGGATAGTTGAACCCCCTGCCAAGGAACAGCCAGTTCTCCTTGTCGATATTGGCAGCGGCGATCTCGCGGATGTGGTCCGACTGTTCGAGGATGCGGTCGATCTTCTCGGGGATCTGCGCCAGTTCGGCGATGTGCCGGGCGGCATCGTCGCTGCCCAGGTGCCGGCGCCGACCCAGTTCGATCGCCAGCATGCTCAGCACCGCCACCTGTGCGGTGAAGGCCTTGGTGCTGGCGACGCCGATTTCGGGACCGACGTGCAGGTAGATCCCCGCGTCGGTGGTTCGGGCGATGGTGGAGCCGACGACGTTGACCACACCGAGGACCATGGCGCCACGCTCCTTGGCCTGTTCGACGGCCGCCAGCGTATCGGCGGTTTCGCCCGACTGGCTGATGGCGATCACGATGGTGCCATCCTCGATGATGGGATTGCGGTAGCGGAATTCGCTGGCGTATTCGGTCTCGACGGGGATGCGGGCGAGGTGTTCGAGCAGGAACTCACCGACGAGTCCGGCGTGGAAGGCGGTTCCGCAGGCGGTGAAGACCACATGGCGGGCGCGGGTCAGCTCGCGCAGGTAGTCGCGGATGCCGCCCAGCTTGATCTTGCCGTCGTGGACGTCGATCCGCCCGCCCATGCAGGTGCTGAGCGACTCGGGCTGTTCGAAGATTTCCTTGAGCATGTGATGCTCGAAGCCGCCCAGCTCGATCTGTTCGAGCGAGAATTCGATCTGCTTGAGGTCCTTGGCGATCGTCATGTTGTCGATCGTCTTGGTGTGGAAGCCTTCGGGACTGACGAGAACCATCTCATTGTCGGCCATGTAGATGGCCTGCGTGGTGTGCTCGACGATGGCGGCGGCATCCGAAGCGAGGATGTACTCGGTGTTGCCGACGCCGAGGATCAGGGGGCTGCCCCGCTTGGCGCCGATGAGAGTGCCGGGGAAGTCGGAGCAGATGATGGCCAATCCGAAGGTGCCGTGCAGCTTGCGCAGGGCCTGCTGAACCGCCCATTCGAAGGCGTTCTGGTCCTCGGCGAGACCCGCGTCGGCCTGGTCGGCATAGATGTAGCCGATGAGGTTGGCGATCACCTCGGTATCGGTTTCGCTGCGAAAGACGACGCCCTCGTTCTGGAGCCAGGTCCGCAGGGTCGCGTAGTTTTCGATGATGCCGTTGTGCACGACCGCGATCTTGCCCGTCCCGTCCAGATGGGGGTGGGCATTGATGGTATTGGGCTCGCCATGCGTGGCCCATCGGGTGTGCCCGATGCCCAGGGTGTCGGAGCCGCGCGGTTCGTCCAGGATCCCTTCCAGGGCGCTGATGCGACCGCTGGTTTTGGTCACGTGAATCGAGCCATCGTCCAGGACCGCGACGCCGGCTGAATCGTACCCTCGGTATTCCAGACGTTTCAATCCTTCGACCAGGATGGGCTGAGCGGGCTTACGGCCCAAGTATGCAACGATTCCACACATCGATAGTATCCCCTATTGCTCCGTGTCCAATCCCCTATTCCATCGACCCCTGAGGACGCAAACTCTACCCGAAAAGCGTGAAAAATCGATCCATTCCGAGTCTCTACGGAGCGGCGGTCATTATAGGTCCCTCCGGCGGGCGGGACAAATCAATTCTCCTTAACCGCCCTATCTACACTTCTAATTTGACGGGTGGGACTGTAGGTCGGTATATTCCCCCGGATGATTGTCGTCGTAGATTACAGCGTAGGAAACGTCCGGAGCGTCTGCAACGCCTTTCGGCACATCGGTTGCGACGTCGAGCTGAGCCGGGACCCCCAGACGGTGGAGAAGGCCCTCGGGCTGGTTCTGCCCGGTGTAGCGGCCTTTGGCTATGCGATGGAGGCATTGGGTTCAGCCGCGGAACTGGTCCGGAAGGCCGCTGAGGCGGGCAAACCCGTGCTGGGCATCTGCGTCGGGTACCAGATGCTCTTCGAGGAGAGTTCCGAGTATGGTCCGCACCAAGGCCTGGGGCTCGTGAAGGGCCAGGTCGTCGGGCTTCCGAGCGAACAGGTGGTTCCGCACATGGGCTGGAACCGGATCGAGCTGCCGCCGGAGATGGACCTGTTTTCGGACCTGGGCGACGCCAGGCACTTCTACTTTGCCCACTCCTACTACGCTCAGCCCAGCGACGAGCGCGCGAAGATCGCCTATACCGACTACGGGTTCGCCCTACCGGCATCCGTGCAGAAGGACCACATCTACGGCGTGCAGTTCCACCCGGAGAAGAGCGGACGACAGGGGCTCAAGCTCCTCCAGAACTTCTACGACATTTGCAGTCGGAAAGCGGCGGCATGCTGACCAAGCGAATCATTCCGTGCCTCGACGTCAAGGACAACCGCGTCGTCAAGGGCGTCAACTTCCTGAATCTCCGCGACGCGGGCGATCCCGTGGAGCTAGGCGCCCGCTACAGCGACACCGGCGCCGATGAGCTGGTGTTTCTCGACATCACCGCCACGATCCGCTCGCGAAAGACGATCGTGGACCTGGTGGAGCGCGTGGCGCGGAACGTGTTCATTCCGTTCACGGTCGGCGGCGGGATTCGCGACGTCGAACAGATCGACGAGCTGCTGCGCAGCGGCGCCGAGAAGGTCTCCGTGAATACGGCGGCGGTGCAGAACCCGAACCTGATCGCGGAGGCGGCGCAGCGGTTCGGCAACCAGTGCGTGGTGCTGGCGATCGACGCGAGGCGTTCCAAGAGCAGGCCGGGGCATTGGCAGGTCTGCGTCAAGGCAGGTTCGGAGCCGACCGACATCGACGTCGTCGAGTGGGCGGTGCGAGGCGAGGAGCTGGGGGCCGGCGAGATCCTGCTGACGAGTATGGACGCCGACGGCACGCTGGCGGGGTACGACAACGCGCTGAACAAAGCGGTTTCCGACGCGGTGAATATTCCCGTGATCGCCTCGGGCGGCGCCGGCACGCTCGACCATCTCTACGACGCGGTCGTCGAGGGCGGCGCCGACGCGGTGCTGATGGCGTCGATCACCCACTTCGGCGACTTCACCATCACCCAGATGAAAGAATACCTCCGCAACCGCGGCCTGCCGATGAACCTCTAGCTCCGGCAGCTATGCGGTCTCCGTCCGCAAGCCTGCTTTCGTGGCTGCGGCGATCTGCCGGCGGTCTGCCGAGACGAAGAGGTCGGTTTGCCACTCGACGGCGCAAGCGACGTGCAGTGCGTCCATCGCGCGTAGCGGGGTGTTTTCGAGGATGGTCGTGCATCGAGCGATTACGTGCGGTGTGAGATTGACGATGGCGGCATCGCGTACGTCCTGGGCCAAAGCGCTCTTGGCAGCCTTGTACTGCCGAACCGAGAGACTCCCCTCCCGACGTCGCCGATTCAACGCCGAGAGCACCTCCGGGATACACAAAACGCTCAGGGCCAGTTCGGTGGCTTCGGCGCAGAGACTGTCCACGCGATCGCTGCCCGGCTCCTCCACGTAGCGCTTGGCGAACGCGGAGGCATCAAAGAACGTCTTCACAGGCCCGCTCCTCGACAATCGCCGACGAGAGGTTCGCCCCTTTGGCGCTCAGGCGCAACCCCGGACGCTTCCACGATGGATCGCTCTGCTTGTCCGTCGACGGAGGACAGACCTCGGCAATGGGCCTGCCGTGGCGAAGCACCAGGAAGGATTGCCCCTTCTCGACGTCGGAGAGCACCCCGGAGGCGTGCTTGCGGAATTCCGTGAATGTGATCGTCTTCACTGCGGTCTCCTGACTGGAACTGTACATAAGTGTACAATATATAGCACAGTCTGTCAAGCTGTCTTCGGTGCCACAGTACGTGGTCGGTCTTGCGATCAGGATTCATGGGACGCTGTATGCCAGCACCGATTCATGGCCGACGAGGGTAAATCCGGAATCCGAAGCGCGCAAGTCGGAACGAATTCAAGGCACGAAGTCTGAATGCCCAAATCGCCCCGATACGCTGCGTTCGCAGTGTGCTCGTAAGAGCATACAGACCTCGGGAGAAGTGATGCCTCACGGCGTCGCTACGAACCCGACGGCGGGTCAGGAAGGGGAGAGACGGGGCATGGTATTGATCGTGAGCAGCAGGTTTCGGAGTTGGTCGGCGTGCTCTTTGGATTCGGCGGCGCGGGCCAGGAAGGTGTTGGCGCTGTTTTGGCGGCCCTTGGTGCGGTCTTCCCGCGCCAGGCGTTCGAGCATGCGGGTGCGTTCGTCCAGGGTCTGGACGGCCACCCAGAGCGACCGTTCGGTCGCCACCGACTGCTCGGCCGCCAGCGTCTTGGCGGTATAGGCATGCCCTTCCCGACAACGGAACCGCGTTACGTCGCGATCGTGTATCTTCCAGAGGGGGCCGCCGCATTCGGCGCAGGTAAACGGGGCCAGGTCCCCGAGTTCGTTGAGCCGTTCGGAGCCGCCGGAGGCGGAACGCGCAATCTCGACCTCTCCGAGCAGTTCGATGGGGGGCGGGGATGGCGATCCCGGCTCCTGGGCAGTCAACTCGACCAGCAGTCCGCCCATTTCGCTGATCGCGACACAATGATCGACCTGTACGACGTCCAGAGCATTCTGCGGCATGTCGGGATAGGCGGCGTCTGCGGGATCCTGCACCACCGCCACACCGCCGCAGCGTTTGACCGCCACCAGACCCGACGTCCCGTCGTCCAGTGTGCCGGAGAGGATGACCCCAATGACGTGCGGGCCATGAACGACCGCAGCGCTGCGGAACAGCGGATCGATCGCCGGACGGGTGCGATTCTCACGCGGGCCGCGTGTGATGTAGGTATAGCTGCGATCGACCAGCAGGTGATAATCGGACGGGGCGATGTAGATGTGCCCTTTCTGGATCGGCTGTCGGTCCCCGGCGGTTTCGGTCGGCAGCGTGCTGTGTCGGTCGAGCACCTCCGCCAGCATACTCGGAGGATGGGGCGCGGTGTGCTGGACTATGAAGACGGAGGCGGGCAGATCCGCGGGCAGAGCCGCCACGAGTTCGGTCAGTGTTTCCAGCCCTCCAGCCGAAGCCCCTACTACCACGATATCTCGATTCGCCATGGGTCGCTCGTTTCTCGCAGAGTCGATTCCACGACTGGTTCGTACGACGTCGGAGGTCCCAAACAGGTGAACCTTTTGCTGCCATAGACATGATCCAAATGCTGATTCGCATTTCCGGCATGGACCGAAGGGTCGCCCTGGCGGGCAGGTGAGCGGGGATCTTCACAGGCTACGAGAGGATGCGGACGGTGCCTCGGTTGCCGTCGACTTCGATGGTCTGGCCCGTCTGGATGATACGCGAGGCGGTGCCGACGTTGGCGACAGCGGGGATGCCGTACTCGCGGGCGATGATGGCGCCGTGGGAGAGGACACCGCCCAGGTCCATGACGACGGCAGCGGCCGGCAGGAAGTACGGGGTCCACGCCGGATCGGTGGAGGGGGCGACGAGAATCTCGCCTGCTTCGATGTGCTGGTGGTCATCGGTGCGGAGGATCACCCTGGCTCTGCCGGTGGCGATCCCCGGACTGACGGCGGTTCCTTTCAGTTCACCACAGGCGGATTCCGTCATGTCCACCTCCGGCATGCGGTGCTTCTGCGGATCGAAACGCCCCACCACGACGGGCGGAGGTGTCAGGCGGCAGTTGCGTTCGTATTCGCTCCGGCGTTCCGCAATCCGCGCGGCAATGTCGAAGTCAGCGGTGCCGCTCGCCACCGGCTCGACCTCGGGGATTTTGAGGAAGAAAATGTCGTCCCGCTGACGCAGGGTGCCTCGCTCGGTGAGCCGCTCTCCCAGCTCGAGCAGGAGGCGGCGAAACGCGGCGATGTGGCGGACCCCTTCGTTCTTCCAGTTCTCGCGATCGACCGCAAGTTTGCGGCTGTTGCGCAGGGCCCAATCGAAGATCCACCGTCTGATCGGGTGCCCCAGTTTCTGGCGGCACTCGGCGGTGAGCCGCTCCCGGTCGGCGGCGAGCCTCTGCTGATGAGCGAGTGGATCGGTACGGTCGACCGAGCGGAGGTACCCTCTAAGGAGATCGAGAATGTAGTCGGGGCGCTCGGACCAGCGGGCATTGAACAATTCGAGTTCCCCCCGGCCATGGTGACCATGCGCGGTCATGAACCGATCCCAGGAGGCGAGAAACGGGCGGCCATGCTCGGTCCGTTCCAGAGCGGGATGGAGCCTGTCCCAGGCAGTCTCGGAAAGGAGCAGGCTTTCGACTTCGCTGCTTTCGTGGGCGAGCGCGGCGAGCCGCCAGAGGTCGAGGCCCGCCTGGGTATCGGCGATGTTGCCTTGGGCAGCGAAGAGGCGATAGGTGAGCGTCAGGTCTTCGTCGCCCAGCCAGTCCCGGCAGACCTTCTCCAGGACGGGAACCCCCAGGGCGCTGGGTCCCAGGAAGAGCAGATCGGTATTGGCGAGGCTGCCGTCAAGAATCTCACCGATCAGGGAAGCCAGCTGTTCCGTCGGCATGGCCTTGGCATCCATTCGAGACAAGGCGTCGCCTTGTGCGCGCATGGAGGCCTTGAAGGCCTCGCCCCGACTCGGTCGATGGGCGATAATCGTGCGCAGGATCCGGGGCCACGAGAGGATATAGCGAAACCAGGAGAAGCCCAGATCGGGCAGGTCTTCCTCGCACAGGTCGATTTCGCCGAGTTCGAAGAGCTGGTTCTGGTAGCCCCCCATCAGGGTCGAGGCATGAGCCCACTTCTCCGGGCCCTGATGGAAGGGCATCGCAGCGGCCAGGAGGGTATTGATGTTGAAGTAGAGCCTTCCGGCGACGAAGCCCACGATGGCGGCCTTCGTCAGATCCGCCCCCAACAGACGAAACATCGACCCGAACAGCGGCATGAACATCGGCTCGATCATCGAACGCGTCATGGGCGTCATCACATCGGGCACGACCTCACCCAGATTCAGGTTGGTCCAGACCTGGCGCTCTTCCCATGGTTTGGGCTCGGGCACCGCGGTGACGGGTCTGGTCTGGAGGAGCCAGAGGTCGCCTCCGCGCAGGGCCCATTCGATATCCTGCAGACCGCCCAGTTTGCGTTCGATCCGCCTGGCCTGCCGCGCGAGTCTCTGGGCGGACGCCACGTCCAGGACTGATTCGCCGTTGGCGGTCGTCCGGCGGATCAGGGCCAGGTTCTTCTTTCGCAGAACGATCCGGTCGGGCGCGACGTGACCCGAGACGAGACGTTCGCCCAGCCCGGCGCAGGCTTCGATCACGATCCGATGTCGGCTGCCCGTAACAGGGTCGAGCGTGAAGGCCACCCCTGCGGCGTCGGGCTCGATCTGCTGCTGCACGATGACCGCCATCTCAACCTGCTCGTGCTCGATCCCGTTTCGTCGTCGGTATTCAAAGGCTCGCTCGGTCCAGAGCGAAGCCCAGCACTTCTTGATCGCGTCGAGACAGTCCTCCAGCGAAGTCACGCCCAGGACCGTCTCATATTGCCCTGCAAACGAATGGTCCGGAAGGTCCTCGGCGGTCGCCGACGAGCGCACCGCGACCGTGTCGGCTCCCAGCCGCTGGTACGCAATCATGACACGTTCGCGCACGGAATCCGGCAGAGGCGAGCCAACCACGAGCTTTCGGACCTGCTTCAGATTCGTCTGAAGGCGATCCGGTCCGGCATTAAGGCATGCCGCGATTTGCGTGCGAAGATTGCCTGAACGGAGATGTTCCCGAAAGGCCACGGTCGTGACAAAGAAACACGGCGGGACCTTCGCTCCAAGCCAGTGCAGTCGGCACAGACCGGCGGCCTTTGGACCGATGAGGGACCTGCGTCGTTCCGTCGATCTTTGGGCCAACCATACGATCGTCACTTCTGCCATATCGATAGGACGGGATCGAAGGGACCTCGTTACATGGGGCGGCTGAGGAACCCGACGGTGGACTCCATGATGCGGGCCTGGAGCTGTTGGGCATGCTCGGCGGTCTCGCATTCGAGGTCTTCGAGGTTGGCCCGGCAGAAGCGGCAGCCCAGGACGTTGAGATGGAAATCCACGTACCGCTGCCATTCGTCGCTGAGCGTGCGGAGCAGGAAGCCCCCGATCGTGCTGCGCTTGGGGCAACTGAACCGGTGATACTCCCAGATATCGGTCAGCAGACCCTCGAAATCCTCGGAGGCGGGACCCGCCGGGACCTTCTTTCGCTCGATGAAGGCGCGAACCGTCTTGAGGCTGCGATGCTTGACCAAAGCAACGGTCTTCTCGTCGATGTTCATCGTTTCGGCGACGCGCTTGTTGGGCAACTGGCAGTAGAGCAACAGCTCGATGATCTGCAAGTCCCGGAAGCGCAAGGCCTTCTTGAAGCCATCGACAAGGTCCTCGAGCGCCTCGGCCAGGACCGACTTCTGGAGGTCGTACTGTTCATCGGCGCGGGCGTACCAACTGGCGGTCTGGGCGGGAGATGCCACCTGCTCGAAGGCATCGGAGGAGCCCTCCTGCCCGTCGGGTTCGTAGGCATCCTGGATCAGGCAGACCCGCCGGGCGTCCTTGCGGCGATAGCTGTCGATGATCTTGCGGCGGATCAGCGAGAAGAGATAGGTTTCGAGGTCGCAGTCGCCCCGGAACCGCTCCAGGCTGCGGACGAAGGCGATGAAGGCCTCCTGCACCACGTCCTCGGCGTCGGCGCGCTGGGGGAGCTTGGCCCGGGCAAAACGCAGCAGTCGGCCACGATAGCGGCCGATGAAGTCCGACCACGCCTGCTGGTCGCCCTGGCGAATCCGGTCGAGGAAATACTGTTCGGGTCTGGAGACCTTATCCATCTGCCTCTGCGGACCTGAAAGCGTCCCGAGGCAGGCGGTCACCTCAGGACCAGGAATACGGACACGATACCCGCGATCGCCAGGACCGTCCCGGCGATGCGCAACGCCCATTCATAATACCCTTTGGTGGCCATGTTTAGGAAGAGATAAGCGGCAACAATCACGACAAGCACGCCGAAAGCCGACGCAATCATGCCCGCCCAGGTAATCCGTACGATATGGACCTCCGCGTTCTTGCGGTCGCTGAGCCAGGCGAGCTTTTCCGCGGAGGCGTCGATGAGCATCGCGTGGCGCCAGATCTTGCCCGCCGAGCCGTCGAAACTCTGGACGAACTGATCGAGGATAAAGCCCCCTTCCTGCACGTCCTGGCTGCTGACGGTCAGCGGAGACCGTCCGGGGATCGGCTCCCATTTCGTCCCGGCGACGGCGCTGAGCTGGTTGCACGCGTCCTGGATCGCCTGCTGTCGGGCCTCATTTTCGTCGGTACAGGCCTCTTGCGATCGCGCCACCACCACCTGGCGGTCGGGCCTCCTGCTTACGTAGGCGGAGAAGTCGTCGAGCCAAGGCTTGTCGCTGAACGAGACGTTGACGGTGCTGGCCTGTCGGTCGGCAAACGCGGTGGCCTCCAGGGACCCTTCCAGCGGTTCGTCGTGGCCGACCGGGCGGCCCGCCCTGCTGCTGAAGCGAAGCATGATCCCGACCTCATTCGGTTCGAGGTTGCGCGGATTCGCGTCTACGGCGCAGGGGATGTCGTTGAGAGCCGTCTGCACGGCTCCTTGAAATACCGCCGCCAGTTCGGGATCGAGCTCGTTGCGGAAGATGACGATCTTCTCGGGAAGCTGACCCTGGGCGGAGAGGATTCGCACGGGTCTCTCCATGCGAGATCCGAGCGCCCGGGCGGCAGAGAGAATCGAGGGATAGATATCCGCCTGGAATTCGGTCTCGACGCCCTCGGACCAGATGGGCGACGGGCTCAGCACGGGCGTCACCGGCTGCGGCGGAGCGATGGGAGGGATCGGGCTGACCAGAGCGCTGCTCTCGACCGAACGACCGGTCGCACGCTGGGTGACCGCATGTCTCAGCGGTTCCAGTCGCAGGGGGGCGAAGAAAGCAACTGCCCCCATCGCCAGGAGCGCCACGAATACAGATGCCCCGAGCTTCGGCGTCCTCTGAAACAGAAGAATCAGTAGAACGAAGGCAAAGGAGCAGAGGATCATGACGAACGGAAACGCGGGCATAATACCGGGGAGATGGCGCGAGGCGTTTAGAAACAGAAATGCGAACGGGACCAGTACCAGCAATCCGGCGACAATCCAGGTACCCACCTTCGGCGTCTTATTGCCCAGAACGATCAGCAGGACGAAGGCAAATGAGAACAGGATCATCCAGAACGGGAAGGCAGGGAAACCGTTGAACGTCAGGTTCGGTGTCATAGAACCACCTCTTGGTTGGGCATCGGTGCATAGATCGGTGTGGGTCGTCGGGGCGGCCAGGCCATGATGAAGATCGAGATCAGGGCGATCACCCCGGCGAAGATCGCCTCTTCCTGGCTGACGGCCTCGAAGAGTCTCTCGAGGGCCAGACCGGTTTCGTTCTGCTGGAGTCGGTTGGCGATTTCCTGCGCTTCGGAGGAGGACATGGCCTCGTTGCCGAAGAGCTGGACCGCCCAGAAGACCCCGCCCAATCCAAGCAGGGCACGGATCAGATGGGCGGGACCGTAGCGGCGTCGGCCGATCATGATCAGGACCGCGGCCATGAACAGCAGCATGACGACGAGCCAGAGGCCCCCCTGTTCGACGATTCGGGGCCACGCGGGGCTGTGGAAGAACGCTTCGAGGTCCTGTGCGATCTGAGGATTGGGCCAGCCGGCGGCCACAAGCACCGGCAGATGCACACCGATCGCCAGTCCAACGAGAACCGCCGCAAGAACCAGAATATGACCCAGGGCACAGATCAGCCCGCTGAAGGGATGCCATGGCTCATAGATGATGGTTCCACTGCCGGTGTACACCGGCGCCGACGGGGGCTCGTTCCTGGCAGGTGCAGCCGCGAAGTCCTGTGGCTCGGCGGATCCGACGGCCTGCTCAGGCCTGGGCTGGGCGGAGGCTGCACCGACCGCGACCGGCGGATGCGGTACCGCGACAGCGGAAACATCCGCGCCGTGCCAGTTCTCCACAGGCAGGCCATTCCGATCCTTGAACGCGCCGGCGGCAATCATCAGGATGTCGATCAACTGGCCGATCCCGAACAGGCCGAAGGAGGAGAGCCAGATGATCCCGGTGCCGATCTTGCCGACGTAGAAGCGATGCAGGCCGGAGAGTCCGATGAACGGTCCGACGACCGCCAGGATCAGCGTTACAGACCGTTTCGCAGGCGAGACCATGGCGCCGGCGACATGGGAACCGACCGGCTGACGCCGGAGCGAATCGGACCCGGTCTTCGAGCGGGTGACCTCGGCGACGCCGAACACGCGCGGAGGCGTGAACAGCAGCACGAAGAACAAGATCTGCGGGAAGATCATGAGGAACAGAAAGGCGCCGAACGGCGGGCCGTTGTGCGTGGTGCCCAGCAGAATCGAGGACGTGACCACGGTCTGCACGCAGGCGGTCAGCAGCAGCGGGCGAACGAGGTAGCGGTACCAGCCAGTGAACGTGCCGCGAAACATCATGATGAAGCACAGCACCGAGAAGATGAACGCGTCGACGCCGAAGGCGATGGCGAATCCGAAGTCGTTTCCGTGCAGGCTGGTTCCGGCCAGGATGCAGAGGAACAGGCCGAGTCCGATGCTTGCCAGCCAGGCGAACATCCACAAGGGACGGGCATAGGCGGCGACGGGACGAGCCTGAATTCCGGAGCCAGACCCCTGGGGCTGCTTGCGTCCGGCCGCTCGGGCGGCACCGTCCGCCATCACTTCCGCGATGGGCTTTCCGAACGGACTGGCCGCCTGAACAACCAGGACAATGCCCGCCAGGGCAGAGGCCGCGATCACCGGTTCGAGTCCGAAGATCCCCCCGCTGACGAAGCCGAGAAAACCGATCCACAGGGCGTGTCCGAGCACGACGCGTTTCTCCCGCTGGGGCTCGCTGAGCTTCCACCAGTCCACCAGCAGCATCGGCAAGGCCAGCGCGAGCACCTTCCCGCCCAGTTGGCCCATCAGGCCGCCGAATATCGGCAGCCACATGAAGGGATTGGGACCATGCCAGCCTCGACCGCCCACCAATCCGTGACCGCCGGTCATGCCGCCGAGGATCGACGCAACCAGGACCGCGACAAAGGCGGCGCCGAAACAGGTTCCTGCACGCCCCAGCCAGCGGGCGTCCTCGTCCAGAGTCGCCCACCACTGCCGGCGTGAGTAGAGGATGATGCGCGAGGCGATCCCCACGATCACGAACACGATCACCGCGATGGGAAAACCGCGTCCGTTGCTCGACTCGCCCAGCAGACCCGCGCCGAAGCTGACAGTGGCCATGGTCATCAGGGCCAGCGTGCGACGCTGGTTCGGACTGATCGGGTCGGCGATCGTCACCGGGGCCGGCGTGCTCTTCTGCGCGCGTTCCTTGGCGGTCTTGAACTTCTCGGCCATCTGTCCGCTGAGGACTTCGACCTTCTTGGCGATATATTCGGCCTTCTTGCCGATCTCTTTGCTGAAGTCGGTCTGTTTCGCCGCAGCCCCCGCGGCAACGGGCGCCTCGGCTCTGACGGCCTGACCCTCGCGCATCTTGTGCCCGAGGTGTTCGGCAACCACCGAGAGTTCCTCGGGCGAGAACTGCGAGACGCTGTTGCGGACGTGCTCGGCGCCGAAGACATCTTCCACCATCTGCTGGACGGTCTGGTAGCGTTCGTCGGGGTCCTTGGCGAGGGCCTTGCGGATCACCCGGCGGAACGGCTCTTCAATGTGTTCGAGCGGAGGCGTCCCGGTCATGTGTTTCATCAGGATCTCGGCCGGACTGGCGCCGAGGAACGGGACCTGACCGGTGAGCATCTCGTAGAGCAGCACGCCCAGGGCGTAGATATCGACGCTGCGGTCGTAGCGACCGGCGCCGATTTCCGGCGCCATGTAGTGAACGGTGCCGACCGTGATCGTATGGCTGACGTGCCGGCTGGCGCTGATCGCCTTGGTCAGGCCGTAGTCGCCGATCTTCACGTAACCGTTCTCATAGAAGATGTTGCTGGGCTTGAGGTCGCGATGCACGATGCCGCACTCGTGCAGATACGACAGACCCTTGGCGATTTCACGCAGGAAGAACGCGGCCTTCTGCGTGCCGAGCCCCCCGGGCGATTCCTTCAGCAGATCGCTGAGCGCCGGGCCGGAGACGTATTCCATGATGACGAAGGGCCGGCCCTGGTCGTTGTACTTCACGTCGAAAACCGTGACCAGGTGCGGGCTCTTGAGGTTCATGCACTGGCTGATGCCGCGCAGCTCGATCTGCTCGTGGCTCTGGACCGCCTTGAGCGCCACCTGTCGTCCGCTGTCGCTGACGGCGTAGTAGACCTCGCCGAAGCCGCCTCGCCCGGCCGCTCGCTGAATGGTAAATCCGCCCAGCGGCCGATCTCCGTATTTGTATTGGTACGCGTCCATAGTCTTTTCTGCCGGATTAAAGGATCGTCGTCACTTACCTTGCTTGCTGCTACGCGTGAAACTTCGCCAGAACCATGGACAACCTGCCGATGCGAATCGGCTGGTCCAGGATCAGGCCGTGCTCCGGCTGCATCGGTCCGTCGCCGACGGTCACGGGCTGGCTCGCCCGACACAGCAGCCGTTCGTTCTGCTCGAAGAAGGTGATGGTCTCGTCGAGGTGCTCGGTCTGGATGTGATGGTTCGTGTAGGGCCCGACGAGAATGTCACGACCCATCAGAAGAATGTGTCGGATGTCGGGCCGGCCCAATCGGGCCCCGCTGAGCAGCAGCACCGCGGTCGTACTGGCGGGATTCGGTCGGCGAAAACGCAGTCGGCAGCGAGCCGACAAGGCGATCGCGTCCCCGTCGGCCAGTAGTTTTTCGGTCACCGGTTGGCCGTTGACTTGGATCGTGTTCTCAGAACGCACGAAGTAGTCTTCATCGACCCGCTCGATGCTGATCACCGGCAGGTTCGGTTCCGCCATCAGGCCCAGCATGGGCCGAGCGGACGAACTGATCGGGCCGACCGTCAGGCGGTCGTCGCGGAAGACCAGATAGCTGCCGATCCCATCCAACTGCATGACGAACTCGGAAGGCAGGCAGGCTGTGCCCACGTTGTTCGGTCGTATCCTCGCATCGGGCGCCGTTTCATATCGTGCGGGTTCTTCCATTCGTCCGCCTTCCATGGCCTGCTGGCGGCTTCCCGCGGCGTCGGCGATGCTCAGGCCCAGAGGCCCGGCGTCGAGCTCTTCCAGCGCGTCGGCCGCCTGCCGGATGTCAGCCAGGGCTTTGTCGAGCCACTTGGCCGACGGGTACATCGTCTTGACCTTGCGTAGCAGCGGCAGCGCGGCGCCGGGCTGTCCGGCGGCGAGAAGCTCGCCCGCCTGATGGCACTGGGTCAGCGCCCTGCGCAGCTCAGCGATCTCCTCGCTGTCGCCATTGAGCGGAGCCAGCCGCTGGAGGAGCGACTGGGCTCGATCGATGCGTCCCTGTTCCAGACTGGCCTGCACCTGCTGACCGCCCAGCTTCTTGATGCGACGAAGAAGCTCACCGACTTGACCGTTGTGGTTGCCGGCGATGCCGGCGGCGCGAATGAAGTCCACCGCCGCAACGATATCACCCTGCTTCAGGGCCTGCTCCGCCTTGGCAACCGCGTCCTCGGTGTGCAGGCGGGCGGCCGCCAGTTCCTGGCGAAGCAGCTCGGCCTGACCGTCGCTCGAATCGGCCTCCGCCAGGATCCGTCCGCCGACGGAGTGCCATCCGTTAGCGATTCGCTGCTTAGCCTGCGCCACGCGAAAGGCCTCCTGCTGATGCCCCTGCTGCCGCTCGACGATGGCTCGGCAGATGGTATCGCGGAGCTCCGATACCTCGGAAGCATTGCCGGCCAGCTTCTCCGCCTTGTTGCAGTCGGCCAGGGCCAGGTCGAGACGGTTGCCGTCCAAGGCCTGGCGAGACCGCTGGAGGTAGGCGCGGGTGAGTCGGCCGATCAGCCTCTGGCCATGGCGATGACGCCGGACGTCGTCGGCTCGAGCAATCTCGAAGGCCTCCTCGAGCCGGCCGTCGGCCAACGCACATTCCGCTTGTTTGATTCGCAGGATCAACACTGCAACGCTCCTTTTCGCCACGATCGCCGGTGAAACTGGCCCAGGATAATTCTATCACTCGGCGGGGGTCTCTGCAACGCAACCGTCCTTGCACCGGATGCTCCGTATCGGTTTCGCGAGAGCGGTCGCCCGACCGGTCGATCGGTCGGGCAACGAATCCTTCACCTGATCAGTGGACGTCTTCTTCGCTGTGAGCCTTGGCCACCGGCGCCATATCGGCATCTTCCGGAGCCTCGTGCTGCTGGAAGTACTCATCGACCTGAGCGACCAGATCCGCTTCCAGAACCGTGTCGACGGGGATGGCCTCGACGAACCGGCTCTCGTGCGCCAGCACGCGCTCGGCCACGTCCAGACGCTTCTGGATCTGGGCGAGGAGCTTCTCGGTCTGAGCGAGCTTGCCGTTGTCGACCTGGAACTTCGAGCCGACCGAAGCAGCCTTGACGATCCGGTACTGACTGGCCAACGTCTCGATCTTGCTTTCGAGAATACGCTTCTGCGAGCGGGTCTTCTCCAGCAATTGCACCGCGGCGTTGAGCGAATTCTCGCGCGAAGCCAGCAGGCGTTCCTTGCTCGCCAGCACCAGTTCGCTCTCCTTGATCCGTTCGAACCGGGCGGCCAGATCCGCCTTCACATCACCCCGACTGTATTGCCGACCGGCGAATACATACTGGGCCTTCGGGCTTTCCAGCGAGCCGCGGAGCGTCTTGATCTTCTCGCGTTCCTCGTCCAGCCCTTCCTGACTCTGGGCGATCTCCGCCTTGAGCGCCGCCACTTCCACTTCTTCCTGCGCGATCAGGCGGATGTTCGCGTGCATCTCGGGGATGATCTCTTCCAGCAGGTCGCGGGCCCGCCTCAGCTCGAATTCGATCGGAACCGAGTCTTTCACCACCGTCCGGACGCCCTTGGCGGAACTGCGAACGTAGCTGACGACGTCCTTTCCGAACAGCAAACCACCTGCCAGCCCGAGGCCGACCGTCGCAATCACTCCCATTTTCAGCCATTTGGTAATCATCGTGGTACTCCTCAAAATCTCGTTAACCCCACTGGATGCCTGTTTTCGGCCTCAATTCGGCCACATTGGGTTGGTCGCAGCCCACAGTGGATTATTGCGGGGAAATTTCGCGTCAGACGACCGATCGAGGCCCCTGCCGGCGTTTTTGGACTGCCGGCCCGGTTTTATTCGGACATTGGCCAATTCCCGCTCCGCTTGCAGTCTTGCCTTGGGGAAGTGGATCCGATAGCATGCGGCTTCGACGATCCGGAACCACCGATCCACCAGCGACAGGAGAGCACAGGATGAAGGTAGTGGCGTTCAACGGAAGTGCCCGCAAAGACGGAAACACCGCGATTCTGGTCCGGCAGGTCTTTGCCGAACTGGAGGCCGAGGGGATCGAAACCGAGATAGTGCAGTTGGCGGGCCAGACGATCCGTGGCTGCACCGCCTGCGGCCAGTGCATCAAGAACCAGAACGGTCGGTGCGTAATCGAGAACGATATCGCCAACGACTGCATCGCGAAGATGGTTGCGGCCGACGGGATCATCCTGGCCTCGCCGACCTACTTCGCCAACGTGACGACGGAGATGAAGGCGCTGATCGACCGGGCCGGGTTTGTCGTTCGGGCCAACGATGACATGCTCCAGCGCAAGGTGGGTGCCGCGGTGGTGGCGGTCCGCCGGGGCGGAGCAGTCCCGGTCTTCGACGCGATCAACCACTTCTTCCTGATCAGTCAGATGATCGTAACCGGCTCGATCTACTGGAACATGGGCTTTGGCCTGGCCAAAGGCGAGGTCGAGCAGGACGAAGAGGGCCTGCGGACCATGCGCGGCCTCGGCAAGAACATGGCATGGCTGCTCAAGCGGGTTGCGTCGTAGGTTTTTGCACGAAGCCTCGCGAGAAAAGGGGCCTGTATCCCCAAAAGGATACAGACCCCAGGCAGACAAACACTTCTGGATGGTCAGTCGGCAGTGCTATTCGACAAGCCGGCCGTAGCCGATGTCGTCGATGAAGACGATGCCGGTGCCGTCGGCGGTCGGATTGGTCGCGCTGCCGACACCGATGTACATCGTCTGCACCTGGCTGAGGTCCACGCCGACCAGATCGCTATATGGGATCGCCCACTGCTGCCAGGTCGGGCGAACGGTGATCGCCTCTGTGGGGCTCGTCACCGTCGCCATGCTACCCGAGGCGTCCTCGATCGTCACGTACATTGGCTGAGCGGCGTTACCTTCAGGCTGAGCGACGCCGATGTCGGCGGTCTGCCAGTCGCCCGTTACGTTGCCCGTGGTCTCGACGTTCGAGAACTCGGCGGCGGTAGTGATCGCGGCCTCGTGGCTGGTCACCGCCAGGCCGATATACACGCTGTCGTCCATCTGGATCTCGACAGGTTCGGCAGGCGTGATCTCGGTCCAGTTGACGCCGTCTTCCGACTGCTCGGCGGTGAACGTATTGCCCTCGCGCGTCAGCCTGACCCAGTGCGGCAGGTTGACGTCCGCCACGTCCGTATTGGCGCTGTCCTGACCGGCGACCGGGCGGCGCTGGAACGAAATGCCGTGTGCCGGTTCCGGCGTCGTCGCGGCGAACGCATGCTGCGAACCCGGCTCCAGCGTTTCGCGAATCATCACGCCGGCCTTGGCCCATTCGTTGCTGCGGATCAGACTGTCAACTCGCACGGTGATCGAGCCGTCGCCGCTGAGGTTCTTATAGGCGTAGCGGAACTGATCGGAGGTGCCCCAGATATCGGTACCGATCGCGCTCATGACGATCTCGCCGTCGGCGGTTTCGACGAAGTCCGGCGCGTTGCCCTGGACGTAGAGCACCAGCGTGTCGGCGCCGTTGCCCGTCCAGTCCTGCGGCGTTTCGAAGGTCCGCGCGGTTTCTGAATAGAAGGGCTCGATGCTGTTCTCGTACTGGAGCGGCATCGACTGCGATCCGCTGCGAACAACGGTCTGCTCGGCAAAGGGCGCCTCCAGGTAGCCGACGGTGGAGCCGGTTTCGTTGACGTAGCCGTCGATCCAGGTGTCGAAGATCGTCGTGCCCGCTTCGATGTCGTTGTCGTAGGTTTCGAATCCCTCGATCGGCTCGAAGGCTCTCGTGGTGAAGCTCCAGATGTCTCCGGCCCAGGCCATGATCGCGTTGGCCTCGTTGACCTCGACGACCTGCCAGTAGTACGTCTCCGCGAAGAGGAGATCCTCGGGGGTATAGCTGGCCTGCTCGACCTCATCGACCAACGGCAGAGCGTTAGGATCGGTGCCAAGATACACCTCATGCAGAACCGCACCTCGGCCGGGCCGCCAACTCAGGGTCGTCTCTGGATCGACCTCGGCGGCGCCGTCGGCCGGCTCCGGCTCGCGAGGCTGAACGGGAATGTACAGGAAGCGAACCTCGCTGAGTCCATACTGGCCGGTAGCGCCATAGGCGCTGTTGACGACCAGACGCACGAACCGCGCCGCCACGCCGCCAAAATCGACCACCGTATCGGCTTCGTAGGTGGGATCGCCCGGCGCCTGAGCGAATTCGACTTCGTCCAGGGTCGTCCAGTTGGTTCCGTCTTCGGAGTACTCGACCGCAACCTCTCTGAGACCGAACCCGAGGACCGGCTCAAACTCGCTGTTGTAGTTCCAGACGAGCATTTGATAGAGTTGATAGATGCGATCGAACTCGTACTCGATGTACAGGCTTTCGCCCTCGGGCGCCATGGCCAACCACATGTCGGCGCTGTCCGTGGAGTGCTGATCGTCGGCGTTGAGCCCGGAGCCGTTGATGGTATTCTCGGGACCGGCGCCTGGCTCGGAGATGCCGTTGCTGGTGACGTTGACATCCGGGATTGAATAGCCGACCGGCTCGACCGTGAAGCTCCAGACGGGACCTTTGAAGATCGTGCTGTCGGGCGGCGCGTTGACTTCGTCCACCCGCCAGTAGTACGTCGTTCCGAAGTCGAGCGTACCGTTCGGATCGAAGGTGGTGTCGGTCTGATCCTGGCTGACGAGGACCTCGCGAGGATCGGTCCGGCTGGCCTCGTTGACGTCGTTGAAGTCCGTGCCAAAATACACGTCATGCGTCGCTGCGGTATCGCCCTCGGTCCAGCTCAGGACCACGTCCGGAGGCACATCGCTCGCCTGATCTTCCGGCTGGGCATCGCTGGCAAGCGATGGGTCGCCGAGGCCGACGACCGTCGCCACCCAGTTGGTGATGAACTCGGCTACCACCAGCCCTCGTTCATCGATCCACGTACTGGCCTGGTTGATGAAGGCGACGTAGGCGTCGGTTTCCGTGTTGTGGATCACAATGGGGTCCGCATGCGTGCCGGCGGCATTCTGCCCGAACATCGCGGCCACCTCCCAAGGCTCCACGACGGCGCCGATGGTAACGGGCCGTTCCGCGGCCACCGCGTTGAGACTGGGCAGGTATTCCGCCCCTGTGGGGGTAACTTCCATCGCGCCCTGCGCACTGCCGGCTATGATGCCTTCCGCCAGATCGAGGATGTTGGCGGCGCCGGCGGGTCCGTTCTCCGTCTGTCGGGATCCACCTTCGTAGGAGACGTATCCGAACCAGTCGCCGACGTTGATGATCATGTTGCCGCCATCGAGCCACTCCTCGATGCGCGACCCGTCCGGCTCCAGGTTCGGGAACGGATAGAGAACGCTCGGCATCGTGCCGTTGAGCCAGAGAATGTCCATCTCTCCGTCGTCGGTGTTCTCATCGACCCAGGCGCCGAAGGCGTCGAACTGGGTATCGTCGAACTGCTCGACCTCGTCAAACAGGTGACCCGTTCGATCGATAATCGTCGCCACGTCTTCGTTCATGGCCTCCGGCGTGTACCAGCCATCGGTATTCGGCGGTCCGACGTAAAAGGCGATGTCGGCCGCCCCGGCGATCGTGCAGAATGCCAGGGCAAATAGTACTGCTGACTTCTTCATGTTCTGTCCTCCTGACTCGAACTACAAGCCCGTTGAAGCGAGCGCTTCGGCCACACACCAAAGCGCGATCCCTCTGCGACCGAATCGGGCGAGGCGCCGCCTCGGAATACACGCCATCCGTCGTGCGTTTCGGTGACAGCGGGGTTGTTTCGTACTTTCGCTCACACTCGGAGTGCTGCGAACTCTCTGCGAACTCACCCCCTTTCGATCGCAGCGTTTCCCACAACGCGTTAGAGAGGATTCACGACGCGTCTTATCTCCGATATCCGCGTCCGACTTCCGCCATCTGCTCGCATGCTACTGCGGTCACGACTTGCGGGTTCGGCGCGGCGCCTGCACTTGGGCCGACCCAACTCGCTAAACCTTCTTTTGCGTCTTTTGCCACAGGGCAAGTAAGGGGAACCGGCGTATCGCTCTAATGGTTTTGCCTATCTCGTCCTCGCGTCGACCTGCGACCCAGGCACAGGATTGCCGGGGATCCAGATATCTCATGTCGGCATCGGCCAGTGCGCAAAGGAAAAGGGCCTGCACCATGACGGCGCAGGCCCTTCGAGGTGGCTAGGGTGGGCTGAGAACACCCACGTTTGCGTTACGGAGCGACGGTGCCGATCAATTCGATCTCGGCGATCTGCATGCTGTTGGCCGAGGCGGGAGTGCGAACGGACGTGAAGAGCACCTGATAGTGCGTGTAGGCCACGTCGTTGTCGAACTCAATCGGTGTGGCGTTCTTGGTGAACCGCGGCCACTCCGTCGCACCGGCAAAGTCCGGCACGTCGCCGCCGGCGATCAACGTGTACGGGCCGTCGATCCCGGCGTTCGAGCCGTACAGCTCGAAGGCGACCGGGTCGCGCTCGGGGGCGTCGTTGGCGGTCGTCAGCGTCAGACCCGTAACAATTGTTGAGCCGACCAGCGGAGTGATCTGAATTCCACTCGGCTCCGCAGCGCCCTTGAAGTGCAAGAACTTCGTGTTCACGTCGTCGTCGATGGCCAGTTCGGGCGTTTCCGCCGCGGGCCAGTCGGCGTCGTTCGGCACGCCCTGCACGGCATCGCCGGCGCCGGTCACGTCGGGCGAACTGGTGTCGAGCACCTCAGGGTGCAGGCGGACATCGTCGATGTACAGGATGCCCGTGGCGCCCGCACCGTCAATGCCGATCGTCAGCGAACGGACGTTGCTCACATTGCCGACCGCCGACAGATCGATGCTCCACAACTGCCAGGACGGACGGACGAGGTTGATGGCTGGACCGTCGTAGTCGATCCGCATGTCGTTGATCTTGACGTACAGTTGGCCTGTGTTGCCTTCGGCGCCGTAGAAGTACAGCGAGAGGCTCTGGATCCCGTTGGTCGACCAGTCGGCGACCAGTTCGAGATCGGCTTCGGACGTGGCAGCGTTCGTGTTGTCGTACGCCAACGGCATCGACTGGCGACCGCTGTGGACGATGGTCTTCTCGGCAAACGGCGCCTGGAAGTAGCCCACGGTCGAACCGGTTTCGTTGACCCAGCCGTCGAGCCAGGTGTCGAAGATGGTCGTGGCGGCATCGACATCGTCGTTGTAGCTCTCGAAGTCATCGATCACGAGGTATTGCTGCGTAGTGAAACTCCAGACAGCGCTGACCCAGGATTCGGTCTCCTGGACGGCGTTGACCTGCCAGTAATACGTGGTGTCCAGATTCAGTTCGGCAGGCGAGTAACTGGTCGTCTCCACGGCATCGGCCAGAGCCAGCGCTGCGGCGTCGGTGCCAAGATACACCTCGTGCGAGATGGCATCGCGACCGGCTCGCCAGGTCAGTGCGCTGTCGACGCTGACATCCATCGCGCCATCGGCGGGCTGCGGCTCGCGCGCCTCGACCGGGATGTACATGAAGCGGACTTCGCTAAGCCCGTACTGGGGCAGCACGCCGTACCCACTGTTGACCGTCAGGCGGACGAACTTGGCGCCCACTCCGCCGAAATCCACGGTGGTGTTGGCCGCATAGGTCGGCCTGGCGGCACCCTGATTCAACTCTACATCGCTCAGGACGATCCACTCGGTCCCGTTCTCGGAATACTCCACCGTTACGTCCTTGGCCCCGAAGCCGAGGATCAATTCGAACTGGACGTTGTAATTCCAGACGAGCATCTCATGGAGCTTGTAGACGCGGTCGAACTCGTACTGAATCCAGGTGGTTTCGCCTTCAGCCGGCAGGGCGAGCCACATGTCGTCGCTGTCGGTGGAATGCTGATCGCTGGCGTTGAGACCCGAACCGTTGACGGTGTTCTCCGGTCCCTGGCCTTCTTCCGAGACGACGCTGGCGGTCGCGACGATGTTCTGGACCGCATAGCTGAACGGCTCGGTGGTGAAACTCCAGACGTCGCCCTTGAAGATCGTGTTGTCGGGAGCGCCGTTGACCTCGTCGACGCGCCAGTAGTAGGTCGTTTCGAATTCGAGGATACCGGCCGGGTCGAAACTGGTGCCGGCCTGCCCCTGACTGACGAGCACGTCCAGCGGATTGCTCCGGCTGGCGGCGTTGACGTCGGCGAAGGTATCACCAAAATACACGTCGTGCGTGACCGCATCGGGACCCGCCTGCCAGCTCAGCACGACGTCGCGCGGAACATCCACCGATCCGCCTTCCGGCGCCGGGTTCGAACTTTTCTGGGCGGTGGCAACGGTGGGCAGATACCAGTTGTTGATCCAGTCGCTGATGACTTCACCGCGCACGTCGGTGAACGCATCGGCGACCTGGAAGAAGATACCGATCCGGCCGCCGGTTGCCGAGTTGCGAACGATCACCGGGTCGCCCCGGGTCGCGTCGTCGCTCTGGGCGAGAATCAGTTCGGGATACCAACCCTCGGTGAGCTGCTCGAAGAAGAACGGGCGGGTGCTGGGGATCGCCTCCAAAGACGGCGTGAACTGCTCGCCCTCGGCGGTCGGCACGCACGGCAGCGCGTCATCGCCCCAAAGCCCGACGCCGGGCAGGTCCATCATATTCTCCAGACCGCCCGCGTCGTTGTTGCCCCCGGTTCCGACGTAGAAGATGTAGTCGCCGGTGTTGATGATGGTATTGCCATCGTCGAGGAACAGCTCCGCCAGCGATCCGTCCGGCTCGGCGTTGCCCGCCGGATAGATGCTGTCCGGGAACATTCCGCAGAGGATCAGCAGGTCGGCGGCGCCGTCACCAGTGTGGGCGTCTATCCAATCGGCAAGGGCGTCGAGGTCGGTCGAGGTGAACAGCTCCACGGGCGCCCCCGTCACATTATCCACCACTTCCTGCATCTCCTGGTCGGCGGTGCCTTGCGGCCACCAGCCGGCCTGCGTGAAGATTGCGATTTCGGCCGCCATCGCCGTCGTGCTGAACGCCAGGGCAATGGCAAGCACTAATGCCAACTTCCTCATCTTGTTGCTCCTTCTCTTAACCGAAAAATTGAGACGAAATTCTTTCCGACCACCCATCGAAATGCGACCTGGCCGCCGTCGGCCCAGCAGACGCCTTCGAATCACACCTCCCGGCCGCCGGCAGCACATGCAGACTGGGTTCTCATCGATCCAGCCGCGGTAAGAAACCGCTCGTTTTACCTCCTTTCCGCGCAGGGACAGACCCCTACCGCATTCGATATCGCCGGAAAGCACTTGATATGACCCCTCGTGTGCTCACCTGCTCTGAGCCGACGATGCCGGCGACAGGCAGGCAAGGTGTGTGCTTGTCACTGCAAACTCACCAGCTAGGAGAACATCACTGGGCCTGACATTATGCCTATCCGAATCTATCTATGTACTACCATATAGAGCGGCCAAAAACAACCCCTTTTTTCCAAACACCCCATCCTGACGCCGGCCAAGTACAGACTTCTGCCCAGGGCGACAAAAGGGAAACAACCGCGGCAGGGAAGAGAATCGGGGGCAAAAAAGAGCGGAGGGAGGCGCGGCGGCGCCTCCCTCCGAGGTGACATGCATCGGTCGTCTAGCGGCCGGCCTTGCTGCGGGCCTGGCCCAGCAGATTCCTGGCTCGCTCCGCCAGGTTGTCGCTGGGAGCTGCCTCGGCAACCTTCTCCAATGGCCCAATCAGCTTCGCGGCGTATTCATTCGCATTGCGGCGGCTGAGCAGGCGATCGGCGATCCCCAGCGAGGCGACCACCGCCTCCTGCTTGGCGTCCGGATCGGTCAGATACGGCTCGATCAGCTCCAGGGCGTCGATCGATTCGATCCCGCCCAGCGTGCCGATCAGCAGTTTCTTCTCGTCGGCCCGCTGCACGAGTTCGACCGCTTCGCGGCACATCGCCAGGCGTCTTTCCGCCGGCAGGTCGCGCCGTGCGGCAAAGCCCAGATAGGATCGCAGGCAGAGCATCTTGTCGTTCGCGTTATCGGCGGTCTTGGCCAGCGCCAGCAGGTCCGTGGCGGCATCAGGCGTCTTCCACGTGCCCAGCGCTCGAATGGCGCCGGTGTGTACTTCCTCATTGGAGTCTTCGACCGCCTGCCGGACCGCTTTCAAAGCTGTCGGACCGCCCACGCCGCTGAGGACGCGAAGCAGGACGATCTTCTGGGCGGGTCTGGCTCCATCGAGCCGGGCGATCAGCAATTTGCTTATTGCCTGGGTATCGTCGCTCTTGCCGCACAGGTTGCTCAGCGCCTGTCGGGTCGCTTCGAGATCCTGGGAGGCCTCGAAGCCGACGAGCAGATTCAGAAGCGAAGGCAACTGATCGGGGCTGCCGAGCTCACCAGCCATCTTGATCGCCTCGGGGCGGACCTTCCCTTCGGCCTTGTCGGCGGCTTTCAGCAGAGTCGGCACCGCCTGTGTCATCCGACGGCGTCCCATCAGTTCCAGCGCCGCCAGACGCTGGTCCGCGTCACGGCTGTCGAACATCGTCATCACCGCCTGATCCGCTTCTGCCCCTTGCAGAGAGGCCAGGCTTTCCTGCGCCGCCTGGGAGACAGGACGAGCGTCATCAGCCATCAACTCCACCAGGACCGGCACCGCCGAGGCATCGCCGATTTCCGGTATGGCCTTGATAGCGGCGATGCGAACCGGCTGGGGTCCGCTCTTGGCGGCTTCAAACAGCGCCGGCAACGACGCGGCGTCGCCCCGCTTGCCCAGCGTCTGGATCACCAGGATCCGGTTGTCGGCAGGCAACTGGGGCAGCGACTCGGTCAGCGCCCGCGTGATCCCCGAAGCGGGCAGATCCAGCGCCGTCTGGCAGGCGGCTGCAAACTGGACATAGTCTTCACTGCGCAGAGCCTCACGAATCAGCGCGGCACGTTCTCTGCCGCGACGCGTCAGGATGGCGCCGCGCAGCGCAGCCGTTCGCACCTGATGCGGCTCCTTCACTTGGCGTAATCGCTCGTAGATCGCTGCCGCCTCGTCGCGATGGCCTTCGGCAGCCAGCGTCTCGGCACAGCGGAACAGGCCTTCGTACACTTCGACCAGGCCCTCGGGCGGAGCGTGGTCCAAACTGGCGGTGAGCACTTGGGCAGCAGTGACGGTGCCAATCTGGCCCAGCGCCCTCATGGCGGCGCCCATGGCCTCCGGAGCCACCTGGCCACCCATGAGCATCTGCGTCAAAGGCTGTACCGCCTGGGCGTCGCGTCGGACACCGATACTGCCGATGACACCGATCAGCGGTCGACCCTTAACCTTACCCAGCGCATCGCGAAAGGCCTCGTCGACCGCGGGGTCGTCCATCGGCTCCAGCGCGTAGCGGGCCATGTGCGACATCTCCGGATCGCCCAGCAGCGCCGCCAGCGGCGCAATGGCCTTGTGGGTGCCGATGATCGACAACTGTCGGCAGGCGTCGGCCTTGTCTTTTCGCGACGCCTCGGCCGACTGGATCGTGGCAATCAGCTTGTCCTCATCCGATTTCGAAGCGACCGTCTGCGCCGGCAGCGGCAGAACAGCCGCCAGCAGCACGATCATCGTCAGGACGTATATTCTTGGCTTCAACATGGGACGATTTCCTTCCAGCTCAAGGGAGGTTCTTAGATGGTCCATGGTTCTCGCATCGCACGCAAACGGAACCGATTCGCTTCGTCGTCGTCGACGAACTCCTCTTTGACCGGGTTGAACTTCAGGTCGCGCTTCAGCCACATCGAGATGTTGGCGGCGTGAACGGTCGACATCGACCGGTGCATCATGACCGGGTTGGATACGGTCTGCCGACGGTTCTTGACGCAATCGAGCCAGTTTCGCATGTGGCTCATCGGGCGTTGCGTGCGCGCCATGTAGTCGCCCACGAGCTTCTTGAAGTCCTGCATCCAGGCGGGATTCGACACGTCGGGCTCGGCATATCCGTCGGCGGTCGAGACCCAGCCTTCGGTGCCCTCGTAGCGGACGCCGCACGAGCCGCGCCAGATCTTGTGATCCATATCGCGTTCGAGCACCATCTTGATGCCGTTGGCGAAGCGCGTGACCATGCCGTCGCCGCTGTCGTTGGCGACGTATCCATACTCGACCGCGGACGTGTCGGCGGCGCCGATCGCCACTTGGCACTGGGCGAACGTATGGGCGCCCCACTCGCCGATGCAACTGGTGTGGAAGTCGTAGTGGTTCCGCCAGCCCCCGGTCACGTACGCACGATTGTACGGACGCCATGGACATGGGCCCAGCCAGGCATCCCAGTCCAGCTCTTCCTTCGAAGGCAATGGCTCCGCGGGCAACCAGTCGTGCCGCATCTCCGCGGCATCCCAGGGAGCGATGTGGGCGCGAACCGTGTGTATCTCGCCCAGGTAGCCCAGGCGGAGCAGTTCGTTGGCGAAGGTGAAGTTGCCTTCGCTCAGTCGCTGCGTACCGGTCTGATAGATCCGTCCGTAGCGACGCGCGGTCTCCACCACGCCCTGGCCTTCCGCGATGGTCATGGCCGAGGGCTTCTCGGAATACACGTCCTTGCCCGCCCGCATCGCCAAAATCGAAGCCAGTGCGTGCCAACGGTCCCCTGTGGCGATCAGCACGGCGTCGATGTCGGTTCGGGTCGCGAGGAACTCGCGCATCTCCGGATACATGGCGCAGTCTTTGTTGCCGTAGCGGGTGTCGACGATGTTCTTGACCGTCTCGCGGCTGGATTTCTGCGAGTCGCAGATGGCGACAAACTGCACGTCGGGCTCGGGCAGCATCCAGCGCAGGTCATGCCCACCCCGGCTGCGGATGCCGATGCCGCCGACGAGGATGCGCTCGCTGGGCGGAACGGCGCCGTTGCGTGCGAACACGGACGCCGGGACAATGTAGGGCACCGCCGCCAGCGTCGCCGTGCGCCTCAGAAAGCTCCGGCGAGACAGGCTCGATTTCTTTTCCGTCATGGCTGTCTCCTCATCGATATCGTGGGACGCGCGGGCTCCCGAGGAGCCCGCCCATGCCCCCACGGGTTATTTCACCGTCAGGTCCGGATTGTCCGGCCCGAAATGCTTGAGCATCACGATCGGATCGCTCTTCGACGGGTTCGTGATGGCGACGCCTTCCTGAGCGGCCGCCTCGCTGACGAAATACTCGTCGTGGGTCAACTGCCCGAAACGAATCATGGTGGGCGTCTCGATATCCCAGACACCCATCGTACCGTGGCCCTGCATCATGATCATGCCGTAGGCGCCAGCATCCTTGATCGTGACTGTCCTGCCCGGCAGCACCGTCAGTTCCTTGGCGCTGAAGGCGGTGGACTTGTAGACGATCCAGTTCTCGATGTAGCCGTCCGCCTGCATCTCCTTGACGGGCCTCACGGGAACGGGTTGCATGAAGCGGTTCTTCACGAAATCCGGATCGACGTTCAGGTCCCAGTCGATCACGCTGAGCAGCCAATCGACGTCGCCCGCCTTGTCTTTGGGCGTGTCTTTCCAGAGCAGCTCCGGGGGCACGACCTGGTCGTGCGTGACGTTCTCGTACATCGCGAAGACGTCCGACGCCTTCTGTGGCTCGTACGTACACAGGCTCCCGGGGGCGTGCAGCACACCGGGCGGGACATCCCAGCCGGTCCCCGGGTCGAGTCGATAGGCGGGCGCCAGCGACGTGATCGAGTTGTCCCTGCCCTCCGCGGCATCGGCCAGGGCCTTGCGGACCTGGTCCTTGGTCACGCCGGGATAGAGCCCGAAGAAGGTGTAAGGGAAATCGCCGCCGTGATTGTTCACCTGGGGCGGGAAGTAGTACGCCTCGGGCTTGCCGAGTTGCCCCGTCAGCTTGGCGTGCTCGTCGCGATGATGGATGTGGTGCGGCAGCGCGCCCTTGTTGTCGAAAAACTTCGAATACATCGGCCAGCGTTTGTGCTGCTTCCACAGGCGGTCGCCGATGATCTTCCCTTTCAAAGCGTCGATTGCCTCGCGCAGCAGGACCTTCTTCGTCTTGGCGCCGTCCTCGAAGACCACGAAGCTCAGCCCCTCGTTGGGTGAGGTGAGCGGGCCGTTGTCGGCGGGTGTCGTCGAGGAGAACCAGCGTTCGTCGATGCCGCCCCGCTCGCCACCCAGCGCGTAATAATCGTCGGGGTGCAGCTTGATGCGCCGCCCCGGGACGCAGAACGAACGGGGCACCCAGGTGGGCGCCAGCCGCAAAATGCCTTTTCCCTGTTCGAGGGCCTTTTCGGCCACTGCCTTACTTGCCATGATTTACTGCCCTTTCCTGGTCTGGTCATCGGCCTCGGGCGGGTTTGTTTCGCCGTCGGCCTCAGGGCCCTATGGTTCAGTACGTGATGTTTTCCCACTTGCCGGCCTTGGCCGAATTCAGGACGGCTTCGCACACCTTCTGCGTGGCCATCGCATCGCGGAAATTCGGCGCGCTGGGTTTGCCCTCGGCCATGTCCTGGAGGAAATCAGCGATCTGATGCACGAACGAATGCTCGTAGCCAATCTGCAAACCGGGCACCCACCACTTGTCCATATAGGGCATGTCGCTGTCGGTAACGTGGACGGAACGCCAACCGCGAACGATCGAATCGTCGCGATGATCGAAGTAGCTGAGACGGTGCAGGTCGTGCAGATCCCAGGCGATCGAGGCGTGCTCGCCGTTGATCTCGAAGGTGTAGAGAGCCTTGTGACCGCGTGCATAGCGAGTGGATTCAAAGTTGCCGAGCGAACCGTTGTCGAAGCGACAGAAGAACGTGCAGGCGTCGTCGATGCCCACGGCCTCAACCTTGCCCGTCTCGGCGTGCATCCGCTCTTTGACGAAGGTCTCGGTCATGCCACAGACGGAGTTGATCGGTCCGTTGTGCCACATGGCGGTATCGATGCAGTGGGCGAGCAGATCGCCGGTCACGCCGGAACCGGCGGCTTTGACGTCGAGCCGCCACGTCGCCATCCCGCCCTGCGGGACCTGGGACGAGATGGTCCAGTCCTGGAGGAAGTTGGCCCGATAGTGGAAGATCCGTCCCAGACGCCCTTCGTCAATCAGTTGCTTGGCCAGCGTCACCGCAGGCACGCGACGATAGTTGAACGACACCAGGTTGGGCACCCCCGCCTTCTCCACCGCAGCGACCATCTCCTCGGCCTGGGCAACGTTCAGCGCCAGCGGCTTCTCGCAGCAGATGGCCTTGCCCGCCTTGGCGCAGGCGATGGCGATCTCTGCATGCACGTTGTTCGGCACGCAGATATCGACGATGTCGATGTTCTCGTCCTCGACCACTTTCTTCCAGTCGGTGGTGTAGGATTCGTAACCCCAACGATCCGCGAACGCCTTGGCCTGGTCTTCTTCCAGTCCGCAGACGGTCTTGAGAACGGGCTTGTAGGGGAGGTCGAAGAAGTTCGGGGCCTTGCGATATGCATTCGAGTGGGTCCGGCCCATGAAACCATAGCCGATAAGGCCAACGTTCAGTGGTTTGGTCATGATCGTGATTCCTTATTCAGAGTCCTCGGCAATCCGTACAGACATTCCGCATCCCAACTACGCGCTCCATCCATGGGCGTCTCGCACTTTGAGCATCGCATCCAGGATCGTGTTCCAGGTGTCCGCCGCTTCGAGCGTGGCATTGGAGAACATGCAACCGTCCCAGCAGATGTGCTGGATGCCGCGCTGGGGGGCGTCCTTGAGCCAGTAGCCGGCGCAACGGACGATGTCGAGCTTGCCGTTGGGGTCGTCGGCCAGGCAGTGCTTGCCCGTCTTGTCGTGCGAGCCGGCGCCGTGGACCTCGCCATCGTTCTGTGCGACGTGGAAGTCGATCGTCCAGGGACGCAGCTTGTCGGTCATCGTCTCATAGGCGGCGTAAAACTCATCCTGCGAATAACCGGGCTTGAGCAAGGCATGTTCGGGTGCGTTGTAGCCCATCAGGTAGAGGTAAGTGTGGGCCATATCCGCCTGGAATCCAAACGTATCGGGCATGCCCACCGCTTCGAGCAGATCGAGCATGTCCTTCCAACTGTGCAGACCCGCCCAGCAGATTTCACCCTCGGCAGCCAGGCGTTCGCCATGATCGGCGGCGATCTTAGCGGCCTCGCGGAAGGTCTCCGCGATCTTGGCGGTGTTGCCCTTGGGGTCCTCGCGCCACTTTTCGACGCCGAACTCGGCCGAATCGATGCGAATCACACCGTACTTGCGCACGCCATGCTTGTTGAACACGCCCGCGATCCGGCAGGCTACCCGCACCGCTTCCAGGAACTTCTCGCGAGCGGCAGCGTCGCCCATCGCGGTATCACCGACCGTACCGCCCCATACCGGAGCGACCAGCGAACCGACGTTGAATCCGTGGCCAGCGATCATGTCCGCGATCTTCTTGAGTTCGTCGTCGCTGGCGTTGGGGTCGGTATGCGGCAGGAACAGAAAGTAGTCGATCCCGTCGAACTTCTGCCCGTTCACCTCCGCGGCAGCGGTCAGTTCCAGCATTCGTTCGAGGCTGATCGGCGGCTCCTGGCCCTCGTCGGTTCCTTTGCCGACCAGTCCGGGCCACATGGCGTTGTGCAGTTTAGGATAGGAATTCGCACTCATCTTTGACTCCTTCGTGATGACTGAAGTTTCAGGTTCCGTGTGCTTTCGTTCTCAGCCCGCCGCCTGCCAGTTGTCGACCATGGTCTTATGGCCGAATTCGTAGCATTCCTCGGGACTGGCGGACAGGTCGCGCCACACGCAGGTGGTCGCGGCCAGTTCAGGCAGGCTGCGTCCGAAGGCCTCGATCGTCAGCCACTGATCGTAGCCGCCGGACCGCAGGGCCTTGGTAATTCGATCGAACGGAACGTGTCCCTTGCCCGGGGTGCCGCGATCGTTCTCGGAGATGTGGACGTGGCGGATCATATCCAGGTTCCTGGTGATGCAGCCGACCGGGTCCTTCTCTTCGACGTTGGCGTGGAACGAATCGTACATCACGCCGAAATTGGGATGGTTCACCTGTCGGGCGTAAGCGGCGCCGGCATCGAGCGTATTGAGGAAGTAACACTCGAAGCGGTTCAGGCACTCGACCGCAAGGACCACACCCGCCTTCTGGGCGTAGTCGGCGACTTCGCGATGTACCTCGGCGGCACGTTCTCTCTCGTCGGCGGTCGGCGGCACGCCCGTGAAGGTCCCGAGCGGCTGATAGAACGGCCCACACAGAACCTCGGCGCCGAAGGCCTCGCAGCAATCGACCACCCATTTGAGGTAATCGACGCCTCCCTGGCGATGCTGGGGATCGGCGCTGATCGGGTTGTGCGCCTCGTCGGGCATGACGGTGCAGGCGGTGGACTGGAGACCATTGTCCGTCAAAGCCTTGCCGACCGTCTGGTAGTGCTCGACGTCGCCACTGAACAACGGGATTTCCACCCCGTCGTAGCCGGTGGCTTTGAGCTTCTCCAAAATACCAAAATGCTCCTCGGTGACGACCGGGGTCCAAAGTAAGAGATTGATTCCGGTTTTCATGGGTGCCCTCGAAAAGAGTTGGTGATGATGGCCATCGTGCTTCGGCTCCTGGCGTAAGCCCCCGACCGGATCGCGGACGGGGAGCGTCATCCGAATGGGGCCGCATCTTGCGATGCGGATTCGCGTCCCTTCTACCGGCCCCGCCGAGCCCTGTCAACCTTTTTCGCCCCCCCGTTTGCCGGCACCCAAACCGGGGGTCTGTCGCTGGGACAGACGCAATACGGCGCGTGCACAGAGACGCGCTCGGTGCTATAATCCTACCCAAATGACAAGGTCCAGCTTAAGGAGATAGGAATGATGACCACATCCAAGACCTGCCTGCTCGCCCTGATGGCGGTCGTATCTGCCGCCCTGAACAGCCCCCTGTCCGCCTCGGACCCCCGATGGATCACGTTCGAGGGCAAGGAAGGTCCCGGCCAGGGCAAACACATCGTCTTCGTTACCGGCGACGAGGAATACCGCTCGGAAGAGTCGATGCCCATGCTCGCCAAGATCCTGGCGGTCCACCATGGGTTCAAATGCACCGTGCTCTTCGCGATCAACGAGAAGACCGGGGAGATCGACCCGATGACCGTCGACAACATCCCGGGACTGGAGGCCCTCGACAACGCCGATCTGATGGTGCTGTTCACGCGGTTTCGCGAACTGCCCGACGAACAGATGAAGCGTATCATCGACTACACGAACTCGGGCAAACCCATCATCGCCCTGCGGACCGCCACGCACCCGTTCTACTACAGGAACAACAAGAACAGCCGGTATGCCAAGTATAGCTGGGAGAACAAGGACGAGCGCTTCCGGGGTGGCTACGGGCGCCAGGTGCTGGGCGAGACGTGGATCAGCCACTACGGAGACCACCAGAAGGAGAGCACGCGTGGGATCGTGGCTGAGGGGATGGAGGACCACCCGATCGTTCGTGGCGTCGGGACCATCTGGGGACCGTCCGACGTCTATGGCTTGACCACCCTGCACGGAGACTGCACGCCCGTGATCATGGGCTATGTCCTGGAGGGCATGGAGCCGGATGACGAGGTCAACACGGATAAGCCCCCCCTGCCGGTCGCCTGGATCAAGACCTATACCGGCGAGGCAGGCAAGACCGCCAAGGTCTTCACCACCACGATGGGCCATGCAGGCGATTTCAAGGACGAGGATTTCCGTCGGCTGATGGTCAACGCCTGCTACTGGGCCCTGGGCATGGGCAACAAGATCCCGCCCCAGAGCAACGTGGAGATCATCGGGCAGTACGATCCGAAGCCCATCGGTTTCGGCGGAAACAAGAAAGGCGTCAAGCCTGAGGATCATCGCATCGAGGCCCGGCGCTGATCCGACCTCGATTCGCTGCGTACCGTAGCATCAAAGGAAGGAGACTCTGGATGAGTACACATATCGGCCGCCGTGCGTTTCTCAGGAACAGCGCCGCTTTCGGAGCGGGCGTCACCATCCTGCAATCGGGCCTGCTGAAGGCGGGCAACTCCCCGAACGAGAAGCTCAACATCGCCGTGATCGGTGTCCGAGGTCGGGGCCACGGTAACCTCAACAGCGTCAAGCATGAGAACATCGTCGCGCTCTGCGACGTCAACGAACAGAGCCTGGCGGAAGCGGCCAAGGAGTTCCCGCAGGCGAAGACCTATGTCGACTGGCGAAAGTGCCTCGACCAGAAGGACATCGACGCCGTGGTCTGCTCCACCACCGACCATACCCATGCGTTCGTCAACATCTGGGCGATGAATCGCGGGAAACACGTCTACTGCGAGAAGCCGTTGGCCAATTCCGTCGAGGAGGCCCGTCTCGTACGCGAAACCTATCTCAAGAACAAGGGCAAGCTCGCGACGCAGATGGGCACGCAGATCCACGCCAGCGACAACTACCGGCGCATGGTCGAACTGATCCGTCGCGGTGCGATCGGCGAGGTGAAGAAGGCCTCCGTGTGGTGCAGCCGGATGCCCGAAGGCGGCAACTACCTGCCGGGTGGCGAACCGGTGCCCGAGCATCTGCATTGGGATCTGTGGATCGGCCCATCGCCCGATCACCCCTACAACCCGGGCTACCTCGGAGGCTGTCTCGCCTGGAACCGATTCTGGGACTTCGGCAGTGGACAGATCGGCGACATGGGAAGCCACATGATGGATATGGCCTACTGGGCCCTCGACCTGCGTCTGCCGGCCAGTTGCCGGGCGGAAGGCTCATCGCTCAGCTCCGACACGTGTCCGCAGTGGCTGACCGCCGAGTGGGACCATCCCGCTAACGACTGGCGACCGGCCGTCAAGGTCGCCTGGTACGATGGCGGCAAGAAACCCGGCATGCCCTCCAAGGTCTTCGATCGCGACAACCTCTTCAAGGGCGTGCTCTTCCAGGGGGACAAGGGCTGGCTGCTCTGCGACTACGATTTCCGCATCCTGATGCCGATGGGCGACCTGACGCACTACGATTCGCCCGAGGCGGGTGAACTGATCCCGCCCTCGCCCGGGCATCATCAGGAATGGATCATCGGCTGCAAGACCGGCAAGCCCACTCTGTGCAATTTCGACTATTCCGGCGCGATGATCGAGAACAACCTGCTGGCGCTGGTCGCCTATCGCGTGGGTCAGAAACTGGAATGGGACGCGAAGAATTGCAGGGCGACGAACTGTCCCGACGCCGACCGGTTCATCCGCAAGGAATATCGCGCGGGCTGGACCCTGAACGGGTGAGACCGATCGGGGGCAAGGCGGTTTCCAGGCCGGTAAACGAATGTGGCCAATAGAAAAACCGGAGGGCGCCCCCAGCGACGCCCTCCGGTCCGAGAGTACAAACTGCAATTCCGTTCGAGTTACGGTCTTCCGTACGCCCCCTGCCGAATCCGATCGATCTCGGCGGTCGTCAGCACGTCCTTGAAAACGACCACTTCATCCATCCAGCCGTCAAAGTAGCGCGATTCCAACGGCAGCGTACCCAGAGTGATCGGAGCGTTGGTTACAGCCAGGGGATAACTGGCAGTACCTACCACGTCGAAGACCAGAGTCCCCGTGGTGGCATTCCATACCCTCACCTGGTAACGCCGGTCGGCATCACGATATGTGAAGGCCACATGATACCAGTGGTTCACCGTCAGACGTTGATCTTCCGCCTCGAACGAATAGGTGTCGAACGTGCCTCCATTGCCCGTTCCCAGGCCAACGCTCAGTATGCCGGTGGAGACCCCGAAATTGCCCAGATACAATCTCCAGGAACGGGCGTCCGTGGCGATCAAGTACTTGCTGATGAGGGTGTTTTCGTACGAGAAGCTCCTGGGCTTCATCCAGAAACAGAGCGACATCTTCACGCTCGAATCGCCGCTGCGCGTCGGGAAATCGGCGGAAAGATCGTCGTCGTCGATACTCATCCAATCGGACTGGGTGGACACAAACCGAGCGGCGCCTTCCCCCTGCTGATAATCGGAGGTATCGACTTGCACGCCGTGATTGGTCAGCGGATTGGCCCCAAGGGAATCGATCTCCAATTCCCCGGATTCAAAACGCCATACGGCCACACAGTTCGGATCTCCGGCAAAGTAGTTGCCCGTCCCGATGGCCCCGTAGGAGGCGAGCAGTGTCACGTTATCGTAGACCTGATGCCCCTTGAGCATGATGTACCAGACCGCTTCGGCGGGGTCGCTGATCTCGACCCTCTCGTCATTGCCGACCAGGTACGGACGGTAATCATAGCTCGTCGTGGTGGGCTTGGCCCCCTTCTTGACGTACAGATCAGCGTCCCCGGTACCCCCCGAGATGGAGATGCCCAGGAAGTCCTGCCCGGCCGGCACCGCGATCTTGTAGAACTTCTCGCTACCTGCGGCTCCGGAAATGCCGGTCAGGGGCACGCCGTTGCTCAGCGTGATGACGGGATCCGGCACAGGGACATACGTAGCGACCAGCGTGAGCTCCGTGTATGCCTGGTAGGCCCGCAGCATGATGTAATAGGTCCCGGCGGTCGGATTGTTGATCGTGACCGTCTCCTCGTTGCCAATCAAGTAGGGCCGATAGTCCCACTCCGTCGTGGTTGGTTTCTCGCCCTTGCGGACATAGAGATCCACGTCGCCGGTGCCGCCGAAGATCTTGATCTCCAGACTGGCCTGCCCCGCCGGCACGTCGATCTTGTAGTAAACCGTGCTGTTGCCAGCCCCGGACAGCGAGGTCACGGGAACCCCGTTCGCCAGCGGCGTCACCGTTTCGCCGCCACCGCCGCCGCCACCGTAGGTGGCCACCAGGGTCAGCCCGCTATAGGCCTGATATCCGCGAATCATAATCAGCCAGTTGCCGCCCTGCGGATTGTCGATGGTCATCGTCTCATCGTTGCCGATCTTGTACGGACGATAGTCATAGTCCGAGGTGGTCGGAGGCGCGTCCCTCTTGACGTACAGGTCGGCATCACCGGTACCGCCGAAAATCTTGATCTCGAACTTGGCCTGGTCGTTGGGCACAATGATGCGATAGTATTTTTCGCTGCCCTCGGCACCAGAGATCTCCGTTACGGGCACCCCATTGTCCAACAGCGTCACCGTCCCGGCGAACCAGTAATCAGCCAGGAGCGTCACTCCATCATAGGCCGCGCGTCCGCGCAGCATGATGTACCAGGTGCCCCCTTCCGGGTTCGTGATGCTCACCGTCTCATCGTTACCCGACAGATACGGACGATAATCCCAACTGGACGTCGTCGGAACCACCCCTCGACGGACATAGAGATCGCAGTTGCCGCTGCCCCCGGAGAGGGTGATCTCCAACACCGCCTGTCCCGACGGGACGTCGATGGCATACACTTTCTCGCTGCCACTCGTTCCGGAGATGCCCGAAACGGGAACGCCGTCTTCCAGGAGGAAGACCTTACCGTAACTGGCGACCAGAGTCACACCGGAATACGCGCTACTGCCATGAATCATGACGTACCATGTACCGGCGGCAGGATTGTTGACCGAAACCGTCTCGTCGTTCCCGGAGAGGAAGGGCCGATAGTCGTAATCCATAATCGTCGGTTCCGAACCGTACTTGACGTACAGATCGGCATCGCCGGTGCCGCCGAAGATCTTGATCTGGAGACTGGTCTGATCGGCCGGAACCTCGATGCGAAAGACGCGTTCGCTTCCCAGACCTCCGGCCAGTTCAGAGACGGGAACCCCGTTGCTCAGAAACGTACCGGCGCCGCCGGCATAGCTGGCCCGCAGCGTCACGTTGGAATAGGTGCTGTAAGCGCGCAGCATGATATACCACGTCCCGGCCGTCGGATTCTCTACAGACACCGATTCTTCGTTACCGGAGAGGAACGGGCGGTAATCGTAGTCGGTGGTCGTCGGCATCGCGCCGCGCTTCACGTACAGATCGCAGTCCCCGGTGCCTCCGGAGATGCTGATCTGAAGGTTGGTCTGTCCGGCCGGGACATCGATCGTGTAAAACTTCTCGCCCCCGGCCCCATCGCCCAGCCCCGTGACCGCCACGCCATTGGCCAAGGTAACAACACTGACGGTGGCGGAATAGCTGGCGACCAGCGTCAGATCGGAATAGGCGGAGTAGCCTCGCAGCATGATATACCAGGTGCCCGCCTCCGGATTCTCGACGGATACCGTTTCGTTGTTACCAACCTTGTAGGGCCGGTAGTCGTAGGTCGTGGTCGTCGGTTCGGTGTTTTTGCGCACGTAGAGATCGCAGTCGCCGGTACCTCCGGAGATTGCAATCTCCAGGTCGTCCTGCCCGGCCGGCACGACGATCATATAGAATTGTTCGCTGCCGGCTGCCCCGGAAATTCCGGGAACCGGAACACCGTTGCTCAGGCTCATCGGCGCCCCGTAGGCCGCAGAGGCCACCAGGAAAAGGGCCGCCAGGGCCACGATGCCTCTCACACGCAGTTCTCTCAGACCGTTCATATTTTACTCCTCTCTCTGACTTTCTATCACCCTAGCCTATATCCCTTTTTTTTCGATCCCGGCCCGATGTCGAGTAGTGGACGGATCTTCCGTTACTTGTGCACATGTGCCATGATCGGCCCGTTTCGTAACGGTCTTTCTCCCCTTTTCGCCCCGGCTGGACGATTTTCTCACCTCCTCCGGCCCGGCCCGAATGGAGCAAACGACATAACCTCTGCAATACACGAACCTTGGCATCACGGCACTCGCAATCCGGGTCCACCCCGGACCGGCGGCCGTCACCGTGACCTTCTGGCACTTGGCAGCATCTACCCAGCCATCCCATGGCTCAACTCACCGCCACTTGAACGGCAACCAATTGCGCAACAACAACTTAGGACAGATCCTTCCGTTGATATGAGCTCGGAACCGCGTTGGGTTCCGCATGAGTTGGCGCGCAGCGTGCCTGTCCATACTCGTCTCCAACTGGAACGCTCCGTCGCATATCAGTGGCCCGGTCACCAGCGTCGCGACACGGGCAATGCAGTGTGAGCGAAGATGGGAACCTCCTGCCGCATCGAATCGTGCCCTAGATTCAACTCGTCGACAGCCGACCGGAAAAAGGACACTCGGGACCACCGCTCACCGTGGCCCGCCTTGGCCTGCCTCACGGATCGCGGGCAGGCACACCCCAGCTTACCAGAACAAGATGTAAAACGTCAAGACTGCAAAAACAACAACTGTACCGATAATCTTCACGTCGGTTCGTGTCCTGACGTCGATTTCTTCGCGGACCGGCAGAACGCGAGGTGTTTCCAGGGGCTTGATGAAGGTGATCAAGCCCATCAGCATCACCACTAGTTGGAACGATAATGCCACCTGGATGAGAAAGTGCAGTCCCGGCGCGAAGCGCTGAAACAGCCCATAGAAAAGGGGCCCGGTCACCAGCGCCGCGACCCCGGCGCTGCCGGGAGCAGTCGGCACCAGCATGCCGAAGGCAAAGGCCGCCACCACCCCCGGCCAGATGTAGCCCTGGAACTGCTGGATGTACTGGAAGACGCCTCCATATTTGGGATTATCCAGCATGGGCGCCAGCAAACCGCCGATAACCATGAACACCAGCGTCATCACGCGCCCCAGCACCAGCAGGCGTTTCTGGGAGGCCCCTCGATCCAGTAACCGATGATAGACGTCCATCGTGAAGATCGTCGACGCGGAATTGAGCATGGACGCCAGCGAGCTGATCACCGCCCCCGCGATCGCTGCGAACATGAAGCCGCGCAGTCCGCGAGGGACCAGGTTCCGAATCAACAGAGGAAAAGCTTCATCCGGCGAAGCCATCTGCTCGTGATAGAGCTGATAGGACATGATCCCCGGCATCACGATGGCAAACGGCACCAGCAGCCACAAAGCGCCCGCAAAGATCACACCCAGTTGCCCGTCGCGCAATGTCTTGGCTGCCAGATTGCGCTGCACAATGAACTGATTCAATCCGCAATAATACAGGATGACAATCCCCATCCCCGAGACGACCCCCGTCCAGGGCAGTCCCTCATGTCCCGCCGGCAGCACCATGTGCAGCTTGTCCGCATTGACCGCCTGAAACTGCTCCCAGCCTCCGCAGGCCCTGAGCCCCAGGAAGAAGATGACCATGCCGCCGAGGAGCAGTCCGCCTCCCTGAAACAGGTCCGCCCACGCCACCGCCTTGAGTCCGCCCCAGGCGGTATACGCCGCCGCGATCAGTCCGATCAGCCACACGCCCTGGATCAGCGGAAGCCCGAAAATCGTGCGCAGGGTCAGCCCGCCAGAATAGAGCACCGCGCACAGCAGGACCACGACGTAGATCACGACAGTGATCAGGGCCATGATGGCGCGAGCCAGAGAGTTGTAGCGGTATTCCAGATACTCGGGCATCGTGTAGATGCCCGCCTTGAGAAAACGCGGAAGCAGCGTGAACGCGATCAGGACAATGCCCACGCTGCCGACGAGCTGCCAACTGCTGACCGCCAGCCCGATACTGCCGGCGCCCTGGCCCGCCATGCCCACGAACTGCTCGGTGGAGATGTTGGCCGCTACGATGGAGATGCCGATCAGCCACCAGGTCAGCCCGCGTCCGGCCAGGAAGTAGTCCTCGCTGCTGGCCTCCTTCTTGCTCTTGAGAAGACTGGTCCCGATCACCACGACAAAGAAACCGAAGAACACCAGCACATCGACGAGAGTCAATTCCATATCGCGCTCCTGCTGGTCACCGCGACCGCCATTCCGATGTCACTTTACGTCCGATTCGACCCGACCCTCCCCTGCGGACGGCCCACACACCCGGCCGCCAACCTATCTGCAGACAGGCCCATTAGACCGACTTCAGCCCGAAACGTAAATGCATCATTGTCAATTCCTCGCCCCCCACGAGACAAGGACAACATAGTCTATGACGCGCACCTGAGGCCTGTGAGCGGCGAACCGCCTCTGCCGATGCCCTGTTCGGGCGTGGCCTCAACAGCCAGACGCCTGTGACGGTTGTGCCGGGAGATCGAGAAAATCGCCTCTATCCGGGCAGATATGACACGCAGAGGGAGGACGGTGGACAGCCGCCTTCGGTTCAACGGTCAGAAATGGAGGTGAAACGGATCAATACGAGTGGCGTTCTCCTGGCCCATCCGGCCTAATCGAGCAGAGCGCCCAACACGCGCTCGAGGTCGTGTTGTGGCACCTCCCCAACGGCGCAGTAGGAGCGGTCGCCGATGCGGACCAGCGCCATGTTGCAGCCTTCGCAGGCGGCGCGCCAGATCGTGCGTCCCGAGGGCAGCGGCATCGTGTCCGCCTTCATCCCGAGAGATCCGGGCGAATCCGGAATGGCGATGATCGAGACATGGCCGCTGGGGGTCTCGACGACATAGCTGCCGACGGTGCGTCCCTGAAACTGCCCCGTGCAGCAACCACAGACCTTCACTTCCGACCCCGTGCAGACCATCGCGGGGCAGTGGCCCGTCTGGTCCTCCAGATGACCGGCCAGTTCCCGTGGATCCTCGTGAACGAAGAGCGTGTCCATGGAGTCGAGATTCTGCTCATGGAGTTGGACGAGCTGCCTCTGGGCGGCATGGGCCTGCGAACCGGTGTTCATGTACAGGGCCATGGGGATTGCGACGACCAGAATCACGGCAGCCGCTGCCAATCCCGAAAAGAGATGACGGTGGACGTGCAGCGGAATGATGCGTGGACGGGCGTTCGCAGAAGCTGGAACGGCAGACGAACCCCCAACGCCGGCGCGGATGCGATCGCCCAGGTCGGAACCCGCCTGGACCGAGGCGAAAGCGCTACGCAGCCGACCTGCGAAAGCGCGCTTCTCGTCCAGTCGCGCACGACATTCGGGACACTCATCCACATGCGCAGGGATCGATGCCCCCTGTAGAAGGTCTTCCAATTGCTCTTCGGTCAGGTGACTCATTCGTTTTGTCCTCGAAAGCCCATCTCCCGGGCATAAGACGTCAGACGCTTCTTCAACTCCGTTCGGGCCCGACTGGTCCGGCTCTTGACCGTTCCCACCGCGACCCCCGTGATCTCGGCCACCTCCTGCTGGCTGAGTTGCTCGACATCGATCAGGTAAAGAGTCAGCCTCTGGTCGTCGGGCAACTGCCTCATCGCCTGGATGATCTGATCGTCGGAGAAGTTGTCCAGGAGATCCTCGGCATCCGACCAGGTGGTCTCCTCGGAGCTTTCTTCGGTCGCTACCCGCGCTTCATCCAGCGGGACCGTGCTGCCGGCGGTCTTCTTCCGCCGAAGCTGATCCACCCAGATGTTTCTCAGGATTTGAAGGAGCCACGCCTTGCAGTTCGTTCCCGGTTCGAAGCGATCGAACCGTTCCAGCGCTCGGGCAAACGTAGCCTGCGTCAAATCTTCCGCCTCGGTCGACTTGCCCGACAACGCCACCGCCGCCCGATAGACGCTGTCGAGATTCGGCAGCGCAACCTGCTCGAAACGCTTGGATTTCTCAGCCTGTTTGTCAATTCTCTTTTGCATCCAAACGTCCGAGGGGGCGGAAAAAGTTCCAGGAAAGTCGGCGTTGCCTGCCGGATTCGGAAGACCACAGCATAGGAGGCTTGGTTGACGCATGTCAAGAAATCCCGGCAGCTTCCGCACACGTCGGACAGTGGTATTCGAAGGCAAAGACCGTCGCATCGTCGCTGGGCCGATCCTCCTCGGACCGACGGACCGCGTCGATGACCGCCTCGACCTGTTCGGCCAGACTCCGATGGCAGGTCTCCTGCAGAACGGCGCCGAGGCCATCGACGCCGAAGAGTTCGTCGCCAATCCGGGCATCGACAATGCCGTCGGTGTAGAGAAACACTCGATCCTGCCGTGACAGGGACACCGAAGCGGTCTCCCACAGTCCATCGGGCAGCACGCCGAGCAAAGGAGCGGTGGACGGCAGTTCCTTTATATTGCCGTCCCGAATCAGGATACCCCCCGGATGGCCGGCAGCACAATAGGTCCACCGACCGTCGTCGGGATTCCAGATCCCGACGCAGGCGGTCACGAAATAGCTGTCCGAGGTGCACGCATCGATGTCGGAGTTGACGTGTCTCATCGCTTCGGACAAGTCGGAGCAAGCAATCAGGCAACGGCGCAGCGATATCTTCGCCAGGCCCGTGAGCATCGCCGCGTTGATGCCGTGGCCGGAAACGTCCAGGATGATCAGGGCGATTCGACCATCGGGCAGCGCAAAGGCATCGTACAGGTCGCCGGCGACGTGAGTGGCGGGACGATACTCCACCGCCAGCTTGAGTCCGCCGATTTCCGGGGAGAACTTGCCGAGCAGGTCCGTTTGGATCCGGCGGGCTTCTTCGAACTCCTGTTGCTGCCGACGCTCGTGCCCTTCCAGCTCTTCGGCCATGGAGTTGAACTCGTGGGAAACCTCCCGAATGTCCGAGGGGCCCGAGGAGGGCGCCCGGGCGGCAAAGTCATGAACCGTCCACCGCCTGGCGGCATTCACCAGCCTCTCCAGCGGTCCGATCACCCAGAAGGCCACCGCCAGGTAGACAAACAGCGCGATGGTCAGCGCAATCAGGCCCAGCGATACGGCCCGTCTCCGCAAACGCTCGTGCAGCGCCGCCTCCACGTGATCCAGATACTGCGCCAGGATGAAGGTACGACTGTCCTGGTCGTAGGAACGAACGTAGGCGAGTCGATGGCCGTCGATCTCTTCCACCGCCCGCTGTCTCGTGGTCTCCTGGAGCGCACGCTCGACTTGCCGGCCGCTGTGACGACGCGAGGCGGCAAACACCGAACCATCCTGATTCAGGACCAGGATGTGATGCCCCGGGCTGATGCGATCGTCCATCGTAGCGCAGAACTCATCCACATACCGCCCGAACGCGTTCGGATCTTCGAACAGGGAATGGGCCGATTGTAAGGCGCTGGCTTGTTCTTCCAGCGACGTCATGATGCGGTCGAGACCGCGCCGACGCTCGTGACGATAGTCCAGGACCATCGCGACCGCCGAGATGACGACGACGCTGCCAATCATGCTGATCAGCAATCGCAAGCGGAGCGAGCTGGGTTTTGCACGCCAGGAGGTCATGGATCAGCTCGCCGGTTCCCGACCCGCTTCCACACCGGGATCGGTGCCAGGATCGTCGCGGTCGCCACCGCCGTCAGCACGGCCCCGCTCACCTCACGGGCGGCGTGATGGACGAGCTGGCGTCGGGGCATCCTTGCGAGCAAGCACATCAACACGGCAACGGGAAGCAGGCCGGTGCGGTCATGAGAGGGAGCGACGCTGACCTTGCTGATCGTCGCCCACTGGCGCCACTCGGCTCCTGGGAGCGAGCGCAAGTGGGTCAGTTGGCCTTTCTGGTTGATCGTGGAGCTGGCGTAAGGGTTGAATCCATGATCCTCGCCTGGACGCAACTCTTGTGCGACCAGACATACCGGAAACAGGATGATCGTCCAGGCGATGGGTATCGGGTGTCGGAACGCGTGTTTCATGGGTATCTTGGTCCTTCCCGGGAGCGTATTCGTGCGGTGGCGCGCAGTGGGCAAGTGCGAACCTTGCAGCCCTCCCCGTGTCGGGCGGAACCTCGAATCCGGAGGACCGAGGTCCCGCCGATCTGCCTGCTACCACCTTCCTTGCCGAGGGCCAGGTTCCGTCACCCTTCGTAGG